>Ga0206677_10000116_pt1 | contig 67377 bp, 63 predicted proteins | sample M130m12015metaG_FD_155475 | JGI IMG/M metagenome (GOLD analysis project Ga0206677, IMG submission 155475) | Ammonia-oxidizing marine archaeal communities from Monterey Bay, California, United States - M1 30m 12015 | ecosystem: Environmental > Aquatic > Marine > Intertidal zone | place: USA... | reverse complement strand
CCGTAGCAAACCTTTCCACGAAACGTAGCTTTTCACCTTCCCCTTCGACGTGGGCGCTTCGATGGAACCGTGAGCAGAATTTTTCAAAAGAAGACCCTGTTGCACATGTCCGTTGGGCTTGGACAACTGATGACGTGAACTGGACTGAACTTGAAGCATGGACGGCCGATGTCACCAGTCGTGGGCTCTTAGCTGAACTTTTTGTTGTCGACGAGGAACTCGATGTTACGATGTATCGGCTTGGTTATGCTGAGATTGCCGGTAACCAAGCGACATGGGCCATGCTCTCTTCCGAACAAATTGATGCATTACGGACCGGTTGGTCTTCAAGAATTGCACGGGGTGAAGGATGGTACATTCCTAACGATCGTGAATGGCCATGGCCTGCCATTGGCGTCGAACACCTTTCAGGCCGACACCTTCGAAATGAGGAAGGGTTGTGGCTTTCTTTCAAACTCAAAGAAACTTCCATGCCAAATCATCTCGCCCTCTATGACGATTTGATGGCCCGCGGCGTTGTCTTACGTCCGGGTTTCAAATTTGGTAGTCAGTGGCGGATCTATGATGCTGCAGTCGGCGAAGCACACGCACCATGGTTGCTCCTTCCATCTGAACGAGCACCGGTGAATTGGAACGGGGCATGTTTGTCAGTTCGCCTTGCTGAAGGCGTTCACAAGATTTGGGTTTGTGCCTTTGAAAATGGAACAGCGTACCGTTACCTCAAGATGCAACGTTGGCTTCCCGGCCGTTAATCATTCATTCCCATCCACAGGTCGACCCCATGGGTCGAGTTCTTCGGTAGGATGCACTTGGTATGGAATTGGCTGAGATTCGCTTTGCGTTTCTGATTGCGTTTGTGGTGCAGATTTCGTTCGATTTGAATCAATGATCCCCATGCCGATCCAAACAGCACCAACGAGGCATATGATGCCGAGGATTCGCCCCGGAGTGCGCCACTCATCGAGCACTGAGGCATCGTCCACTTCGGCGGTGTAATCGAGTTCATAGATCCATCTGTGACCGTTGTTGTCAATCAACACCAATTCACCTCGCACCGTCATTCCATCCAGGAGCAATCCATTGGGTTCGATCTGAATCTCAAAGAGGTCGTTGCCATTGAGAACGGCCCGGTTTTCGATTGTGGCAACCCTCGACATTGGACCGTCGAGGTCTGTTGAGAACGATTGACTTCCGTCACCAGTTGATGGCAAAGCAATGAGAACAGTCGATGGGTTCACCGCATCCAATGTACCAACAATCTCTGCCTCAATCGGAATACGTGCAAGCGTGAGAATTTTCGTGGAAAGATCAACCCTGCTTTCGTCACATTCAATCACACCGTTGATGAGTGATTCAGAATTCGCCGTACCATTGTACGAAAAGGTAAGTGCAACAGAGGTGATGCCAACATTCACACTGTTAGGCACCAAGGTTACCTCTCGGCCATCCGTCATCGTGAGGTTGTGGGTGAAGTCACAGTCGATGGTTGAATCAACCTCAAGAAGAAACGGTTCAGATGGGAGGATGACGGCACCGAAATCAGGTGCATTCACTTGGAATTTTGAAGTGCAATGAGGTGCAGTGAATTGGATGCTGAGGTTTTCCTCACCAGCAACATGGGCCGTCCACGGCACCAAAATGCCATCATGGTCGCGAATGAGGACCCCTTCTGCGCCAAATTTTGTTCCGTTGGTGAACAAGTCGCTTGCTTCCCCATCGTTGATTCCCAACAGCATTTGATCACCCTCATCTGCTTCAATCACTCGAAGCCAAGGTTGCTCCACATCTCTGTTCAGTTCGTTCCGTTCTTCATCACCTATGCTTCGATCTTGTTGAGTGACGAGAATGCCATGACCTGGTAAATGACGATCAAAACCAACATCGGTATGATGCTCAATCCATATGAATTGATTTTCCCCTAGTGGTATTTTCAAAGCATGACCACCTTCGGACATTCCCTCCATCACAATGTTTGGGCCAACGCATGGCTGAACACTTGAGGAGGGCCATGTCAAATCAAGCGTGCTATACCTTTCAAGACCAATTAATTCCATGGTGGCTGACGTGCCTAAGGCAGGCCATACACCGCCGCCGTTCCAGTTTCCACTCGCCATGATGTCCCAATTCCCAACACCATGCCAATCCGTTTGTGGATTTGTGTCGTGAACTGGATAGAGATCCAAAGCACCCATCTGATGCATCATTTCATGAAGAATTGTTCCCATTCCGCTTGACCCAGTTCTCAAACTCGCCATTGTGTAATGGGCTACACTGTGTTCTTTGGTGACTTGGATTGGGTCTTCAAACTGAGTGAAGTGGCTCCAGATTTTGTTGGTTTGACCTGGATTCTCTTCCTGCCCCTTTGTTGTATGGAGAATCAGAACTCGGTCGACGTTTCCATCATTGTCCAGATCAAAGTTGGACCAATTCACATCATCTGCCCGTTGAAGAATGACTTCTTCTGCTAAATTCATTGGTAAGAATTCACCTTGAGAGTTTGTGTCTCGATTGCCGCTGCTATCTGCTCCGTAAACTTCGACATTATCGGATGCGAGGGATACTTTTGGATGGACAAGCACTGTCAATTGCGTCTTTTGGTCGGTCAGCTGCTCGATGTAGGAGCGTGCCACATCATCAAGCATAAGTTGGGCTTGGCTGATACCCCATGCTTCGCTTGCTCGGTCATCTGGGAATTCCGTCACCAAAACAAGCCATTGTTCGTCCGCCTGAATGCCGAGCAAATCAGCATCCGCATCATTTGGTTCAACTTGGTTCTCTCTTACCCAAGTGTCAATGGTTTCTTCGTTGGTAAACGCCCAACTGCTGGCCAAGAGGAGCGCCACCAATATTGGGACACCGACTCTTGGGTTCATGGTGTCACCTCAGGCCCATTTGGTTTCAATCCTTGCGATGTTCGTTCGGCCCCGAATACGATTTCATTTGGCTGTCGACTCACGCATTCGGGTGAAGGTCTCGTATGTGAACTCCAATTTCTCGGGTCATATTAGTGAAGGCTTCGTGGTCATCTTGAGCAATTTCGATGAATACCTCGTTTGGTTTGAGCTGTTGACCCCATGCACTTGAGGCACTTTTAGACATGTAGACATAGTCGATGTCAAGGTTGCGTTTCATCACTTCGATCACTCTGTTGAGTCGTTTTGATTCTGGCCAAGGCTTCGAAAGTTGTGCGACCATAATTTCGAATTCGACATCGGCGCATTTTTGTGGCTGAGTTCGATAGGATTGCCGCTCAAGTAAATCCATACCATTCAATCGCATTCCGATTGACTGACAATTTTGTTTGAATTCTTTGCTCAGTGGGTTTGAGGAGCATCCGGTGATGTACGCATCTGTTATTTTCGCGTTTAACGCATCACCATAGAGAAGTTCTCGTTCGTGTGCTGATGAGCACAAGCCACTGTAGCGTAAGACAGGGACATTGATGTTCAATGGGGAGGGAAGCGGGGTTGCGGCACCATTGCAACGACACTCCACTATCAAGGGCCTTCGCACCCCGCCTTCCTCATCCATTAGGGTGACCGATTTCATAGACTGCAAGGCTGGTTGCTTGAACCATCGACCGCATGTCGTCTCAATGACCAAGATCGACGCAAGAATCAGGAGGAACGCAAGACCGCTAAATTCTGGTAGGGATGCATAGAGGAGCATGAGCACAATTGCATAACATCGCAATCGCCACCAGTCTGCCGTTTCCTCATTGAGCACACCAATGTACCCTGCGAGGGCCATGCCTAAGATGGCCAAACTGACCACCGTCTGCGTCCATATCACTGCTAACACAATTGAGAGCATTAACACAGGATCGTATTGAGCGGTCAAGCCCATGTCAGTTTGAATAGCATGCCCGTATTGAAAGGTCATAGGTACAAGAAACATCATTGTCACGAGCGTGAACGTGAAAGCAGTGCATGTGCCGCCGATCATCCAACGCAACATCCAACTTCGTTCATTTGGCAGCAGTCCTTTGTTGCTGAACGCCCAGATTTGTTGGATGAGGAGAGGTGCGCAGACAAGAATTGCAGAAAGTGTCGCACTCAACCATCGAACTGCACTCCACTTCGCTGGATCATAGAGGTTCAAGCATCCCTCAGTGCATGGATCGATTTGGGTGAGCACTACATCGAGCCATTCATCGATTTGGGTTGAGAATACAAGTGTCAAACCTACGATGACTGCGAAAATTAGCGTGACACGGCCCGTCAGTTCATCGAGATGGTCTTGGACATGTGTCCTTCTATCCCGTTCCAATTGCAGCGTCATGGAGTGGCCTCAGTCCTCCAGCAAATTGGGAGTGTGATTCGATTCAAACAAGGTCTTTCGCTTCAGGCTCTGCTCGTGCCTGTTCAATGGTCCGGTAGACACCGTACATTGCCCACAGAGCGCACATTCCTACAGCGAGTCGCACTTGCCATCCAGAATCGTTGTCCATGACATAGGCGAACAGCAAAAGCAAACCTGCGCTGAGGGCTCCCCTTCGTAGGCCTTGAGGGATGGCAAGGCTCTTGTCGAGGTGCTCATGGCCACCAGCAAACTTTCGTTGATAGAATTCGCCCTGAACAACTGCTGCAATCAGCAGGATTGAGAACGTTGCAAAGTAGTAGATGTTCCCTTCTTCGAAGAACGTTTCAGCAATTTGGGCTTGACGTTCTGCTTCCGCTACTTCTGGGTCGACATCAGCAACGAACAGGCTGTCGTAATCACCAACACTGATGGTACGGACGGCAAGTTCTTCTTCGCCATCGTTGGTTGTGGTACCTGGTTCGGAAATTGAGAAGGATAGGATGTTCCATGCATCGCCTGCATCGAAGTTTCCATTGCCATTCACAGCATTACCGACGAGTTGGAACGGAATGATTCCCACATCCTCACTTGGAGCGGTCCATGTGAACACCCAGTCATTGCCAACAGCGTTTTGCCCGATCGCACCCGGTTCATCTGCGACAACTGAGGACCCTTCGCCTGGTGTGAGCGTGCCCATGTTGTAATCCCAAATCATGAAACCGCCTGCTTCATTTGAAGCGTGTTGAAGTGAGACAGTGAATGTGTATGTCTCATCAAGCGTGTAAGAGCGTGGTACGCCGGAAATTGAAACAACCACTTCAGTCGATGGAACACCATCACCGTGACAGGTACAACCGGTTTCAACAACGAGCGAATCTCCGTTCTTCCAAGGTGGTCCACCAGGCATCCCTAGTGCTGGTGCAGCGAACAAGAGAACCATCAAGCCAACCATGAGGAGACGGGTATTGCGAGATAGCATTGACTCACCTTGATGTTCCCACTTGACCCAGCCCTTTGAACATTACTTCATGCCCACGAGCCAAATGCTCGCTCACTGGGTAGGAGTGGCCCATTCAAATTTCTTTGACAGCGGTGTTTAATCCACTCATCATGGCCTTACCATCGCCGAAGAGCATCATTGTTTTGTCCATGTAGAACAAGTCGTTGTCAACACCTGCGTAGCCAACCGAAAGGGAGCGCTTGATGATGACCACGGTTCGTGCTTGATCTGCATCAATGATTGGCATACCAGCGAGCGGTCCTTCGCCGCTTCGGGCTGCAGGATTCGTCGTGTCGTTTGCACCAATCACGAGCGCAACATCACATTCTGGGAATTCACCATTGATTTCGTCCATCTCGATGAGTTGTTCGTACGGCACGTTTGCCTCAGCAAGGAGCACATTCATGTGACCAGGCATTCGGCCAGCGACTGGGTGAATTGCGTACTTAATTTCTGTACCAAACTTCTCTTCCATGATGGTAGCAAATTCCTTTACGGCATGTTGGCATTGTGATACAGCCATCCCATAGCCCGGGACAATGATCACTTTCTGTGCTCCATCGAGCATCATAGCCACTTCATCAGCATCGGAGCCCACCTTGGTTCGTGTGAGATCTTGCTTTTCGCCACTTCCTCCGAAGGATTTGAACAGGACGTCGACCAATTTTCGATTCATTGCTTTGCACATGATGAAGGTAAGAATCAGTCCTGATGCACCCACGAGCGACCCTGCGATGATGAGAACTGAATTTCCGATAATGAAACCTGTGAACGCTGCTGCGATTCCGGAGAGAGAGTTGAGCAGTGACACCACGACTGGCATGTCTGCGCCGCCAATCGGGAGGACGAGGATGATGCCAAGCAGGCAAGAAATGCCAATGATTGCCCACAAGTAGGTGGTGTTTGTTGGCTCTTCAATGCTCATGTAAATCATTGCAATGACGCCAAGCAACAAGAGAACCTTGACCGGGTTGAGCCATGTTGGGCCCCAGGTTGGTGTCTTGATCCACTTTCCAAAAATTTCAACCCCGCCCTTGAGTTTGTACATGGCGAGCAAAGAGCCTGTGAGGGTCATCCAGCCAACAAGAGCCGAGAGTCCAGCGGCGACCATGGTGACAGTGAGTTCGAGCCCATCAGGAACGGAGCTTGAGTCTGAGATGAACTTTTGAATTTCTGAAAGAGCAACGAGCGCTGATGCAGCGCCGCCAAATCCGTTGAAGAGGGCGACCAGTTCAGGCATTCCTGTCATCTGAACACGCTTCGCCATCCAATATCCAATAGCAGATCCCAACACAAGCCCTGCGCCGATCAATGTCCAATCAACCACGCCGTCACCGGTGAGTTGCATCTCCAAGAGAGTCGTGATGACTGCAACGAGCATACCCATCGCACCGAGTTGGTTCCCAAAGGGGGCGGTTCGGGGGTGGCCTAATTTCTTAAGTCCAAAAATGAAGAGAGCGGCCGAGACCAAGTAGCCGATTGAAACCCAGTCTTCCATCTCAAGCACCTCCGCGCTTCTTTCCAGCAATCATGTTGAGCATTCTGTTGGTGACGGCAAATCCGCCTACCACGTTGATCATGGCGAGGGTGACTGCAACAAACGCAAGGATGCCTGAGAGTTCTGTGCTTCCGTTATCAAAAGCGACGTTTGAACCGATGAGTGCACCGATGATGGAGATTCCAGAAATTGCATTTGCACCGCTCATCAAAGGGGTGTGCAGGGTTGCTGGTACCTTGGTAATAAGTTCGAATCCGATGAAAATAGCGAGCATAAACAAGGTGATGTTTCCGATTAAAAATTCTGGCGTCATTCGAGCGCACCTCCGAGGCGAGATTGTTTTGGATGTAATTCTCCATCTTTGCAGATGAGGACGCCACCCATGCCGTTGACATAGAAGTCGCTGCCTTCAGGGGCGCCGACGAGGATATCGTCGTCGTCTGAAATCATGACTTCGCCATCCTTGACCAATGAGGTCATGAATGTCGTCAAGTTGTTTGAATAGAGCATGCTCGATGTCGTGGCGAGCGTTCCCGGTAGATTGGAGGTTCCGACGATGATGACACCGTTATCGGTCGTGATCACTTCGCCTTGTACCGTGTCTTCACAGTTGCCTCCGACATCTGCGTTCATATCAACCACCACAGCGCCTGATTTGAAATTTTGAACGGCTGTTGAAGGAACAGTGATTGGCGCAGGGCGGCCGAAAATTCGAGCCGTAGTGACAATGATGTCTGCGTCAGCAGCAACACCACAGACGGTGTCGTTGACCTTCTGAATGAATTCTGGGGTCAATGGCTTCGCATACCCGGATTCGTCTTCGAAGTCGTCCATGCCATCGACCTCAATGAAACGTCCACCGACCGATTCGATTTGTTCAGCAGCAGACTTTCGAACATCGGATGCAAACACGACAGCACCGAGTCGCTTAGCGGTTGCAATCGCTTGCAAGCCCGCAACACCGCTGCCCATGATGACGACCTTTGCAGGTCGAATCGTTCCCGCAGATGTCGTCATCATTGGGATGCCCTTTGGGACTTGCGCAGCACCAAGAAGGACCGCTTTGTAACCAGCGAGGTTGTCTTGAGAAGAGTTCACGTCCATGGATTGGGCTCGTGAGAGGCGACGTGGGATCATGTCCATCGAAAGCAGGGTAACGCCTGCTTTCATGCACGCTTTGACATGCTCTGGATGTCGGAACGGGTCCGACACACAAGCGAGGTTCGCTCCTTTTGAAATTCCGTCGAGACCAGGGAAACGGATGCAAACAATGTTTTCACAGCCAAGTGCGTCCGAGCGAGAACCAATGGTGGCGCCTGCAGCTTCGTAATCACTGTCGTGATAATTTGCAGCTTTTCCAGCACCAGTTTCGATCACAACCTCAAAGCCAGCTTTGAGCAATTTCTTCATGCTTGAAGGAACGATTCCAACACGAGTTTCGCCTTCAGGTTCCATTGGTACGCCGAGTTTCATCTTGTTGCCTCATGCCCAATCCCCACGAATGTGGGTGTGGGATGTTTTTGTCCAACGGAAGGGGGTTTTTAGATAACTCGCTTAGGAAGACTGATTCTATTTGACGGATTGACGAATGTAATTTCCATTTCGTAATCAGTTGGGCTTCATTTTCAACCATGTTCCTTATGGAGGTCCTTTCACTGGAACACTCATCGAAGGGACCATTATGGCGAGTAACCGAAGAAAAATTGCAGTGATTGGAGCAGGAAATGTCGGTGCAACATGTGCATTTGTTTTGGCTCAGATGAAAATTGCCGACATTGTCATGCTTGACATCTATGAAGGATTTGCAAAAGGCAAAGCTCTCGACATGTCTCAGAATGGACAAGTTTTGAATTATGACGGCGCCATTACTGGCACGGCCAATTACGAAGACATCGCTGGGGCAGAAGTTGTTGTCGTTACCTCCGGATTCCCACGTCAACCCGGCATGACTCGTGAAGACCTGATTGCTAAGAACGCCGGAATTGTTCAGCAAGTTGGTGAAGGTATTCGAGACCACGCTCCTGATGCAACAATCATCATGGTCACAAATCCACTTGATTTGATGACCTACCACATGCAGAAAGTCACTGGATTCCCAGCAAACCGAGTGTGTGGTCAAGCGGGTGTGCTTGACAGCGCACGTATGACCCACTTCGTGGCACAGGCAGTTGGCTGCTCAGAAGAAGACGTCCAAGCCATGGTTCTCGGCGGTCACGGTGACACCATGGTTCCGCTACCACGCTTCACGACTGTTGGTGGAATCGCCATCACGCACCTTCTCGACGCAGAGACCATCGATGCAATCTGCAAGCGCACAGCATCGGGTGGCGGAGAAATTGTCAAATTACTCGAGCGAGGCTCTGCTTTCTATGCACCAGGTTCGGCTGCTGCCATCATGGCAGAGGCTGTATTGAATGATCGAAAGCGTTTGATTCCAGCATCAGCTCACCTCACCGGCCAATATGGTTTGGACGATGTGTACATCGGCGTACCCGTCATCCTCGGGGCAGGTGGCATTGAGCGTATTCTGGAATTGGAACTCAGTGAAGATGAACTCTCTTCACTTCAAGGCTCTGGGAACTTCTACAAGTCGCAACTTTCCGAACTTCTCGGTTATTGATTACATCCGGATGATGGCCAATGAGCGGGCTGCGCCCCTCGTTGTAATCTCTGATGGTTGAACCTCGTCATTGGCAACAATCGACAACATCCGTCCTTGCTTCTTTCTGCTGATCATCCGAGTTAACACTTCTTGACCGATATAACATCCTTTGGCGGGATGAATATCATCTGCCAGCCCACATGCAAGCGCATGGTGCTTTGATGTTATTTCATAGCCGGCCCAAGGAACGCACCGCTCAATCCTCCACTCGTGAAACGAATCCAAATGTTCCTCCGACTCAACATGTGTTCCTACTGTTGCCACAATCAGGTCATAGCCACTCTCCAAGTGACCAATTGTAACACCGTCCTCTGTCGAGTATAGCCCTGTAGTTTTCTGTTCATGACCGAAGCGAATGTAAAATTCATTGTTTGCAGACGCGTTGAAGATTGAAACATCCTGTCCCAAAATGCGAGGCGATACGTGGGCGTGGAGGGCTTCCCAAAATGGGGCATGGCTGACGCAAGCGATGAAATCGCCCATGTGGAACAGTACCACACGATCGAGGACCTTCGCCGTGGTGGTCGTAAAGGTGGTCTGTTTGCATTCGCCTTTGCGTAAATCATGCACTCGATTTGTCGATAGTCCATCAATGAAGGCAAGAACATCTGCACCGCGCCAAACACTCAAATGGCCATCGAAGTAGCGGCCGGTTTGCATTCAATCTCCCTCAAGCGAAGGATTCGCCGCATCCACATGAGGAGTCAGCATTTGGATTGTTGATTTTGAAACCGCCACCCATGAGTCGGTCAACATAGTCGATTTCGATTCCGTCCAAAAGATGGCTGGATGCGTTCGGTACGAGAACTCTGAATCCGTTGATGTTCACTTCTTGACAGGATTGATCGGTCTCTTCGATGATTTGTAAATCGTACATGTAGCCAGAACATCCGCCTGACAAAACGCCAACGAGAAGTGCCATGGAGCGGTCATCTCCAAAGGCGTCTGCGAGCATGTCTTGAGCTTTGTCGGAAATGGTCAAGGAGACCTCGACGACATCAGGTTTGACCACTTGAATTGGTCCAGCGGTTTCACAGGTTCCACAGTCCATGATTGCCGGACGGGTGACTCGCCTAAGAACCTGCGCTCAGAGGACCGATTCATTCTGTTCGGTTTTACATTGAATCTCAAAATGACAGGAATCAGTTCCGTCACTTGTGCAGACTCGTTCTTTTGAGAGGACGTCGACTTTGTGACGAACCATGACAATTCCTTGGAGGACGCCTTCATCGAGATGGCAAAACATGCCGCCTATGGACGGCTTTCCACCACATGCGCCTCCATTCTGAACGACGACGGATTCAGGTGGCATCCCTTTTGTGACGATTTCACCCATGCCGAGTTGACGCCATTCATCGGACAAGTGGGTCCAAAATTGTTCATCGCTGTCAACACTGCTCCACTTGTTGGCAAGTTCTTGTCCGATTCTTATGCCCACGCCTCCAAGTACCTCGTTGAGGTCGATTCCGAGCATGGAAAGTGCAGCTGCCTGAGGATTCTCATGGACGGGGATTGGATCACCTGGTCGCCTTAAGAACGCATTTGGCGGTGCTAATGATCCATCAACGCTTTCACCGAGGGATGTTCGCAACCGTTCGTAGTATGACCCTTCGCCCAAATTCAATCGCAGTGGTTCGATTATTTTTCCTTCAATCAGCCTTGCTTTTGCGGCTCTGTATGATGTCCCAGCCCCCCATTGGATGGCCATTAGTTCAAGTTGCGCTGCGAGGAAAGCCTTCGATTCAATTAAGAGGGCACTGTCATTCTTACCACGCCCAGTTGGTGTTTTTTCTACATTAATAAATTGAAGGCCTACTTCATCATCCACATACACGCCTTGGATGCTGAAATCTTCATGATGACGGACTTCAATCCGAGTGTCCAAGTCATCAAAAAATTTGACGGTTTTTTCGTTTAATGAAGTGGAAATTTTCACAACTACCCCCCGTTCAACCGCCTCGATCATTGCCTCAAAGGCAACCGAACGTCGCAGGTGGAAAATCCCCCAATGACCGAGCATCATCCAAACCGATTCTTCAGCTTCGCTCAGAATTGATTGTAGGTTTGCCATGATGGCATGTCGGTCTTTCAACACAGTGAAATTTGGTTCCTGATGTTCATTGTCATGAGATAAAAGAGCTATATGTGCATCGGATTTCATTTCGCCAAGATGTTCCTGCATTCGACGAAGGTCCATTTCGGACTTACGGATGAGCAAATCAAACACCTCTTCGATTTTAATCCCCAAGAATCTCATCGGTTTGTCGAGGGTCGCTTTAATGAGCCCCATGTCTTGCATTTTTCTCAATGAATTGTATGCATCCATTCGAGAAATCCCAATTCGCTTGCCAACTTCACTCGCTTTCGAAGGAGGATGCGTAGCTAAATCCATAACAATTTGAGCATGTTTTGCCTCCATTCCACACTCAACGAGTCTTGCATGAATATCCATACTAGCAGTTTCGGACATAGATGCACCTCTGTTCACTTGCGACGAGCCTTTCGAGCGCGTTCCTTCTGGAGGATTGAGCACCGTCGGATTTGATCCCTTGCACGAGCAACTTCATCTTGCTGCAACCCGCGTGGTATGGATTGCTCGAAGCATTTGATTGCGTCAGGATATCGTTCCATCTCTGCGTAGGCACTGCCCATGTTGTAGAGGGTCTTGCCACGAACCTCAGCTGGTCGGATGAGCATAGCTTGATGATATGCTTCCACACACTTCGGGTACTGCTCGAGGTAATAGTATGCGTTTCCTTTTCCGTTAAGAATGCGAATCAACATGTCATCATCGTTTGCGAATGATGGAAGAGCACGATCAAATGAAGACAATGCCTTGTCGAATTTACCATCATCAATCAATTGGACGCCTTGGTTGTACCAAGCAATGTCCTGGTTCGCAATTGACATTGAATTGACTTCACCTGGCGTCGTGAGTGCGACTCTGGATGTAGCATCAAGGGCAGCCTTTGCCAAATCGACTTCCGGTTGTGGCGCCTGTGGTGCAGCAATTGGTCGGGCTTCTATCGGTTGCATAAGAATATCATTTCCAGCATCGTATGTTGGTTGACTGGACGCTGGTTGTGTGTTGAATTCTGGTGCTTGTGGTTCATTGTTGAGGCCAAGTGCACCCATGTAAAAGTCAGCAGCGGCATCATCGGGGTTTGGAGGTGCCTGATTGGCGTTCGGCGGTACTTGAGGTGGCACTGGTACATTTGTTGGAGGGGCGAATGCGCCTGTTAGAGCAGGGGCCACCGTTGTTTGGGTTTCCAAAACAGGCGTGTCCATCAATGCATCGAAGGCCGGTGTTTGTTCCACAACTGGTGCTGGTGCCGGTGCTGGTGCCGGTGCGGGAGTTGGTGCGATGACAGGGGTTGCAGGTTCCGATATTGGTGCGATTGTTGCTGCATCTGTCCCCAATTCTTGTTCCAACCCGCTTGCTTTGGCATGACATTTCTGTGCAGTTTCTAAATCACCTGCGTTTTCGAGTGAACGAGCGAGTCCACGCCAATTCTCTGCGTTCTGCCCGTCATTCTGGATGAGGGAGCGCCATAAGGTGACCGATTGGACATGATCGTTGGATGCAGAATAAGCCCGAGCATGCAGTTGAGTTGAACCCTGACCAAGCAAGTTGAGTGCTTCTTGTGCCATTTGGGGCCCCTCTGGGAGCGTGGGTGGCAGGCCCTGTGATGCCTCGAGGACGTTTGCTTCACCTTCTGCAAGTCCGATGAGAACTTCGACGAGTTGGTGGCGAATTTCGTTCGTTGGGTCTGCGTTGATGACCGCCCTTGAGGCCGTCAAGTAGCGCTCGATGTCACCCACTTCATAGCAAAGCATGCTGCATTTGAGTGCTGCTTTGAGGTAGGAAGGTTGAGCGTCGAGTGCTTGCAAATAGGCTTCAATTGCCTTTGACGAATCTCCTTTCCGTTGATGAATTGAACCAAGGTTGAACCATCCGCTTGCTTGAGTTGGGTCGAGCGTTTGTGCATGTGTCAATGCACCGATTGCGTGGTCATCGAGATCAAGTCGTGCCATTGCGCCACCGGCGATTCTCCAAGCACCTGCGTGTTGTGCACCAATTGTTTTCAAGTGGGGTTTGAGGAGGTTGAGTGCATCACCTGGCGCTCCTGCTCGAATCATCTGAGTCGCTTCCTCTACGAGATGGTCGAGGTCAATTGTTGGTTCGGCAGTGGCCACTTGCTGTGCTGGTACAGGCTCGGGTATGACGGCAGGAATGGTTTGGTCCTCAGGAACAACGGTGGCTGGTGCGGCAGGTTCTACCACAGGTTCCGGTTCGTCGTGAAGCAATGCAGGTTGGCCTTGAAGGGTCACTTCAACGACTTCTGTTGCTGCCACGACTTCCGCTGCTGCCATCAATTCACTGAACTCAAGGTTTTCATTACCATCATCATGGTGAACGGCCTCGGCAAGGACAGCGTCCCTGTCCGTGGCGCCCGTTTCTTCCATCACTTTCTTGACTTGTGCTTCGCTGAACGTTTGGGTCGGTTCGATTACAGGCATCTCTTCAATTTCCACAGATTCACCGCTTCCCTTGCACCGAGCTTGGAGTTCGGTAAGCGTTGGATGTCCTGGGAAGAAAACAAGAGCCCTTGAAGCCATGTCATAAGCACCAACTTCATCGCCGATTCGTTCTAATAAAATTGCGAGGTTGGCGGTCGCTGGAGCGTGCTCTTCATTGAGGTCAAGGCAAATTTGGAAGGCTTGACGTGCGCCGCGTGCGTCTTGCTGAGCCTCGAGTAAAACGCCTCGGTTGAACCATGCCATGTCACACGAGGGATCAAGGGCAATGGCTTTATTGAAAGCAACGAGTGCTTCCTTTGGGTTATTGTTTCGAGAATTTTCCTCGCCTTCTTGAAGCAAAGCTGCCACTTCTTCTTCGATCGTTGCCTCTTCATCTTCTTGAGGTGCGTTCATGTGCGCATATGCTTCAGCAGCATCCACCAATTCTTGCTTGTTGAGGTAACCGTTTTCATCACCATCCATCGTTTTGGCAAACTCGATGAATCCATTTTCATCCTCAATGTTTTGGGCCACAATGACTTGCCTCATGACTTCGTCAGAATAGCGTTTTTCAGGGACAGGTGCCGGTTCTTCTGGTGACATGGAAATTCCAGCAGACTCCAAGGCTGCTGCCATCGAATCGAGAACTGAATCGGTAACCACGTCATCGGCTCCTTGAGGATTGGACGGCTCGGATTGAGTGTTATCGGTGTCCATTAGCGCTTCCCCGTCTCCAAGGGATAAAGTGTGTCGCATAAGGATTGCTTCTTGATGCGTTCCATTTCAGACCCTATATTGAAATGCTTCCGCACCGACGAAGGTCCATGAGCGAACAACCCCTTCGAGTCTTAGGACTCTCAGGCGAATACCGATCGACATCGAAGAGCGGAATGATGGTGAACCATGCCCTTAACCTTGCAAAAGACTCCGGTGCAGAAGTGTTTTTTTGGGATTGCAATGAGAAACCGTTGCCACTGGTGGGCGAGGACGGATGCTGGGACAATGCGAACGTAAAGGAGTTCCAAGAACTTGCAGCATCATGTGATGCTTACCTTGTCTGCTCTCCGGAGTATCATGGTACGATGTCTGGTGTCATGAAGAACACATTCGATTGGCTGTACGACAAGCACATTGGTGGGAAGTCTGTTGGATTGATGTGCACCCTCGGAGGCATGCAGAACTCAAACACCCTCAATCACATGCGAATCATGCTCCGTTGGCTTCACGCCTGGCCAGTTCCAGAGCAGCTCGCAGTTGGTCATGTGAAGGAAGCATTTGACGAGAATGGGGAATTGACAGACCAAGCAACGAAAGAACGTTTGAAGTCGCTTGTGAATTCTGTATTGAATGCTGCTACAATGTTGAAAGCTTGAGACACATGTCAACACAGCGACCTTTTTTTGAGGACGATTTTGGAGGCAAGTACCTTCTTGTTGAGCCTGGCTCCTTCATCATGGGGGATTCGCTCGGCAATGGACCAAAAGGTGAACGTCCGCCTCACGAGGTTAGAATTGGGGATCCCTTCTTCCTTGGTGAACGCCCTGTGACACAAGCGCACTGGCAAAGCATCATGGGCGAAAACCCCTCCAAATTCACTGACGGATGGGCAGCAGGATTGCGTCCGGTTGAAACGGTGTCATGGCTGGATGCACAGGAATTTATTGATCGATTAAATGAACGAGATGGTGATTCAGTTCGCCTTGGATTCACTGGAGAATGGCGGCTTCCTAGCGAAGCAGAATGGGAATACGCCGCCCGTGCCGGGACTTCATCGAGGTGGCCTTTCGGCGACCGTGATTCGGAATTGAACGACTACGGGTGGCACGCTGGAAATTCGGGCGCTACGACGCGTGAAGTGGGGCAGAAAAAGGCCAATCCATGGGGGTTCCTTGATTTGTTTGGCCAAACCGGAGAGTGGTGCCAAGATGATTATGCTGTCAACTATCAAGGTCGTACTGGTTCCCAACAAGCCCATCGTGATGCAGAAACCCATCGGAAAATTCACCGTGGCGGTTCTTGGTTTACCGAATCTGATTCGACACGTAGCAGGGCACGAGCATCTGCCCCAGCGGGCCAACGAAGCGATGGTATCGGTCTTCGACTTGTTTGGGCACCCCGAAATGCCAATGTACCAACATGAAGACCACCGGATATGACGGTCCTCTACCATAATCCTCGTTGCTCGAAATCTCGTGCCGCTGTTGCATTGTGCGAAGCATCGAATTTGGATGTAGAAATCCATCTCTACCTGATTAACCCACTCTCGAAACAGGACTTGCACGATGTTCTGTCCCGGCTTGATGGACCGATTTCCGCTGCGATCCGACGCAAGGATGCCAAATTCAAGGAGGCGGACTCCACATCACTCGACATAGAATCGCTTGATTCGGTTGTTGAATTTTTGTCGACTCATGGACACTTGATGGAACGACCGTTATTGGATACTGGGGTAATCAGCATCATTGGTCGCCCACTGGAGCATCTTGAGCCTCATTTGTAGGTTGTTCATCGCCCTCAACAAGATTGACATCAATTTTCATCGACTCGTCCAATGATGCAAGCGTCTGGTGATCAGGGACTTCTCCCGGTTGAATTGACCATTTGTGAGTGAATTCTGTTGTGAGCACCGTCATTAAATTCCTGCGCTTCAGCGCATCGATTCCTGCGGCCGTTCTGTCGACAACTGGAGCAATCTCCTCTTGAAAAACATCGTCCATATGCTCACAAATTTCTTCGAACGTTCGAGATCCGTTACACAATTCCCACAGCATGCTGTTCATGGGGTCGAATGGGCGCCTCACTTCTCGTGGTGCACGAAACAATTTAGCCAACATTCGTTCAAATCGATTGAATCGCTTTTCGATACGAAGGATGACTTTGCGCCCTGTTACACCGGCAAGATTGGGGTGCCGTTCAGGTTCTCCAAACCTCCCCCACCAAACCGGAACACGACATGGGTACATGCCAGAATAATGGTGAGCGTCTTTGTCAGCAATCTCCATTCCATCACCTAAAATTCGAGCAGCGTCCATGAAAGTAAAGTCAACATGGACATCACACCGAGGAATGCCGATAGCCTTGTTGCCTCGACTCGTTCCGTAAAATTTCTAAGAAACCAAGTGAGAACGCCAAAAATCATGACCATGACCCACAAAGCGTACCAAGCTCCGGGGTATGTGGCCATGATGATTGCTAATGTGGGTCATGTATCATGCTTGTCCTTCGAGGCGATCCAAGTATTGTTCACCATAATGGCTCCATTGCTCCATCGACCATCCGTCTGGTAAACCTCCATCGGGAAGGGGAGGGTGGGTCACTTCACTGGACACGGTAGCCACGGTTTCTGTGGCATCAAATTCCGTACTTTCACTCACGGGTGGTCCGTTGGTTACGGGAGGTCCCGCAGTGATTTGTGGGATGAAATCTTTCGTTTCATCTTCTTCAAGAATTGATGCATCATTGCGTTTTCTGAGCAAGACTGCCAACAGGAGCGTGAAGGCCAATACGCCTGCAATCCCACCAGCGACCACTTCGACATTCATTGACGCATCGTCATTGATGCGTTCTGCAAATGTGAACACTTGTGCGCCCTCCCATGTTATCGCTCCATCGATACTTGTCACTGAAAAGATCACTTTCTCTTCCAGAGGGCCTGCCATCCTGTGAAGGGTGCATGGAATGTCGGCAAGTTGAGGCGTAAGGTGGCCAGCTTCGAACGTAATGTTTTGCCCATCATCACCAACAAGGACTCCGTTACAAACAATTTGCCAATCATCTGGAGCGTCAACTTCTAACACGACCATCTCGGTTTGACTCGAGGTGCTTGAAAGGTTGACAAACAAAGGAACACCAACTCCAGTGGCATGAATGAGGCCGGATGGTTCGCTCAAGCCTCCCGAGACTTTCCGTTGTTGGTCAACAATGATGAGTGCATCATAGGACAACTGGTAGGGCTGTTGTTCCTCATTCATGCCAGCAATAACTTCGAAGGAAACAACGATGCGGGTGTTCAACATCAAATCCTCCGGAAGGATAAGATCCATTGTAAGGTGGGTATATTGGTTTGGTGCCAGCATGATTTCCACCGCTTCGTTGGGGGGTTTAGAAGTTGAACCAATGCCTGTCGAGAAGAAAGCCACGATCCCTGCGTTTGGAGGCGATGATGAATACATGCCTCGGACGATGATTCCATCATCCACTGCGTTCCCAATATTCGTGAGGTTTGTTTGAACACGAACGGTTGTTCCAACCATAGCATAGGTCGATGCACTTGAACCTTCAAGCATTGGAATTCGAACTGAAGCAGTAATCGTATCAACGGATACAGAATTATCGGATGCATCAATGTCTTCTCCGCCCATAACGTCGCTTGCAGTGAAGGTAAGGGTGTGAATAACACTGGCACTTTCTTCGCTTGGAACGTAGATATGTGCCTCAACAGTGACGTTTTTGGTTCCTTCCTGTTCGGAGTTCATGGCGATTGGTCCGGTTGTGTTCTCCCCGTCCACACGGTAGGAAACGGACCAAGTCGAAGGGAGGGTTTCAGCGGTCAGCAATGCGGATATTGGTCCATTCCCATTGTTCACCAGATCCAAGATAAATTTGTTGGATGCCCCAGGTCGTAATTTGTCTGGTGCATCAATCAACGAAACCCCAAGGTTCCGTACTGTGCTGATTTGAATGCCTTCAAATGGATCGCCTTCAATGCTCATCCCGCTCCGTTCGGACGTAATTTTTGGGGTGAGTGCGGGTGCTTGCTCCCCTGCCTGAGCGTTTTCGGGGGCCGTTATGATTGCCGTGAAGGTAGTTGTGCCGCCTGGGTTGATGACAGCATCGGGCCGGGTCGGCTGCTCGACAATCCACATTCCTTTGGGTTCATACTCTACGGTCATCGAGAAGATGTCTTGTCGGGTCGCGTTGTTCCAAATCGTGAACGATACGGTTTTTGATTCGCCAGCATCAATAAACCAGTTTTGGGATGCCTGAGATGTTGTCATACCGACATAGGCTTCACTGATCATTGATGCTGCAATGTTAATGTTGAGCGAATGAGACTTTTCTGTGTTGTTTTGTGATGTGGCCTGAATTGAGAACGGCACAACCGTATCTGGTGTGGCATCAAGTGGAACGGTCATGCTCAAACTGACAAGCACGGGCTGGTCTGCACGAACCAGAATGGATGTTGATTGAGCCCAAGAGAATTGAACGCCCCACCCTGATGGGAGGGATGCTTGGTCAATGACGAGGTCAAAGACATCCGTTGCATCACCTATGTTCTGAATTTCTACCTCGAAAGGGCATGTGTACCCAGGTGGGCACGCCGGACGCTCATCAGGTTGTATGATCAGTGGTTCCCGGTCCGGTAAGACCTGGAATTGGACTGGGAGGGTCGTGTTCACGGACTGATGTTGGCTTGATGTTGCCACGAACGTGAGCTGGTTGAAGCCTGTCGTTGCGTTTTCATCAGGCATCAATTTCATGTGGATGATCTTGGTTTCACCGGGTGCAAGCAGCACACCGGTTTGTGTGTTGATCGATACGCCAGAATCGTGAGCAAAATATACGTCCCAATCTGTTGGTAAGTTCACGACAGATGGCATGACATAATCCGAAATATTTCCATCATTGGTCAGAGCGATTCCGACGCTGCCCCAATCACCAGGAAGTGCCCCATTTGTTGATACACCGGTTGATGAAATCGCATATTCTTTGGCTTTCACTTTTTGATCATAGACAATCACGATATCATCGAGCCAAAATCCAATGTCATTGTCGATGGCATTGGAGGTGAAAACAAACTGGAACGTCGTCGCCGATGAATACCCGCTCGCTGGGGCAGGAACGAGGGGTGATGTCGCACCTTGACTGGTCACCGAAAAAGTCTGCCATGATGCTCCATCGAGAAACGCTTGATCGATGGTACCGCTCAATGTTCCAAGTTCTGAGGTCTGCCCCGAGACCCCATTTTTGATTGAAAATTTCATTTCGTCGCCTGGTTGTGAACTCCCAGTATAGAAAAACGACACACCATTGGTTTTGGAAGGTGCGTTCACGGCGTCTGACATGTCGATGGTTGGTGTTTCAAGGAGGCTCGTGGTCGATGCCCCATACGTGGAAGCCTCGCCATTTCCAACATGGCAAGCACTTCCTTGAGAGAGCGAGGTGTCAGTGTTTGTACCCCATTCATTTGTCGTGGTCCATAGAGAGAGATCTTCGCAGTTGAAGTAATGTGAGGCGACGGTAAAATGACGGTTGTATTGGTTGTTGGATGGTTGGTCATCGAGCACCGTGGAGGTGGCAATGGCCTGGAGCGAATGGTTTCCCGCATATGTTGGCGTCACCGTGAAGCCAATGCTGTTCGAACTGCCTCCGTTGAGGGCTGACATTTGTTGCGTCACATTGACCATTTCGAACTGTTGGTACTCATCGTGGAGAATTTTCAATTGCACATCGATGGTACCGGACGGATTGGTTCCAAGATTTTCGATGGTGAGTTCCACATAAATTGGCACATCAACAACGGTGTCCACAACGTACAACTCTGCGGGTCGGTTGAACAACGGAATCGGATGGTTGGAGGAGAACATTCGGTAACGTGCTTCATCAGAACTCGATGTGTACGAAAAACTCACATCATTGACCGTCAAATCGACACCAGTTGCTCGAGCGTTTGGCGCAAGCATGCTGTCGTGTGTCGATTCGAGTTCTGCCAGAGGTGAAAGCGATGCGACCAGGAACAAAAGAACCAACACAATTGCGGCTTGTCTTTTCATGGCGCTCGTGTCGCTACAGCGCTTCAACATATATGAGGAAACTGGCGCACATCAAGCGGTCTTTTCGGTCGAATTGAGGGCTTCCTCGACCTCCTTTTCGGAGTTTGCCAAGCGCACTGCGTCCCTCTTCTCCTTCGCATTAGCGGCAAAATAGACTGTGAATGATGGAACGAGAACCATCGAGAAGCATCCTACCACTGCTGCCAAAGCCCACATAAATTCGGTGGCTGTATCAACGGAGAATGGTTCGAGTGATGCAAAAGCCTCGTTAACGGTGATGATGGTGGTGGTTGGTGCCGTGGACCGATTTCCGGATTCCACAATTTCGATGCGTACGAGGGAGGGCGAATGAGTGTATTCAATCGCATTGCGTGCTTTTTCGTTCGCCCCGTCTGTTGATTTGGCATAGACCGTACCATTGGACCGTCGAGCCGGATCGGTGCTAGTAAGGGCATTGATGGTCACTTCGCCGCCATCTTCTGCGAGCACGGTGTGTGTGGAGTTGAGGGAGCAATCTTCACTGCAACTGAACCCGTCCGCTCCTGGGACCCCCAACAATGGATGGCTGAATAAGCCGGCTGAATTGATGAGCCGGACTTCAGCATTGTTGGATAATTCTACAGCGGTGAGATTCACCCACGTGAGGTTCGCACCATTCGCAGGGATGGACCATGTCCATGTGGTGGTGTTTTCTTCTTCTTGGTAGATTCGAACCGGTTCGATCTCATCGTGGACAGTGACGGTTGCATCTGTTTCGTAGAGGTAATACGATGGGGAAACCGTCGCACCGTAAACGGCGTATGATAGCATGAAAATCAACGTGAAAGAGAGCCCTAACAAGGTTCTCAACAAATTGGGATTCTGAGCCAAGGCTTTCCTCATCAAATTAGCGACGGCCGAGCCCTTGATGAACCCTTGTCTGCTGTGTTAATCACTGCAAGAAATCGCTAGCGTGCTCGTCCACGCTGTTCGTCGATGACCCGCTCTCTTCATATAGGGGCGTAAGGTCGGCAAATTGCTTGGTGTAGTGTCATGACGACTCTCTATGATATCCCCGCAGAACTCCTGAACCCCGCACTTGCTGCGCGACTCGCTGCTGAAAAGGCTGTTGAAACGCCAGATTGGGCTGAATTTGTTAAGACTGGTGTCTCCCGTGAGCGACCTCCAAGCCAAGAAAACTGGTGGTTCCTCCGATCCGCTGCACTCATGCGTAAGATCGCTCGTGAAGGCCCAATCGGTGTCACGCACCTCTCTCAAGCCTACGGTGGACGCAAAGACAACGGCGCTGCACCGAACACCCCAGGTGTCGCCTCTCGTCACATTATTCGCACAGCGCTTCAACAACTCGAAGCATCAGGCCTTGTTGAAAAAGTTCCAACACGAACTGTTGACACCGAAGAAGGACCAATCCAACTCTACGCAGGACGACGCATCACCGCATCCGGTCAGAAGATGATTGACTCCGTTGCTCATGAATGCCGCCCAGCTGCGGAAGAGCAATTCCCAGGACTCGCAAAGTACTGAAGAGGACGTGAAAAGGGTGGCCAGCATGTCGACATCACACGATGATGAACTGGCCATGCTTCGTGAACAACGACGCGCTGCGCTCCAACAGCAACTTGAAGCCCAGGCAAGCCAACAGGCCGATGCCGAAGTAAAGGCGCAGCAAGCACACATGGAAGCCGCACAACTCGACGCAGCCATGCGCTCCCTTCTCACGAACGAAGCACGATCCCGCTTGGCCACCGTTGCCATGGCAAAACCTGCACGTGCTTCAACAGTGAAGCAAACCATCGTTCAACTCCACCATGAGGGCAAGTTCACTGCCCCCATGTCAGACGAGCAACTCAAGCAGTTGCTCCTATCCCAGTCGAAGAGCCGCCGTAGTGCGTCCATCCGAAGAATCTGAAAAGGTGCTCGAACATGTCAAGAAATAAACCAGCAGCAAAGAAAATCCGCCTGATGAAGGCCGGCAAGCAGAATCGGCGTGTCCCAGTTTGGGTCATGCTAAAGACCGACCGAAACACTGTGTCGCACCCAAAGCGACACCACTGGCGCCGTAGCAAGCTCCAACGCTGAGGTGAAGAATTATGGTACGAGCAAACGAATCTGAACTCACCGTTCCTCTCCGAAAGGCCTGGGGGATTACCCGATACAAGCGAGCACCACGTGCAATGCAGATCATCCGCGAGCATGTGATTCAACATCTAAGCGTCCGTGAAGATGAAGAAGTGTGGATTGACCCATCTGTCAACGAACACATCTGGTCACGGGGCATCGAAAACCCACCTCGCAAAATCCGACTTCAAGTGACTCGTCACGATGAACCGGATATTCCAATCGAAGTCAAACTATTCACGGAGTGATCAATTATGGGAAATATTCGACCAAGTTTTATCAAAATCCGAGCCATCCATCTTGTTGAAGATCACGGTGAGAAATTCACTGATGACTTTGAACACAACAAGCAAATGGTCCAACAACTCACCGACGTTGAGTCAAAGAAATTGCGCAATTGGATTGCGGGGTATGTTACCCGTTACCGACAGCGCCGAGTTGACTGAGCAGGTGCATCAACGTGGCTCTGCGGGTCAACTGGGACCGCACGCCAGTATCGGTTCACCATACAAGGAAAGATGTGCTTGAAGCACTCATTCTCCACTTAAGAAACAGCCATGGCGTCCGACGTCGATCCATTGTCATGGAAGATCGAGAAGAAGGTCCAGGTTTTCTCTTCTTCTTGTACCAAGCCTGCGACCCCCGTTGGATTGCAGGATTTAATGTGGCCAATTTCACAGAAGAGGAGTGATTTCTATCGGCGATCGAAGTGAAATCCCACTGCCCACCTCAGCGTACAACCTTTCCATTGTATTGATTGGCGTTTCACATCCGGGGAATTTGGGTGCAGTTTGTCGAACGATTCTCAACTATGGATTTGTTCAACTGCGACTTGTCAGTCCACAGTGTGATCCAGATGATGTCGAAGCAAGGAATAGGGCAAAGCATGCAGGACGTGTTCTTGATGGGTGTTCAGTTCACTCAAGCCTCGAAGAAGCGACCACTGATGCCTCTCTCATCATCGGTACATCTGGTAAACGAGAAATTGGTTCGAAAACAAATTTCCGTCATTTTGTGTACCCTTGGGAATTAGCGGAACGGTTGGAGAACTTTGATGGCAACGTCTGCTTAGTTTTTGGCGAAGAAGGAAAGGGCATGTCCACTGAAGATTTGCAAAAATGCGATTATCTCGTGACGCTTCCAACCTGGGAGGGTTATCCGATTGCCAATTTGTCCCATGCAGTGAACGCCTGTGTCTATGAACTTCATCGGGCCCGCGTTTTAGCACGTCAAGGTAAGGAAGCAGGCATACCAGACATTGTTCCATTGGAACGTGGCATTCCACCAGAATTGAAGCAAGTCCTCATGCAAACGGTCCGTGAGTTGGCGGATGCACTGCCCGGCAATGACGAGCGGAGAAAGAGCTTCGGTCATTCGCTTTCACGTTCAATTATGCGCTCCATGCCAACCCAAGGTGAAGCAAACCGGTTGATTGGCGGTCTCCTCGATGCGACCACGGCCATCCAATATGTGGAAGGCAATGAAACATGGCGCAGTCAACGCCGGCGCAAAATCAGCCGTGAAGAAGAGGAATAATTCAAGCATGCCAAGATGCGGTGCTTTTCGGCGTTTCGCGAACATGCATTGCCACGAGTCGCAATCGGTTGCCGTAAGCCGTTGAGATGTGTGGCTCGACTTGTTCAAAGGCCCATTTGGCGAGATTCTCCGCCGTTGGTATGAACGGTACGATCACGGTTCGATGATCAGAATCCATTGATGCGAGTGCTGCCCTTGCTTGTTGGTCGTGCTCATAAACCACGAAGGCGTGGTCCACCACATCATGGATGTGAACGGTTAAGATGTTGCTCACATCTGAAAAATCCATGAGCATACCCTCGTCAGAAACACCTGATTCTTGTACGACATCACCTTCAATTTCTGCCTCAAAACGATATCTGTGACCATGCATGTGCCTGCATTTGCTTTTATGATTGGGAACTCGATGCCCTGTGTCTGTTTCGATGTATCGTCGTATGCGTGTTGTCATGACTCATCCTCCTGGAAATGAATGGATGCTGAATTAATGCAATAGCGCATGCCTCCATGCTGTCGAGGCCCATCGTTGAAGATGTGCCCCAAGTGAGCTTCACATTTCGAACAACGTACTTCGGTTCGATGCATGCCATGGGAACGGTCCTCAATGTGTTCAATACCTGCTCGAACATGTTCGGAATGGAACGAAGGCCAACCGCAGCCGGAGTCAAACTTCATTTCGGAAGTAAACAAAAGATGATCACAACAGATACATGTGTATGTTCCTGTGCGCTTTTCGTCCCAATAAATACCTGTGAATGCTCGCTCTGTGCCACTTTCACGGGTAACATAATACTGTAATTCAGAGAGTTTCTCTTTGTAATAAGCATCCTTGTGTTGTCGTTCGGTTTCAAGGGCTGCTTCGAGAACGACCGACCATTGTTCCGTGTATTCAATCGGGTCGATCAAATCAAGTGCGTTGAAGGCTAAGATGCGTTCGACATCCGAACCACTTCGACCAGAACTTCGACCTTGTTCATCTGGATTATAACTGGTAATCGTGTTTGCAAACACTTTGTCAAAATTAAGCCCCGTAGCATCACAAGCGCTTAATGCGTCTTTTAGGATGGTGACCTTGTCACCCTCAAGGTATGGGAGGTAGAACGAAATTCGTTCGCTGTCCCAATTCCCTATTGCGAATGCATGGTCAAGAGCAAGGTAGAAATCGGGCCGACAATCTGGATAAATGGCATGATCACCTGAGTGAACACCCAGTGCAATCGAAACATCTGTGCTCTCACGTTCGGCGACGGACAGAGCATACCCATAGAGAATCGAGGCAAAGATTGCATTGCGATTGGGGACCACCGTTGCCTTCATTTGATCTTCTTCATAATGGCCTTCAGGAATGCTCCTTTCATCGTTGATGAGAGCGGATTCGAAAAGGGACATTGCCCCTGTCAAATCGACAATTTTGTGGTCGACCTGATGACCTTTCGAGCTGAGGTATTGGATGTTCTTGGTTGCACGCTCAATCTCGATGTGATGCTTTTGTCCATAATGGTAAGATACACAACTGACCTTCACGCCATCTGCCAAGAGGCGGATCAATAACGAGGTCGAATCCATCCCACCCGAGAGGGCCATTACGGCTCGCTTGACCATTAGTCGACACCCATCCATTTGTGAGTTTGGAGGCTAAGTCGCCATCCCGGGTTGTTTTTTACAACAACTTCAGTTTCCGCGAAGTTCTTGCCGTTCCATTCGATGGACTCTCTATCCATGTAACAAGGTTGGAGGAAGGTATGTTTGAACCCTTGTCGCAGGTCATCGTACATTGACAAATCTTGCCCAACATAGACGCACTTCAATTCATCACCTGTTCGTTGCTTGATGCTCACATTTGGATACATTTGGTCCTTCGGTGAGACGCATACCCAGTCCAGCAAACCATTAGGAATTTCGATTGTACCGTTGGTTTCGACTGACAGGTTGTAACTGCGTGCTTTGAGTAAGCGGTGAAGTGGCCACAGATCATGAAGCATGGGCTCACCACCTGTGAAGATGATTCGTTTGCAATCATACTTCATTACCTCGCCAAGGATGTCGAGTGCTGTCATTGTTGTGTATGTGAGAAAATCAGTATCGCACCATTCGCATCGGAGGTTGCATGTTCCGAAACGGATGAAGACATGAGGGACACCTGCATGGTATGCTTCGCCCTGGACTGAATGAAAGATTTCCACAATAGGATACTCCTTTGACAAATCAGTTGGGTCATCAACTGCCTCGTCGCCAGCAATGGCGCAGGGAGAATATTCAGCCATTTGAACACCTCAAAGGGGGCGGGATTGAATCAATTGCATCAGTTCCTGTCGTGCTTCCGGCTTTTCGAAGAAAACGCCTCGCATTGCAGAAGTGGTCATGATGGAATTTTGCTTTCGTACACCGCGGCAACGCATGCATCCGTGCGATGCTTCGATGATGACTGCAGCGCCGAGAGGATTGAGGAATGATTCCAGATCGTCAGCGACCCCTTTCGTAATACGCTCTTGATTTTGCAGTCTGCGGGCGTGCATGTCGACAATTCGTGCTAATTTGGAGATTCCAACAATTCTGTCAACGGGAATGTAAGCAACATGAGCTCGGCCGCTGAATGGTTGAAGATGGTGCTCACACGTTGAGTGAAATTCAATGTCGCGAAGAAGAACAATGCCATCGTACCCTTCGCCATTGAACGTTGAATCCAAAATCTCGGCTGCATTGAGGTCATACCCTTCAAAAATTTCTTGCCAAGAATCAATGACACGCTTTGGGGTTTTACTCAACCCCTCTCTATTCGGGTCGTCCTCAAGGTATGCCAGCAGGGTCCGTACTGCTTGTTCCGCTTCATTCTGTGAGACCATTTTTACACCTGCCGCCCATGTCGTGCGTCGATTTCATCCAATTGATCCAAAAGTTTTCTGCACGCGGTACGAACTGCATCAGCAAGGCTGACGAATTTATGCTCATCACCGACATGCTTCCGCAAGTCCTCGATTAACTCAGCCGGCATATCCAACGAAATTTTTGGCACGTTCTATGGTCGAGTCTTTACCATATAAGTATTCGTATAGTAATACTCTACTATTACTTGTGGCGGGGCTCGTATGGTCGAAAAGGATGCAGAATCATCACTGTCCGAGCGAATGTTCAAGGCATTCCGTATGTGACGCAAGGTCGATGACAGTCATGATGCAACCCAACGACGCCCTTCAGCACTTGCACAACCTTCGTTCGAGAACTGGGGAAATGGACACAAAAGGTCTGTCTGATGAGGTAATCAGCAAGTTCTGTGATTTGGACCCAAAACTAACCCAAGCTATTATGGAAGCAACAGAACGTTTCGAAGAAATTGTTGCCGAATTCGGTGGCGACATGCTTCTCGGAGACGAAGCAACAGTGGTTGAAGATTTGCAGGGTGGCTTTGTCAACTTTTACGCCCCGGCTACGGTCAATCCCTACATCGCTTTAGCGGGACGTGGTCCATGGATCGTGACAGCATACGGAGCTGTCCTCCATGACAACGGAGGATACGGCATGCTTGGTGCAGGTCATGGCCCTGAAGGCGTTATTGCGGCAATGTCCGGGAACTGGGTGATGGCAAACGTCATGACACCATCGTTCAGCCAAAAGCGATTGGCAGAACGCCTCGAACGAGAACTTGGCCACACACGTGGTTCGTGCCCGTTTACCAAATTCATCTGTATGAACAGCGGTTCAGAATCTGTGACGGTCAGTTTGCGTATTGCGGATGTGAACGCTCGGAACCATACTGGTCCAGGTGGGCGCCACGAAGGAAAGGAAATCAAACTCCTTGCCATCGAGAAAGCGTTCCACGGTCGGACCGACCGTCCTGCTCAAATTTCCCACTCATGCAAAGGATCGTATGACAAAAATCTGGCAACGTTCAGGGATCGAGACAACCTCCTTCTCGTTCCAGCAAATGACATCGATGCATTGGAAGCTATGTTTCAGCGAGCCAAGGATGAAAATTGGTTCATTGAATTGATGGCCATTGAGCCCGTTCAAGGTGAAGGAAACCCTGGTGCTTGTGTTGACCGCTCTTTTTACGACGCTGCCCGACGATTAACCCTTGAACATGGTTCGATGCTCCTTGTCGATTCGATTCAAGCCGGGATTCGTGGCCAAGGCTGTCTTTCTATCATTGATTATGATGGGTTCCAAGATGCGGAAGTTCCTGATCTCGAAACATGGTCAAAGGCATTGAATGCCGGACAATACCCACTGTCGGTGTTGGGCATGAACGACAGGGCAGCGGAAAACTATGTTGTCGGTATCTATGGGAACACAATGACGACCAATCCTCGGGCTCTTGAAACAGCATGTGCAGTCCTCGATGGGATGACGCCGGAGTTACGCACCAACATCAAGGAGCGTGGCGATGAATTTGTTGAGAAACTCAAAGCATTGGCTGAGGAGTTCCCAGGAATTATTACCAAAGTGCAAGGAACGGGATTGTTATTGAGTGCTGAACTCGAACCAACACAGTTCCCAGTCGTTGGATTTGAGGCAGTTGAGCCATGGTGCCGCCGTCACGGTCTTGGTGTGATTCATGGAGGTGTCAATGCCCTTCGGTTCACCCCTCATTTCGGCATCACGTCTTCAGAAATCGACCTTATCATCGATGTTGTTCGAGATTCACTTGTCGCCTTTTCGGCTTGATCACGATAGACTCGTCACGATATCTTCGCGGCCAAACTGCCGACTTGCGTAATACGCTGCGAGGGCTGCATACAGCAAACTTGTTCCCGCCCAAATCACAATGTGGCTTGGTATGATTCGATTCATTAACAATTCTCGCAGTGCGAGCAAGATATTCACAACAGGAATTGCAAACCACACTGACTCGATCCCATCGAGGTTAATGACCTGGGTGAATAATGCGGGGAAGACGATGAGCAGAAGCATTGGGGCGAGGATAGAGCCGGCCTCCTTGACGCTGTGCGAACGCATGGCGAGCGCCAATTCGATGGCGACAATCATCACTGCAAAGAGGAGAATGGCGGTGATCAAGAGAAGAATCGCAGTAATGGACAATTCGGGTAATCCAATCAAACTTGATGAAGCAAGGTATCCAATCGCGAACAATAAACCAAAGATTTGCAGAACAACGCCGACGCCTGTTATGGTAGCAACCGCAGCCCACTTTCCAAGCAATAATTCGAGCCTCGTGCAAGGAAGGCAAAGAAGTGCTTCCAATGTGCCCCGCTCCCGCTCGCCAGCAGTCATGTCAATCGATGGTTGTAATGCGCTTGAGTAAGTCCATATTGCGAGAACAAGGGGTATGAAAAGCGAGAGAACCATGCCTGCCTGTTCACCACTTGTTGCAACATCGCTCTGACCAACATCACCATCCCATCTTAACGGATCGAGTGTCGCATTCACATCCAATCCGGAATCGGAAATCCGCCGCTCCACTTCTTCATCTTCCCACTGATTGAGTGCGTCCAAGAGGCGGTTCCATGCCTCATTCGAACGTTCTGAAGTCGACAAATGCAGAATAGCGTAATTCCACGTGGTGTTAACGCGTTCGATTCGCAGGACTGCATCGACTGACAAATTCCGCACACGATCCATGTCTTCACCAGGCTCAGAGAGTGTTGTGAGGTTCTCCAAATTTTCCAATTCAAACATGATACCGGCGTTCACAATGGCATCTTCGAGGCTTGGGTCTAACTCGTTTGATTGGACGACAATGGACAGTTCCAGTGCGTCGAGTTCAGCTGCTTCAGATTCCAAAAGGATTGGGAAGAGAATGAACAACAACGGGAACATCAGTAACGGGATGACGATGATGGCCATGATGGTGCGCCAATCACGCACGAACTCGATGACTTCCTTCTTCGCTATCGCACGAACACGAAACATGGCAACTTTACTCATCAGATTCCACCTCACTCATGGTGACATGGGGGGGTTTCGGTGTGAAGAAAGAACGCCACCACCCAGTGAACCGACCTTCCTTCCCATCCTCTTCGGTACGTGGGCGGGCGGTGTCTTTTGTGAGCGCCACATACGCTTCTTCCAAGGTCGTGCTGTCCGTCGATTGGAGCAATGAATCAGGTGATCCATCCGCCCGAATTTCTCCGTTATGGACAATGACGATTCGATCGCAAACCTGCTGCGCTTCAGAGAGTTGGTGGGTTGAGTAAACAATCGTGCCCCCTTCATTCTTCAATTGTTCAACAAGGTGACGAACGGTCCTTGCGCTTGTGATGTCGAGACCGGCTGTTGGCTCGTCCAATAATAAAATCGATGGCCCGTGAGCCAAAGCACGAAGCAATGCAGTCTTTTGGCGCATGCCGCGACTGAAGCCTTTGGTGTGTCGCCCGAGGCTGTCCAACATGTCGAGATGTTGAGCAAATTTGGACGTTCTCGCCCATGCGTCCTTGTCTGATATTCCATGCATTCTCGAGTGGTACCGAATGTTTTCCCATGCAGTGAGCCTCGAATATAATCCAGTTGATTCTGGCACAACACCGAGTGATTGTCGCATCTTGTCGACTGGTTGCCCGTCAGGTAACGATACTTTACCGGAAGTTGGAAGATAAACGCCTGCCATGAGGCGCAAGAGCGTGGTCTTGCCTGCCCCATTGCTTCCGACGAGACCAACGACCTCTCCAGAGCGTATTTCAAGGTTGATTTTGTCGAGGGCAACAAGATCCCCAAAGGATTTCGAGACATTCGATATCGAGAGCAAGGGTTCCATCAGCGTACACCTCACGATGCTCGGCCTGATTCAACAGCTGAGTTTAGACCCGGATGCTTTTCTTCGAGTCTGCACGCACGAGCGAGTTGTTGTTTGAGTTGGCTGAATATTTCTTGTTGTGGCACGCCCATTTCGACGAGATTTCCAATCATATTGAACGCACCTTGAATTGCACCAGCATCAAGGTACGCATCGTTTGTGATTGCTCCAGTCGAACGTAAGACTTCCAATCTGCTTGCAATGAAATCTGCTTCCATTCTCACCCGAGGTCCGTCCACATGAGGAAGGGCAATGAGTGTATCAACGCAGGTTCGCATGGTTTACACTTAGTCAAGGACGATTATGAGGGTTCCCCTATTTGGCAATGGCAATGGGCTCAGTGGTTCGATTCCGTTAATTCAACAAGAACGCCACCTGTGGATTTCGGGTGGACAAACGCGATGTATTTACCGCCGGCTCCGAGCCGTGGCGTTTCATCAATCATCACTACACCGTTTGCGATTAAGTGGCCAATTAGTCCTTGCAAATCACTGACTCGAAAGCAAACCTGTTGGACGCCTGGCCCTCGCTTATCAAGGAATTTTCCAATAGGCGTGTCAGGGCCTGTTGGTTCCAATAATTCGATCATTGGAGGATGGTCTTGTTTTCCTTGTGGTACAGATGTAGAGAAAAATCGCGTCGTAACGCCTTGATCATCCACTGTTTCATCTTGGGCAGCCATCTGCAAGCCGATTAAGTTCCAAAATAAGCTGGCATCGTCGAGGTTGTTCGTTGCGATCCCGATGTGATCAATGTAGATTGGTCCGAAATTCATGTTCTCACCTCAGAACCCACTTGGCGCCATCCATGTGCCAAAGACATCCTTCATTGCTTGCATAATTTCACCAAGTGTGCAACCGGCCTTCACAGCCTCAAGCACATGAGGGAATAGATTTCCATCACCATGCGCAACTTCACGAATTGTTTTCAAAATCATCTCACATGATTCCTCGTTACGGTTTTGACGGAGGTGTTTCAGTTTTTTACACTGTGATTCTCCTACCGTCGGATCCAGTTTCAGGACTTCAGGCTTCGAATCTTCATCCATGACGCCATGGTTCACGCCGACAATTTTTCTCTTGCCGCTTTCGACATCGTTGAGGTGGGAATAGGCAGCGTTGTGAATCTCACGCTGTTGCCAACCCTGTTCAATTGCTTTCATCGCACCCCCCAGTGCCTCGATTGCCTGTATTTGTTCAAGAGCCTCATCATGAATTCTTTTCGTGAGTTGCTCAACATGAAATGATCCGCCCAATGGATCGACGACATCAGCTGCTCCACTCTCTTCGGCGATAATCTGTTGAGTTCTTAGTGCCACAGTTGCTGATTTTTCCGTAGGAAGTCCGAGCGCTTCATCGTATGAATTCGTATGCAAACTTTGTGTGCCACCGCATACGGCTGCAAGCGCTTGAATGGTTACCCGTGCGACATTGTTGAGTGGTTGTTGAGCAGTTAAACTGACACCAGCCACTTGAGTGTGGAATCGGAGCATTGCAGATTTAGGGTTTTTAGGATGATACCGTTCATTAATCAACTCGAACCAAAGTTGGCGTGCCGCACGGAATTTTGATGCTTCTTCAAAGAAGTCATTGTGGCAATTGAAAAAGAATGACAAACGAGGTCCGAAGGTATCAATGTCGAGACCAGATTGAATAGCAGCATCCACATATTCGAGTGCATTTGCAAGTGTGAAGGCAACCTCTTGAACCGCCGTTGACCCGGCTTCGCGGATGTGGTATCCCGAAATTGAGATGGTGTTCCATCGTGGAACCTGCGCTGCACAATACTCGAAAATGTCCGTTATCAGCCGCATGCTTTGCTGGGGTGGGAAGATGTACGTGCCTCGAGCAATGTATTCCTTGAGAATATCATTTTGGATCGTACCGAGAACCTGATCAGCTCGAACGCCTTGCTCTTCTGCGACGGCTATGTACATGGCAAGCAACACCATGGCTGGGGCATTAATGGTCATTGATGTGCTTACTTTGTCAAGTGGGATCCCATCCAGCAATTCTCGCATGTCATCGAGTTGAGAAATCGAAACGCCGACTTTGCCAACTTCTCCATATGACATCTCATCATCTGCATCAAGTCCAAGTTGCGTCGGTAGGTCGAAGGCCACTGAAAGGCCTTTTTGGCCACGCTCGAGCAGTAATTTGAAGCGTTCATTGGTTGCCGAGGCGCTGGAAAAACCTGCATATTGTCTCATGGTCCAGAGTCGAGAACGATACATGGTCGAATGTATACCGCGCGTGTAAGGGGGCGTTCCTGCTTGCCCAATGGAAGTGAGGTCGACCCCAGATTCCGCAACGGATTCCGCAGTGCTCTCCAATGGTAATTTGAGTCCACTCAAAGTGTTCCACTCGTCCTTGCGCAGAGTGACCATGCCCTGTCCAAGTGAAGGGACTTCATCAACACTCGCTTCAATCAGTGGTGGTGGTGACCATCTGGTCCGTGCACGTGGCCATGAGCCAGTTCATCCTCCGATGCCGCACGTAGTTCAACAATTTCGACTGAGAAAGTCAATGATTGACCAGCGAGTGCGTGGTTGAAGTCTGCTGTCACGGCATCGTCGGTCAAATTTGTGATCGTAAACGGAGAAGGCCCGTGTGGCATTTGTGCAACGAGTTGCATTCCAGTTTCAAGGGTTGCTTCCTGTTCAAGTTGAGCGAATTGTTCTCGAGGAATCTCCATCACAGCGTCATTGTCTCGGTCGCCGTATGCTCTGTCGGAAGTAAGGGTAAACTCTCGTGTTTCACCAACCTTTGCTCCCATGATTTCTTCTTCGAAACCAGGGATCATTTGCTTGTGACCAACCAAGAACGTCAATGGTTCGCGTCCTTCGCTGCTGTCAAAAACTTCACCGTTTTCGGGCAATGTTCCTTTGTAATGTACGCTTGCTACCATGTTTTCACTGACTGTATTTTCTGTCATATTCTCACCTTCGTGTTGTCATTTTGTTAACTAAGTCCCGGAGTTTTTGGGCTATGTTTTCTGGAAGAATTTCTTCGAGTACCTTCTGGTCGATGAATTCAATGGATTCCACCACGCCAATCCGTTCACCCTTGGCCCAAATTTGGCCTAGTACGTTAGAGCGATGTTCTTCAGGAATGGAAGGATTGTCAAGAAGATCTCGTGCAGCGTACTTGTATTCCAGATACTTTTGCCTGTTGAGTTTCTTTTCCTGCTTCTGCCGTCCGCCACCTTTCTTGTCGTGACGCCGTCGTTTTCTGCGGCGATCGGTATTGGTTTTGGCGACCGTTGCTTGAACGGTTTTGAACACATCTTTGGATTGTCCTGTTGATACTGCAGGTTTTGCTTCCACAGGTGCAGCTTGCGGAGGAGCGTCCGGAGTGGTATTTGTTGTTGCGGGCTCGACGGTTGTCGTTTCGGCGACAATTGTTTCGGCAACCGGTTCAATTGCTTGCTTCGCCTTTGACTTTGCGTTTTGGCGTGAAATTTCGGATTTTCTACGAAGTTCAGCCAATCGATCTTCATTGGACACTTGTGGCTTTGGAGCGGGTGCCTTTGCAACCGAATTCGTGATCGTGGGGGCTTGTTTTTGCTGTGCTGTAGCCGGCGTTGAAACGGACGTTCCTGCAGGGCCACCCTGCTTCTTCATACGCTCCATTGCTTCTTTTTGCTTCTTAGCCAACTCTGACATGCCCGAGTTGTCCTGGGATTGGTTCGGTGTCGGACGAGATGGAGGTGCACGTCGTTCAACATTTTTGCGTTCGGTTTGGCGCTTATTGCGCTGAGCGGAAGCATTTGGGGCGAACGGGTTGAAGGGTTCGTCCCTCTTTTTTCTCCCGCCGCGGTCGCTAATGTTTGAGGCCCCCAACTCAATGCCGCTTGTGACCGTATAAAAACAATGAGTGTGTTTTTGGTCTCTCAAACGGCCCATGTGACGGGTGTTTGATCAGTCCGAAGGTACTGATCCACTGCACTTTGTTCATAGGATGTGACTCTGCCATGCTCGAGCTCGATATGACCAAGCAGTGCAATCATTGATCCGTTGTCGATGCAGTACATACGAGGCGGAGCATGTGAGGTTGCTTCCCGCTCACTTGCCATAAGGGTGCACATTTCCCGCAAACGAGTGTTGCAAGCAACGCCGCCACCGAGGAGTAATTCGGATTTCCCAGTGTGAGCGAGGGCCCGTTCAGCGATTTCAACACATGCTGCAAATGCGTGCTCTTGAAGTGACCAACAGACCGCCCCCAGGTCCGCTCCATTGTCCAACAGTCGTTGTGCGGCGGTCATTACACCAGAAAAAGCAAGGTCCATACCACGAACTGCGAAGGGCAACTCCAAACCTGAGAGACTTGCACCGGGGTTCTTTTCAAGCCACTCCGCCGCTTTCTTTTCAATTACTGGACCTCCAGGGAAGGGAATGCCTTGTGCACGTGCGAATTTATCCAACATGTTTCCAATACCTATGTCGAGGGTTTCCCCAAGTACCCGGTAGCGACCATCCAGATGAGCAATGACTTGAGTGTTACCGCCAGACACATAGAGAAGAATTGGATCCTTACAACCGCATTGCTGCCGTCCAATTTCGATATGAGCGACGCAATGGTTGACTCCAATTAATGGGACATCCAATCGACTCGAGATCCCTCGGGCTATAGCGCCCCCGACACGAAGACAAGGGCCGAGGCCTGGTCCTTGTGAATAGGCTACTGCAGTGAGATCAGCAGATGTGATTTGATTTTCTTCAAGCAAAGATGAAAACAAACGCGCAGCAGCATCCTTGTGGTGGTCTGCTGCTTCGCGAGGGTGGATACCGCCTTCGTCAGGTCGCACAGTTGCAGAATTTGCAGCCGTCGGCGTACCTTTTCCATCAACTAAACCAAATGATAGGGTATGGGCGGTGGATTCGATTCCCAATGTCCAACCCTTTGGCATGTTTAGCCGACAGAGCCATTGTTCTTCAACCCTCAGCCCCACCATGGGTATATGCGGACAGTATTGCTCGACTTGGGCCCTCTCGCTCACCTCGCAGGGGAAGGGGCTCTCACTGGAGCAGACATGTCCGATAGTGAATCTCTGACAAGTCCTGCAGGAAAGGGAATTGTTGTAATCGATGGTGTAATCGAATCTATTCGTGAATCAGCGGTCCTCGAAGAAGAGTATGGATCCGATGGTCAAAATTCGGATGAACTTCGTGTGGTTTCACTGGATGGTCACGCCGTTGTTCCGGGCCTCGTCGATGGCCACAATCATCTGATATGGGCTGGTGATCGTGCAAATGAATTGACACTCAAACAGCAAGGAATGTCCTACCAAGATATTGCTGCAATCGGAGGAGGCATTCAGCATACAGTTCGCCAGACTGAACAGGCCAGCGATGAAGAATTAATCAAATTGGGCTACCAACGAATGCGCTCTGCATTTCTACATGGCACGACTCATATGGAGACTAAAAGTGGATATGGCCTCACTACAAACAGCGAACTCACCCTGCTCCGTGTCGCACGGCAACTTAGTGAAATGAGTCATTTGCCAACCATGGAATTAACATGGTTGGGCGCCCATGACACGCCTAAAGGTATGACAAGGCCTGCGTATGTCGAACAAATTCTTTCAGAACAATTGCCTTCAGTTCTTGAACAAGGCTACGCCCAAGCCGCGGATGTCTTTTGTGAGCCGGGATGGTTCACTCCAGAAGAGAGTGAAGATATTTTGAATGCGGCTCAAGATGGCGGGCTCACTCAAAGGCTTCACATCGATGAATTCAGAAATGGCGGAGGTGGTGAACTTGCTGCTGACCTCAAAGTCGTGACAGCAGATCATTCCCATTACACGCCGGATGACATTCGGATGAAGATGGAAGCAGCGGGCGTCAATACTGGTTTTTTGCCCGGCACTCCATACACGATGGGTGCAGCATGGCCATCGTTCAATCAAGCGATTACAGATGAATATCGCTGGTCGATTGCAACAGATTTCAACCCCAATTGCAATATTTTGAGTCTTCCTTTCATCGGTTCGTTATTAGTTCACCGAAACAAAGTGGACCCGTTAGCGACGTTGGTTGCTGCATCACGAAATCCTTCAGAGACGACTCCTCACCCAAGTGGTTTGACGCACGGTCGTATCGAAGTAGGAGCTGTTGCAAATTTGAATATTCTGAATGGAGTTCAGTGGGAATCGTGGTGCAACCAACCTGGCACCTCTCCGTTCAAGGCCACGATGCTAAATGGGGAATTGCACCATCATTGAATTATGGATATAATTTGTCTCAAAAAGAAATCAATTATTTATGTGGTGAGCGAGATGAGTAGGGAAATCAATAAGGTTTTTGTTGAAACAGTTGTGTGTGCCGGTGCTCCTGGGAAAGAAGCTCGTTTCCTAAGAATGCTCGAATCACGCCAAGCCTACAAGCGACGCCAAGATGGTTGCCTTGCAGCGTGGACTGGTACATCCATCGATGGTGCGGGGATGGTATTGGTTCAGTCGGTTTTTACGGACAACATTGCTTGGAAGAGAATTTCTGATGACGTCGTGAAAACACTCGATACAAAAGACGGGGGGTTGGAGTCAGTTTTGGCAGGTCCACCATTAGTTGGCATGTTTGAAATCGATCCTGACAAACTTCGAATCCCACAATGAACCAGTTTCAGCAATTCCACCTACCCCGTAGTGTCGCATAATGTATGTTATACGACAAATGGAGAATTTAGCAGCCAGACAAGGAATTTCAGATCCGCACCAGTTGGACGCAGTGCCTCGATTTCTACAGTTCCATCTGTCGATTCGTTCAAAAAATCCACGATTCTGCCCTCCGAGGAGGGGGTAAGAGGTGGAAATAGGGCATTTACTCAAAATCCGATAGATTTCCACCTGTGTTGACGAAGCAACTAAGAAATGTTGACTGCACGAACAACCGATACACATGGCAACTGTGGAAGGATTCTGTTTGAAGTGCAAGACGTACGGTCCAATCAAAGATGGTCAATTGATCAAAATGAAAAATGGACGGACGCGCATGGCAGGTTCCTGTTCTCAAGCTGGGTGCACTGGTAAAATTTCAAAAATCGTGTCATGAATCAAGCATGTTCAACCGATGCGGTTTAATACACCTGTTCGTAGGCCAATTTACCTAGGGGCTCGTGGTCTAGGGGTTATGACGTCGCCTTGACATGGCGAAGATCGAGAGTTCAATTCTCTCCGAGCCCACCAACGAATACCACTGCACATCAATGATTTGTTCGTAAGTCCTTTTGAATATGCAATTAAAACAAGATTCCTTTGAACAGATATTGGGTGTTATTCAATTTTGGTGAGGTCCTCTGGGTCAGGCAACTCAAGCTCATCAGGATCGACCCTCGAGAGTGGTGGCTCTTCGATATCTTCCATCGTGAAGTCAGATGAACCACCATCCCATGAGACGAGTTCCTCTGTTTCTTCAAAGGATTCTTCGGGTGCATCTTGGGACCCTGAAAGCGAATAGGCCGTTGGATCGATTGGCGCCCGTTCGACAACTGGTGTTTGGGTGTCAACCACTCGTTCTTCCATGTGAATGCCAGAGTGGAACGTACCACATTCTCCGCATCTTACGGTTCCCTTTCGCTCGAGGCAGCCACATGTTGGGCAGGCTGCTAATTCCGCGTACATCCGCAGGGGGTCGGCTTCCACCGAATCACTCCACGAACATATCTTCTTGGTAACCAGTGATGATATCGCCGGTTTCATCCTCTTCGATGGTAACGGTTTCTTCTTCATCGTCAAATTCAATGATGGTTCCGAAGACTTCTTCATCATCGAGGCTCAAACCAATGTGGGATCCGATGTCAATTTCATCATCGCCTTCAGCAGACTCATCGGTTTCTTCGTAAGAATCATCTTCCTCAAATTCTTCTTCATCTTCAAGTTCTTCAGCGTCGTAATCTTCTTCCAAAGCATCGTCCATTTCTTCCTCTAAAGATTCAGACTCTCCATCGTCGGATGTTTCTTCTTCTGCAAGTTCTTCTTCAGCATCGGCCTTGTCATCCTTGACTTCCTTCATTGCTTTTGCACGAGCTCGCCATGATTTCATGAGAATTAGATGGGCGTAGAGTGAGCCACATAGGCCTGCTACGCCGAGGACAGCGAAGAGGATTCCATCCCAATACCATCCAGCAGGCATTGATGATGCATCCCCAGCGAGAGGCGTGAGTGAGTTCTTACAATCGCCAATTTGGTATTCAGGATCACATTCGTAAATTTCACCATTCACCAACTTATCTGGATGATAGGAATCGCCCATGTCCAGGGCCACAGGTCCGCCAGTACCATCCACTGAAAGTGGCCCAATACCGCCAAATGCGTTGAGGACAATTAGGGCGACGAAAACGCCAAAGGCAAGGTGGAGAAGTGGCCAAACCACGTCGTTCCATTGCTTCCCCATCATCTTCTTTTGCATCTCCGTCGGGAATGGTTTTGCTTCCTTTTTCTTGCTAATAATGGCGTCTTCATCTGCAGTTTCATCTGCATCGTCAAGTGCTTCCAATGCAGTGATGAATTCAATCATGTCAATACTTCGATTGTTGTCATCGTCCACTTCAGAGAGGAACTCTTCAATGTCGTCTGATGTGACTTCATCATCAAGGAGGTTCGTGAGCGCGTTGGTGAGTTCCAATACATCAACGTCGCCGCTTCCATCTTTGTCCAAGTCATTGAAGAATCTGTTTGGTGAAATTCCATCCTCGTCCATTGCATCTGCAATTCTTCGGATGAGGGACTCTGATTCCTCGGGATTTTCATCATCGAATGCATTGCTTTCCGATGTCGAATCTTCCTCAATTTCAGAATCCTCTTCGCTAGAATGCTCCTCATCTTCAACTGGCTCTTCCTCGACGTCCTCGAATGAAGGATCGATTTCTTCTTCGTCTTCTTCGATTTCATCTTCTTCGGAATCATCTTCTGATGTTTCTTCTTCGGCCGCTTCATCGGCTGATTCGAGTTCTTCACCATCGGATTCATCAGCATCGTCTTCATCGCCAATTTCATCACCAGCCGGGACGTCGTCATCTTCCCCATCATCAGAATCATCTTCTTCAACAGGTGAATTCTCTGGCAATGGTTCACCAGTGATTGTGGCGTGGAGCTCTTCAAGATCGATTTGCCCATCGCCATCTGCGTCGATTGTTTCGATCAGGCGTTCAACTTGTGAGGGTGGCAAATCTGCGAGGTTGAGGCTCAGGAGCCCAGTTTTCAATTCAGTTGAATCAATTTGCCCATCCCCATCGGTGTCGAATTTTTGAAAGAGCATTGGTATGGTAATTCCAGTGGTGGCCAGCCAATTTCGAAGTACGTCGACAACATCATCCGCGATGAAAACAGTGCCACAATGGGAACATTTCGTCGAATCAAGTGGGACCAATCCATGACATGCACCACACTCGCCGAGTGCTTCATCGGATACCCCCGAAAAAGAGATGTTACACTCTGGGCATCGGTCTGAATCCAGTGGAATAACGGCTCGACAAGCACCACATTCTCCTGTAGCGACTTCTTCTGTCTTCTCTTCGGTCATGCACACACCTGTTTGCCCGATGACAACAATGGATATAATCATTCATAGTCTTTCAACGGTTACCCATACCAATGGAGGGCCTGTGATGACAGTCGATGGGACGTTGGTTCTTGAGAAAGGACATCTTTTCAGCAAGGAGTTTGAGCATGATGCCCAACTCATGGAATGGCTTGACCGGTATTGTCAATCAACCGACGAACATATTGTGTATGTCTCACGCATGCCACATAGACGGCTTCTCAATCAAATTGATGTAACCAAAATCGAAACATACTGGATGACACATCGTGCTGGCCAGGCTCATATCTCTCCAGATTTAGATCACCTTCACGCCCTCATTCAATCGCGAATCCACAACCACCACGGTCTAATTGTGATTGAAGGAATAGAATGGCTCGTTTCACTTCATGGTGAATCGACGCTGCTCAACTTTATCAGAACACTCCGTGACGATATACATCGCACTCAATGGACCCTTCTCCTTCCTGTTGACGCATTGGCGTTTAACTCCATATGGCTTGCACGCTTCAAGCGCGAGGCCCCTGACCTTATCATTGAAACCACCCAGATTGAACAAGCGCCCACCTCCCCTGAAGAAGGGACAGAGGTATCGATTCCTCAAGCCCAAGTTACCGAAGAGGGCCTGCCCCAGTTGGTTATGCTCAATCGTTTGCCCTCGAATGGATTCACCCGTTCTCTTCTCCGGAAACGAATTCTGCAATGGCGACGTATGGGTCTTGATGTGTCTGAAGTTGAACCCGCCCTCCACATGAGTGACGAAGATGCGTTCGCCTTGTATTCAACAGTTGAACAAAAGGTACGAATCGCAGTCGAACTTGAACGCGCCATTGAACACCACAAATTGGCCTTTACAGCAAGTGAACTCACAACATCTAAATTTAGAATCAGACAATTAACGGGTTTGGAAGAAATTCGTAGAATGATTGAATCGATCTAACGTGGAATTCGCCCGAGCTCGGCTTCGATCCGGGCCAACCATGCACCATCTGCGAGCTCACTTGCGATATCAATCAGTTCCTTACTTGTGGTTCGGTCGCCGTCGAGAGGTTTAGCGATCGTTCGGACCCGTTGTTTCAACGCAGCGACATAAGGTGAAGGCGATAAAGTCTCAAATTCAAGGGCTTCACACGCCACGAACAATTCGCATGCCAAGACTTCCGAAAGGCGCTGTGTTGCCTCTAAAAGGTTCCAAGCGGCCGTAGCGCCCATGCTCACATGGTCTTCTTGTCCAGCAGATGTGCTGGTTGAGAAAGCAGCCCTCGGCGTAGCGTGTCCATGAAGTTCTGCCAACGAAGCACCCGCGACGTATTGAACAATCATCAATCCAGACTCCAGTCCTGAGTTTTTAGCTAAAAACGGAGGTAATTCGCTTCGAGCTGGATCGAGCATTTGATCAATTCTTCGTTCCGATATTGATCCAAGTTCAAACAATGCTGCAGACATCGAATCTGCAGCCAAAGCAACGACTTCTCCGTGAAAGTTTCCTTGTGAGATCACTTCATGTGGGCCTGGGTTTTTTGGTTCCGGGAAGATAAGTGGGTTGTCTGTAGCGCTGTTCAGTTCAATATTGAGTGTGTCTGACATTGACCAATAACGTTGCAACACTGCGCCGTGGACTTGTGGGGCGCAACGGAATGAGTAGGCATCTTGGACACGTTCGCAATCAGTATGGGATTCGAGTATAGGCGAATTCGCCATCAACGCTCGGATGCGTTGTGCGACGAGGTTCTGGCCCGGATGTGGACGTGCGTTGTGCACGCGTGCATCGGATGGTTGGACACTTGCTTTTCGAGCCTCCATCGAAGTGCACAAAATGAGGTCTGCCAATGGGAGAAGGGCGTTGAGTTTTCGTTCAGCGAGGGTCAAAAAAGCCAGCATCTGGCTTGTACCATTGATGAGGCTAAGACCATCCTTCGCTCTCAATTTTATACCGATCAAACCATGCTTCTGTAAGACGCTTGATGTTGGCACAGGTTTGTTGTCATCACCAAGAACCATGCCTTCGCCGAGCAATGAAAGGGCCATATGCGACAGAGGGGCTAAATCTCCACTGGCGCCCAAACTTCCGATTCTTGGGACAAATGGTACAATGTCGTTGTTCAGAAAATCGACCAGTTGCTTCAATACATCTGAATGGACACCAGAGTGCCCTTTCACCAGCGAATTGATTCGAACGGCCATCATTGCACGCACGGATGACCTCGACATTGCGTCGCCGAGAGCAGTTGCATGGGACCGTATGAGGTTCGTTTGGAGTTGAGCCAAGTCTTCAGGTGAAATTCTTTGATGCACCAACGCTCCAAAACCAGTGTTGATGCCATAGACAGTCTCGCCTCTTTCGAGAATACCATCCACCACATTCCTAGCAATCTCAACCTTGCCCCATGCATCTTCCGAAATCTTCACATCTGCATTATTTGTTGCAATGCGTTCAACTTCTGCAGGAGAGAGGGTCGTACCATCAAGGTTCACTGTCGGGCGCATCACTGGTCACCATCCGTCAAGGCATTGATTATGATCTCATTATCAGCGTATTTTGGGAGTGTTATTGAGAGCTTAGGTTCTGCCGCCATAGCCCTTTTGATGGCGAAATTGGCTCCATCATTCCTTGCCCATGCCCGCCGCGCTACGCCATTATTGACGTCCCAATGGAGCATTGATTGCAGTCGATCTTCACAGGCGTCGCTCCCGTCGAGGAGCATGCCAAATCCGCCATTCATTACTTGGCCCCATCCGACGCCACCGCCGTTATGGAGGCTTACCCAAGTGGCGCCACGGAACGCATCACCGACAAAGTTCTGAACGGCCATATCTGCAGTCCACATCGACCCATCTCGAATGTTTGCTGTTTCTCTGTACGGGCTATCTGTGCCAGATACATCGTGATGGTCACGACCTAAGACAACTGGTCCTGAAAGTTCACCGTCGGCGATTGCCTTGTTCATGGCGGAGGCAATTTTTCTCCGACCCTCATCATCAGCGTAGAGAATTCGTGCTTGCGATCCAACGACCATATTGTTGTCTCCCGCTTCCTGAATCCATCGAATGTTGTCCTTCATTTGTTGCATGATTTCAGGAGGTGCTGTTTCCATCATCGATTCGAGGACTTCTCGGGCGATCCGATCTGTTGTGGCCAGGTCCTCTGGTTTTCCAGAGCAACATACCCATCGATATGGCCCAAATCCATAGTCAAAGCACATCGGCCCCATGATGTCCTCGACATAACTTGGGTACCTAAATGAGCCATCTGCATTTAGCACATCAGCGCCCGCCCTTCCTGCTTCAAGCAAGAAAGCATTTCCATAATCCCAGAAATACATGCCTTGTCCCGAGAGGGTATTCACCGCTTCAGCATGCCTGCGCAACGTTTTTCGAACTTCATCTGCGAAACGTTCGGGGTCATCAGAAAGCATTGCTGCGGATTCATCATAGGAAAAACCGGTGGGAAAATAGCCACCTTGGAATGGATTGTGAAGACTGGTTTGATCCGATCCAAGATCCACCCGAACATTTCGTTCAACGAGGCGTTCCCACAAATCGACAATGTTTCCAATAAATCCGATTGATACTGCTTCCTTCAGTTCTGCCATTTTGACCATCCGGTCAATGGCTTGGTCAACATCATCCGTGACTTCCGATAACCAACCTTGTTGATGACGCTTATGTGCGGCGTGTGCATTTGATTCTGCAACGATGCATGATGCACCTGCAATTACGGCTGCTTTGGCCTGTGCACCAGACATACCTCCCAATCCCGAGGTGACAAAGGTCACACCACCCAATCCTGAATCTCCAGAGATTCCAAGATGTGCCCGGGCAGCATTCAACAATGTGATCGTTGTTCCGTGAACGATGCCTTGAGGACCGATGTACATGTATGAACCTGCGGTCATTTGCCCATATTGAGTCACACCAAGCGCATTTAGGCGCTCATAATTATCTGGTGTTGATTCACTCGGTATCATCATACCGTTTGTGACAACCACACGTGGTGCGTTGAGGTTAGAGGGAAAGAGGCCCATTGGATGACCAGAGTACATCACAAGGGTTTGATCGTTTTCCATCTCGGAGAGGTATTTCATCGTTAATCGGTATTGTGCCCAGTTTTGGAAAACAGCGCCGTTCCCACCATAGGTGATGAGTTCATGTGGAAATTGTGCAACTGCTGGATCAAGATTGTTTTGAATCATCAGCATAATGGCCGCTGCCTCGGGGATTTTGGCAGGGTAAGCATCGATCGGGTGTGCCCTCATCTCGTACTCAGTCGGTCGAAATCTCCACATGACAATGCGTCCAAATGAATTCAATTCATCAGCAAATTCACGTGCGAGCAACAAGTGATCTTTTTTGTCAAAATATCGGAGCGCGTTCCGCAACGCCAATTGCTTTTCTTTCGGCGTCAAGACCTGCCTACGCTTTGGTGCATGGTCGACGCTTGGGTCCATGCCTGGGTGCTGCGGGATTTCATCCGGAATGCCTTCGGCGATGTAGGTCCTCAAACCGTTCATCTCAGCGCCCATGCGTCTGCGAAATGTTGCCCATCCTTGAGCGTTCGTATTGTCATCTACTGTGATGTACCTTTGATTGCATCAGGTCGCCATAGGGTGAAAAAGATTCCAGATACGACCATAATAATGGAAAAAATGATGAATCCTTGTTGGAGGTTGAAGAAATCATTCTCCAAGAGATACCCTGCCACAGCGCTCGAGACGGAAAAGGCGATTGACATCATGAGCATGTCCATTGAGAAGACACGACCGCGGATTTCGTCTTCGACCCATTGTTGTGTGAGGATTGTAGAGAGGACCCAATTTGCCCCGCTCGCAGAGTGGGCAAGGATCACCAGCACAACGGTGAGGTAAAGGTTGAATCCAAGTGTCCACCCAACAAGGAAATAAAACGCACCAGATACTGACACAAGCAACCCCACTAGGACGGGCCAGCGCTCTTCATCCACGAAAAATCGGCGTGACACAATGGGGCCAATTCCAGTTCCAATGCCACGTGCGAAAAAGAAAATCCCGAAACCAAGGGCCATGCCAAAGCCATCAATATCGGAACCAGCTACGAGAAGGAAGACACCTGCTAAACCACCTCCGGCGATGTTCCAAGAAGACTTTGCAAACACAATTCGGAGTAAACGTTTTTCTCCAAATATCCGCGTCCATCCCTTCCGAATGTTCTTCAAAGCAGTCGAGAGAAGTGGCCCTTTCAATTCGTCTTCGACTGTTTGCGGTATGGTGAGCTTTCTCAACAAAATGGCACTAACTGCGAAGGTGAATGCATCGATGATGAAGGCAGCGTTTGTCCCATACAATTCCACCACTACGCCGCCAAGCATGGCACCAGTGCACAAGGCCGTGGACCAACTTGCGGCATCAAGAGCGTTCGCAGTAGGGAGATCTTTTTCCGGAACAATGTTCGGTAATGCAGCCCGTTCAGCAGTGACGTACATGCCATGAAGAATCATCATCGAACCAGTGAGGAAATAAATCCAGACAATGTCTTCTGCACCCCTGATGAGCAGAAAACTCAATGCCAGAATGACCTGAAGCCAATTCGTCCAAACCATGATGCTTTTGCGATTGTATCGATCTGCGAGCAAGCCTCCAAATGGTTGGAACACAGCAAAGCACAACATGCGTATAGTAAACAATAGGCCGAGAAGAAATTCGGATTCTGTGTTTTCATAAATGATCAAAAACAAGGCAATGGTGTTGAACCACTCACCGAGCATCGAAATCACTGATGCTGCCCACAGTCGCCTAAATGGGGCGTTTGTGCGGAGGAGTTCGACATACCCAATTTGCTTCATTCTTCTTCAAGCCCCGAATGTGGTGTATGTTGTGAGTCGATTGATACGATGACCCATTTAGAGGTGGGGGTGTTTGATACGGCGGCTGTTGAGTTGAGAGGTACGAGGCTGTTTGATTCTGGGAAGTAGGTGGCAATGTTGCCGCGTGGTATGTCATACGCGACAAGGTGCCATTGTCCTGAGCTACGTGTTTCTCCTTGGAAGTGACTTGTGAGTTGAACGACGTGCCGGTTTTTCCAACCGCGTTCGGCCATGTCATTTGCGTTCATCATGACGACCCTACGATTCCCGTGAATACCACGGTATCGATCATGAACATCATAGATGGTCGTATTGTATTGATCATGAGAACGAATTGTCATCATGACATATTTGTCTTCATCAAAGGAAACATCTGGAAGTGGGTGTACAGTGAAGTGGGCCTTGCCATCATTTGTTGCAAAACTTCGCGTGTCCCTGGGTGGATTTGGTAAAGCAAATCCGTTCTCATGCCGGACCCGTGTATTGTATTCGTCAAACCCGTGAAGTGATTTTTCCATCAAATCACGAATCCGATCGTAATTTCCAACAAGGCCTTCCCAATCCAAATACGGTTTCTGGAGACTTGCTTGAGCAAGGCGCGACACGATATCCGGTTCACTCAAAAGCGTGGGCGATGCAGGTTTGAGGGTTCCTGTTGATGTGTGGACGACGCCCATTGAATTCTCAACAGTGACAAATTGGTTGCCAGAAGATTGCACATCGCGTTCCGTTCGGCCAAGGCAAGGAAGGATCAAGGCAGTTTTTCCTGTGACAAGGTGAGATCGGTTCAATTTCGTCGAGACTTGGACCGTCAGACCGACGGACCGCAATCCTTCTGCAGTTGCGTTCGTATCAGGGGTAGCGGATAGAAAATTACCTCCCATGCAGAAGAAGACGCCAACTTTCCTGTCCTTCATGGCCCGAATTGCATTCACTACATCGTAGCCATGTTCGCGAGGCATGGGAAATCCTAACCCTTCTTCCATTCGATCGAGGAAGGCATCAGTTGGTGCCTCCCATATTCCGACTGTGCGATCGCCTTGAACATTTGAATGGCCACGAACTGGGCAAAATCCAGCACCTCGACGGCCGACATGTCCACCAAGCAGGAGTAAATTGACGACTTCTTGAATAACGGACACGCCATTTGGTTGTTGAGTCAAGCCCATGGCCCAACAGGCAATAGTGGCTTTTGATTTTCCAAGGATTGTGCCAATCTTGACGATTGTTTCTTTGTCAATGCCTGAATCTCGGACAATTTCAGCCCATTCGGACTCATTGACAGATGCGACCATTGCATCAAAGCCAGTTGTTGATGCTTGGATGAATGGTTCGTCCATCTCACCGTGTTCCAAATGAACTTTGATGAGCCCTTTGAACAATGCAGCATCACCACCAATTTTCACTTGAAGGTGGTGATCCGAGAGTTGTGTTGTCTTGAGATTGAGTTTCATGTAATCCTGTGGGTGTTTGAACCGTTGCAATCCACTTTCTGGCAGAGGGTTGATGTGAATCACTGTCGATCCCTTGTGCTTTGCATCGCGCAATGCCGTTAACATTCTCGGATGATTCGTCCCTGGGTTTTGGCCGATGACGAGAATAACGTCCGAGTGGTTAAAATCGTCCAATGTCACCGTGCCTTTTCCAATGCCGATTGTTTGGCCGAGACCTTTGCCGCTCGATTCGTGACACATGTTTGAACAATCTGGCATGTTATTTGTCCCCAAGGCCCTAACATAGGCTTGGTAGAGGAATGCTGCTTCGTTCGAAGTTCTTCCTGAGGTGTAAAACACTGCCTCATCGACGGAATCTAGGTCTTGTATAGTGCGCCCGATGGTCTGAAAAGCTTCATCCCATGAAATCGGAGAATAGTGATTTTCGCCTTCTTTCAAAATCATTGGATGTGAGATTCGCCCTTGTTTGTTGAGCCAGTGATCGGATTGTTTTGCAAGGTATTGGATGCTATGTTTAGCAAAAAACGCAGGATGAACCGTGGCTTTCATCGCCTCATCTGCCACAGCTTTGGCACCATTTTCGCAAAATTCGAACGGAGTTCGGTGATCGGGATCGGGCCAAGCACAACCAGGGCAGTCAAATCCAGCTTTTTGGTTGACCATCGTCAACGTTTTGACCGTTTTCACCAACCCCATTTTTTTGATTCCATGCTTCATTGAAGACAATGCTGCAGGGATGCCTGCTGCCGAATGCTTAGGTTTCTTCAATCGAAGACGGAGGTTATCATCGGGAGTTTCTGCTGAAAACGTCTCCCTCATGGCTATGCCTCAAGTGCAACGGGTCGGCTTTGGTTCTCAAGGCTTGTCCTCTGATTCGTCGCCTAGAATGCCAATTGCGACGCAACTTGTCGACTTCACAAAACTGAATATTCGCATTCCAAGACTTCTCGCTGCATCCGCAGCGAGGGTCGAACATGCACCCCTACATGCAAGGGTTCCGATGCCGGAACGTGCCGCTTTTGCAACAATGTCCCAACCGCACCGCCCGGAGAGGAGAAGAATTGCTCCATTAGGAACGCCTCCGTTAAGCAGGGCGAGGCCTATTGACTTGTCAACGGCATTATGGCGCCCAATATCCTCCGCCACATGGTGGACGTTGCCACCAACGAGATACAGTGCAGCGCCATGCATACCGCCGGTTTTCACAAAGCCATCCTGATGATTATTCATTTGTTTGAAAGCCTTGTTGAGTTCGTTCAATGTAACCATGCTGTGCTCATTTTCATACCCAGGTAAACCTTCAATCAGTGAATCCAGTCCAGAAGAATCACACGCTCCACATGATGACGTGACGATGCGCGTTCGATCAAGTTCTGAGTTGGGCATGCGAATGGGTCGGTCGGATGTGATGTCATAACCACCTGCGAGCGTTGATTCAATCGAAAGAATCGGATTATCTTCAATGGTGTATCCTTCGCATAAACAATGACCAATGAACAGCGCATCGAGGTGAGATGGCGTCCCAAGCAATGAGACGAACGTACCATTGGCATCATTGAGGCGAAGCAGGGTTTCTTTAGCGAGGTGGTCTGCTTCTACCGAACGACCGTTTTCTGTCAACCTTTGAATCCCCGTTGGCCGGTAGAGATCTTTCAAGGTTCTTCATCTCCTGACTTTAGATGGCCGATGTCGAAGAATTCAAATTGGAGTTCAACCAATTCAGCACTTGATGATGCTGCAGCATACGCCTCAAGTGGTTCTTTGTTCAACTCAAAGAATCGTTCACCCCATCGAAAGGCACCAAGAATTTCCCTTGCTTGTTCCTCTCGGCCGAGAAGAAAGAGAACTGTTGCGAGTGCCTCAGCAGTGGTAAGACGCCCAGGTTTCCCCCAATTCACAGGGTTTGCTGCGAGAAGCAACGGGAGCATCCGTGGTTGCAACCGCGTCCGTTTCATGACTTGTTCAACACTCGATTCAATGTGGGCCCAACTGCAATCAAGTCCGACAACTGCCCCGCCTCGTTCGAGGATAAGTTCGTGGTCCTCAGGACCGAATACTTTCCCACACAGTGGTTCTAAGATGATGCCGCGCCTTGGAATCGTGTTGATTTTTTTATGGAGGCGTAGGTTCCCACGTTTATTTGCAAGCACAGCAGTGTTCTTTTTCGGATCGTCTTGAGCCAACCATAAGGCATGCACACTTACTTCTTTCACGTAAATCACTTGTTATCGTTAAAATAATCACCGAGCGTCATGCCGCGGCTTGAGCTTCGATCAATTTGTGTTGTCGTTTCTTCTGCAGCATTGACCCATAGGGAAATGCCTAACACGCGTTCGAATTTCTTGAGCACACCATCTGTTGGGCGTTTTCCTGATTCTGCTGCTTTGATGATGTTGACTGTTTCTGCCATTCGCTTACCGAGCGTTGCATGGTTCCAACCCTTTGCCTTGCGAGCGTTCGTGATCCGTTTTCCAAAGTCAGAAGCCAACTCTTTTTCGGCTTTTAACATGATATCTTTGCCTTTTTTTCCCTTTGCGGCGTAAGCAGATGTGTGTGAGGGGCGTGCATGCATCGATTGGGCTTTCGCAAGACCGGGTGCAGTTTCTTTTGGTCCAAGGTTCATTTTCTCCACGCAGCGGCCACAGGCAGCAACTTCTGTTTTACCCATCTTGACTCGCTTGACGGCCACTTTCATAGCGCCACATAATTCACAATCAGCCATAAAAATCAGTCCGCACCTTGTGGTTATGTCGACATCCTTTGAAGGCTTCGTTGAATGATGTTGCAAGATATATGGCCCTTGACTTCTTAAACAGTCGCCGATTAGCAAAAGTGATTGCTATGGGTACGGATGTGGAAAAAAACGCACCATCGAGGGTCATGCCTCAAGAGGACGACCTAAAAAATCTTGAAGATGCATACGCTCAGTTACAGGATCAAGCACAGAATTTGATTAATGAACGCTCCCAAATGGAAACCGATATTCGTAACTTGAAAAAGAGGGCGCAGCGACTTGACGATGAAGTTCGACTTCTTAGAGCTCCACCGCTCATAATCGGCCATCTCCAAGATGTTCTGGACGATCGAACTGCCATTGTGCGGTCATCAAACGGAACCGTTTTTCAGGTCTCGCTTAATCAACGACTTGAGCCAAAAACCCTGAAGCCGGGAACCCGTGTTGCGCTCAATCAAGATACACTGGCCGTAATTGAGGTGCTCCATGACGCATGGGATCCGATGGTTAGTGGGGCGGAAATGGTCACGAAACCAGATATTTCGTACGATGCTGTTGCTGGCCTTGATGAGCAAGTGGAAACCGTTCGTGAAGCCATCGAACTACCGCTTACTTCGCCAGAACTGTTTCGCAAAGTTGGTATTACACCACCAAAGGGCATCCTCCTTGTTGGGCCACCTGGTTGTGGAAAGACACTCCTCGCAAAAGCCGTAGCAAACCAAACTGATGCAACGTTCATTCGTATGGTTGGGAGTGAACTCGCCCAAAAATACATTGGCGAAGGAGGCCGAATGGTAAGGGAACTATTCTCGCTAGCAAAGGATAAATCGCCTGCGATTATTTTCCTTGACGAAATTGATGCAATTGGAGCCAAGCGCTTGGACGGCTCCACGAGCGGTGACCGTGAAGTTCAACGCACATTGATGCAATTGCTTGCTGAATTAGATGGTTTTGATGCACTTGAGGATGTAAAAATCATTGCGGCTACAAACAGACCAGATATCCTCGATGATGCACTTCTACGACCTGGCAGATTCGATCGCATCATCACTATACCGTTGCCGGACGAGAAGGCTCGAAAGGCCATCCTAGCGCTCCATACCTCAAACATGTCAACGAAGAGGGTGAAGCTGCAAAAGATTGTGGAAAAGACAGAAGGGTATTCCGGTGCAGAATTGAAGGCAACGTGTGTTGAGGCAGGTATGATTGCCATTCGTGATAAGCGAAGTTCGGTTACAAATGATGACCTCATGCTCGCAGTGGCCCGACTCAATGAAAAGAAGTCGACTGCTGGAAGAACTTCAACACCTGACCGACTTTACAGTTGATTGGACAATTGGCACTGTCAACATTCAAAGTCCGAGTGGGCCGAACAGGGTTCATGGACCGGATCGTCGAGTGCGTACCGAACATATCTGAAGGGCGTGACGAAGAAAAGATTCAGCGAATAGTTGACGCTGCCTCCAATATCGAAGGGTGTGCAGTCCTCGGCGTCGAACCCGATTCCGATTATAATCGAACGGTAATTACAATTGCTGGATCACCTGACCATGTTTCACAAGCAGTGTTTGCATTGATCACTGCTGCCATAGCAGAAATCGACATGCGCGAACACTCTGGCGAACATCCTCGGCTCGGTGCCGTTGATGTGTGCCCATTCATACCGCTCAAAGGCGTATCGATGGAGGAATGCGCTCAAATGGCTCGTGATTTAGCAGAGAAGGTTGCCACAGAATGTTTCGTCCCGACATACCTCTATGGCCATGCTGCTCAGCACGAAGAAAAGACCCTCTTATCCACCATCCGAAAGGGTGAATATGAAGGATTGGAAGCTCGATTGAGCGGTGGTGAAACGATGCACAGTGCTGCCACAAGGTTCCCTGATTTTGGCTCTATGCAATGGAATCAGCATGCGGCAAAATCAGGCGCCTTGACCTTCGGCGCACGAGGCATTCTCGTCGCATATAATGTGAATTTCGATGAAAAGGAAGCAATTGTAGCCAAAAAAGTAGGCTCGTTGTTGCGATCAACTGGACGATTAGTAAAACAGGACGATGGAAGGCGAATGCGATTGCCTGGGATGTTACCAATGGTTCAAGGAATGGGTGTTGTGCTCGAATCCCATGGCATCAGCCAAGTTTCAATGAACCTGCGAGACGTAACGGTGTGCCCCATGCATATGGCGTTTGAGGCATGCAAGAGTGTTGCGGCCGATCACGGGATCCAAACACCTGGTAGCGAACTTGTTGGCTTGGTTCCACTCTCTGCTGTCTTAGAAGCCGGAAGATGGTATGCTGACCAAGGAGAAGAAGAAGAAATGGCATTGGTCCAAGCCGCCATACGGGGCCTTGGGCTCAACCAATTAGCGCCATTTGACCCCTATCAGCGAATTATTGAATATGCATTGGAAGGAGCGTTGGGGCAATGAATTGGATGGATATGACACTCACTGACTTTCAAGACGCCCTTGCGTCAAAAAACGCCACGCCCGGCGGGGGTACTGCCGCTGCAGTGGCGTTAGGCCAGGCTGCAGGATTAACAGAAATGGTTTGTTCGCTGACGATCGGTTCGGAAAAATGGTCTGATGGTTGGATGGCTGCTGAAAACGCTCGAAAGATTGCAAGTGAAGTTCTTTCGAATGCCGGACGCCTTGCAAACGAGGACAGTGCGGCTTTTGACACAGTTGTTGCTGCGTTCCGCATGCCAAAGTCAACTGACGAAGAAAAAGAGACTCGTAGCAATGCAATACGTCAAGGCACATTACATGCTGCCAAGGTGCCTTTGGAGACTGCACAAATGGGTATGGCATTACTCGCCACCCTTGAGTCACTTGCAGCAAAAGGAAACGGAAATGCTGCATCCGATGTTGGCGTAGCCTCCCTATTGGCAAGTGCTGCCGTGAAAGGCGCTTTGTTCAACGTGGAAATCAATGTTGCCTCGTTGCCACCGGAAATGGCAGTAGGCGTGATCGAGGAAAGCAAAGGCATGCGTGAGGCATGCAGCCACATGTCACGGGGTATCATGCATGCTGTGCATGATCGAATTCAATCCTGATTAACGCACTTGAGCGCCTGTCGTTATGTCGCCATCAATGGTGATGAGGCGAACATTGTCATTCCCATCATCTGCAGCAAGCATCATGCCTTCCGAAACGACCCCACGAAGTGGGCGCGGTTTCAAATTAGCCACAAAGACGATAGATTTTCCAACCATCTGTTCAGGTGAATAATATGCTTTCAATCCTGCACAAATCGTGCGTCCTTTTTCTGAACCATCGTCGATGGTAACGACATAGAGGCGGTCAGCATTGGGGTGGTCCTCGACAGATGTGATTTTGCCCACCCTTAGATCGACTTTCATAAATGTGTCAAAATCAAGATATGTTGTCCCTTCTGGTGCTTCTGGCATGTTTGTGTCTCCTTTGCTGTTGTGTTTTTTCTTCCCGCCCTTGACGCCATGACCAGGGTCTTCCGATGCAAGATCAGTGGACTCGGCAAGTGCCTGTTCAGATGCTAGAATTTCATCGAGTTCCAGTCGCTTGAACAATGGAGTGGGCGTTGAATCGTTCCATGTCATCTGAATATCCCACTCAACCGCGGAATGCCATGATTGTTTGGATACCTCTCCCTCTTGACCAAGAGACTCCCACAATCTTTGAGCACTAAAGGGCATAAAGGGTTGTGAGGTAATGGCTAAGAAACGAGCAATACGCCAACCGAATGCTAAGTCGGAAAGGGATTGTGTGCGTTCTTCGGATGGCGTGTCATCTTTGAGGTACTTCCAAGGTGTTGCTGCTTGAAGCATCTGATTCCCATATTGAGATGCATTCATGACCGTTCGTAATGCTTCTTTGTACCTATGGCGTTGAAGTGAGGTCGTAATGGACTGATGCAGTTCAGTCAACTTGTCTTGATGTGCTTTTGTTCGATCCTTTGACTCGACGCCAGCTAATGGACCAGATTCTCCGGATGGCAGTCGATGGCCAAGTGTGAGGACTCGGTGGACGAAATTGCCATACGCCGCAATAAGTTCAGTGTTTATTTTTTCCACGAAATCAGGCCAATTAAAATCCGTGTCATGGTTTTCAGGCATGTTGATGCTGAGATAGTACCTCAGTGTATCCGGGTCGAAACGCTCAAGGAACGACGGAAGCCATACAGCATGCTTTCTTGATTTGGAAAATTGGCCTCCAGCCAGCATGAGATACTCCATAGCAGGGACGTTTGTCTCGAGGGTTAAGTCTCCCGGCCCCGGTAACAGGACCTTGTCGTTCGATGTCTTTCCATTCCTTGCATGATTGAGTCCCATGATCAGGGATGGCCAAATCACAGTATGGAATGGAATGTTATCCTTGCCCAAGAAATAGAGGTGCCTTGGGGCGGTGCCATCTTCTGAAACATTCCACCACTTTTTCCAAGCATCCTTTCCACCGGGATGGCCTGCCGCATCAGCAACTGAATCGGCCCATATTTGAGCACACGTGAAGTAGCCTTGAACGGCTTCAAACCATACATAGATGCATTTTCCCTCCCATTCCTGGCCATCGAGCGGGAGAGAGATTCCCCAAGAAAGGTCCCTCGTAACGGCCCGCGGACGGAGTCCCATGTCCAACCATTGCTTTGTCATTGCACGTACGTTTGATTTCCAATTTGATTGTTGACTGGATGCATGTTGTTCAAGCGCTTCTTGGAATAAATCTAATCGGTAAAACAAGTGATCTGTATCGCGAATTTCAATTTTAGATCCTGGGTTCATTTTGGAAACAGGATTTTGCAATTCTTCGGCTTCATATGTAGCCCCACAAGCATCACACTGATCGCCTCTTGCGCCATCAGCGCCACAAGCTGGGCACGTTCCTTCGACGTACCGGTCAGGGAGGAACCTTCCAGTCCCATCTGCATTCTGTTCATAGTACTGCTTCATCGTCTTCGTTTCAAAAAGACCTGCTTCATGGAGTGAGAGAAAATTCTCTTGAACTAATTTTTTGTGACGCTCATCAGTGGTACGGTTGAATAATGCACCACCGTATTCAATGCCTCTGGCGTCCACTTGAGGTTGCCAACTGCACCCTAATTCAAGAAGGGCCTTGCTGTTAAGAGCGTGGTACGTGTCGACGACTTCTTGTGGCGTGATGTTGTTTTGCTCGGCCGACACGGTGATTGGAGTCCCGTGTTCATCTGAGCCAGAAACCATGAGGACGCGATTCCCGAGTGCTCGCTCAAAACGAGCTTGAATGTCTGGTGGCAAGTAACAACCAGCAACATGGCCGAGGTGAAGCGGGCCGTTGGCGTACGGCCAAGCAACACAAATCAGAACATGCTCTCCGGTCATAGCAATTCGTTGGGGGCATGACTTAGCCTTAAACTCATCATCGATTCACTTCCGCCATCGATTGTATTGGTTACAAACCAATGCTCGGCATTCCGTTGGATGGCATCCCTGCAAAGCGTCATTTTGAAGAACCCAATACACATGGAGAGACTTACACCGGACGGACAGGAGCCCTCGAAAATCCATGGAATATTCTGCAATGGCAGCGGTAGGTACCGCAATTGATAGCACAGGGGAAGGCGACCTAACCCTTCTCATATTTTACGCAACACTGGCACTTGGTGTCTCGTTTCTATGTTCGATCCTTGAGGCAGTTGTCCTCTCAATTCCTCATACACAAATCGCAATGTGGGAGAAAGAAGGGAAACCTACCGGGGCAGTCTGGGCTTCCCTTAAGTCCGATGATGCCGTGAAACCGCTCACGGCAATACTGACATTGAACACCATCGCACATACAATGGGTGCAGCCGGTGTTGGTTCAGAGGTTGCAAAAATATGGGGTGCTGATGCGCTCACATTCGCATCCATTGTCCTCACACTTCTTGTGTTGTTCCTTTCTGAAATCATTCCTAAAACACTTGGAACTGCGTATTGGAAACAACTTGCACGCACAACTGGCTGGCTCCTACAAAAACTCACATTGGTCCTTAGTTTCTTGATTATTCCGATTCAAATGTTGAAATCAATCTTACCAAAGGGCGGCCACGCCCTTGTGACACGTGACGATGTGGCAGCACTCGCAGATCTGGGTGAGGAAGAAGGCATCATCGAAAAGGATGAAGAAACAGTCATTCACAACCTTCTCAAATTGAGGGAAATGAATGTCGTGGAAATCATGACGCCTCGCGTTGTCATGAAGGCCTTCGCACTAAAATCGACCATCAAAGAGGTTCTCGATGAACACAAAATCATCCGAGTATCCCGAATACCCGTATACGAAGATAACATTGATGATATCTCGGGAATCGTGATCCGTTCAGAACTCCTTATGGCTGCAAGTCGGGATGAGTGGGATGTTACCATGAATGACTTCAGAAAGGATGTCATGTTCCTTACAACCGATACATCCGTGGACAAGGCTCTTGAAATGTTTCTCGAACAACGCCAACAATTCGCTGTCGTGCGTGATGAATTTGGCGGCACTGCAGGTCTTGTCACAATGGAAGACGTCCTCGAGACGTTGTTAGGCGAGGAAATAGTCGACGAGTTGGATGAAGTTGATGATATGCGTGAACTCGCCAGAGAGCAGGCAGAGCACCAAGAATCAGAGTGAACCCTCATTCAGGAACCAGTGTTCTATCGCATTGTTGCGATCATCATTGGTTCGCGCACCCGAATGCCTCAGTGACTCAAGAGTGACACTCGATAGAAAGCCCTCATATCCAGGTTGTGAATATACCTTGACGAGTTGTTCGAAATGCCCCATCCCAAGGCGTTCATCTGGGACTGCCTGTATGCAAAGCATGGGCAACTTCGGAGCCCCCCAAAGTGGGATGTTGAACTCTTCAACCTTTGACCATCGACCGATTTGGCCCACAGATTCGTTGAAGCGTTCGATGAGGCGCCGTCGGTAGGCTGTGCGCATGAATGAAGGTACTCGGTACCCATTTGCAATTTCATCCAAGATGGGCTCATACATCGTCATTGGAGATTCTAAAATCATCCTGCTGAGTGGGTGTGTGGCCACACGGAGAGATTCCTTAGATGCGAGTCTGAGGCCGATAAAGCCCCCCATGCTATGGCCATAGTAAGATACACTCGATACATTAGAAGGATCGATTATGGAAGTGAGGTCTGTTACGACGAATTCGACAGCCTTCATTGACCGATACGCCGACCAATGGCCATACTCGCCGGACGATCCATGATTCGGAAGTTCAATCATCACGACATGCCACCCGCGCTCGGTGAACCACATAGCACGATCTGCTACACTTGATGAGGAACTTCGCCAGCCATGAACCATCACCATTAGGGGGGAAATTTGGGTTTGGATGTTCGAAACGGTGTTGATGGAGCAACCATCGTAATCAAAAAATTGGCTGTTCCACCCATCGCTTTCGAAACTTGATTTCCGGCGGCCAGGGAGGAGGAATGAGATGCCCACATAGAATTCGATGAGCGTATGGTATAGGCCGATAAGCACGACGCATCCGATAAGGATCGTGGGAACGTCCATGAGCGCCAGAACGAATGTTGAGAGAATGGTCAAGGCAAAGCCAAGGCCGAATCGAGCAAAACGATGATCGTACATGAGTCCCAACTGTGTTGACTTCACTCTGTTTTCTCGCTGTCGTCGGGTTCATCTTTCGATTCTTCCGAAGCAGCATTTTCAGCCGAGGCATCATCCTCGGATACCTTCGTGGCAGATTTTGCCACTTTCTCGGCTTTCTTTTTCGAGGCAGCTTCTCTTCGCTGCGTGAATGAGTCGCCATAATTGCCCATTCTGTTGAGGCGAGCGGCGATCCCCGTAAGTTCTTCACCCTCTTGTGGGACATACTTGACGAGGTACGCACCAAAGAGCATGTCATAGAGGCCTTGATTTTGGTCGCTGTTGGATTTGAAGCGTCCATCGATGATCCTGATGACGACAAGAACCAAACCGATAATCAAGAAAACGAGGCTTAAAGGAAGAAGTTTACCGGAATTCTCATCGAACAACTTCCCCATGAAGAACACGACGAGTCCAAAACCAGTGAGACCCATTAGGCCAACAGAGTTGACAAGGAATCCGTGGACCGGGTTTGGTTTCGACTCATTCGCGGTAATGTAGCGTGTTCGTGAGATGAAATTTCCAAGCGTTCTTCCGGTCATGATTGGAATCACGAAGACGTTTGTGATAATCATCAGAAGCGCAGCGATTGCGGGCAAGGTTGGAGTTGACCCTGCGACGGATACAAAGAGGGCAGCAGACAGAACACCGAAATTCCAGACGAAATTCATGAGCCATGCAAGGAACCGCGCATTCTTCGTTGCGATTTCGTAACCATCTGGTAGACCTTCATTGCTGAGAAGAGGCCGACGCTCTTTTGCAGGTTTAGCAACGCGAGCCGCTTTCGCGGGCTTTGCTGCTTTGACAGCCTTTGCTGCTTTGACGGGTTTTGCGGCCTTGACAGCCTTGGCTGGTTTGGCTTTGGCGACAGCAACAGCCTTCGGCTTTGCAGCAGTCTGTGCCGTTTTGTTTGAGGTGTCGCTTGCTTTGTCTAGTAGTCCCATGGTATTCACGCTCACTGATACTGTGCACCTACAGTGCTATAAATCGAAAACTCAGAAGATGCTACAAATGCGTTGATGTCTTCTTGTGCCATGTTTCCAAGTTGTCCATCTACGATCGAAAAGAAGGCAGCGCGCAGTTCATCATCGGCATTGCTTGGATCGCTGCCGACTTCTTGGTAAACTGCAAAGTCTGGGCTTTCGACAAAAGCGTTGACGATTTCTTCTGGAAGATTGGAGCCAAGTAAATCGTCAACGATTGTGACAAATGTCACGAAAAGGTCGTCTTCGACTTGCTCTTCGTCAGATACGGCCTCAGCGGTGACCGGTTCTGCACTATCGCCAGCAATCATTGATTGGAGGTTCTTCCTTTCTTTCATCAAATTCTCAAGAACAGGACGTAGTTCGGACAATACTTGTGCATCGCCTGATGCCTTAGCAGCCTGATATTCGGGGCGAAGAGAGCGGAGTTCGTCTTCGATTGCCGTGAGTTGGGATTCAAGGTCACCTTCCTCCTCTTCAAGCAATTCCACGACAGGAGCGTCTCGTACTTCAGAGACTTTTTCATCATGTTCCTTTTTGCGGAGAACGATGATGTCTCGATCCAGTGAATGTCCAAATCGGTCAGCATACCTGTCGAGAAGGGATCCAGCATCTGCCGATGAGATTCGGTCAATGTGTCCGTAAATTTGTGGAAGGGGTTTTTCCGAACGCTTGGCCCACAAATCACCATATTGGTCATTTTTTGCAGGAGTGTTTTGTGGCGCATCGGCCCATGGCGATGGTTCGGCTTGCGGCGTGGGTGCTTCCGGGAGGGCTGCTGGAGCCGGGGCGGGAGGGAGTGGGGGTGCTGGTGCTCCGGCGGGGGCTCCTGGGGGTGCAGGCAATGGTGGCATACCGGGCAACGGAGGCAATGGGAGGCTTGGTGCCGGTGCTTCTGAAGCCTTGTTTTTCTTGCCTTTCCTTAGACCCACATGGTTCACCCCTAATCCGGTGGATGGTAACGCGGTCTTGAACCTTACCTTAATTGGCACAGCAATAAAAGCGAATTTTTAGGCCTTCAATGGGCGCTAAGCAATGACTTTCGCCCAACCCTTCAGAACCAAGAATGTGGCTCCAGCTTCATGTATTTCGAATCGGTCACCTGTCTGTTTGTCGAAGACCTTATCTCCAAACTGAGCGATTGAATCATCGACTGTCATTTCAACAGTGAGAAGATCCTGCGTGCTGAGTGCTAATGCCTCATGGAGAGGTGAATACGGATTGCCCCCGTCTGGGTCAAGGCGCGAGAGTGGGAATTCACTCACACGCATGCCTGATTTGCCATGGAGGGATGTCGGCCAACGAATTTGACGGCGTACATCAATCGTGACAACTTCATCCGTTTCACCGGCTGAGCCAAGCACCACGGAGGTATCTGTTTTCAATAGGTCCAGAAACAGTGATTGATGTTTTTCCAAGACACCGAAATTTCCGTCCCGTAAACGACGTGCACGGTCAGGATGACTCACGATTCCAGCTAACTGCTCAATCGAACCTTGGCCCTTCGTTGATTTCCTCCCTTCCCTTTGAGATTGTGACTTCAACCCCTCGTGAAGTGATTTGAGTTCTCGAGTGTATCCATCGTTCTTGTTTGCAATGCCTTGGAGTTTGGTGATCATCCCACCCATACCATCACGAATACGACGAGTCCACCCTTCGCTCGAAAGGTCGTGATATCGTGCAAGGCCCCCCTTCACATCAACGCCTTCGCCACGGATGTAGGATACCATTTCACGACGAGCTTCTGAATCAAGATGGAACAATGCTGGGTCACGGTAGTGCAAATGGAACCCTCGATGCCCCGAGAACGTCACTTGGAGGTATTTTTCTTGAAACCCGAACTCTGGTTCCAAGAAATCATTCCATAACGACCAAGCTTGGTCGTGAATGACTTCGAGCATCCCTGGGAAATCCCTGTCCGTGACCCCTGGCAAGTGATCCCCGTCCAAGTCAAAAATTAAATCCGCTCCAAGCCATTTTTTGTCGGCCATTTTCATCTCAAACGGTCGCTCCCAATAGGCCGTTGAATAGAAGCAGGAATGCATAGCCCGTTCTGATAAAAAATTTCGAACGCTCTGCATGTCGGTAAATCCTTTGTGACGAATTGGCGGCGCTCCACCAAATGGAATAAACATCCATTCCCGGGTCTTTAATCGAGGTGGTGTCCAAAACTCTGAACTCCTGTAGTAGGCGCCAAATCGGTGCGCGAATCGTGCCCAACCTGCAGCCATGTGTGTGCCCTCATTCCCCTGTATGGGCGAGGGTTATTGAATGGCTTGGATGCTTAATCGTTTGACATCCAGAAGCGTTCTTCTGCTTCACCGACAGATGTTGCTGTATCAGCACCAGTCACTTCCACATAATGCTCCCAGCACAGGTAATCTTTTCCGACTACCATTGCACTTCCAAATGTGAGCCGGATTCCACAATCTCTGCAACGTGGGCCAATCTCGCCGTTTGGGGCTTGGGCGAGTGTGATGTGTTCATGTGGCATGGTCTTCCCCTTGTTTTCCCTGACGGGGGTTGAGTCTTTGAACTTGAGCCTTCGTCAACGTCACCATGACGTTTGTTCCCACTGTGGCGAGTCGCACCAATTAAGCAGGTCGAGTGCGACCTCGCAGGACTCTGCTACTTCGGGATTCGGATCGTTCATGTGCGCTTCGAGAACATGTTTGACGGATCGATCACCAATGGCCCCCATCGCCTCTGCTGCTTCGTGGCGGACCATGATGTGTTCTTCGGGGTCCGCCAGTCGATCAACGAGCGTAGGAAGTGCAACTGGATTCTGCATCTGGCCAAGCACATAAGCGAGCTCGTGCCTCAATAGGGCACTTGATGTTACAAACGCGCCGCACAGGGCGAGGCAAGCCTCATCCGTGCCATGGTTTCGAAAAGAAAAAACAGTCCGCATTCGTTGAAACATCGGGGCTTCTTCATTCATTAGCGTTGATTGCCATTCGAGAAATGTACCATCGGGTTGAGGTGGAGCGGGGTCGACAGAACCGTATTGGCTGACGCCTGGTGCTCGGTCCGTCATATCCTTCCCACCTCATTCGTTGGAACCGATGAAGGACATTTCCGCCACGTTAAAATCAGAACGGATGAGGCCAAGTTCTTGCCCCTCGCCGATGAATTTTCTGATTGATGCGCGGCCTTCGTCCTTGTAATCGATGGTTCGATCGTTGACATACATGCTCACAAATTCCTTGTTCGTTTCGTCATCGATACCTCGGCCCCACTTTTTAGCAAACTCAAGGGCTTCCGCAGGTGACTTTAACGCGAATTCAATGCTCATTTTTGTGTACTTGGTAATGTCTTCCATTGCTTGTTGACCAAGATCCCTGCGAACAACATTTCCACCGAGTGGCATTGGCCATCCTCCTGTTCGTTCATTCCACCATACGCCGAGGTCAATATGGACTTGCAAATCGTGTTCCACATACGTGAGTTGTCCTTCATGTATGATGAGGCCACTCATGTATGTGCCATCGAGTACTCTTGGGATAATTTCGTCAAATGGGACAACGGCAACTTCGCAATCGCCCCAAGCCAATCGAAGGCCCATGTAGGCACTCGTCTTGAGGCCAGGGACTGCAATGACGTTCTTTCGAACATCGTCTTCCGTTACCCCTTGCATTGATACCACCATTGGACCATATCCTTCGCCCATAGATGCACCACAATTCATGAGCGCGTAATCATCGGAGATTTCGGGGAAGGCGTGAATTGAAACAGCAGAAACCTCAAGATCACAGTTCATAGCACGGTGATTGAGTGTCTCGATATCTTGGAGTTCGTGGACAAAATTGTAACCGGGCGTAGGAAATGCACCTGTTGTCATTGCGTGAAACATGAAGGCATCATCTGGATCGGGGGAATGGCCGATGCGCACAATTTTGTTGCCGTTTTCGTCGAGTGGTAATTCAGTCACCATGGCCTTTCCACTGGTGGGTCCTTGATGAACCAACCGCTTTCATTTGTTGCTGGGGCACAACCTTTGTCCGTATAATTCGCCTCCGATTACTTTTCATCCTTGATGCGCCCATGGCAACCTGCACGGGGTACAATAATGCGAGTCAAGCACGTCACAACCATCTTGGTGATTTTATTGATGTCATTGCCAAGTGCTGTTGCAACCTCCTCTGAAATTTCGTTCCTAGGTGTCACATCTCACCCTGAGGCAGATGGATCACGAGCGATTGTCATCGACCCAGAAGGTAACTACCTGGCAGTGGGATTCAATGACCATGCTACAATCATGTGGCTGGAAAATGAAACCCTGATTCATACCATCGATGTGGCCCGACCTGTCGAAACATTGGAATTTTCAAACAATGGTGGAATGCTCGCAATCGCCTTATCAGGGTCTGAAACCGAAGGCGATACAATTCAATTGTTCAACTTGAACACCATGGAATTGTCAGGACTTCAATCCACAGCGAATGCCTTTCCGAAAGACATAGCATGGTCACCCGATGATGAGCTCCTAGCCGTTCCAAATTCCAACAATGGTGTCGACCTCATGAGGACATCAACCATGGAACTGGAACGTAGTTTACTGGGTGGGCACAACACTGATGTGTCATGCATTGACTTCTCATCAAACGGTGGGCACATCATCACAGGCGATGAATCAGGCAGGCTTCTCATGTGGAATGCAGATGGTACTGAGACGACCAAACAATGGGAACTTGACTCAGAAGTTTCATCCTGTGCTTTCGATCCAACTGACACCCGAATAGCATCCCTCACCGTAAACGGTAAATTGGACACCATGTCATTTGCCGGAGGAGCACTCCAAACAACATCGTTCACATCCGGTTCGAGCCTGTCATGGTCGAGCAATGGAGCATATCTTCATTTCATTGAAGATGCGTCCCCTCCTGCTTTGCGATCTGTGAATTCCTCCTCTTTTGCCATCACTGAAACAACACATATGGCGCACTCATCAACTGATATGGCCTATGTTGAAGATGGTGCAGGGTTGATGCACAAAGTGTACGCAACAACAGACACACAACATCTTGCGGCATATGGTCACCACCAGCACCCAGAGGGGTACGGGCTTACTGGCGCTGATTTGGACGGTGATCGAATTCCCGATGCCCATGATGATGATGATGACGGCGATGCAATCAGTGACTCTTGGGACAATTATTGTCAAGTTCAGGGTGAAGATTGTACGCGTATCCCTGATGAGGACAAAATTAGAACGGTGCTCATCCGATTTAATGACACACATCTCGTCATAAAAGATCAAATTTACCTCGATATTGTGTTGTCATCTTCAATTCGAAACATCTCAAGGATTTCAATGGTTAACGATCTTCAACTGAGTCAGAGTGAAGCAGATTTGTTTGCATCTGCCATGTGCGGAAATGTCGTGAAAGGTGTGATGGTGTCGCAATGGAAGGATGTAATTACCCTCTCAGAAGGCCAACTCCTCGACGCCACAGTCTCGTGTGCAGTAAAGGAGGGGATGACACTCACCGCCCAGAATGATTACAAATCACACATTGGATTTGAATTTCAGATTACATTCAATCTTTCATCCCCACCAACATTCCCTCATTCCATCACACTGAGTGAACAACCAATTGCGACCGATGCATCGTTAGCCCATCTCGCCGAAATGCACCCAATCGCGATCACTGTTTCAGGAAATGGGGCTGAATCCACCTCATTGTCCCCATGGTGGGTTGTCGACGGAAGTATCGAAATGATATTGGATGCGAAGGCGGAGGAAAAGAAACCCCTTCCAATGACCGTTTTGGGCCTTTTATTGGACTATCCAATTCTCTTCATACCAATCTTTGCACTCGTTGCACTTCTCGCTGTGGGAGCCCTTCGTACAAAGAATTCCATGGGCATGGATTTAGATATATTTGGTGACGAAGGCGATGTTCAACCCAACGACACACTTCCCGAGGAAGAGTTGGATGATTCCACGACCGATGAAGCAGAGGTCCATCAAGAAAAAACCGAGAGGCTCAAGTCGGTCATGAGCCAATTTGAAAAGAATAAACCTGCTAAAAAACCTAGGAGCAACAATCATCCTGATGAAATTTCAGAACGCCCAGTTGTGCGCAGAAGAACAGCCAAAGGGAAGGAAAGTGTGGAGGGGCCAATCACCACGGTGAAACGGAGGCGATTGGATAACCGTCCAATAGAAGAAACACCAGCAAAGAAAAGAACAACGAGAAAGAGGGTTGTAACCAAAACTGCTGCCAGAAAAACCAGAAAGGTTGTAACAAAGTCAGACAAAAATCTCGAAGACTCACCAGGCGAACGTTGATCCTTCGTGAAGTTTGCATGCCTCCACAAGGAATTGCTCGAGGCCTTGCATGTGTTCTCCATCCAATCGGTTGAACACTTCGCCAAAATATCGATTGAGTCGCTCATACTCCAAGTCAGATCTAGACATGGACCATTCGATGACGGATTGGCGTTCTTCGGGATCGTTTTCAAACAATTCTAGCCGGCGTAAAAGTGCTTGCTGAGCGGTTTTTACATCTTCGACAGGTGTATCCTTCCTCGCTGCAAATACCCCAAACACCATCGGTCTGTTTGTTCGTTGCAGCCATGCCTCACCGAGATCCATTTGTACCAAATGTGGATGTTCTTTTGCACCCTCGAGGGCTCGATCCCCGATTAGAAGAGCTCCGTCACATCGACCAAGCATGGTTTCCAAGTCTGGACCCATGAGTTCGGTGGTGGGTTCAAGGTTTTCTTGAGCCAAGATATAGCGGAGAAGGGCAACAGAAGTCATCGAGTCCGTTGGCAAGGCAATGCTCTTCATGTCCGTGAGCGGGATGTCCCCAAACACAAGGACACTCCCCACTTCGCCCTTGCTGCATATTCCTATTTCTGGAACCAATACGAGTTCGTCCGCGTTCCGTGCATAATCTGCTGCAGGAATAGGCGCAAGAACGCAATCTCGACGCAGGAGATGACCAGTTAACCACGAAGGTGGTGCTGGTAATACATCCCATTCTTCACCAAGGCCGTGGAACAGAGGATCGCAATTGAGGAACGCAACCCTTCCTATCACGTTCTTCCACTGTTCCTTCGTTGTCATCAAAAATACCTCGTCATTGGACAACGTTGAGTTTGCGTATGCGTTTTGGTTCCGGTGCGTCATACACTTCGAATCGCTCGTAAGTGGTGTTTCGTTGAATTGGGATGCAGCCTGCGTCTTTGATCAGGCGCGAAAGCTGGAATCGGTCGTGTTCGAGCGGTGTTGTAGAGCCTGCGAGGTGCATGATGGATTCTTTCTGAACCGTGCCATCAATGTCATCAGCACCAAATTGTAAGGCTAATTCCGCCAATTCATCGCCGATGTTCATGCGGTATGCTTTGATGTGAGGGATGGTGTCGAGCATGAGGCGAGAAACCGCAATGGTTCGAAGGATTTCACTGCCAGTTGCCAACTGTGCCTCAGGCAATCTGCTGTTGTCGGGGAGGTACGGATAAGGTACAAAACATTGGAACCCACTTGTTTCATTGGCGAGGTCGCGAAGGGAAATCATGTGGTTAAGCCGTTGTTCGAGGGTTTCAATTGTGCCAAAAAGCATGGTGCAATTCGTTGAGAGGCCAACCCGGTGTGCAGTTCGGTGAATCTCAAGATACTCATCTGAACTTTCCTTTCCGTTACAAATGATGGCACGTACATCATCATCGAGGATCTCCGCTCCACCCCCCGGTAATGAGCCAAGGCCGGCTTCTTTCAGGCGTCGGAGTGTATCCTCATATGTGGTGTTGGACACTTGTGAAAGGTGCTTGATTTCTACGGCAGTGAGCGCCTTAATGGTGATGTGTGGAAAGGCTTTTGTGGTCGCTTGAAAAAGTGATTCATAATGTTCGACGCCCCAATCAGGATGGAGACCTCCCACGGAGTGTACTTCATCGACGTGCTCAGCATACTTTGCTAAATCCTCGATATAAGCATCAATGTCCATTGCGTATGCGTCCTTGGCTTTCTTTGATCGTCGAAAGGCACAGAACTTACACGCCAATACACAAACATTGGTTTGGTTCACATGCACATTGCTGTTGAAGAAAGCCTTGT
>Ga0206677_10000113_pt1 | contig 67795 bp, 89 predicted proteins | sample M130m12015metaG_FD_155475 | JGI IMG/M metagenome (GOLD analysis project Ga0206677, IMG submission 155475) | Ammonia-oxidizing marine archaeal communities from Monterey Bay, California, United States - M1 30m 12015 | ecosystem: Environmental > Aquatic > Marine > Intertidal zone | place: USA... | reverse complement strand
ATTGTTTCCATCTGGAATCTGAGGTTACCACGAAAGAATCGGCATTGTTGCGAGGTTTTTCTCAAGGTCAAAAACTGTCCATGTGCATTTAAGATTTCCCACAAAAAAGAAACCCCTTCTGATGAGCCAGAAAGGGTTTTTTGCGAACTAGAATATCAAGGGTCTTTTTTAAGACTTAATTCCTAGATTCTTGGTAGGGGGATAGTGGGTCTAGAGTTTCAACTCCACTGGATACCCGTCTACGACAAAGGATTCAACGAGAACCCATGTGAGTTAATGATTTCATCGTTCGGATTTCGTCAGCGTATGTGAGGGCTGGAACTTTCGAGGTGCGATTGAAGTATTCGGTTTTGAGGTCTTTGATTGTGGGAGTGTGTTCAAACACAAAGAAAACACGATGACCTTCCCTCTCGGTGTCTATCAATTGAACACCAGCCACCTTCAAGTAGGCTGCATAGTATAAATCACTTGTTCGGTATCGTCCGTCTTGTACTTGTTGTCGTTTGTTGGGGTACATGTATTTTCTCCACAAAAAAGGGCGTTGATTTCTCAACACCCTTTGTTTATCGAATGGTTATTGAACCTTACACAACAGTACCGTCTGCAAGATACACTACCAAGTCACCAGCATCCGAGAATGTACGGAGGAAACCTTCTCCAAGAGAAGCCTCAACACGGTCACGCAAGTATATTCTGCGTTTCCCACCGAGTAAACGGTGATTCCCAACAATACCAGTTTCAGTGAAAGCACTGTCTGTTCCCACAAGGATACGAATGATCTCTTCAATGCTTGCTGTTCCGTTAAGAACATCCCCACCAAGACCGAACGCAGTGTTGATTGTGGCTTCCGTGATATCCCCACCAATCAATCCGATGATAGCAGTCGCACCAGCGTCTGCATCAGCAGCATCAGCACCGAAAACAGCAGCAGTATCAGTAAGATATGCACTCAAAGTCGCTTGATAAGATGAAGCCACTGCTGGCAAGTAGAACCCAATCTGGCGAGATACGGGTGTCTCATTGACAACTGGAAGGTCAGACACATATTGCCCTACAAGAGCAGAACTATTATTTACTACAAAAATCTCAGCCATTGGATTCTCCTAATTATGAGTGAGCGACAGAGCCGTCAAGTGAATAGATAATGATTGATCCAGCATCCAATTGAGCACGAAGGAAGCCTTCATGAATTGAAGCATCAACACGGTCACGGGTATAGATTCTGCGAGTAGTTCCACCCAAGATTCGGTGGTTACCAAGATTTGCAGATTCTTCAATCATACCATCAGAACTGTTAGCACCAACAAGGATACGAAGAACATCTTCAACAGAACCAGTTCCGTAGTCCTTAGCAATTGAAGCAGCATCAAGAGCAGTTCCAGCAGCAACTGCACCAGCGATGTCTGCATAAACAGCAGTCGCACCGACAGCAGTCAGATACTCAGTGATTTCTGCTTCGTAACCACTGTACAAAGAAGCGATATAGAATTGGATTTGACGAGCAACGGGGGCAGAATTGGTTACGGGAAGGTCAGAAACCAACGCTCCATTAAGTCCCGCTGATTTATTTACAACAAAGATTTCAGCCATTTTTTTCTCCTAGAATATTTTTGATAGGGGTATTCGTTAATAAGAGTACTTTATCGAACGAATAACGAGATTAAGATTTCGCCCCCATCAAACAAGGAGGCAATTAAAAAGGAATATAGAAAGATTATCCATCTATGGGGTCAAGCGAACAAGTGAGGAACAGATTGAACTCCGTTGCACCAGCACCAGCCGAAGCGAAGTACAACTGATTGTTGGCGATAGAAAAGAGATTGAATATCTGTCCCTTTGGAACTAGGACATAAGGCATCCCTTTATTGGGGGAATACAGTAAATCGTGTGTTGCTGCTGAAGGGACATGCAATCGGAAGAAGTTCAGATAGTTCGGAACTACGAAGGTCATGTCTGTCGGGTGGGGGAGAGAACCAACGGATACACTCCCGTGATTATCCACTGTGTCAGATGTCACGGTGATCGCCCCACTTGGATACATAAAAAAGTTCGGGGGAGGGATGATAAGAATCTCAGATAAAGATAGAGCCGTGCCAGATTTATCTACTTCTTGCACTCGGACATACATCTGTTGTTCATCGGTGGCTGTGTTCGTAGTTGGGTCATAATAATCCATTGGGTCAAAGACGAACCGAGTGATCTTACTATTGACCCCTAGTTCGTAATTAGGATTACGAGACTTCTTGATACTGGGCGACAAGAAGGTTTTGTTGTGCCGAACTTCAAATATCTCAACGAGGGCTGTTGGGTCGTAGGCATTATCCAATGTGTTTGCTAGGAACACCTTGTACGAGCCAACCCCTTCACGGAGAGGGATCACCACATTGATATAGTTTTTCTTTCTTTCGGATAATGTAATCATTTGCTTTTCTCCTTTCTGACATAAGTGTCATAACCAGATGTGTCCTTGCCCTTCGACCGAGCAAGTTCTCTCGCCTCAACCCAAGTGTCAGTCCGTTCCCCATCTACATTGGGTTGGATTGTCATTGTTTTCATTTCATTAGAATCACGAACGAACTCACGCTCTTTAGGAGCAATGCGAGCATTCTTTCTTTTCATCTGCCCACGAATCTTGATGTTCTTGCCAGTCCAACCGTCACCCTCTAGGACAACACTCATAGGTGAAAAGACCCTTGTGTTATCCAAACTTTGACACGAAGTACAAGGGTGTGTCGTTCGGTCACCCATTCGGAGTTTCAAATCGAAGTCGGTATCACAAGATTTACAATGAAATGTATATGTGGGCATTAAGGTTCTCCTATGAGTATTTAAGTATCAAACAAATAACGAGAAGCGACTCGCTGTATACTACTACCCACAATGTTATCAAATACTGCCACGATATGCTTACATACCAAGTTCTTTCCCTCTGGGTCACGCTTAGTGGGTTCGGCTAAGTTCCCCTTCGCTTTGCCATACAGAAACTTTTGCTTGTTGGCGTGATATTCACTCCCTTGAAAAACAAAAGCATCACACGAACACCGAACCTTCACATGATTTCCTCGAAACTCCACATCAATAGTGTAAGCCTTTGAACCCTTCACCTCATACTGAACCACTTTCCCCTCTTGACCCTTGAGTGTTGGATTCACACCCCTAGCACGACCAAGAATCTTCTTGTCGGTTTGAGATAGGATTTCTGGGATGGTTTTAGCGATTTTCATAAGAAGGTACTCGTGGCATTTCTCTGAGGAGGGATGGGTTCAAAAAAACTAGGTTCGACCCCACTCGCCAATGTAATCTGACAAATGTGTTCCAATCTCTCAATGTGTTCAAAGGCATCCCAAGGATTCTTCGCCACTGCACAAACACCATGACCCCTCTGACCAACGATGTCGTAAGAAACACCCCCTTTGTCGGTCACCCTAAAGGCTTGGGCTGTCGCAACGGCTAGTTCGGGGGATATCACGGGAAGAATAGGCACTGTCCGACCAACCCTCGTATATCTTGATAGTTCTGGGAAATGATTTGAAAGTTTTTGGAGATCGAAACCCCTCAACATAGCCGCAATTGTATATGTCGGATGAAGATGGACTACTGATCTGGTCTTGGCGTAAGACTTTTGGAGAAGCCAGTGCATCTCTAGTTCGCCACTTGCGTTCTGTGACTCAGACAGATTCAGAAGGTCACCATTGGTCTTGATACGAACAATATGTTCGGGATGAAGAATAGTCTTTCTCCAACCAGACGGTGTGATGTATAAAGTATCTCTCTCTTTCATCATCACTGAGATATTGCCATCACGGGTGGTTATCCAACCACGCTCGTAAGCAGTCCTCATTACATCGCCCATAGCCGTTAACATACAGTGTAAGTCCTTGAAAAGATAGAAGAAAATGGAGACAGTGAGATTCGAACTCACGACTTTCACCTTGCAAGGGTGACACTCTCCCAACTGAGTTATGCCCCCATATTCTTCTCTATATATGATTATAGACGAACTATTCAGACCACTTGGTCTTAACATAATCATCAATCACATCAGCGACCAAATACTCGTATCGACTATGAACATAATAATGGTGTGTAGGGCAAAGAGGCACAAGGTTCTTTGGGTCGTCATTGTGGTGATTTCTATCATAATGATGAACGGCTACAATTTTGTCCTCACCACAGACCACACAAATCATATCGTGGTGTGCTTTGCAAATAGAAACATAAGTTCTTGTACCCTTGCCATAATGGTCTGGCATAATCTCTTTGATCCCACCCATACGCTGTGCTTCATCTTTACACTTTCGTTCACAGAAGAACAAACCCGATTTTGAGTTCCGTTTCTTACTAGCATTTTTATAGAACTCTTTCCCACAGTTGGCACAAGAAACATTGGGCTGGGGTTTTTCTCTTTGGGCTACACGATGTTGCGAACAACAACTACGGGAACAGAACTTTCCGTTGCCTCGTTTAACTTCGGTCTTAACTGCCATGAACTTCTCACCACAGTTCAAACAGTCTTTCTCAATCTTGCTGATCATAAACACCTCTGTATGGAATAAAAAAGATTTGGGCAAACCCCTCTCTCTCCATATTGGATCGTCATATAAAAGAACGACTGAAGATCGATCACTGCCCCATTATCCCCAAGCCGATAAACCTCATCACGGGAACTGCCATGCTGTTTCCCAATGCTTTGTATCGAGAACTCATGGGGCATTTCTCTTTGCTCTTGCCCCGATAAGAAATCTCAGTCCAGTTATCGGGGAAGCCTTGAAGTCTTTCACATTCTAGGGGGGTGAGTCTGCGAACTTTTGCGGTTAGACGAACAGCATCAGAACCCCTCATTTCATTCACGGAAGGAGCAATGCCAGCCATCTCTGATTGAGATTCTAGTACAAGGGGGGTATTCCCACCACCAGTCCCATACATTGCCGTGACAGTGCTACCAATATTTTTTGGCCCCTTAATTCTACTATCTTGTTGGTGATGCTCATAGTATTCACCAACACTCTCTACAATGCGAGTGTCAGACACACCACCAGTTGTTATGGCATTACTTGTATTTGTTTCATTGATATAACAGCCACCGTGTGGTCTATCTTTCCTTCTGCCGTTCGCATCATTGAATGTGATATTGTAGGCTATTTGTGGGCTATCGTTTCCAATGCTTCCTTCAACTGGGTGGGGATTGTTTTCCCTCGCTTTTCGGCACGAGACAAGATCCCTTGTGATGCCCTCTTGCTCAAATAATATGTCGAAGGCACGGTTGTTTTCTCCAAGACTTCCGACAAGGAAGACTCTACGCCTTCTTTGGGGGACTCCGAAGTGTTGTGCATCCAACACTCTCCAGCACAAACTATACCCGATGTCAACCATTTCCCCGATGAGGGAAGAAAAGTCTTTTCCTCCGTTGCTTGAAAGTGCTCCAATGACATTTTCCCAGATGAAGTACTTCGGGAGTACGGCTCGAACAACTCGGCAATATTCAAACATAAGATTGCCTCTCGGATCTTTGAGTCCAAGTCGTTTTCCAGCGAGAGAGAAGGATTGACAAGGACTTCCGCCAACCACGATGTCAATTCCTCCGTGTCTATGTTTGAGATCATTTAATTGCTCCTCTGTGATTTTTGTGATGTCACCCAAATTAGGTACATTGGGGAAACGATTCTTTAAGACCTCGCAAGGGAAGGGGTCAATTTCACTGACACCGACACAAGACCATCCGAAGTCCTTCCAAGCGACACTTGCTGCCTCAATACCACTAAACAAAGAGAGATATTTATAGGCTTTTTTATCCGTTGGTTTTTTTGCGTGAGTGATAATCATTCTTCCACCGAGTTTCAAAGATATATTCTACTATACCGTTCGTGGTAAAAAGGCTACCTTGAGATTCTTAGCGAAAATGCCCAGTGATAACATCATAGTGTTCTTCACCATTGAATAGAACCTCTTCTCTGTTGTGTCTTTGTGGCTCTTTCCCCTCCCAAGTCTTATCATCAATGATTATCTGCACCATCTCAGTCCAAGTGTAATCATTCCCATACTCATCGAAGATACGCACCACGCTATCCCCCATTAGGAAAGCAGTCCATCTCCCTAGATCCATAAGGGCATACTTTGCATTTGCGTGTAGCGAGAAACACCAACCATAGGATCTCTTCCCAATGTGGTGCAACTCACAATTGTGTGGAGTATCAATGGCAACTTTCATATAAAAATTAGTACCCATTGTTTCTTCCTTGTTGGGGTTATTCACCCATTCAAGAAGCGATAAGCCACTCGTATACTCGCTTTGACATACTGCCCTTGAGGTACGACTCTCGATGAGTTTCCGATGTCTGACGGCTCTCTTGAGGTGTCTTGCCTCTCACTGGGCTTTCGGTTTCTATTGGGGAGGTCTCTTTTCCAATAGCCATTCCCACCAGAGGGGGAGTAAGGCACACCACTTGGGACATACAACTCGTCTGTCTTCGGTGGTCGGATTTCGTACAAACCCATGTCTGCCATCACACTTTGTATTGCTTCCAAGTTCATATCAGTGGCTCTCTTTTTGTAATATCCTCTCTGTCTTTTTCGAGTGGATGGATTCCGTTTCCGTTGTCTTCGATTATAATCTCTGTCATATTTCTGACGATTGAGTATCTCTTTCGGCTTCCGTTTAACTCTCTCTACTTTCTTAGTTTTGGAGTTGTATTGATACTTGTTTCTTTTGTTGCCTCTCGAACGATTTCTCAATCTTTTTGATCTAGTTCGGACATTTCTAGGGCGTGTTCTCACACGACCTTTTGATGGTCTGCGTTTCCCTTTCCATCTCCGAGAAGTCGCCTCTATTTCTTCGGCTGTGAGTCCTTCATCATCAAAGTCGTCATCTAGTTCGTCAAACTCTCCGAGATAAACATCGGAGATGGCTTCAATAGATTCGGCTAGTTCCTCTGAGCCAGTTCGCTGATCGACACGATGTCTGAGAGTATTCACTCCATTCTGATAAGGATGCCCATACTGCTCACCCTCTGCTGGAACAGTCCTATGCTTGATTTCTTTGGCTGTCCCATCGGGAACATTGAAATAAGTGGGGCCGAGATGAGAAACATTGTCTTTCTTATTACTATCTTCACGAGAAGGAGAACGAGGTGTCGCCTTATCGGGAGGCAAGACACTCTGAGGGGTTCTATCTGTGTCTGTGGGTGTCCCACGACTAGATTCATCCCGTACAAAGGTTCTCTGACCCGACAGTTCGCTGGGTAATTTAGAAAGGGCTTCTTTTTTCATTTATCGGTATCCAAGAATCTTTGAGCGACATTAGAAGACATCTTTGAAAAAGACGGATTCAATAAGTCAGCCCGTTGGATACTTTCTTCCACCATTTCTCTATCGTGGATAGGAAGGCGTTGTTTGAGATGAGCATCCCCCATCTTCGCTAAAGCGTAAGAAGTTCTATCAAGTGTTTGTTCTATCCTATCAAGACGGGAAGGCACACCCATAATGATATCTCCAGCCACTTGATACAGATGGTCTTTGGCAACAGATTGCTCAATGAGAGCCATAGCACGATTGACGAGGTGTCTTAACCGATAGGCTTCAACTCTCGCAGAGGAAACACCCTCACTTAATAACGCCCAAGAAGCGTAGGAACTTGTTGCTTTTTTCTTCATAATAAAAAACCCCTCATCAAGATAATACTCAATGAGAGGAATATATCGAATGAATAACGAGAGGTTCTATGCAAGAGCATCGTTGATGCGTTTTTTGACGGAGTCAGTTTCGATATCCATGACTTTAGCGAACTTGGTGGGATTGGTTGTCGCTAGTTCGAGAGCCAACTTGACTCGCTTGGTGTAATGGAGTTTCTTATCCCAGTTCAAAGCAGAAGATTCTTGAACTGGGGTCTCTGGGGTAGCGGCATTGGGGAGTAATTCAGTGAGTTTCTCACCTACGATTGCCTCTTGAACATCACCAGTGGCTACGGGCGTGGCGATTTTCTTGATATCGGCTTTCGGGAGAGGTTTCTCCAAACGAGAGAGTTGTTCTTGAACGGCTTGAGTGTCAGCAAGATTGACCTTCTGCTTGGCTTGGGTTTTGATTGTCCCAACAGAGATGGCTTCTTGTGCCTCAACATTCCGATTGGCGGTCTGGGTGCTACTCTGCACTGTCCCAACCACCCGTTCTTCGTCAGCGATTGTCTGAACAACCATTTCAGTTCTATCTGAATCTTCCTCTTGTGTGAGGGCTGTCTTAATTCGAACTCCCGAGGGCTTTGGGGCGTATTTTGAAGTGGTGTCCGTAGCCACGACAAACCAACCAGCACGAATTGCTCCTTTCAAAGCACTCAACTGATGTTCGTGTCCACCTAGTTTTAGAGTCTGACCATCGAACTCAATGACATCATCTTCTAAAACATCCTCTCCGATTTGACCGAGATGGATTTTGGTGGTGGCACGCAAAGATATAAAGTTTCCTTTCATGAATTGCATTGTTTTCTCCTATGCGAGTGTTGTACAATGCAATATACCCATCAAAGTCAAACACCATTGAAAATCTGTTGATCCGTAATAAACACCATCTGAGTGGGAGAGACAGCAAAGCCGACAGATACAACCACACCACTGTTTGGTGGCGTGTTGGACACCTTACCCCCATCTATGGCATAAACGGCTGTGTTCGGTACGAGAGGGGCATCCGTAAGGGGTGTGACACGAGAACCCCGTGTCACGAGATACTTCCCTTCATTACCCGAAACCACACCAAACTTGGCAAAGCCTAACAAACGGTCTGCGTTCTGTGGATTTGTGAGAACCACTTCAACGATATCTTGATCGTTTCGGGTGAGGGACACTAATGCCCCAAGAGGAATATCCTCACTCGCTGGTAACGAGAATGGGAACTCCTCTGTGAGAATCGCTGTGTTCTTTCTAGCGATAGGCATAGTTCACTCTTCCTCAAAGCGTGCTTCTTCGAGATACTTGGTGACCTCGTCTAAAGCATAACAGAACATAGCACTAGCGAGGGCGAACCCCACCATGTGTTGTGGGTTGAATATTGGCAACGACCAAAGGAGGTACGACAACCACCCAGCGTGGAAACCCGAACAGTAAGTGCAAGCAAGAAGGGAGTCCGTGAACTCAGTTTTCCCGTGTAAGAACTTGACCTTATGTTGCATACCGAAACAGATTCCAGATGCCGTTAAAAGAATGATGAACATTTCCATGATAAAACTCCTTATTTAGTTTTCTTTCGTGATGATTTTCTTCGGGAAGAAGTCTTCCGTTCTTCTGTGAAATCTGACCGACTAGACGATTTCCCTTTGGTGGGGGTCAAGCGACAACATGATGTCTTTGCCGTCTGTGCAAAAATCTCGATGGTGTCAGCCACTCCGTCATCGTTACAATCGAAACCAAGATCGATTTCAATCTCATTGAGTGCCTCCATCAAGAGTGTCAGTTCCTCTTGTTCAGAGAGGGAACTCAGCCCAGAACTAACACGGACATGTAAACGGTTAATTCGCTTGATGGCTTCACCCAAACCAAGTTTCATTTCTTTACGATTAGATATTTTCATATTGTATCCTCCATATAAAAAGCCCTCGTATAGAGAAAATACTCAATACGAGGGCTAGGGAAATCTCTTTCAAGAGAGCAGCCCCCCCGAAGAAGGACTACTCAAGTTCAAAAAATCAACCTTTATGCTTCGTTCGCCATGTGCTTCATGTCGATCAAAACAGCACAATCAGAGAAAGCAGCACCAGTGGCGACAATCATACCGATTTTGTGAATTGAAACATAATCAGCAGATGCAGCACCGTCTCCACTAGGGGCAACATTAGTTACCTTACCAGCAGCACCGAGATACAACTCCTCACCAACGGCTGGATTACTACATCCAGAAAGATCGAAACCTTTGATAAGACCACTTGTGATGAAACCAACAACAGAACCAACAGCATGACTAGCAGTAGAAGCAATCTCACCATTGATAGAGGTTTTATCCCAAGCAATACCAACCACTTTAGACTTATCAGCACTAGCAACTTCATTGTCTGCTTTAACAACAGAAGCAATAGCATCGCTAGTTTGTGTGATTGTGTAAGCACTCATGTTAACTGCGATAATATCACCAGCAGAGATTGCTTCTGCCGCTTCAAAACCGTAGTGATGAACATGAACTTTCCCAGACATGATTGGAGCAGACACATATTCATCAGCAGTCAAATCTTTAACATTTGGAGAGGCATCCAAAGAAATAGACATTTCTTTAGCAGTATCATCCCAAGAGGTTGCGATATTGACAGTTGCACCAGCGTCAGAAGAAGCCCCACCTTTCAAGGAGTAGGTTTCAGTTGCAAGAGCAACTGCACCATTACCAGAATCTGCAACAACATCAAGGTCGGCATCGTCACCGATCAAGGTGTCAAGAGCATTGATTGCATCTTCAAATGTGCTTTGAGTACCACCAGCGATAGTGAAACCACCGAAAACATTTGCTGGGTTAGCATAAAGGTCAGAAGCAACAGAAATGATCTCGCTTTCAAGAGCAACATCAGCAGCATACATTGTTGTAGCACCACTCAGAAGATTCCCAGTGTATGCAACGAAAGCACCCTCAGAACCAGCAGTAGTATCTAATCCAGCAGCAGCGATGATACGACCAATTCTTGCGAGTTGATCAGTATCAGAAGCGATACGGTCAGTTTCTTCTGCTTTAAGAGCCGCATCCAACTTGTCGTCAGCATCTTGCAATGAAGTAGCAAGAGGGATGTAGTCCGCACTAGTGTTCGCACTGTAAGCACCATCTTGACCAAGACCAGTTCCACTTTCAAAACCCTCAAAAGCAGCGTCAGCAGCAGTACGAATGTCACCAACAACTGCCATTAAAGAAGCACCAGTTGCAAAGTAGCCATTGGTACTTGCAGCAAAGGCTGGGCTGTAATTAGAACCATCAGTATTTGTACCCAAAAGGTCAAAACCGATAGATGCTTGAGTACGATCCAATTCATCTTGAAGATCACTAATAGAACTACTTGCTCCTTGAGCCAACTCGTTAAGAGCATCAACAACATTGTATCCCGCAGAAAGAGCGAAATCAGCACTTCTTACTGCTGGAACTGGAAGACTAGCACCGTCAGAGTCAAAAGAGTTATAATCCAACAAAGATTCTGAACCGTGCTTGTCAGACAAACGCTCATTGACAACCTTGATTTCAGCATCCAACTTCATGTCTGCATCTTTCAAAGAAGAAGCAGTCAACAAGTATTGAACACCAAGTGAAGCAACATAAGCCCCAGTTCCAACAGTAAGACCAGCACCAGCCTCGATTGCTTCGATTTCGCTTTGAACACCCTCAAAGGTATCTTGGATTTGACCACGAGATTCGATAACCATCGCACGCAAATTACTAGCAGCAGTAGCAGCAAGACCACGAGCAACAGTATTAACACCAGAATCTGCTTCTGCTGACAATGCAGACATTGTCAAGGTTGGATTAATTCCATCAGAACCATTATCAAGGTCTGACCAAGAAAACCCAACCGCATCAGTAGCGATAAGAGTCAGAGCAGTCAGAACTTCAGTGTCAGCCATTTGATAAGCACTTACGATTTCTTGAAGAGTATCAAAGTCAACGTTGTTTCCAGCCATCAATGTGGTGAAAGCAACATTGTTTTCTTGGATCATCGCACGAAGAAGTTCGTCTGCGTTCTTGACAGTAGTAGCCGCTGTGATTTCAGAACCACTGTATGAAACAAATCCACCAACGGCATTTCCTTGTGGATCTTGAACGGAAGCATCCCATACTTGGAAAGAACCACCACTCCAAGATGGAGCAGCATAACCACCAGCATTAGAAAGACCAACAGAAGCCTCAATCGCATTGTCTTGATCTTCTGAAACCTTAGCAAGAGCATCAAAAGCACTATGGATAGCATCGAAACGGGCTTCCATATCTGCTTTAAGAGTTGTTTGTGCTGGGGCTGGGAAAGTAAATGCTTGAACAGCAGTTTGTGCTGCAATGGCTGAAGCACCCAACTTAGCGTTGGTATAAGTACCGTCAGCATCGATAAACGCAATAGCAGATTGCATTGTGTTGTCACGAACTTCAGATTCTTGAGCAGCATCAGCGATAAGTTCAGCAAACTCAGCGAACATATCGTCAAGTCGTTCTTTCTCAGTCTTGACAGTTCCATTTCCGTCATCTGCCAATTGAGAATTGTAAGCGAAAGAAGATTCAAGAGAACTAGCAGAACCACCAGCAAGGTCGTACTCTGCTCCAGCAGTAACAGTTTGTTGTACGTAATCTACTACTTGAGTTGCAGTAGGAAGAACGATAGAGGTAGCAGCACCAGGCAAAGAAGAACCAGTTTTTTGGTTATCAGCGAGAGCAATACCAGTTGCTTCAACTTGACCAGCAAACGCTACGAGGTCAGTTGAAAGTTTTGAAATGTGGAACTTGCCACTTTTGTAAAATACACCAGCAGAATTAGGCATAATTCACTCCTTAATTAAAGATTAGATTGGGTATAAAACCCGTTGAGAAAACAGTTGTATCGACAATAATAACAATAGATATGAGCCACGCCTTCACAACAATCGAACAATATTTATGCGTGGGCTTTGTGACTTATATAGGCTTTGGTATAAACCCATAAACGAAAAAAACGACAAGGGATTTCTCACCTTGTCGTTCAATCGAACTAGCCTCTCAGAAATAATCTAGGGATTACTCCTCTGAGTTTTCTTCTTCTTTTTCTTCTTTTTCTGCCGTCTTTTCCACACCTTTGAAGATTTGTTCTTCAAAGACCCAAACCTTTTCAAGAGTTTCCATGCCTTCAAACTCAACACCATCAACCTTAGATTGACGATATTTAGCGAGAACTTGAACACAAGCATTGATAGGCTCTACATTGGCTTTCAACTGGACACGGTGTTCTTGCAACTCTTTATCGAGTTCCATGAACTTCTCTAGGAGACCCGCTTCTTCCAAAAGGTCTTTGCGTGTTTGATTGTGTTCATCCACCCAATCTTTGTCTTTCATTAAGAGGACATCACGCAGTTTAGCGAATCGAAGAATCTTGGTTTCCAAGATTGTCATTTCTGATGCTTCTTCTGTGACCTCTTCAGTAGGTGTTTCTGGGGTTTCTGTTTCTTCGGTACTCATTGAGTCCTCCTTTTTTGATAAGATTTACTGCGTTTGATAGCAGAGATGAAATTGTGCATTGTCTTACAAGATGTATCATACCGTTGCTCTGGCGAGTTGGGGTATTCATTCAAAGTGTTCTGTGCGAGGTTATCTGTATTATCAAATAGAAAGATTATTTCACCGTTAGGTTGCTCTTCCGTTCGGATAAAAGTGATTCCCCTCGACAAGAGAAAACCAGCAAGACGGAAATCCGTCAATGGTAAGTCCATATCTAGCCTCGTTTTTTTAGTTCGACCTTAACCAAGTCATACATTGTCTTACATGATGAGTCATATCTCTGCTCTGGAGAAGTTGGGTATGCCGTCAAGACTCTTGTGGCTTCACCATCACTGTCATCAAATGAAAAGACAACTTCCCGTCTGTCATTCTTTGAAGTGCCTAGAAACTTCACGCCTCTTGCCACCAAGTATCCAGCCAATCTGAAATCTGTTAGTTCTACTACCATTCAACACCTCTCTTGTACCTTAAGTATGAGAATATAGAGCAGTTATCGGGAAAAAAAGTGGAACAGAAAAGCAAAGAAAAACCAATATGCCAGTTTGAACTAGGGCAATAGGCTATTTGCTTGTGCCACAGAGAATAGAGATTTTTTATCAAAATCTCCTTCAACGAACTACGGTTTATAGAAGACAACAATTCATCCTTTTCATTGTTAGGTGGGAAGACCAATGCCCCTCTATCTTGTCATGAAACTCTGTCGGAAAATTATATATCAAATCGGAAATCGTATAAAGAACAGCCCCCATCAAAGGACGGTCACTGAGGCTCTCAAAAACAGCCATAGGAGGCACTTTTAAGTGTTCGGTGGGTACTTGCCCTCTCAAACCATCCCGATACCACATAGTATAGCCTCCCCTAGTTCTTCCTTGCTCTCCATTTTCGGTTGTTTCCCCTTTCATTTTTGGGGTGATGTTCAAAACATTAGGGGAGGCGACCGAAAATAATGACTTTTTACCCCATGTGGGGACACAAAAAAAGCCCCCTTCCTTTCGGAAAGAGGCTTTCAATGAAAACTAAGTTTCTAAGTCAATTATCGAGTGATAGACAATCGAACCAATCCACGAGGATTGAAACAACCGATACCGATATTCTCGAATACAGAGAACCCAATAGTACGAGCCTTTGGATCATCAGCAGACAATACAGTCAACTCAGTACGAACTGGCATGCGACCAAAGAACTCTGGCTCACAAGCAACATATACTGTTCCAACGGGAACGATACGAGAAGTGATGATCTGAGCACCCCAAAGAGTAGCCATAAGACCAGTCTTCAACAAGTCACGCTGAGATTCGATATCCAAGATGTCACGACCGAACTTACGCAAATCTGCATAGTCACGAGCGTTCATGAAGATTCGTGCAACACGAAGGTCATGGCGTTCGATTAACGCAAAAGCATCAGCAAGGACTGCACCAGTAACTGGAGCAACAACTGGGATGTCTGGGTTTTGGTTTCCAACAGAATCGAAACCGTTCTGAGCAACAGCATCAAGAGTAGAGAATACTCGCTCATCTTCTGCCGCTTGGATTTGGGCACGAGCCAAATCTTGAGCACGCTCAATAAGGTCGAATCGTCTTTCTTTGATTTGTGTCAAAGGGATTTCGGGGTTAGATGCAATCTCAAACAAAGGAAAGATAACACGTCTTGGCTTAGTGATTGCAAGGATGTTTTGTCCTTCTTCACCAACCACATACGCAGTTACATCTGGATCTTTGTCATAAATTGGCAACGCTCCGTCTGGCAGTTGTTCAACAAGAAATGTCTTACGACCAACCGATGCGTAATCTCTACGCAAACGTAATGGTTGAGTCATAGACGCTGCAAGTTTCGCACGCCCTTGAGGAGTCTTGATATAATCAGAAATGATTTTTTGCTTCACAGCATTTGATACGCTCATAGTAGTCTCCTCCTTAAATGCGTTGGTCGTAAACGAGTTCATCTTGAGTATTATCTGGGGCCATCTTCACGATTCCGATAACACTATTTGCTAAGCCATTGTTTTGTTCGTGACCGTCAGCAGTTTCGTTGGTCAAGTAACCATTAACAGAAGCAAACAACTGTTGTCCAGCCGCATAAGCAGTAACGGCAGCAGCCGCTACAGCCGCTCCACCAGCACCATCAGCAACACGCTTGTCTTCAAACAAAGAGTTTGCATAGCAACCTTGTGCAGAAACATAAGGACACTTGTTAGAAGCAGCCGCGGGTGTGTTCTCGAAAGAATATCCAGCAGCGTGGTTAATGAATACACCAAGAGGACGGCAAAGGATAGCAGCACCCAAAGCAGATGGGCCACCGATTACATTTTCGTCAATGTCTGGTCGAGTGAAAGCAACAGATCCAGAGAGAACTCCGAAGATTGTTGTAGAAACTTGATCTGAGATGGTAGAAGTTGCCGTACCAAGTTCAGTTGTAAAAATTGGAGGGTTAGTTTGCTCGAAAGCCTCATCTGTAATAACACCGACAGTGTTTCGGATACCAACATGTAGAATCCGTAAAGATGAAGAACTTTCTGTAAACGCACCACTCGCTTGTCCAAGTAAAGCCATAAGATTTCTCCTTTTTTAGGCAATACTCCCTGTTTACAAGGGAGAGAGTTTGAAAGTTTAGGTTAAAATGACTACCCCCTCCAGAAACAAAGATGGCAATCATACAATAGGTCAAGTTATCGAAACATTATTGAGATTTTATCTCAGATAAGCAAAAAAAATCCACCTAGCGAACTAGATGGATTTCAATCATTCAAGAATCTTCGGGAAGATTAGAACAAGTCACTGATGTTAGGAGCACTTTCCCACAACTTTGACAGTTCGTTCATTTCTGAAGAGGCTGTTTTAGAAACATTTCCAAGAGTCTTAACTCCCTTTGATGCTTTACGAGCACGGGGACGAAGGCGAGATGCTTTCTTAGAAGCGGCTGCTTCTTCTGCTTCTTTTTCTTCTTCCTCTGCTTCTTCTTCTGCTTCTTCTTCTTCGGCTTCTTCTTCACCAGCGAACTTACCAGCGAACAATCCAGCAAGCAATTCGTCATCGCCCATACCGTCATCAAGTCCCATAGCATCAAGACCTTCTTCGGCAAGCATTAACTCATCACCCATTGCTTCTTCTTCTTCTGCTTCAAAGTGTTCTGGAGCATTTTGGTTAGCCATTTCTTCTTCGGCAAGCATTTCAGAAAGCATTATTTCTTCTTCGCCCATTGTTTCTTCGGCTTCTTCTTGAGCAAGCATTTCAGAAAGCATTGCTTCTTCTGTACTTTCGTGTTCATCTGATTCGATTTCTGCCATGAACTCAGCCATCAAACCTTCTAGTTCAGAATCTTCTTCTGCGAACATTGAAGTAGCAGTTGGTTCTTCTGCCATTTGGTACGCTTCCATTTCTGACATACGATCCAAAGTTGCAGCAACATCATCATCAGCCATATTCATGAATGCCAATGCTTGATCTTCTAAGTCTTCAATAGAAGCACCTTTTCCGAGTGTTGCTTGTGCGATACGAATACATTTAGATGCTTTACGCTCAACAGAAGCACGGATATCACGAGCGGCTTGTTTCATCGCTGGGTGATCGTGTCCCTCGTGTGGAGTCGCTGGGTGGTCACCTTTGTTATAAGGTGGTTGGTGAACATCTTCTGCGAAATCTGAAGGTTCTGAACCAACACCGTTTCCATCGTTGTCAATGAAGTATTTCTCAACGGGTTGTTGTCCTTGATCTGCTGGATGGTCATACCCCTCATTTGGGGTAGCGGGGGCATTATCTGCCTTTTTATTCCAAGTAAGTCTGCTTCTACGCATAATACTCTCCTTTGTGTTTTAAGTGTGAAGGGGTTAATGTTTTTGTGCTGACCAAAAGTCAAGCAATCGAGCGAGTCGAATCATCTGAGTAACCTCAGATTTAGTCATCGTACCACCGAGAGCCTTCTTACTAGCAAGCAAGAAACCTTTCAGTGTGGCGTACTTTGATACCGAACCGACCTTTAGGCTGGCACGATAAACAGATACCGATGTTTTTGAACCCCTCTCATAATCAAGGAGAGCAATACCATCAATAAAATCTTCTCTGGTGTGAGAAACCTTTGCGATCCCTTGAAGAACACCAAGTTTTTGACCCATAGCGTGAGCCTTTCTTAGTGTGCCTTCTTTGATCACTGTATCATTTTGATAAGTGGTACTATCTTCGGGCTTTGGTGCATCTTTCTTTGCCTCCTCTTTGGGGGACATTTCGGATTTAAGCCGTTGAAGAACTCGTTTCTTCACCATTGATACCATCTCATCTTCTAATTCATCAATAGGGGATGTGGGTTCGCTATCGCCACCCTCATCTTCTTCTTCGTCATCGAAACCGAAAGACACCACATTCCGTGCGACTTTCTTTTGGGCTTCGTCTGACCATTCGGCTGGAGGCACTGAAAGAATCTCGTTCGCTTTACGAACTACATCCGAACTAACCTCGTCTGCCGTTAAAATATTTCGCATTACTGCACCAGTAAAGGCGGGTACAGCAACCCAAGAGGCTTCTATGAATGTCACTCCAGCCGTGTCGCCCATATCGGTATGACCACACAACTCAGCCACTATTCTTTTCTTGCCACTGTTATCAATAAAAGTGTTTCGTTTTTCATACTTCACATGGTCACAGAACTCAGTGTCATCGACTGCCACATTCCCACACTTGGTGCAAATGGTGCTATCGACTGTACATCCCATAGACAATGTGCCTAAACGACCACTCTGGATATCTTCAACCAACTGGGCGTGCTTACGGTCTGTCGCAACTAGGATATCCACATAAATAGATTCCCCGACATCACGAGCAACGGCATCAATGATACGACCCTTCGACAAGTCCTCAATCTGAACATGCTCTTGGAAGTTATGACTACCAACAAATGTTTGATAAGACTTCAACAGAACATCACGATCCCAAGAATCTCCGTTGTTATTCACATACTTAGATGTCGAAGGAGTTATGAGATAGTTAGAATACTTACGATTGATCTTCTTACCATTCTCAGTGACAGAACCGAGTTTTACATTGGGAGCATCATCTGTATCAACAGAAGCCACAATAGTACAATGTGTTAAAAGATAATCAGAGGGATTGAACTTCCCACCGAAAATCTTCTCGGCTTGACCAACCAGATTGGCTGTATTACTAGAGGCAGTGCGAACACCACCCCAAGTTCTTTGATTGGCTTCGGGAGAAACCACAAGAGCAGAAGCATATTTCATAAATGCCATTATTCACCCCCCCAACGCACAATGTCAGTGTCCTTGATTAAGAACATACAAGAGGGGCAACCCCACAGACGCTCGGAAGCACCCTCTAACCGTTTGTAGATGGCTTTCTTCATCACAATGGGGTCTACACACTTTGGACATAGATAGGAAGCACCACACTCGGATCTCGTGGCTCGATATTTACGATCACGACCAGCCCAATACAATGCTTTTTTCACAAAGCGTTGGGCGACCTTTGTTGGAAGAGTCTGTTCATAGAACATATCATTCAACACGGGTGTGAAAGCCTCATGAGGTGGTTGAACTGAGAGTTCACGAGAACCAAAGGGTTCTTCATCAATCTCTCCACCAGCAGTTGTGTCGTGATCGGGAGCAAAAGAATATCCCTCCTCAGCAACAAACTTCAAGTCCTCAACGGGAATCCTACGATTACCCCCATTGAATTGAACATCTGCCATGCCAATGCCGACATAGATTTTCGTAATTCGACCAACACCACCAATGGGCTGACCGATGGGGATGACAGCATCCCCAACGGACAACTCCTCAGCGAGAAGATCATATCTTGCAGATTGTTTCTTCAAGGGAGACCTCTTTTTACTTAAGACGTTTACGGTAAGTCGCAGCAGCCTTAGCAACCTCGGCTACATCCTTTGAACCTTCAGAAAAGCCCTTCATATAAGGCTCATCAGTTTCAGTTTCAAGGGCTTGATCCTCTTGTTGTCCCAGTTCTTTTTCTTCTTCTTCAGCAATACGAAGAAGGGTAGCAAGGGCTTGGCGTTTTGTTATTTGACGAGCCTCTTTTTTTGCTTCTTCCTTTTCCTCTTCTGCTTCTTCTTCCTTTTCTTCTTCTTCGCTTTCTTCATCATCGCCAGCAAGACGATTGATTAAACGAGAAAGTTCTTTCAAAGTAGCCTTTTTAGAAGATTCCTTTGCCTCTTCTTCTGCTTCTTCTTCCTTCTCTTCTTCCTTCTCTTCTTCCTTTTCTTCTTCTTCAGAAGCAAGACGAGATAAAGTTTGTAATGCAGCAAAAGCCTTCTTTTCTAGTTCAGTTTCTTCTTCTTTTACTTCTTCTTCTTCCTCTTCCTCTTCTGCTTCTTCGTCACCAGCCAATTTTTCGATGACATCAGACAAAAGGTCACAACGATATGCGAAATCCATAGCGATACGAGTTGGAACACCGAGTTCAGAACCAGCGTTTTGGAAAAGATCAGCAAGGTTGTCTAGATCAGCAACAATTGCCCGTGTAGCGAATTTTTTCATGGTATAAGCCTCCCAATAAGATAAAATTGTCATAAGAACCCCTCTGAGGGCTATCGACAATATAGTGTTTGATATAGAATGATTATTTATTTTGTTTGAATATATTTTGAATGAGACATGAGATTATATCTCATTTTCGATGTCGTCACTCTCTGACATCATACCAGCCAACGCTCCCTCTGGATCAAAATTAGGGTCTTTGGCTCTTTCTAGGGCTTTCTTTTTTTCTTCGGGGGGCATGCTAGAGTTTTCAATTATCTCCTCATACTTCTTCAAGGCTTCTGCTTGAGTGAGTTCAAAGACCTTTTCAATCATTTCCTCTGTGTTCCCGAAATCCTTATATTCTTTTTGGATTTCTTTTGGGAGTTTCTGAATCATTTTATCCAGTGCCTTCTGTAAGTTCTCTGAACTAGGTTGTGTTTTTTCTGTGAGGGATTGTTGATTTTCCATCTCAGATTTCAGAAGCCCCTCTTGGCTATCAACACTCTTTTGAAGGGAAGCCTTATCCGTTTCTAGTTGTTCTCTGTCCTCATCACTGATATCTTCAGTCGAGAGAGTTTTATCAATCTCGGATAGTTGATCCATTTGGGTTTGCTTCTCTTTCCGAATGGACTCCACTTTCTTCTGAGATTCTTCTAGGCTTTTCAATGCCTCCTTCTGTTCCTTTGACATGAACTCTTTTGTGATGTGGTGGATTTTGAGTGTCTTCTTTTCCTTGTTGGTCGTAGCATTAGACAGATAATCTTTCATGACTGCACCTAAATCGGCATCCTCAGATTCTTTAAGAGCCTCCACTGCTGAGTTCTTCGCTCCCTCCACGAAATCAGCAATGAAACTCTTCCCTTCCTCTTTATCGCTACCAAAATGCTCGACCTTAATGGTTTCCGTCAGCATAGCAGAATAGAAATCTTCTATGGCTTTGGCTTCAGACTCCGATAAAGGACGACCCACAACATCCCCCATTGCATCCATAGACATCATGGTATCTATCGCATCATTGACACGAGGGTCACTCTTATCAATCATCCCACTATCCCACAACTGCTGGAGGGCTTTGGTATCCATCCCTCTAATAGACTTAGAAATCTCTTCTGCCTTACGAGAGTTGTAGTCCTCAACAGTTTCATCATCTCTTTTTGGTTCTTCAAGAGCCATCGAAACACTACGAACACGGTCATCTGTGTCGAATGGGAGGCGTATCTCACGCCCATTGAGGTTAACCACCTCCTCCACCATATTATCAACTTCTGCCAGTTCTTCTTCGGTGAGCCGTCTATCTAGTTTCTGGGCTTGTTCATTTTCTTTATTGACTTGATCTTCCTTAAAGGATTCCTCAAAGTCTGTCCGAAACTTGTTACGGATTTTCTGAGCATCTTTGGGGTGTTTCTTCTGGAAAGTACCCCACGAAACTTCTCTTTTGGATTCGGGGTCTTTGATTTTTTCCCCCGTGAACTTATCCCACGCTTCGGTTTCTTTCTTCCGAACTAACTCTTTTTTTTTGTCCTCTTTTTCCTTCTTATCGGTGTCTTTTTGATTGGGTGTTTCCACAATTTCAGTGGTCGCTGACAGATATCTCTCGGATAGCCGAGAGAGCAGCATATAACGAGAAGCAACTCTCGTTATGACACCACCCAACGAACCACCAATCACCTTGTAGTTCATCGACATATCCTTTGAGTTCAAATCCTTGTCCTCAGTGGTGTCCTTATCCCCTATGTCGATTCTTCTTCGCTGACGGTCTTTGCGAGGTGGTTTACTTTTGGGTTGTTTCTTCACCAATCTATCGGCTTCCTCATCCATCTTTTCATTTTCTGTTTTTGTACCGAAGACTCTCGTGGCGATTCTTGATATATGTGCTTTCTTCAAAGTGGTTATCACTGTGCCATCTTTCATAAAGGTATCTTCCAAATGGGGGACTAAGTACTGCCCTCTTAATGTTGCTTCTTCATGACCAACGGCTTTCGCTGCTCCATTGAGGGCTTCCTTAAACTCCTCTTTAAGAATCTTGTCCTTCTCTTTCTTGTCCTTCGGTAGTTCGCCCCTTTCCTCTCGGAGGGCTTTCAAGCGTTCTTGCATTTCTCTGTTGGCATGGTAACCTCGCATGTCTTTCGCTGTGATCCCATACTGGTTGAGATACTCATTGACATCGGGGGCTTTAATGTCTGACAAAAGAACATCGTCATCTTTCAAACCTTTCGATATCTCTCGGAGGGCTGACACCAACACCTTGTCATCGACCTCTTTATTATGACGAACACCACTCTTACCCGTGTATGAGAGGAAGGCTTTGCTTCCCTTGAAAGACAAATGTTTCTTCTTCCACCCCGTTACCCCATAGTGACCATTGGAAGCACTATCATCGTTCCCTACACGCTCGTATGTGTGATTGATGAGGGCGACCGCCAGTGCTACTTGACGGGTATCCTCTTTTTTGAGGTCTTTGAGAACTTGCGTTTCCAAAGAGTTTATATTCTGACGGATTTTCTCGACCTTTTGGGATTTCTCTTTATGTCGCTTATTGATCTGCTGGTCTGAATACTCATAGACGATCATGTCTTTCCCGTCTTGGTTTTTGACGGTCTTCTTGTTCTTGTATTTGGCTGTCCGTAGTTGTTTATGAGAAGGTGAACCTTCATACACCACTGAGAAGTCGTCCTTTGTTGGGGGCTTAGACCGACTGAGAATAGAGAGACCCTCCCGCTTGGTGAGAAGTTTGACCTTTGTGAAAACCACGTCCGAACTCCAATAGACTTCTTCGGGATAGTTTATTTTCGGGGGGAGGGTGTTCGTTTTGAACCAAAGGGCAACGATGGGGTCATCGGGTGTTTCTTTAATGTGTGTTGTTTGCACACCAGCGACAGCACTCCCGAAAGAGGTTGAGATGGCTGTGACGGAATCTATCCCAAACTTCTTATAAGGAGGGTTGAACAGTAACCGACCAGAGGCAAGTATCTCTCTCGCTCTACTTTGGGGTGTGAAATGAATGAAAGCATCATCTCTCAGAGAGAGACTATAAACTGCACCATTCCACGTTTTTTTCAAAAAGACATACATTCGATTTTCCTTCAATAAGGCGTTTGATATAGGAGTTCTATAAAGAGATTATGGATTTAGCACAATACCAACAGTTTATCTGCCCCCTTGACGAAAAGGTGCTAGTTCTATGTCTAGATCCAGCCACTGATACCTTCGTCCTCCCCGAAGATTCCAAGTGGCACTTTGAAATGTCGATGTTTGAAACCTCTCACGCTTTTGCTGCTTGGGAAGATGTACCTCAGCCTCTGATATTACTTGATAGGAGATTATTTAGCAGTGACTGGTTCTCGGCTGACCACCTCTTTATTATCTTAGCACACGAACTAGGGCATATACACTTCCGTTCTCTCAATGAAGATATGTGTGATGAGTACGCCATCGAACTATTGAAAAAGCATGGCTTGACAGAAGCCGTTGAACTCTTTGAGATGGAACTAGAAAACCGAGAGAACTAATTTATAAAATAATGCCGTAAAGGGATCGCATCGAAAAGGTTTCTCCGTATATAAAGCACAAGGAGATTGCTATGAATATACTGAACCAAACTACGATATTACGAGAAACCATCCAACGGCTTGAGAGCAAAGTGTCAAAGGACACCCGAATAAAAGCATCAAAGGTGGCTGTGATGTCACCGTCATTCGATGTCGATGCGGGATTGATTACGGGGATGACCCACACACCCATATCTGGCTCGGAAGTTTATACCACGAGAGTGAATCTCAAAACAAAGAGTGTTCGTTGCACTTGTGAGGCTGGTGGTTTCGGTCGCTTATGTAAGCACACCATCGCTTTAGGTCGATGGCTTGATGACCGTCTTGATATAGACCAAAGAGCCATAGAGCATGCCCTCAACAACTCCCTAGTTGGTACTCATCAAATCATTTCACAACAACGCAAATCTGCATAGGAGAAGACATGACTGACGAAATATGTAAAAGGATAAACACACCCAATGGTATGGTGCTTGTACTTGATCACCGAATTGGCAACGGGAAAATATCGAAAAACACGCTCATTGAAGCCATTGACCAATATGAACTAGAATACAAGGCATGCCCCAAATGTAAAAAGATAGGGAAAGTTGTAGAGTCTTTTGGTTTGCGAGTTATCAAGGGTAAAACGATTCCACAAAGTTGGTGTACTCCTTGTCGGGGAGGGAAACCCAAGTAGTACATTAAGCCAAGTTTGTGGTTGAAAGGGGAGTTGAGGGACTCCCCTTTCTTTTTTAGTTGAAGTTTTTGACGACTTCTCTCTTATTCATCTATAAGACGATATAGATAGATTATCAGAATCTACCACCGCCACCTTCTTCTTCGGGCTTCTCGTAGGTCAGACCTAGATTCTCGGCTATCTTTTCAAGGGCATCTGAGTTCTCGGCTAATGCACGACCAGCCTCACCATAGATACCTCGTAGAACCTCATTGAACTGACTATCGTTGAGTGTGAACATATCTCGTTCTAGTTTCTCTTTGGTTGCTACTGGGTCAATGTTCAAGAGTTCCAAGATGATATCCACATCCAATGAACCCTTCTGATAGAGATTGAACAAGGCATCGAAAGTGTCATTGTTATCTCTGAGTGCAAGTCTTGTGAAAGAAAGTGTGGGATAAACCACATGTTCATTTCCGTATTCATCTTCCTCAATGAAACCCATCCTAGCACACATTGGTTTGAGCATTTTCTCCTCAACCAAGTCTTGTAGGATTTCTCGGAGAAGCATGTACCTCGTGTTGATGACTTCCAAGTTGATACGGTCACCACTATAAGAACTCTCACCAGAGAGTAAGCCTTCTGTCACACCAAGACCAGCATACAACTGACGATCAGTGAGGTCATATTCAGAACCAAGATCAAGGAGGCGTTGGTCAGAACCCATTTCCTCCCATCGGATTTCAAAGTTCGCTATGATAGAGAAGTCGGGATCAGCAAGAGCCAAATCCACTTGCTCTCTCAATGCTTCCACATCGGCTTGATCCATATCTTCACCATAGACCAAACGGATGGGGGTCATGTGCCTTGAAGCGATAGAAGTGTTGGCTTGACGAAGTTTATCTCGGAACACGAGAGTTCGGATACATCTCTCAAGGATGGAATGCCCTCTGTCCTCATACTGTGATTTCTTACGAGCGAGATAGCAGACGAAAGAACCCGCATCTGGATCGGTGTTCAAGGGGATATTCTTCCCTTCAAGGACGGCTTCCACCACACCTCTAGGCATGGAGTCCACAATACGCTTTGCTGTTGGGTCACCACTATCTGCTTGTGAGATAATGTCCTTTGTTTTAGAATCGGGGATAAGTTCAATAATCTTCTCATCCGTGAATGGAAACGATTGAACATGGGTTTGCTCTGGGGGGAGAACTCGGAGGGCTGTCCAACCCTTGTAGTTCTTTTTCAACCATTTCACTTGCAGTTCTTTGGCATCCTCTCGTTCTACAAGTTCCTCTTGGACTGTCCCATCATCAAGCAGTTCTCGTCTGACTTCATATTTAAGATCATCGGGTGGGTCTGAAGTCACATCTTCCATGAAGATAAACACTTCACCAATGAGATTGTATTCATGGACGATCTCAATCAAACGGTGAAGTAATCCGATTTTCCTAGACCACTTCTGACAGAAGTCCAATGCCTCCTTCGCCATCTCTCTGTCTTTGATGTAGTTCGGGAAACCCAGACGGATTTTTGAAAGGGGAAGTTCGGTGTGAAGATCAATCGCTTGACCCACGAAAGGTTCTGAACGATAGAAGAAACGGAAGTAATTCCATCTCTCGTGCATACTCTGTGGGAGTTCAAGGAAATCGGTACTCAGTTCGGGAGAATAGAAGTTCCCACCAGACCCTTCGCCACCAGAATAGGTCTGTAACCCACCAACTTTCATTGAACTAGCCACAACTTTACGAGGTTTTCCCGTGTGTACTTTCGCACGAGAAGGAACTTTACCGACTGCCACACCAGATTTTTTTGTCATTTATCACCTCTTTTCCGTTCCATTCGTTTTTTCCGTTGTTCCTCTGCGACCTTTGGATTCAAGTCGGGGTCGTTTTTATCATGAGCATGTGTCAATCGAGGAGGAGAAGATAAAACCTTCACGGATTCTTGGAGCATTTGCTCTAGTTGATTATACCGTGCTTTCCGTATAGAGGGATTCCCACGAACAGAAGAAAGAACCGACAACGCTCTTTTCAGATAACGCTCGGCTTCGGCTATGTTCTTATGAACATCCCTTTCAACGGGGTCTGTGTTTCTTGCTCTGTATCTTCCCATAGTGAATCACTATACCCTATCCCAAGATGGAGCAAGGTTGAAGAGTTTCTTTTTGACCCCAACTTTGACAATCTTCTTCAAGACAACCATATCTTTAATGCTTCCCTTGAACAATCTCTCCCAAGAACCCCCAAAATGATGGAAAGCACGGAGAACTTTCTCAATGTCAGCATCAGTGGGTGACACGAGGTTATTTTTTGAGGCTTTACTCTTTGAGTATTGCAACATAAAACGATGAATTAAACGATAGTCTGCTCTGTGTGGGGATGACATAAAAAACTCCTATTTTCGCCATTTGCGTGATTGACGGGATGGGTGTGACCCCTTTTGTAAGGCTCTAGTTCGCCTACGAACTAGGTCACTTGTGGTGGTTTGATGACCGAAGGCATTACGACCATTCGCCATAGAAACACGCAGTTGCTTTGTGATATTCTGGGAAGCCGACCAAACCATCCGAACTAAAGCATCCGACATATCGTCATGCTTTCCTTCGACTTGAGGGGCAGCCACCGTGATGATGTGCTTGCTATGGATCTCGGCTTGGAGTTCCATAATTTCCTCTAAGTAGGGACACAGTTCACCGTCTTTGGGTACTGGGTCATTATAGAGAACCATTTTCTTGTCGAACATCAAATCTTTGAAGTTCTGAAATATCTGTGATGTGAGATTCTTGGTGAAGTGTGTAGACTTGATATTCTTCAAACCTCTTTTGGCGAGGGCTTGCTCAAAAGGAATCCCAGCCCATTGATCGAAGATACCTTCTTTCACATAGAACTTCTTTGTCCAACCGAGTATCCAATCAGCCACATCATCGAACTCCAAGCGTTCCCTATCAGCATAATCTCCTTCTCCAGCCTTAATATGGGCTATGAGATCGAGGATTATCTTATTCTCCCCATCAATCTCTTCGAGATGCCCAATAGCCACAGCCGTGCCATCACCAACAAGAGCCAAGTCGATTCCCATGAAATAGGGAACTCGTGTTTTGCCTTTTTTAACTTCTTTTCGGGAGTCATCCACGCACGCCAAGAGGTCTTTGGAATCCTCTATCCAACCTCTTGTTCGGTCAGAGAACACAGCCCCATATTCCGTGAAAAACACACGAGGGTCTTTAACATAATGTTTAGCGAACTCGGTGGCTGGAACAGTGGGATTCACTTCCCAAGTGGGTGCTTGAACAGCCAACATATTAGCACTGGCTGCTCCACCACGAAATGCTGTATTAAACAATTTGTAGAACAACCCTTGTTTCCCCAATGGAGAGGAGATGGATATAATACGCCCCTCAACCTCACCTATGGGCTTTGATTTATTGTTGGGGTCTTTCTGTGAATAGGCTGAGGTAGAAGGTGTCACAGCGTTATATACGGCTTCTGCACCACTTTGTCCCTTGTCTGTAAAGTGAGCGACCTCATCAAGGATAACACAGATATTACCAGCCCCACGAAGCCCCTTCGCAACACAAGAACGGAAGGTCACTTTGATATTGGCGTTGGCACTGTTGTCCTCTGAATAAGAGCCATATCTTTCAATGTCCATAGGGGTTTGAAATCTCGCATAGGACATGGTGTTGTTAGCAGAGTAGGGAGTGAAGAAAGAGCAATTGCGAAAGTGACCACTCACCTCGTTGTAGAGTAATCCCGCTTGGTCTTTGTCTGTCGCAACACTTATTAACTGAATAACGTTGGAACTAGGCAAACCATAGAACCCTTGTGGGTCACCTTTGGAAATCAACTTGTATGTTTCATAGGCAGCGATACAAGCAGATATTGTTGTCTTCCCACTCCGTCTCCCCACAGATAAAATCATCTCTCGTCTTTCGTGTCCTTCCGTCACCTCAGAGATATTACACCGACCCTCTTTATGCAATAATCGGAGGTATTCGGCTTCTGTCAGCATCTGGACATTCTCCCTTCTCCAATCGGAATAAGGGACTGTCTTTTCTGTGTCATCTAGGGGGATACCGTAATGTGCTTTCAGTATGATTTTCTGAACGGGGAATAATCGCATTTGCAAACCCCATGCACTTTCGATGAAAGTGATGATGTCAACAACGGAGCGACTTTCAGTCCCTTTTACACGACCAGCACCCATCACGATGTCGGAAAGAAATCCAGACATTAGTCATCCCCATCTGCTCTTTTCTTCGCTTCAGTTACCCAATCATCACCCATCAAGTTCGCTAGTTTTGCGAAGATAACCTCAATCTGTTCTGGACGAATGTTGGATTGAGTGAGTGCTTTACGAAAAGTTTCCATTGTGAATCCGAAAACTCTCTTGAAAGCCAAACCCTCCAAGTCGATTCCCTTACCCCCCAACTGTTCCTTTCGCTTCATCCATGTATCACCAATGGCTCGCAATGCCGATACACGCTTTGATGACACATTGGAGGTGTTCTTCCCTTGTGCTTCAAGTGAAACTCTCGCTTGAGCCATAGCGGCTGCTTCTTCTGCCAAGCCCATCATCACGGAATGGAGGACATCTAAGGATTCGGGGTCTTGACTCACTTGTGCGAGAACCCTATCATTTTGATAGTTCAGAGCCGTTGGCTGAGGTGTTTGTGCAACAGCCAAGTCTTTTCGTTTTTGCAGACGATTTGGCAGAGGGACAAAGTTGCTTGTGTCTTGGAGAGAGGGCAAATCCAATGTGGGGAGATCGGAGGGTCTCCCAGCCTTGCCTCTCATCACAACGGGTTGATTGCTCTTGTTGAACATCAAGATGTCTTCTAGTTCGACTTCTTCGACTTTCCGATACTTGACTTCCCCTTCTTTGGTCGTCACCGCAATTCGGCTGATCTCCAAAGGTAAGGCTTCAAGAATCTCTTGTTTGTTGACATTTGGTTTAGGTATTCCAGAACTCATTTATCACCCCCTAGTTAATTAGTACCGAACCAACAGTAGGAGAGCCACCATCAAACCCTATTATTTCTACGAAAGGTGAGGTTGTGACAGTCGGGTCGATATTTCGATACGAGATGGCAAGAGAATCTGAATTGATTCCCACTTGGGCTTTATGTTCAATAGTGATGATAGCAGCACCGTCATTGGTGGCTGAGAACTCTGGGATACGATTGATGGCATCCACAAGATTATCTAACATATCTGCTATGAGTATCCCCACATTGTTCAAGAAGTCACCCACGATGACAGCAGAAGATGTGTAAGTGAGGGAGTTGCCCGCTTTCAAAACATGACTTCCGATGTGTAGTTCAAACAGTTTATTGTAAGTCACAAGGTCAAATGTCAATGTAGCAACAGAAGGATTGAATCCTCCTACGACATGCCCATTGGTATTGAAACCCGTAAAATGACTGGCATTTGGAGGGAAAGACTTAGGGTTCTTATTCGCCCCATCCATAATCCATTGGGTAGTTCGCAGTTGACCTTGAACAGTTGGATTCACACCAACAGAAGGGTCACCCGATTTAACAACACCAGCAACTACTTGTGTGAAGGGTGGTTTAATGATTTTCATTACTTACTCCTTGTTAGGCGAACTCGCTTGGCTTGTTTTGGGAGTTCGGCACGAGATGAGGGCATCGGCTTCTTGGTCGGTTGAGCCGTGTTAATAACATAACGAGATAGAGTAGAGAACTCTTTACCCTTATCTTCCAAGATATCAGAGGGAGTCGGTGGTGCATCGGAGGGTTTGTCTGTGATGGCATTGCCTTTCGCTTTGCTCTGCTGAAGTTGACGAACCTCTCTCTTTTCGGGGTTGTCATGGAAATGATGTCCAGCACCACTTGCCACTCGTGATTCATGTTCTACTTTGCCCCATCTTTGACGGAGAAGATAAACATGTTCCTCGTGTTTTGAAGCCAGACCTCCTAGAAAGTCATCCAAACCGTAAGTCATATTGTTGCTTTCTTCTAGGACAGCACGAGCATAATCGAGTTGTTCTTGGAAGTACATCTCAGAGAAGAAAGCACGGCTAGTTGAATCGTCACCTTTAGTGAACTCGTACCATATCTGTAAAGTATCATGACCGTGTTGGAAAGTATGGAGGTCAGAAACCCATTTGGTCTGTCCCGTCAAGCCAAGAATCTTCTCAGCGAGTGCATCTGTTTCTTCTGCCACGCCTTCATACAAGCGTTGGAACAAAAGATGGTCGCTGTAAAAGGAATCGCCTTTACTCTCCCAATGTAAGTTCTGATAATGAACATACATAGTTCGCAAAGTACAAAGGACATCATGCAAAACTTGACCTAGTATTTCTGGGTTCTGAGGCATACCCGCTTCTTTATTCGTCATCGTGTATCTCCATCCCACCGAAAAAGACATTTGAGAGAGTTTCTGCTGTCGCCATTTCTTCAAAGGAAAAGTTATCTAGTTCGGAGTTCGCTAGATTGAACTCTGAGGGTTCGTATCGAGAAGCAAAAATAGAAGCCGTTATTTCAGCATCACTGGCATCTGCCATTCGGATATTCTCTGCTTGGTAGTCTTTAGACTCAGAAGGGAGTTCGGTGATAATCGGCTTGTTGTATTTCTGACAAACAGAAGTACCATCGGCTTTACGACTGGCAAAAGAACAAGAACCACATCTGTCCATCCCCATAACGAAAGGCAACTGATTGGCTCGGTGCTTCAAGCCACCTTCATCACAACCTTTTGTCCCAACGGGAGAGGCATACGCCTCAGCATCCACATAAAGATGCCCAGACAAGCCTTCATGGGATGTTCGGATTTCTTGGATTGTGGTTGAGGCTTTCTTCAAGAAGGGGGAAGCGAACTTGGTCTTTAGCATAGCCGTGAGAGTTTTTCCGATTGTCCCTTCTGTCATCTGTTGTCTAGTCCAACGAGCCATTTTACCGATGGCTATCTCAGTTTGAGATAACTTCTCGACATGGGCGGTTCTTCGATGTTCTTGGTGGGCTGTGAAAGAAGCACCACTATATTCTTCCGTCTGAGCAGAAGGGAGAGCGAGTGCATTGGTTTCTTTCAAGATGGGATTTAATATCGGAGAAGCAATACGGAGGTCTGCTTTGTTGAGTTTCTGCTTAATGATACGGGCTAGTTCATTCCCACGAACACCTCTGTCGATTGCTTGTTTAATAACAGCAACTTTTGCCCTCACGGAAGCAACTCGTTTTTCTTCTTTCGCTTTCTTAACTCGCCCAGTGATATCTCCTTGTTCATGCTTCAAAGATTCTTGATTGGCGATAGAGTTTTTTGCACCAGAATAAGATTCAGAGGCAGCGTGACTCTTGAGTTTCAGCCTATGTAGTTCTAGTTCGATTTGAGTGTGACTACGCAGACCCGCCAATTTCTTCAATTCATCTCGGCTCATCATCCCAGCACGGTAAGCACTGGCTAGTTTCTTGTGGGCTTTTTTGAGTGCGATTCTATCTTGGCGTTCACTATCTTGATAAACTCTTTGTTCTTCTGGGGTGTATTCCCCGAACTGTTGTTGGGCTTCCTTCATGGAAACAGTGTCAACGACTCTGTATGCCTTCTCATGGAATACCTCTTGGATTTTCTTCTGAGGCGTAGTTAGGAAGGCTTGTTTGAGGACAGCCCTTGAATCACCAGAGGCTAGTTTACGACCAGAGGCTTCAAGTAAAGGCTTATAGACCTCAAAGGCTTGCTTGTAAGGAACATCCAAAACCACTTTCATTCCATTGAATGTCTCTTGGCTTGATAGAGCGTGACCGTCATCAATCAACAAGTACTGAGCGTGTGGGGAAGCCTTCTTAATGGCTTTATTCCAATGCCCCGTTTCGATTTGTGGGTAAGCACTCGCAAGGACATAAACATTTCCCATCAAGCCTCTTTCTTCCGTGAGGTATTCAAAATCCTCACGAAGTTCCGTAACATCAGAACCCAATCGGTCGAAAGCGATTCGCTGGAGATTCTTCATGCTCGCACCATTATGCAACAACCTCGCACATTTCATGGCGACTTCTTCTAGGACATCTTCTTCTACTTCAGTCTGAGTTATGGCACGGGGAATGGCTGTCAAATCTTTTTGGTGTTCAGCATATATGGCTGGAGTTTGTAGTTCTCCCCAAGCAGATTCGAGCGAACTGTCTGCTTCACCATATTCGGGCAGACTTTGGATGTGAGCATCGCCTTCAATATCAATGAAAGACATATCAGCAATGTTCCCTTCTTTCATAAAATCACCAAGATCACCAAGACCTTCATCCTCACCACGAACTATCCCATCGGGGAGTCCCGAAGTGAAGTCGGCTGTGCCATCTGTCATGAAAGTCTTCTCCAATGTCCCCAAGCCGTAGTTCATATCGGGGTAGGTATCGATCAAGCCGTTTAGACCTCTAGGAACTAGATGGTCTGATGGTATTTTTGAACTCATTTGTCACCTCTTAAATACTTTTTAGGAATAGATTTTGAAGAAGCAGTCTTGCCCATTGGGGTGTGATCTTCATCCATTGTTTCCTCTTGTTCTTCTGCCCAACTCTCTGGGTCTTCTTTAATGCTCTCGGCATCTTGTATGATTTGGGTGACCTCTGCTTTGTCTTCGGGCGTTTCTTGACGGGAAATCGCAGCCCAATGTGGGGCTTGAATCTCGTCATAAATGGTGTCACTCAAAGCAGATAACGCCTCAACGACATTCATGTACTGCTTTCGCATATCCATAATCTTTTGTATGTACCCTTTCCCACCCAATGCCCCATCGGGGGATACATCAGCACTCTTGATTTTCGTGAAAGAGTTGTAGGCACTCATAGCGTGTCCCATAGAAGCAGTTGTGCTTCTGAGAACTTTGGCTAATGCTTTCTTTCGCTTTGGCTTAAAGTTGTAATCGGGTTGCATTGAGCGTTCGGAGGGGCCTTGTTTCCAAGCCCACGAACTAGCATCATTCGAGTTATCCTTAACGAAACGAACTTCACCAGCCGTTCTAGTCATTTGACTTTTCGGTTCTAAGGATGCCCCCCACTTTTCTTCCAGAAAAGACCGTTGCTTCTTCTTAAATGATATTTTCTTCATTATACAATCCTATAATTTCAAAGGCTTACCGTCTTCACCGAGCAAACGCTCTATGACGAAACCGTCAGCATCTTTTTTGAATGACCAGATATCTTCTGTGGCTTTATGGATAAGAGTATCCGAACTAATTCTCAAGAAGTCTGTCAAGTCACCAAGAGAAGCAACTCGCATTGTGTTACCAGCGGCTTTTTGTGTCTTGGAGTGTCCACTCGCCAAACGAAGATGATTTTGGTGGACTGCACGAAACTGACCATCATCCCATTTCACAAAAACACGACCATCGTGGGAAGTGATAGCCCCTCCAGCAGACTTAACAGTAACAACTGTCCCTTTGGCATTGTTTTCGGGAGCGTCATCTAAAGACAGAATCGAACCCAAGTTCGCTACGAAAGCCACCCGTGTTCCATCGGAAACGGGCAAACTCAAAGCATTGTTGGCTCTACCTTTATCAGTCAAATCTGATAAGGTTCTATCGGTTGCTTCTTTATCAAGGCTTTCCTCTAAAAACATATCGACCCCGTCAGATGCACCTTTCACATTCATGTATGCACCCGACATCAAGCCGTTCCAAAAGTCATATTTATCCGTACTCATAAGACACCTCTATTATCTTTGTTGAAAATATAGGCATATTACCACGATCAAAGAATAACTTGATACTGCACTGTTGTGGTGTGAACCAACCCATCGGGAAAGACCACATCAAAAGTCGTGGTAGTCTTATTGGTGACATAAGGGGCTGACCCATCATAGCCATCGAGATTGACCATATAAAAAGAGTTGGGGTAAGGCAAAGGCAACGGCACGCTAACGCTGACCACTCCTATTAAATCCACAGAATCCCTAAGTTCACTGAGGGAAAGAGTGGCAGTGATATCTCCACCGATTGTCCCATGCTTTGTCGCATCCACAGAACACGCTGTCGTCCCTTGTACCGTAAGGTTCATTGTCTTACTGTCCGACACTGACAGTAGTCTATCTCCCGTAATGGATAAATCACCAATGGTGCTACGGTTGACAGTCAAAGAACCCGTCCCCAACAAAGAAATCAAGAAGTTACCACTCCCAAGCATACTAGAAATAATATACTCGGAGGTTTTTGTGAGGGGAGCATCAGCAGAGTCATCATAAGACATCTGAAAAGCCGTACCTTGTTGCAAACCAACACAATGGAAATATGCCACTTGTGAAATAAAGCAAATGGAGTCTAGGCGACTAGCCCCCCAAGTACCGTCAAGCACAGTGATAGAATTGACTTTATCGGCTTTGATTGGGTATGACCCAATCCCAGTAGCCTCTAAAGAACAATTTTTAAGAGTCAACCCTTTTTGAAGGAGAGTTGAATCCAACGAACCAGATACTTCGACACAAGATTCACCGTCTTGGTCTTTCTCAATGATAAGATTTTCTATGTGGAGAACTTGAGGGATAACAACACCCAAGTCATCAATCAAAACAGAGGGAGAACCATCGTCACCTTTGAGAGCGACTCGCCCCATTCCAATAATGTGAAGCCCATCCTTCTGGATAGTCAAAGATTCTTGATAAACACCAGCCGTAACGATTATAACAGACGGTTCTAAATAAGAACTCGTCACGGAAACTGCATCAACAGCATCTTGGATGGTCTTATATCTAGCACCACTACCCGTTTTGCCCACGAGAAAAACATTATCAATATTCTCGAAGCCCACCAATTGAGATAGTTTCAAAGCGGTTATTTCTTCGTCTTGAAACACCAATGTCCCATCAACATGATTGATGGTTATCTGAGTATTGGCGTAGTTCTCTGGGTCGAACGACACCCCATCTAATTTTGAAAACTTACTTTGACCCATATCAACTCCCTACACAAATAAAGACCAGCGAACTGAACCCGTATATGTTGTCGAGGATTCAATAGTGAAACTCACCGTAGTTTTCGCTGTGACACGAAAATCTAAGAAAACAGAAGGGTCAAGAAGAACAGAATAATCTGTGGAGTTCTGGGCTTCTGCGAACTCCACCGTAACGGAGGTAGCCGAAACGAAATCTGCCTCACCCGTAAGACGAGTAGCAAGACCTAATAAATCTTTCACCACAAGAATACTTGCGGCTATATCAGAAACAACTTCTGCTGGGAGAAGTGTCATGGAGTCTATCAACTGACCGTTGGGGGCTACGATATCTCGAACTGAGATATTAAGTTGGGTGTCTGCCACAATTTCGTAATAATAAGTGTCTGCCGTTACCGTCACATACTTATATTTGAAGGCACTCTCAATTCTTTGTGATGACATTACCAAACTCCCGATGTCTGAAATCCACGATCTTCAAGCCATTTATTAAGAACAATCATAGACTCTTTATCGGAAGACCAAACCTCAAAGGCATCAAAGCGTTCTTGAACACCCAAATCGGGAATCTTGATATCAACACCCGTCAATTTCACTTTCCCATCTCGGAAACTACGCAAAAGAGAAGGGATACGGCTAACATCCGTTGCACCATAATAAACCGTAATACGGCTCTCTGGACGAATATGGGATAACACCCACCGCCTAGCCAGTCGCTTGGTCATTAAAATACGATGTTCTTTCTTGTCTGACATTTGTGTCCCTCAATAAATGTGTCCGTCTATAAACGGATTAGTGTAAGACAATGAAAGAAGTTTCGGAAAGAGAGGGTCGTTGCACTTCTCTGAGGATGTTCAAGTTTTCGGAGATTTTTTTATAAACGGCAACCAGTTCATCGTAGCCGTCACAACCCAATCGTTTGATAGACCTAATAAATCTATGTCGAACTAGCCCTTGAGAAACATTGAGATTCTTCGCCACTTCTGATTGACATGTCGTTTGATACATTTGCACCATGATCTTCACATCGAGAGGGTCAACCAAGACTTCTTCAAGGTCATTCTGAATCTGTGCTATGGTTAAATCGGGGAGTTCTACAAGGAACTTAATCCGAGCAGAAGCCCTTTGAAGACGATAACAGACAGTCGGTTGGGTCACACAAAACAAGTTTGCGATATCCGTTTGCTTCATGTGTTGGAAGTAGTACAACTCAACAAAATCGGCTTCCCGTCTAGGAATCATATCCAAAAACGATTTAATCTTATCAACTTGTGCTTTCATCTCCTCAGACATCACCTCTGTGAAGGTAATCCCATTATTGAAGATACAATCCTCAGTAGAAAAGCGATTCTCCAACTCGTGAGGCTCTAGTATTTTATGTCCACTCCACCACATATTCACTCCTTAATAGGGTCACAACAGATTCTTGGGATTGGAACAATAGCGTGAATCGATCTCAGACCGACTTCCACCAATGCTTTATCACCATCGAACCCAATAATTTCACCTTCTAAGGAGATGTAGTTCCCTAGAATGACACGAATAAACATACCCTCATCAAGGTCTGTCGAGATTTCTTCTCGAATCTTATCTCGGATATGTTGAATGGAACTATCTGGTAGTGTTGTGATTGTTCTGTATTTACCTCTATCTATCGAAAGAACACTGCGAGTGTAGTCATGTTGTTCAAGAGCGAAATAATCATAATCCATCAAACCACTGGCTATAAAGGCGTATCCTTGTATCCCTTCTAGTTGGATTTCTCTCCCACCCTTTTTATAAGTATGGAGAGGAATATAGATGGAGTGATCTTCATCTATACCTAGATGTCTTCTGAGATATTTCTCTAGTGTTCCCTCACGAACAAGGTATTCACCTTTTGAAGTGAGTTCTAGGACAACCCAAGTTTTTTGGTCTCTATCATCTGCCATTGGTTTCCAGTTCCTTTAATCTTGTGAGGACAAAGGAACGGAATTGATCCAAAGACAACCCCATTGAAGGAATGTCTTTTTTTGGGGCATTATTGACAGCCTTTGGCTCTCGATAGACCCCATTTAGTACCTTTGTCGTATCTTCGGTGTATGATACCGTTGAAGACTGGACTTGGTTCGGGAATGCTTCGTTTTTTTGTGGAGTGCTGATAGTGTGTTGGTTATGATAATAGTTTGCCAAGTCGCAAATCAACATATTATATGTCGGATTGAAGGGAGGTGACAATAAACTTTTCACTAATTGCAGTAAAACCCCTTTCTTCTCTGCAATTTTCGACACTCTTTCTTCGTTCAAATAAGAGGGTAACTTTTGGAAACCCATTGAATAACGAAAAGCCGTCATTGAAAGTTTTGCCAACATCTCGTACATTGCACTGGCTGAAGCCATCGTGGATAAAGTGTCTAGGGTTTCCAAAACCTTGCTGAAATCTCCGTGTAGGTTCTCAAGGATGTCTAGGGCTTTGAAGGTTGTATCTAGCCTTAAATAGTGGTTCACGGATTCAGAGGACACCCTCCCAACCATTGAAACCCCTTCCACTGCTTTGATGGCATCACGGACATGACACTCACCATATTCTGCTATGGCTGTGAGGGCTGGATAATCAAACTCAATCTTCTCTTGCTCACAGATATACTGAAGGCGATCTGCGATCACTTGAGGTGTCGGAGAACGCACAACAAATGCTGGAGCACATCGTGAGAAGATCGTTTTCCTCATTTTCTCTGGCTCTGTGGTACAGAAGATACAAATGAGTTTCTTCTCTTGTGTTCCATAGACGGTGTCTTCCATTGGTTTTAAGAGACCATCAAGGGCTTGACGAGAAAGTTCATGTGCCTCATCAAAAAGGTAAATCTTCTTACGACCACTCACAGCCACATACTCAAGGGAGTCCACGATATCCTTGATGTCACTTTTCCCACTGTTCGTGGCAGCATCGATCTCAATGAAACATTCGCTATTACCGTGTTCAAGGATAGTCTTGCACGAGGAACATTCATCACATGGTTCACCATTCACGGGGGAATCACACAATAAAGCCCTAGCGAGTATTCGCCCCAGTGTTGTTTTCCCCGTACCGTGTGGGCCACAGAAGACATAGGATTGATGAAACCCCGCTTCCTTCTTCACAATGTTGGTGAGAACCTCAACATTACTTTGCTGACCGATCACATCGGCATATACCATTGGTCTGTATTTTGTATCTAGTGACATAATATCCTCCTAACCCTTATACGAAAAATGAAAAGGATTTCAACTGCAAACAAAAAAAAAGGCTTCGACAAAAATCTGACGAAGCCTTGCCAAGAAACCCTATATGAAAATTAGGCTTCTGTGGTAGCACCCGTGACGATAGATGCCATATCAATAGAAGGTATCCCCTCTAGTTCATCTGGGTCTTCCCCATCCAGTTCGGGTCGCCAGTTCCCATGACGGTCTAGTTCGTCATAGTAGTACCCAATATCTGGTGGAGCAACAAAGTATTTCACTTCGCCCGTTTCTTCTTCTTCTTCGGCTCGCATAGCACACAGATGATGATCCAATAATGCTGTCTGTTGTGGGGATGACAAGTTTTGCCATTCATCACCAGCGATCTCAAGGATAAACTTGTAGTCTGTGTCCCCTAATATTTCAAGAATCTTGGGGGCTTTCATTGTCTTTGCGTAAGTGATACGACCACCACGCTTACCAGCCTTTTCTCGGATGAGAATTGCTATTTCATCTTGGATCAAGAACAACTCTGGGTGGTTGTCCTTGATGATGTTTTTCACTCGCAGTACGATGTCCTCGTTTGCTTTGTAGATATCTGCCATTGTATCCTCCTATTGTTTGATAACGGCTTGTGTGTATTGTAATGTTTTGGGTTGATTTGTGCTAAATGCCACAACTGTGACAGTGACACCACCAACAAGAGTGTACCCCTCTCGTAAGTGTTCTAGGACTTTCTTCTCAAACTCTCCCTTGTCATAGGGTCGGTCTGTCGAAACATTTTGTGTGATTACTTTGTAGTTCATTGTTATTCTCCGAAGGGTGTGATTGTTGCTAGGTATACGGATCTAATCGAAAGACACAACCGCACTCACACATAAAGAGAGAAGGCTTTTTTCAAGGCTTGGTCGCCACCCTTCTCCCAAATCTCATTGGGGTCTTTCCCACCACGATAATAAACGGGGGAACACGACAAGCCCAAGCCCGATATCTTATCGACAACACCTTTACGACTCCGACCTTGATCATCAATGAACCCCTTCATGGAGTCTTGACCCGTCTTATCATTGTCGTATGCCACAAAGACCGAACCCTTCACGGTTCTCTTCAAAAAGTCTAGGTGCTTTCTAGTGACGGAGGCTCGCATTGTCCCTAGAACCACAGAGCCATTACCCAAGAGCCTTTGGAGTGTTGTGACATCAAAGATGCCCTCCACTATCCAAACATTTGCCCCATTCCAGATTCGCTCCATAGCGTAAGGGGATAGCCCCACAAACAAGGGATTCCACTGGGCTTGGGTCGTGAGCAACCTTAAAGATTTTGGGTGTTTCCCTTCTAGGCAACGGGATTCCACCCCAACGATACGACCTTGTGGGGAAAAGATAGGCACGATTATACGACCATCAAACTTACGCAGCATTGATTGGTATCGTCCTAGAACCAACTTGTCTGTCGGCTCTGTAATTTGATCCCACCAACCAAAACGAAGTTCATTTATCAAGGTTCGAGAAACACCCCTAGATAAAAGATAATCTTCCCCTTGAGGAGGGAGATTGAAAGAGATGGATTCCTCAAGCCAATTCACATTGACCTCGCAATCGAAAGACCCCTTGAGGGATTGTGAATGACACCCACGAAGTTCTTCCCTATCATCCCAATGAAACCTATAAAATCTCTGTTCTGAGGAACAACCACAGCACAGTTCTCTGGAAGCCAATGTGTATTGACAACTTTCAATTTGACATCTAGTTTGTCAGCAGATTTTGGGTGAACGAGAATCTCTAAATCACCGACATCGTAACCCTCAACATAAGAGATGGCTGACATGACACCCTCTTTTGAAAACTCATGGACATTCCCCCAACCCGCTTCTGAACCAACAGTTGCCACCTCATCAAGAATCTCCATAAAGAAATCTTTCACATGAGTATTTAATCGAACGCCAGCACGAACTACATCATTTTGGGCATCGACCCACAAGATAGACTTAGAGTTCGTGACAAGAAAGGGGGCTAGTTCTCCATTCACCTTGAACTCAAAAAGCAAAGGGTTTTTTTTAAGACTCTGAAACTTCAAAACCTTCAATAAATCAGCCATTATCATCCTCCAAATCTTCGGATAAAACCCAAAGCAAGGCTGCCATATCGGGGAACTTTGAAGCAATGGTAGAAATGGGAAGAGCATCAATAGAAGAGTTGAACTCCTCTTTCAGTTCTTCCTTCGTATTCAAAGGCACGAAATGGGGGCAATCATCTGCCTTCAAGGGGTTGATTCGTTTATCACACGGCATAGCAACCCAGTCCCGTGTTTCCATATTGTGTCCACACAGACCCACGCTAGGAACACCCGACATTTCAAAAGAAGAGGGGCGATTGTAAACGCAGTTGCTAGAAGATTTCGCTAGACATTTATCTATGAACTTTTTCAAATAACGAAATCGAACTTGTTTTATCTTCTGAATTAATTGTCCCTTAGTTTTCATCGCTCGCCTCTATCTTGTTACCCTCAACATCATAAAACTGTAAGCCGAACTGCTTTAATATGAGGTTCACTTTTGGATCATTCAAACTTAACAAGGCTATACCAAGACCACTGAGAATCTGATCGATATCTGAGGAGAACTTGAGAGTGTAGGTCTTACCCCCAACTTCAACCTCAACTTTTCTCATGGCTTGCTTCTTGGGTTTTCGTCTAATTGGCATGAGTTATCTCCGTGAAAATGGCTTTACCGTTCTTCTTGTCTATGCGATAGGCTCTGTCTGCCGAGTCCACCAGAGATTGGTTGTGAGTGACCAATAAAATATCTAGGTCAAGTCGTTCACATAACAAAGATAAAAACTTGCCCATATTCTGAACATAGTTGTTATCGAAAGCGGGCAGACTTTCATCCATCAATAACAATGGACGAAGACCTCTGTTGAGAGTCACAAAGATACGGAGAATAGCACTTTGAACAGTACAAACTGCACCACCAAACCCTTCTGTGGTATCACCCCCCACAATAACCCCACCACCATGATCTTGCACGGTGGTGAGATTAACCGAAACCTTCCCTCGACTTTCACCCACCTCTGATTCAACCTTTAAGTCTTGGTCTGTGAATACGGCTTGTAAGGCTTCTGTGAGCAACCTCTCAACACTTTGAACACTGCTGACCACCTCTCTATCCAATAACTGGCGAAACACACTAGAAACATAATCTAGGGTGTCTATCTCGTTCTCTAAACTTGAGATTTGAGAAAGGATTTGAGATAGCCTATCTTGTAGACTATCTCGTTTCCCTACCAGTTTTTGGTATTTATTTCGGAGGTCTTGAGACATTAAAAGTTCGCAGATTGGATAGGAACGACCAAAGAATAGGTGGAATACCCCGAAACAGTGTGATCTACTACGGGTGAGTTATTCAAGGACTTCAGTGTTTTGATAGTGATATCATCCCCATCAATGAGTTTCAGAACCTTTGTGAAGACCTCTCGATTGAAGTAGGAAGCATTTTCAAGCACCTTTGTGTCATCTTTGAAGGTTGTCAAACCTACCTCAAGAGTATCAACACCACCAGCCATAGAACGACCATTAAAGAACAGTGACCCGTCCTTGAACTCAAACTTGACCACTTTGTCGTCCTCTGACATAGTGAAACCAAGCATACCAAAGGAGTTAATCAAGTTCGCTTTAGAGGTAGACCACTCGGCTAACACATCTGTAAGGCTGTTTTTCATCATCCCAACATCAATACCCGTTAAACCAGCACACACTCGTTTAGGGGGCTTCACCATACCGAACACGGCATCGGAGTTCGACTTGAAATAAACCATTTTATCACAATGGGTGATAGCAATATCCCCGTCACAAGATTTCAAAAAGCCAAGCAAAGGATTGACATCTAGTTTGGTCAAGTAAAAGTCGGCATCATTCAAATCATCCGAAACAGTCAAACACATATTAAGACCGTCACCACTGAGGACACCACCATTCTGAAAAGAGATATAGCGATAGACAACCGATTTAGCATCTGGCTTTGCCACAAACTTTTTGTGATGATTGATTAGTTCGTACAATGCCTCTGCCTTGATGGTCAACATAGATTTTGCAGACGAAACCGATTTATCCCAGTAAGGGAAGTCTTGCTTGTTACACGGGAAACGAACATTCCCACGACTGTTGTGGACAGTCACAATACTGTCTTTGACAGTCAAGGTGACCACATTGTTTTCCATGTAGTTGAACATATCTTTGAAACGGGAGGCTGGAAGATTGAAACTATTCACAATATCACCATTGACTGTGCAAGTGTTTATACTTGTACTTGAGCAGTAACGATGGTTGGTGGTGTGAACATCCATGCCAGTCTCTGTTTGACGAAGGAAGTAATTTTTCGTCCAATCGGCTGTGCCGTCTGAGCCTAGTGAATAAGCCGTGATACCGATGGCTTTTTCAAGGTCTGTTTTTGCAATAGTCATTTTCATAGTTATTTCTCCATATAGGTGAGTAAGTTAGTTTCTGCTTCGTGCAGATGGATTTCGAGTTGTTCTAGTAATTTTGTTTTCTGAGAAGATAACCTCTCAATAACATTTTCAAGGTCTTCTGGGTCATAACCCTTATCTCGGATCTCCGTATCAAGTTTTTGCTTATCTGATTTAGCGACATCCAAACGACCTTGCAATCGCTGGAGTGTTTTCTCAAGTTTTTGTTTTCTTTTCAATGCTTCATCAAGTGTCATATACACCTCCTTTTTACTATACGAAAAGACTTCCCAAGAACGATCCTACTTCGGCAATTTAAATTGAACAAACTTTTCGGTCGACCCTTCAATGCCCAATTTCTTATCGAAGTTCTTCTTTCTTTTCTCCGAGTTTACTGCCTTCTGCTCTTTACGAGCATCACAGATGGATTCATAATCACAGAACTGACAATGTTTTGCTTTTGGAGTGGGGTCAAAAGATTTTGAGTGCATACCCATCATTGTTTCTTTGGCTCGCTCCTCTAAAGAATCTAAATGGTGGGGGGTGAACTCCACGAAATCAACCCCTTGTTCCATCTCACCCTCATTGTCCATACCGTAAGGATATCTATAATAGATGAAGCCCAGTTTGTGAGGAGTGTCACCAGTGGTTGCCCGATATAACATAGCATACCATCTCAACTGGTCTGGAGAGGTGTATTTACCTTTGCTCAAAGAGTTCTTCCCATCGTAGATGCCTACTTCTTGATTTCGGATAATCACGAGGTCTGCTCTACCACCCACCTTCACTCCACCGTCTAGTTCGGCTATCATATTCACTTCACTCCGTGAATACTGCCCCAACAGTTTGTGGTGTTTCATCGTGGGAAGAAACCCACGAATACCTTCCAAGCAAACCGTGAGCATTTCTTCTTCGCTAGGGGCTTTTTCCCAATCAATGTATTTCGTGTGTGTCAGAAACTTGAACTCTTTCCTAATGCTCTTCTCAAGATTTTCTTTGAGATTGGTGGGGTCTCGCCACAACTCATCGTTATAGAGATCCTCCATTGCCTTCGCAATCACAATGCCCATCACGGCATGGTGCATAGAAGACGGCTTAGGTGGGGGGATAGGCTCACCCACACCGTAACCCAAGTCGATGCCTTCCCAACCACGACCCCACAAAAACATCTGGGGGCATTTCTCATATCTCTCCATTGTTGACCAATAGAGAACCTTAACTTTTCTTCCCATCGTGTTGCTCCGTTTTTACAACACAATACCCATGAAAGAAAAAGTTAAGGTTTTATCTAGGGAGTGGGGTTTATTGCACTTGCTCCAAATACAACAAGGCTCTCTCTTTGATGGAGTTTGGTATTTCCAAAGCCATCACAGACTCACGCAAATCCGTTTCGCTACAAGTGGCTAGGCTTTCCTTTAATGAACCCACGAAAGTCGTCATTGTGTCCTCTCGGATTTCTTCTTTCTCTCTCTTCGCAAGGTCAAAGACTTCCTCTGAGGGCTGAACTTCAAGTGGGATTTTCTTCAAGTGGATGCCATTCTCGTCAAAACACAATGAACCAAGATAAGGTATCCGTTCGATGTTGTCTTGTGTGAGCGAACCTCTCGTCATAGAACCAATATTCACAACCCATTTGTTTGGGGCAATCTCTGTGATGCCTTGATCCTTGTGCCAGTGTCCAAAGCACCACACATCGGGGGCGAGGTTCTCCAAGTCAGAATACTTGACGATATCCTCCCCCTCAAACATTGAGCCACCCTTTTCAGAAGCAAGCACATGGGCGACACACACAAGATAGTCCTCATCCCCTTTGGTGATGCTCTTGAACCGTTCCATATCATAATGAACACCATGATAAGGGATACCAACCACACGAACCTTCAAGCCATCCTTCTCGAAGATGACCTCGTGTTCATCATACAATCTCTTGAAGCACCCACTTGAAAAAAGAACCCCAAGAGGTTGTTGGTGTAGAAAGGTGTAATCCCCATAGACACAATCGTGGTTGCCCACATTGGCATACACGGGAACGGGATAGTCATTATGAATATCAATCATCTCCCTCACCAAAGAGTGGGAGTTCCTTGTAGGGGACTTGATATCAAAGAAATCACCTCCATCGAGAACGGCATCGAAGTCCTTTGCTAGTTCCCCCACCTTCTTCAATTTTTTTGTGAGTGTCGCCCTCCAATCATCTGTTCGAGATACGGGGGTCTTGTCACTCATGTGTATATCAGTTCGCCATAGTAGTTTAATCATATCTTCCTCCAATGCGTATACGGAAAGTGGGGGTCAAACCAACCCCTTAAAAATCTCAGCAATCATATCTACCGTGAAGCCATTCCCCAATGCTTTCTTGGCTTGACCCTCAGAAATAGATTTGGTGTAGTTGTCGGGAACGGTCTGCAATCTTTCACATTCCAATCGTGTCAAAGGGCGTATCGCATCTCCGAACTGGTACAAACCACTGCACCCCCCTAGACCCCCACCACTGGCTGTGAGAGTGCTAGACTTACCTTTACTCGAATACACACGATAGCCTTGTCGAAAGTTCCGTGATAACAGTTTGCCATTCTCTATCCACATGGTCTGATTCCGTGTCTTGAACCCCCCTACAAAAATCAACCCCGTATCTGTGTTGGAAGACGGACACGGAATGAAGTCCAGAGAAGAATCCGAGAGGAGATTCTTGGAACTTTGACCAGCGATGTCATCTAGGCACAAACTCTTTTCGGTTATGGAGGGGCGTGGGAGATTTGTCCAGTAGTATCGAGGACGGTTCTGGGCTGAAACCAAAGAGGAGTTCAGTTCGTAGGGGCTGGTTCGCAAAAAATATGAAATCACATTGGTAGCCCATTGATCCATAATGACATTTTCAAGCAAGAAATACTTCGGTTTCGTGAGTTTCAGAACCCGTAAGAACTCAAAAAACAGAACTGATCGAGAGTCATCGAAGTTCAGTTTGCTCCCAGATTTTGAAAAGCCTTGACACGGTGACCCAGCGATGAGTAAATCCACCTTTGGGAAATCCGTTATCTTGGTCACATCACCGAGTTGTCTTGTCTTAGGGAAGTTCTCTTGGGTGACCTTGATGGAGGCATCTTCTATCTCAGAAGCGTAGTAGTTCTCATAGGGAACTTGGGCTCTTTGGAGTGCGAGTTGCCCACATGAAATCCCATCAAACAAAGAGAGAACATTCCGTATCGGCTCAACCTTTCTATTGACGGAAACAGTAATCACGGAATCCAACCCCATTGGTCTGCCATCGCTTGGGCGATGCCGTCAAAGGTTTCACTTCTAGCGTATTCACAAGCGATGAGAATACGCATTGGCTTCCGAACCTTGCCTCGTGTAATAATCATTTTCTCTCCAAATTGATGGTGTAACTGAAATGATTTTCGCTTGATGGACGACACACAAACGCATACGAGAATAACTTCTGTCCTCGGTATGTCCCACCCTTGATTTCTTGAAGTTCCTCAATGGAAACATTAGTTCGGTGGGCTTCCCCCTCATAGCGAACTAGACTCTCGTGGAGAGGAAAGCCTTTCAAGCCCGTTAGTTCTGACAACCAACTGATAAACCGCACCGCATTATCCCCGATGGCTGTGTCACCAAAGCCAAGATTCTTGTATCCCCCATCTGGGGAATCACAACCAAAACGATTCTTCACGAAGTTCGCAAAAAGCCTCTTGAATCTCTCAACATCCAATCGAATATCTCCACGATGAATAGCATCTGTGTAATTCATGAAAGATTTGGTGACCAAACCTTGCAGATTCACGGAGGCTATCTCGTACATTTTATCCCACCAAAAAAGACAGTTCTCACGATAGGCATGAACGGAGTTATTCATCACATCATCTGCACGGAGAATGATATCAATACACCGATAACCCATAGAGGTATTTCGGAGATTGAGGTCTTTTAGAACTGGGTAATCATGCTGCTCAAGAAGTGCAATGATGTAATGGACAGTCGCAAGGGAGAACTTGGTGGTATAAGAATCTAGGAATGACCTCGTGGCAATTTCTAGGTTGGGATTTCTCTTGTTGGTGTTCCAAAACAACTCTTTGGCGTGGTCTTCATCCACAGCAACCATGTGGTTGCAAAGTGTTTTTATCTTGGGGGGTACGACATACATATCTATGAAAGTACAATCTTCCCAAGCGACTCCCTCCCTTTTCCAAACGGTCTTACCACTGTCAGTGAAACCCACAATCTCTGTCCCGAGAAAATGGTGGAGAAGCAACCCAGAGAGAAAACCATCTAGGTCGGTGTTGATAATCGCATAGGGGATATTCATTTTATCCCCGAGAGCAAATGAGCAATCACAGACACTGTCCAACCGTTACCAATGGCTGAAATCCTCTTGGCATCAGAAGCCCCTTGTATATTTGTATACTGTAGGGGAAGTGTTTGAAGTTTCTCGAACTCCTCCACTGTCAATAACCCTATCTCACCATCTTCTCTGAGGAACTTAATTTTGCTGTGTCCATTGCTATGAAGAACAGTAGGGGATTTCTTAATGAGATAGGTGGCTCTCTGATCTTGTGAGTTATGACCCTTTCCCGTCAAATCATATTGAAGATAATTCCGACCATACCTCCAACCTTTGATGGAGGACACCTTCACCCACTTTCGTGAGGCACTCATATCAAGGACATCTCCCAAAGTGTCAGAGCAAGGAATTACGGGCAACAATCGAACGGGGAGGTTCGTCCAATAGATCCGTTTTCGTTGTTGGGCTGAAAAGGCTACGGAATCAATACGGATGGGGGTGACTCCCAATGTCTTTGTGATGACCCCCTCACTAAAGGAATCCATCTCAACATTTTCAAGCAAGAAAAAACGGGGGTTAAGTTCTTCTTTCAAACGAATGAACTCCCAAAACAACTTTGATCTCTCGTCACCAAAGTTCTGACGGTATCCCGCTTTTGAAAAGCCTTGACATGGTGACCCAGCAAATATCAGATCGATGTCTGTAAGATTCTTGGAATCCACTTTCTGAACATCTCCCAACTGAACTGTTTCTGGGAAGTTCGACTGAGTGATGGATATGGCTGTCTTATCTATTTCAGAAGCGTAATAAGTTCCGTAAGAAAGCCCCAAGCGATTGAGAGCCAATTGACCACAAGAAATCCCATCGAATAGCGATAAGACATTTCGGAGATTGACGGGTTTATACACCCTTGCATTTGTTATCACAAACATTGACAATCATTCCCTTTCTCTTTGCATAAGGAGCAAGTCCCCGATTTCCAACGATAATCGGCATAGAGATACCCAAGCAAAGAACCCGAAAAAAACAGCAGAAAAACTAGAGCAAAAAACTTGAGGACTAACATACAGTGCTACCACATAAAGGACATGAGCCTTGAGCATGAATGTGGTCTTTCAAATGTCTTTGTAATGCCACTTGATCCCGTTTATTCTGTTGGATATCCTTCTCCAAGTCCTCTAGCAGTTCGATACTGATAGACCTCTCGGTATGCAAAGAGGTTAGGGTTTCTAGTGTGTTCTCTGTCTTTGAAAGGAACTCCACTTTATGGAGAGGTACAAGGTCATTGGATAGGGTGGTACACATCTGAGACATAACTCTAGTGCCAGTCATAGCCCGTAATCTATCTGTCTGTAAATCCGACAATGTTTTCAAAGTTGCTGTCAGTGTGAGCAAATCACCTTCATCTGGAACATACACGGATGAGATGCCTTGTAAAAAAGACACTGTCTGAGAAGCCTCAGCATATTCGCCCCTTAGTTCAAGTAGCGAGGAAAGACCCTCTGATAAAGAGGACACTTTATCCGTGTTAGGGATTGTTATTGAGGTGACACCATCCAAAAGAGATATCTCCGATAACAAAGAACCTCGTTTATTCTGATAAGAAATAAGAGTAGCAATTTGATTAGTGAGGGTTGCTACTTTCTCCTCTAGCCTCTCTATGGTATCTAGGAGCAATCCTAAAGCCTCTAGCCCGACATAATGCTCTAGGTCTTGTTGGAGGGCTTTCTCGTCTTTTTTACGCACCTTCAGAGTACTGTTGGCTGATCGTTTATCTCGTTCGCTTTGCTTCATAGCATTATTGAGGGTCTGAACTCGCTCAACATCGGAGATGGCTTCGGCTAGGACTGAGCCAGTTTCACTCAATAGGAACACTTGACCCGTGAACTGTGGTGCGAACTGCGACCATATCTCCCGACCACCAGCCGTTATGGGCTGCACCATAAAGTCATCTAGTTCTTCGGGTGTGCCAGAACCCACTTTATCGAACTCTTTGCCATTGATGATATATTTGTTTTCTTTCTTTCCTTTCAACCAAGTGACCTCATTCCCATCCTCAAATGAAACAGAAACCTCACTGTGAGGTTTTCCGTGACGAACAAAGGCGTGTCCCCTTGTATTTTGGAACACGCCCCGTATCGCCCGTTGGACGGCACTTTTGCCACTATTGTTCTTTCCAGTGATAACAGTGAAACCACTGATTTCGAGATCGGCTTTTTCGATACTTTGGAAGTCTTTTATTTTTACTTTGGTTGTCATAATATTCTCCTAGACATTATACCGAAAAAGCCCCTCAAAACGATCCCAGTTACTTATCTAAATCTGCAAGGGCTTTGGCTACATCGACTTCGTTAGAGTTGTCAATGCTATCCTCTTCTTCAGTTTCGGTGCTATCAACCATAGAGCCACTGAGGATAGGGATACAGATTTCCCAAAGTTCGTTACAAAGAGCATCATCGTTCTTCAACTGCTCTCGGATACGTTCAACTCCTTGTACCTTAATGATTGAGTCATCGGCACGAACCCAAGTGATCCAAGAACCCGATTTCTTGATAATGCCATTGGCAATAGCAATGTCAATCATTGTAGATTCATTGTCGATGCCCTCACCTTGACGAAGATGAAAGTCAATCTCTTGTCCTTGCGAACTAGAAACCTTGCATTTATCCAATTTCGCTCGGGTCTTGCTACCAATGGCTTGATCTTCGTACTTACCCGCAATGGCATTGTAAACCTTTCCCTTCACTGTCTGAACTCGTTTCAAACGCATACGCAGTGCCGAATAGAAACGCCAAGCCTTCCCACCTTGAACAGTGGTAGTCGCATCTGCACCGTAGCCCATACCACCAATCTTATCTCGGATTTGGGATATCCCAATGATGGTCACGTCATTCTTTGCAGCCAACTGCTTAATCTTGGGTAAGTGACCCGACCACAAACGAGCGATCTCACCGACCTTTGCGTGTTTCTCAATGTCTTTACCCGTCTTATTGAACTCAATCTTCGGAACTCCAGCACCAACAGAGTCGATAACAATGAGATCAACACCTTCTGTGATCATCAAGAACATAATCTTCAGACCATCTTCTAGGGTTTCGGGGGCTACAAGGACGAACTTGCTTTCATCCTCAATGGGAACACCCAATGCTTGAGCATAATCGGGAACGATGGCGTTCTCAAAGTCGATATAGCAAACTGTCCCACCAGTGGCACAGACTTGGGCTACGGTTGTCAGAGCAAGGGTTGTCTTACCACTACCCTCGTGTCCATAAAGGTTCATGATACGCCCTTTGGGGATGCCAGGGCATGGGGAAACACCGAATTGATTTGGACGACCTCCAATGAGATAGTCGATTGCCAAAGCACCCGTTGGGATGTGTTCCAATGAGGTTTTCAATCGTTTGGAATCTAGTTTGACTTGAACATTGCTATCAAGACCGTGCTTTGTGATATTGCCCATTGCTTTGGACAAGGCACTTGCTGGTGTGATTTTCTTTGCGTTAGGTTTTTTTGTTGCTTTTCTTGGCATGGGTGTTTGCTCCTTGTTGTGACCATGTGAAAAATCGGTCATTTTGACGATAAATGAGTCCAGTGGCTTCGGTTTTACCAGCCTTCTTTCCTCGTGTGTAAGTATGCTTTCTTGCGAACTGATGTTTCTCTTTGACTGAAAGGTCATCGAGAGTGATTTCTTTTTTGTAGAACTGCCAGAAGCGATGGGCTATAACACCCACCCAGTAGGCATCGGCTTCATTGTGATTCCAACGGACATTTGTGTTTGATTTCTTCTTGCTTGCTTCCACCATATCGGCTTTCTTCATCTTCCAACCTTTCGGTCGACCCAAACAGTCGAAAGCGTGACTCTTGACTTGTGGGGGCGTGAAGAAAACGGCATCTTGCTTTTCCACAAGAAACACATCATTACAAAATAAGAAAAGCCCATACATCCCCTCTGAGTACAAGTCATTGAAGATAGGGCTTTCGATACCAATGTAATCTGGCTTATGTGTTTTAACGAGGTTTCTCAACTCCTCACGAAGATAAACATACCTCTCAATGAAAATCTGTTTTGCATTTGTCTGAAAGCGACCTCGCTCGATAACAGTAAAACCATCGTCAGCGATTAAGCACCAGCCAAAGTTCGTGAGAGAGGGGTCTAGCCCAAGTGTTGTCATAGTTAGCCTCATAAAAAATAGCCCCCCCAACAAAGAGGTCAGAGGGGCTATGGGAAAGGAAAAGGATTAAGGATTAGTAAGGGATGATACTATCCAAGTCCCCTTCGTCAGCGACATTACCAGTGGTGTCAGAAGCCATTACAATGCCCAACTTTTCTTTCAGTTCAGCGATTGTGAACTGACGACCAAGTGAGTCACGAATGTTTGCTTCTTCACCCGAAACAACTTTCTGAATCTTCTTTGCCATTTCAGAAACAGTTTCGTCTTTGCTTTGTTCAAGGGCATAACGGAACAAGTTACCGTGTCCAACACCTTTGAAACTCTTTGCAATAGGCATGATTTCCATCTTCTGATACTGACCACCACCTTTAGGGCAAGTGATAGAGATATCAACATCACCAAGCCCGAAAGACTTGTGAGCACGGAGCAAGGTAGATAGTTTATCTTGCGACATGATCCAAGGCATTACCTTGTAGCCTTTTCCTTTGACAAAAGCCTTATTGTCAAGAATACCATCATCTGTTTCCCACACACATACGATAGTAGCAAATACATCACGAGGACGGTCTTTCATCAAGTCACGATACTCTTGGTCTTTGTCGTTGTCATGGATTACATATCCAACGCCTTCCTTGTAGTATCGAGCCGCTTTTATAAATCTGGGGGCATCCTCTGCAAAGTTTGCTGAGTCATCCCACCAGACAAGTGACAGACGATAAGACTTACCATCCTCCACTTTGAAACGGTTTGATTTTTCACGAATGACACTGCTAGTGTCGTTAAGAGTAAATTCACTAAATCCACTCATGGTTCACCTCTAGGGTTGGGGTTATTGTATAGGCACAAGTTATTGATTTGTTTGAGTGCCACCTACTATACGAATAGAAGATTGCAAAGCGATCCCTATTCGGAAAGAAAAGTTGAAATAAGTTTTCAATCATTGTCAAGATCCCGTAAGATTGCGTCTAGATCGGGAAGATCATCATCTAAATCTTTTTCAGAAACTTTATGTTGATCCAGTGCATCCGTGTCGAAAGGACTGACGAGTGACTTGGCTGGAGCACTTCTTTGTACTGCCTTTGCTGCCTCATTACCCCATCGTCTACCAATAGATAAATCCTCTTGGCACAGTTTCATTTGGTCTTTCAAACGGTTCTGAATATCACGGAGGTCGCTTCTCTTGGTTTTCACCACAGAAACCAAAGTTTCCAAGTTCGCTATGGTGGTTTTCAAAGAGTTCAGTTCGAGCAAGTGTTTCCGTAGTTTCAAATGGGCTACGGCTTCTTGTGATTTCAAGTTCCGACCAGCACGAACCTCTGGGTCATTGGCAAGTAGATCCTTCTCCAAAAGTTCAAACTCTAGATCCAACAATCGGTTGCGAGAAGAATACATCTGTAACGAGTGTGTAATGGCATTGAACAACTGCTCACAACGAGTCAATAGATTCCGAGTCACAGCAACCTTCTGATTAAGCCTTGAGGGGCCAAAACGAAGAGGGTCTGAATCCAACCCAATCTGCATTGCAGATATTTCTTCAAAGACCTTGTCGATATACTCTTGGTCAATGGAGGGAAGTTCTGGCAATACGGGTTCTTGGATTTTCAAGTCGGGTTTTTGTTTAGGTGTTGTCATTGGAGTTCTCCTTGTAGTTTTGTTGTATGATATGTTGGTATCGTTGTTGAATACCTTTTATGATTCTCTGACCCTCCTCTAAGCCCACAGAGCCATTTGCGATGGCTGAGGTATAGGAAGCGACATCTGTTTCCATAGCGAGCAGTAGGTGAGCAATACGACCCTCATTCAAGGTCAAAGGCATAGAAGGGGCTTCCCCACTAGGGTCATCGTCTTGGACACTATCCCAACTGGCTGTGAAGCCCGTGTAGGTGTCCCCCGTTTTAGTTTTGATTGATCGAGTCGCCACGATTTTTGTAATACGCATAGCCGAGCGAATCTGTGAAATACTTTTCATAAAACCTCCTTGTGTTTTATACGGAGTTGGAGTTCAATCTCGATCCCTTTCGGCTTGGGAAAATAAGCGTTCTTTCAAAAGAGTGTTGCGAACATCTTCACGAGAGTTCATCACAGCCCTCTCAATGGCTGAAGCATGACCCAACAGAATGACACGCTTCTTGGCTCGTGTGATAGCCGTATAGAATAGGTTGCGTTGGAGTTGGGAGCGAAACCCTTGTACCATTGGAAGGATTATCATATCTGTTTCTTGTCCTTGCATTTTATGGACAGTGGTGGCATAAGCCAAACGGAGATACTGATAGACCTCTTTGGGCGTGAAATCTACATAGAAGGGGTTCTCTCCGTGTATCTTCACAATGACCTTCTTATCGGGTTGGATACGATACACCTTGCCCGTATCGCCATTGAAGACCCCTTTCCCGTAATCGTTACGGATTATCATGACACGGTCATCTTCACGGAGTATTTGGTCACCCACACGGATGTAATTCTGATTGTGCTTCTCTGGGTTCAAGATTTCTCGGAGGTGTGTGTTGAGGTTGGTTACACCCAATGTGCCACTGTGTCGTGGAGACATCACTTGAAACCTCTCCCTCGCCTTGAAGATACGGAGAGAAAGTTTTTTGATCGCATCAAGTATTTGGCTTTCACTAGAGATAGGGAGGAACACGAAGTCTAGATCAGTGGATGCTTTCAGTTCGGGGACATTCCCTTTATAGATATCGTGAGCAGCATAAACAATGTCACTTGTATCACTCTGACGGAAAATCTCTGTGAGAGAACTGGTTGGAAATAAGTTCGCTTGAATCATTTCTCGGAGGACATTCCCAGCACCCACACTCGGCAACTGTGCCGAGTCACCTACAAGCACTAGACGACAGTCCCCATTCGTTCCCGTTAGCATACGATAAAGCAAGTGTTGATCGACCATAGATGCCTCATCACAAATGAGAACTTGATCGGGGAGAACATTAGTCCATTTCTCATTCTCACCAGCCTTCACACTAGCAACAGACTCACCGACCACACCATAATAAGTCTGTTCTCTTTCTTCATCATCCCCTTTACCACCCTTTGAACCAAAGGCTCTATGAATGGTTGAGGCTTCGACACCAGTGACTTGATGAAGGCGTTTGGAAGCGATACCCGTTGGCGAAACCAACTTGAAAGTCACACCAGCCCGTTGAAAAACCTTCACAACGATACGCAAAGTGGTCGTCTTACCCGTCCCTGGCAACCCCGTAATAATCGACACGGGGTAGATAAGAGCATTAATTGCGGCTTGGTACTGGGCTTTCGATAACGAGATAGAATTGACCTCACACTCAAAGTCCAAAGCCACACGAACACAATCTTCCAACGAACTGACCTTGAGATTATGAGCCTCAATATCGGGGTGTTCGCAACGGATAAGAGAGTACTTGTACCGCTCCAATTCCGAAAGGCTTTTGCTCACTTGGGCTGACTTGTGTCTTTGATAAAGCATCTCAGACCCTTTATGCTCCATTCGATGATTCCACTTCGTGTAAACACATTCGTGTAGTTCACCCCCACAAGTGAGATAAGATTCAAAAACCAAATCACCATCCTCGTCTAGTTTTTTCAAACAGTCAATGACGGTATCCCTACGAATCGAAACACCCATCATCTTCTCTATGCTATCTTGGATTTCCTTGACGGTGTGGTACAGATGACCCATACCACCTCTCCAAGAGTTCAAAGCCGATAAAATAGCCCCTTGTACCCTCTCAACGCCCCTCAAAGGGAGATGGAGTTTCTTAGCAACGGCATCGGCATGTTCAAAGGTAATCCCCTCAATTCTCGTCAATCGCCAAGGATTGGTCGAAAGGATTTCTTTGGCTCTATCCCCAAAGGTTTTCCATACCAAGTCATACTTCTTTTGATGTATCCCCACTTCCTCAAAGAACTCTACGGCTTCAAAGAAAGCGATGTAAGACCGCCACCTTTGAAGAATGAACTCTGCTGTGATCTGAGTGACATTCTTCAAGGAACTCAAATGCTTGAGAGCATCGGGTGAGTTCAATTTTGAATAGGTCAAATCCCCGAACTTGAGAAACAACTGATCAGCAATCAATTCAGAAACACCATGTGACCGTAAGATGGCTCTTGTTTCAGAACCCGATAAGTTCTTCTTCTGTACGGGTGCTTTCCGTATCTTCATTTGCTTGCCATGTTTTGGGTGACTATCCAAAACACCATCAAACGAAAACCAAGACCCTTTTTTGATAGACAAACCCGATACCTTCCCACGAACCACGAGGGAGTTTGGAATACCTATCGGTGACTTATCCAGTTTCATCCTTAAAATATAATAATTATCTTCTGCGTTAGAGAAGATGATAGTTTCCACATTTCCACTATAAACAGCCATACAGACCTCCTTGTCATTTCTATACGAAATAAGAGGTCTGAACCGATCCTAAAAGGCTAGTTTAATTCATCATCCTCTCTAGGATGATACCAATCTTCTGGTGGAATAGGTTTGAACTGAGGGTTGTCAAAATTGCGTTCTATCAAACAGAGTCGCATCTCAATAGGGTCTTTCACGGTCGAACTTGTCGTCAAGACCACAATCTGTGAACCCAATATCCTTATCTGATGCTTTATTTTCGAGCCATATGCCCCCAACATAAACTTAGAATCGAGAGTTGACTCCCAGATAGAAACCCAATGGTCAAGAATCTTAGAGATATCGGGTCGTTCAATGAACTGCATCAGTTCCCAGTCGATGTATTGCATAAAAAAATCCCCCGTAATATTACGAGGGACTATAATCGAACTAGCGAAAGATTTTAGAGTTCGCAAGAACCACCAACACAAGCCAGTTCTCTCGCACCTTCCCCTCGATCTTCTTTTTCATACACAGAAAGCATACCGAAATCAATCTGAGGCATTTTTGACTCGGCTTCCAAGTATGTTGCTTCATCAATTTCTTCGTAAGGGGCAAGACGGTATTTCCCACCATCGTACGGTAAAAAAGAAACGCCCGTGATCTTATTGAAGTTCTCATAGACCCACTCACCCACTTCTTGCCACTCATGATCTTTGGGATAAATCGTGCAAGATTGGTTATGACCCTTCTCGGAACACCAAGTGTTCATAACTTGAAGATATCGTTCACACTGTTCAAGTGCCGTTTCATCCTCACGGAGCATTGCACCCTCTGGGGACTTCACGGGGAATCGTGCAACCCAAGTTGTGACATCTGCATCTGCTTTGTCTTCTTCACCCGTTTCCTTGAACATAGGCAAACCCGAATCACGAACCATTTTACAGAGAGGGTCATGGGAGGCAATTCTGACATGACGGAAATAGAACTTACTGTATCGAGGGTGAAAACCACTAGCACAATCAACGAACTGAGAGGTATTACCACTAGGCTTCCCACAAGTGACAGCCGCTGGCATATTGATACCCAAAGTCTGAGAAGCAAGCCTTGCTGTTTCGACAGCCACTTGATTGAAGTAATTCATTGCATCGTCATTTTGAGACAATTCGGGATTATCACACTGACCCGTGATATCGACACCCAACAGACGGTCTTCATCACAAGTCTGAACCCAACCCTTTCTGAGATAAGGGAAGTGTGTGAATGTGGCTTGCATAGCACCAATCCAAGTCGCCAAGCGTACCTTTTCAGCAAAGGTTTCTATGGTATCCTCAGAACGCATGACGGCTGCACTGAGATTACAGAATTGACCACCACCATTTTCACCAGTAATGGGGTCAGTCGCTCTCAAGAATCTCAGACCAATCTCGTGACAAGGGTTTGAACGGACATCTTTAGTTGGTCTGTCTGCTCGTTCGTGCCAGTTACCAATCGAAAAACCACGCTCCCCACTCATACTCTCAACCAAAGCATCCCAATCTGCCCAAAAAACTTCTGGGGAGGGTTTCTCTTGATAGTATGCCGAGTTGTTAGCCATATAGCGATGCTGTGGGAACTCGCCTCGCTTCCAGTTCTTTGCGTGCCGCATTTCTTCATCTTCTGGATCAGAAAAAGAGATGAGGGCTGATCTACGAACACCACCACTCACGACAATCTCACCCACTTTACACATGATGTCATGGCACTCAAGAGATTTCAGTTTGCGACCTTGTGCCCCAAGCATCAATTCTTGAACGTAATCAAGAAGATTCTTGAGAGGTTCTGGCCCACTTGCACGACCACCCTTAGTTTTCAGAACTGCACCAGCAGCACGAACTAGAGAATAATCGAACTGAACCTTGTGTCCTTTGTAGCCTTCAACCAAAGCCAGATATAAAGCATCTGCCCAACCCTCAGCCGAGTCGACAATTTCATGATTGATGATAACATCCCCAAAACTTGCTACATTTGGCAAGTTATTCACGAACTGGGATTCAACAGAGAAACCCACGCCCGTCCCTTGCATAAGGATATATAAACCTTCAGAGAAGGCTCTGAGATTATCAAGAGGGATGAAGGAACAGTTGTAGATACATGTGTTATCCCGTCTTGCTGGATATCCAGCCGACCACAAGGCTCTCATTGATCCCATAATCTGCATGCCAATCATCTGCTCTCGAATCTGAGAGAAAATCTCATTAGGAGTTTGAGGACATTCCTCTTTCAAGAACTCTATGTAACGGTCGACTGTTTCAGTCCAGTTCTCTCGTCTTTCGCCATTCCATTTGGCATAGGTTCTTTTATAAACAAACTCCGAAAGCATATTCGGGAATGTTTGCATAAGTTTAGGTTCTTCAACCGTTTTTGCTATTGTACTCATACGTTTTCCTTATTCTTATTAGTGTGTAAAGACCCTCTCAAGGTAGGAGGTACTATTACAGTCTTTATCAAAAATCTATTGAACTTCCAAAGGGATTCACATTTGAATCAAGATCACAAGGTCACTCTCAAATCTTGTCCAAGCGTTCTTCCCACCAGTCTTAACATACCGTTCAGTTTGTGAGATCAAATGTACCAATCTCAAACATCGTGAAACATCCCATTTTTTTATATTTGGGATCAACTTTTTTTTCAGAACATACGGATGGATGCCCGTTGTCTTTTGATCTATTGGGCGACCTTGTTTCGACAGAGACGAACACAATAACCATTTTCTCGCCTCTGATCCGAGCCAACCACAAACCATAAGAGTCGGATCGTTGTTGTGTGTGGATTTGACCGTCACTAAAGATTTCAAAAGACCTCTGATGTTTCTATCTTGAACAGAAGTGATGATATCTTGTGCAGACATTTCGGTCACTTGAGCAATGGCACGGAAGTGGGTGGGTTTGATTTCCTTCTCAGACCCAAGCAACATCTGAACCTTAAACAACTCGTGGGTGATGACACCATAATCTACACCGACAATCTTAACGAAGTTCTTCGCCAAACCAACACTGAGATGTAAACCCAACTCGTCACACGAAGAGATGGCAAACTCTATCGCTTTCTCCTCTGCTTGAAAAACCGAAACCTTATTGAACTTTTTAATGTTCCTCTTGGCTATCTTGTGGATGGGGTGTTTCTTGCTTCGGGGGAGTGACCCATCAATGTACAACAGAATGGGGTAAGGAAGGTCACTGAGATAAGCGATATCGCACGACAAGGCATCCTCAATGTAAAAGGCTGGCTTACCACCACTCCCACCAAAGAAACCCAACAGAGGTGATATATGGGGTTCTATGCTTTCGGGTGTTCCCACTACGGTATAAACACTGTATTCCTCGGACAACCATTTTGAAATAACGGTCTTAATTTGTTTACGACATAGGAAATCGTCTGAGCCATGAACTAGAAGCATAGCACCCCCAACAGTTCATTCTTGGATATTGGGTGGACTTGTCGGAGAGCCAAACGGATTTCGACCCAAAGGGTGACCACCCTCTCTTTCGTGAAGTCCAACTGGGACAAGGCATTCCCCAGTTCAAATAAAACCTCAAGGGGCTTTGCTTTCAGTTCGTTAAGTTGAATAATTACATTGGCGTGATTACCCCCCACACAATTTCTAGCAAGGCGTAGATACTCCTCTTTGGGTTCTGGTGAGGAAGCATACGACCAAACAACCCTACAACGGGAACGAATGGTTTTCGGTACTTCATTCAGAGAGGTCGCCCAAAGGATGGGAGTCACAAAGGGTTCATGCTCCTCAATACCTTTCAAGAGAGCATCTGTGGCTCGACCCCTAGCACTATCCACTGCACCAACAACCACAGCAAAGGAATCCACTCCCACCAAAGGGAAAGACATCTTCTCTATGGCACTCTTGGCTTCCTCTGTTGTGAGGGCATCACCACCAAACTCGTAATGGGTGGAAAACTTGAGGGCTTCTTTAAGGGCATATTCCAATGCCCCTTCCCCATGTACCAACATCGCTGTCATATCACACCCACAAAACAAAAAGATGATTGCATGATTTACAACGATAAACGGTCTTATGCCCACCACCTTCTCGTTTCTTGTGAGAAACAATTACTGATTGATTACCCTCACATTTTTCTCTTGCCCGACATGAGACCCAAGCCGTATCGCCTTTCTTACTCATTTGTATCTCCTTTTTTGATTATGTAGCACATATACGGAAACCCACAGCCCAATCAACCCTAGAAGCCTTCTGCAATAAAAGAATCTGTCAGATAGCCTCCTATCCGATCAATGAATATCTGAGTTCGTGTTCGATCCTTTAGGAACTCCCTTGATCTAGGGGTTCGGAGGATTTGCAAATCCTCCTTCTCTATTACGGGTAGGACACACCGATGATATTGATCGGTGTCTATTTTGGTATTTCCCATCAAAACATAAAGGGAGGGCATCCCCTTCGATGAATGAGGGAACACTGGGTTCGATTTCCCAGATATAATCTTAAAGACTTCTTCTGCTAACAGATGTGCGTTCTCTCTTGAAAAAAATAATTGGTTCTGCATCCCTTTCCTCCGTTGTTTTTCTTCCTATCAAAGATACCGAGATAGAAAAGTTTTGCAATCCCTAACAAAATAGAGTATTCTCAAAACCGTCTGAGTCTTCTGATAGTTTCTTCCCAGATAGATTGATTGATCCCATATCTCTATGGTGTCTCTTTTGTTTCTGATAGAACTATAATCCCTTAATAGGGTGAGGTGGTTAAAAGTTCCACCCGATTTAGATATGTTCTTTTCCAACATTAAAAATAACCACGATACCTTCCCGAAAGGGAAGCCACTTCTTGATAAGGGTTCGGTATGGAAAACAAATCCGTCCCAATCTCAAGAGTGACCTTTCTGATGACCAAGAAATCCGAGTTCTATTTCTTTGAGAGATGAAAAGAAAGAATAGAAGCCTCACCAGTCAGAAAGAGAACGGAAAGAAGATAATAGAGGGATCTTCTATAAGTTCTTAATTGTATATAGTAATTAGAATTAGAATTAGTATATAGAATTGGTTTGTATCAAATTACAACCAAGCCCAAGAAACCCAAGAAAAATAAGAAACCAAATAACAATGAGAATACGAATAAGAATACAAGTTCTACATAGACAAACACAAAGACTTCTACGGAAATAAAAAACTACTTGCCCATGACTCAATTCCTTTGGGAAGGAATAACCGAAAATAACACCAACCCTTAAATGGGTATGGGGATTCTATTACCTAAAATCAAAGATTATATCTGAAAGGTTCGTTAATCTTTCAATGAGATGACTCTTGTGAGAATAGGAGTATATATGAACAAAACAGAAATAATTAGAAGGTTGGCGAAAGAACACGGAAAATCAAAGAAGGAAGTCCTTATTCTGATTGATGGGTTCATTGGGGCTATCAAAGAATCTATTAAGGATGGGGATAGAGTGACCTTGTCGGGATTTGGTTCATTCACACCCTCTGAAAGAAAAGGATTCAAAGGGGTTGACCCTAGAACAAGAGAACCCTTAGAGATCCCAAATAGAAAGATTGCTTCTTTTAGATGTTCTAGGGCTTTCAAAGAGGATCTCAATGACGGTCAATAAGTTGAGCAAGGATTCTGTTAGTCGATTTGCTCTTGAAAGGTTGAGGTTGAGTGTCAAGGTTCTTTCTTATTCGGCTCGCTTGAATAGAAAAGCAAAAAAGATAGCAAGCAACAAAGCCTTCTTCCAGAAGGAACATATGTTTGTTAGCGAAAATGCAAGATATCATCATCTTGCTTATGCTTTTCTGACGGGGAGACCTTATGGGCTTCTTGAAAGGACAACAACCAATCCCCCCGATTTCCAAAGAGTACGACAACTAATTGTTCAATACGAACCTCAATGTGGATATCATCATTTTCAAATGAAACCCGAATGGGAAGCCGCTTTCCAAGACTGGTTGAATGGCTAAGGAGATTTTTTATGGCAAAGTTATTTTATTTACACCGTGTCGAAGATGACAGTGGGGTCAGTGGCACTGGGAGAATAGCACAAGGAGTCATATTCGATAACGGGAAGGTAGCCCTCACTTGGTTGAGTGACACTCCTTCTACGGGTGTTTATGATAGCATTGGGGATGTTCGTACCATTCATGGTCACGAAGGGAAAACAGAGGTACTCCTCGAACAAGATTGGAAAAGGTCTTTCCACGAACTGAAGTCTGTTCTCGCTAATACCTCTCTGATTGATTTGGCTGTTGAAAAACTCCCAGAGGGTTCAGACACCAAAGATATCATGAAGAAATAATCTCTCTATACTCAAGAGATAGTGACTTTGAAGGAGACCCCTATGAAAAAAGAAGCATTTAACAAAGAGAACCCTATCGAACTGATGAGTCAACTAATGAAAGTCCTCAACCGAGAAGGTTTGGAGGATTCTGTCGATCTTATCAAACGGCACAAGGTTCTGAAAGCAATCAATAACGAATGGCAAAATAGCCGTAGAACTGCTTCTAGTAAGCCCTCTTTCCCTCAAATGAAAAAGGGTGAACGAGTTCCAGCCAAAGTCATCATTATGGGTGACAAGGGTGATAGAACCCAGTCGATATTCCTCAAAGAGGTCGCTGACGGGTATGGTTTCCTTGCTCTCCGAAATGAGCAGTGGGAAGAATCTTGGCGAGATACTTATGACATGTATTTGATAGATATCGACAGACGGGAGGTCGTTGAGTCTTTTGGCACTCATCCCTCTTGGAGGGGCTTCCAGAGTTGGCTCGACAGTCGTATCAATAAAGGCAAGTTCGACCATCTCGGTGGGATGAAATCTGCTTCCGAAAAGAAGGCATCTCCTTCTCTATTTGACCAGTTGGAGTTCGCTTCTGGTTCTGAAAAGAAAAGACTTCTCACCGAGATGTCAGATTACGGTGTCAATATCATGCGAGGACAGTTCGCTGAAATGGGCTTATCCCGACAAGAGCAAGAGGCAGTTCTGTTGTCGGCTCTCAAAGAAGCACAAGCAGCACGACTCAAAGCCAATAAAGATTCTTTGAAAGCCTTTGGGCGAATGAGAATGGTCAAGCACCCCGTAATGGATTCCAACGACAACAAAATCCGTTTGAGCAAGAAACTACGATTCGGTATCTTCTTTCAACTTGTTGGGAAAGGCTTGATCAAGTAGTTTTATCCTCTTAGGACAAGACCAAAGTAATCCTTCACCTCTGGATGCTTATTCAAGAGCCTATGGAGGGATAACAAGATGATCTTTTCATCTGTCGGTTCTAGGTGTTCCCTCAGAATCGTTAATCCCTCTTGGAAGAGAGCCTTCCCAATATAGACCACTGCCTCCAACTCATCTATGTCATCATCATAATAGCCAATTGTGCCAGCGTGTTCCCCTTGCGTGATTAACACCGTGCCGTAATCTTCTCTTGCTATCATAAGCCCTCCCTTGAGGCTCACTATACCCTACAAGCCACCTTCAAGCCACATCACTCTTTTTGATAGTTCATCTTTCATTAAAGACACCAGTGCCATTTGGTCTTCCTCGTATGCCCTCAAAACAATCCACGAGGATAAGACACCAACCACAATCATTTCGTGATCACGAGGTTCTTCTTTTTCAAAGAGATACCACCTCTGAACCATATCTCGGATATCTTGACGACAGTTGCTCCGATAAATATCTTTTTGGTTTCGGTGATGCCATCTCCAAAAAAGACCTAGCCCCCAGTTCTCAAGTCCGAACTTCCAACCAAATGTCTTTATTACTGCCCACAGCATCACTTCTCCTCAATGGTTTGTTCCGTTGGAGGGGTCACTTCACCCTCAGCAACGAATACCGCCACCCAACACAAACCTAGTGCGAGAAAGTTTCTGATGGAAGGTGGATAAAAAAAGTACCATTTCAAACAGAAACTCATCGACATAGATAACGCCATCACAAGGACAGTCGCTTTCCAGACTCCCAACATGTTAACCAAACCCCACCAAGAGGTTAAACCTACGAGCGAACTAAACCAGCCTACATATAACCACCACTCTAAAGGATGGAGTTCCAAACCCCAAACAAACTTGGCGTTCCCTCGAACAAATATCGTTATTTCCAACAACATCAACAAAAATATATACCACGCAATCATAGGTTCAACCTTGAATATCCCATTAAAAAATATCTTTTTCGTAAAAAAAATCCGACTTCACTCTTAGGGGTAATCACGTTTTTTCGCAACGTGAGTATCTCTAGTTCGCCCTACAATCTCGTAGCGGCTTCCTCTGCCAATTGAGATCGAACACCTTGTGAGAAGAAAACAGCCCCAAAGATTTTTGAGCCTTTCATTTTATCACACACATAAGTCAAACCATTTGAGTTCTGATCAAGGAATGGACTATCCACTTGGAATGGGTCACCCATCAGAATGACTTTCGTTCCTTCAGCAGCACGAGTGATGAGTGTTTTGACTTCGTGAGGAGTCAAGTTCTGAGCCTCATCTATAATCATATAAGCATCTGAGATACTACGCCCTCTGATAGAGTTTATGGGTTGCATGACGATGCTTCCCGTATCTAGGAGATATCTCCAGTGAGGTACTTCTTTAGAGGCATACTTCCCTTGCAGTTTTGTCTTGCTAGGGATTAACTGAGACAAGTTGTCAAAATAGGATTCCATCCACGGGGCTAGTTTATCGTCTAGTTCGCCAGGGAGGAAGCCGATGGAGTTCCCCATATCTATGATGGGTTTCGACAACATGATTTTATCGTAGGGGTTATGCAGTTGGGCTAAAGCCCCAGCGAGAGCCAAGATGGTTTTCCCCGTCCCCGCTTTCCCTACAAGGCAAATAAGTTTGATGTCGGGGTCAAGCAGAATATCAAGAGCCATTCTCTGTTCGATGTTTCTAGGCTGGATTGTTGTACTGAACTCTTTAGCCACTGGCACGAGAACTCCCTCAAGGTTTCTTGATAAAAATGTCTTGCCCTCAGCATGTGAAATGTAAAACTCATTTTCTAAGGGGTCATCAACCCACTCATCTGCTTCAACTTCCAGTTCTGGGATGTACAGTTCGGCAGAGTATTCTATCTCACCCAAATCACGGAAGCCTTTATAGACTTCACTGACCAAGACTTTATTGGTTTCGTAATCTTCTGCGATTAAACCTTCTCCCTCTGCAAGCAAGCGTAAGTTCAAGTCTTTCGATACGAGAATAACTTCCTCGTAGTTCACTTGTTCATTCAAGGCACTTTGAAGTATCCACAGATCCATTTTTCGGGGATTGTTAGATTCTTGGAGGGCTTTTATTCCACCTTCCCCACCAGTAGTTCCAATCACCTTGACATTGATGTCTTGAGTTTCCAGATGAACTCCTTCACGAATGTTTCCTAGTGCATGAATATTCTGGATAGTTCGTGAGGCACATCTCGAAGCATAAGCCACATTGGGCTTGTTCTTCTTCTCTTTCAAATCATCTAGTTCGACAATGACAAAGATAGGTATGGCGATATCGTTTCCGATGAACTTGTAAATACAATCGGGGTCGTGGATTAACACCGATGTGTCAATAACATACAATTTTTTCAAAAGATTCTCCGTTTTGGGGGTTACAACAATTAAGGGTCTGTATAGGCAAACAACCATTTGACTTTTTCTCAGATCACCTCCTAGACAGTCTCTCAATGAAAAAAACCACAAAGGGATAAATGTGTTATACTTGCCAAAGTAATAACTTTCATGGAGGTGACTTATGTTGCTATTTTTACTCACTCTTGCTTGTGGCGAGAAAGAATTAGAAGACACTGCTGCTGAAGAAACTGAAACCACCGACACTGCCGAAGAATCTGATTCGGGTGCAGAAGGTGAAGACACTGGTTCTGACACAGCAGAGTAATCTGTAACTTTCACACAGCGAAAGCCCTTCTTTACCGAAGGGCTTTTTTTATGGTTTTCCTACCATTCACAGTGGCGATATAAAACAACTCCTCTGAATCATAGATTTTACAACCCTCCAACAACACCCTCAACTCTGTGAGCATATCCCCATCACAGAAAGGCTTGTAGATGTCGTGTATGTTATCTGAACCTATCCCTACCACCAAACCATTGGCAATGAGTTCATCGACTGGGGTGAGAGCATTATGGAACGGCATTAGGGTTTCATTGCGAGGGTGATCAAGCCAAGCCGTAGGACAAGCCACGAACATCAAGCCCGAATCCTTCGCTAGGTTATAAACCCTTTGTCGGTATGCTTTTGGGTGTGTTGCGAGGGAAATACAGTGGACAGCCGTGACCCAACCTTCCATACCGAACTGGATTGTCTTCCGAGCCAACTGCTCGGTTTCCTTTTCGGTCGGACTATTGTTTTGGTCGACATGAACATGGAGAGGTAAATGAGCGGCACGAGCCATTGAACAGACGGTGTCAAGGTGTCTATCTGTATCTTTATCTGCTTTTGGGAGTGACCCAATGACATCCAACCAACCTTCTGTGAGGCATTTTTCCAATAATCTTCTAGGGTAGTTTGGGACAATCCCTTTCAATGTTTGGGAAGCGATAGAGAGTTCCACTCCGATTTCTTTTGCGAACTTCTTTGCTCGGACTGCTCCTCGGATGGCTCGCAACTCCACGATGGGGTCGATATCCACAAAGGTCGTCACCGAACTAACCCCTTTTTCTTGTTGTGTTCGGAGGGCGTAGCAAATCCTTTGATAGTAATCTTCTTCACTGCTGTTCTTCTTCACCTCATCAACCAGTTCCCATTTTTTCATGAGGGGTTGCTTGGTGAGAATCATATCCATCTCAGTCACCGTGAAGGCTCTATCTAGGTGTGCGTGAGCATTGAAGAACCCACCACTTTCCGAGATCCTTCTTCTGAGATTTCCTAAAGGATTATACATTTTAATCTCCGTTGTCTTTTCGGAGGGCTTTGTTTTCTTCTCTAACCCTATCTAGTTCTCTGGTTGTCTTCTCTAGTTCGTTCTCTAGTTCTTTTACCCTTCGTTCTGCTTTTCGGATTTCAGTTTGAAGTTTGATGAACATTTCCCACACGATTCCCCCTCTTTCTAATATAGGGAGAGAGAATAGAAAAATTATACAGAAAAGTTCCACTTAAAATGTATGTGGTCAAAACCTTCAAGTGTCGAGGGGTAGCAAAACACAGATGTCATGTCAGCGTAAGCCGACAAAGGGATAAGTCTGTCAGCCGATCTTTTAGCATTTCTTTCCAGACACACATCTCTATTTGTATCCAAGAAGACAATCCCAATAGGGATGTTACTGTCGTGTTCTCGGATTTGGTGGATAACTTCTTTTCGCAATTCCTTCCCAACAAGGTCAGCATCCACAATGTAAATGACCCACTCTTTGTTGTGCATCTTGACCCATGTCGTTTTGCCCGATGCTGGTAATCCCGTAACGAGAACGACTTTGTCGAAGATTCTTGCTTTGAGTGCCTTCTGCAATTCATTGTAAACAGAAAGCCAAGCCGAAGAACTTCTTTCCTTTGTGTGTAAGTATGTTCCATCTTGAAGATATAAATAATCATCTGGTTCTAAAATCATTGGCTTGCCTCCCTATGCTTTACCCTAACTCGATTATTGATAGAATCGTGCGGTTGCATCTTTTTAAGTTTTCCGTATATATGAGGAAGCAATCAAAAGATAGGAGGTCGTTATGACTAGGAAAGAAAAAAAATCTCTCAAACAACAACTCAAGCAACTCTCTGGAGTTCGTGGTGAAATGCGAAGAAGCCACTTTGAAAATGGTGGTGACATGGCTTCTTGGAGAGGAACACACACCGTCATCCCAGACAAGAAAAAGAAGAAAGACAAAGGTGCTTGTCGGGGCAAATGGGGCTGACCTTTATAGAGGGCTTGGGAGTAGGATCGCTTCTAAGCCCTCTTTCCGTATAAGAACCAACAAGGAGAATGAAAATGGATTTAATGCAATGTGCTTGGTGGCAATTTGGTGGTGTCAAAACCTTTTCAAATCGCTTTCAGAATGCTTATACAGTCGAAGGGATTTTCTGTTGGGAAATAGATGGGAGGGAGGATTGGCTTCTATTTTCAGATGGGCAAGGTCTGTTTGAAATCGGTGCAAAAGGACTCCCTATCTATCACGATATCACCTCACCGATTTTCCTTGAAATGGTGGCATATATACATCGTGAAGATTGGGTCGATTGGGTGCTAGACGAAATGGATGCTCTTTGGGAAACCACTCTCATTGACGAGTTCAATATTGACGAGGACTATAACACCCCAGAGATATGCGATGCTGCCTACGAATGGCTACCACATGTCTTACCCGACACTTATGCGAAAGTTTTCCCGAACGAGGAACTCATCCGTAAACTTGCAATTGCTTTCTTCATTGACCAAACGAACCCACAAACTATCAACTTTGACAAATAGGAACGAAAATGCCCCCAAATAAATATATAACCCATGAACTCCAAACAGAAATCACCAAACAAATGAAAGTTGCAACTTTCACATGTTCTTTTGAACTTGTGGGGGGCATCCCCCGACAGTTTGAGGTCGTAGTTCCCACACAATCATTTTCAACCCCTACTTTCGAGGACTACGGGCTATTCCAACAGACTGAAGT
>Ga0206677_10000111_pt1 | contig 67984 bp, 61 predicted proteins | sample M130m12015metaG_FD_155475 | JGI IMG/M metagenome (GOLD analysis project Ga0206677, IMG submission 155475) | Ammonia-oxidizing marine archaeal communities from Monterey Bay, California, United States - M1 30m 12015 | ecosystem: Environmental > Aquatic > Marine > Intertidal zone | place: USA... | reverse complement strand
GTTTTTTTGGTGCTGTCTGGGGGCAATGATTCGTTTAATATGATTGTACCCACCGGTTCTGGCACCTTGCGCAGTAACTATGAGCTTGGCCGCGGCATTGTGGCCTTGCCTGAGGAGGGATTGCACAACCTCAATCTAATAACGCCCGCGTCAGTCCATGAGGGTACAGATTCCTCCGACTTCGCCATGCATCCATCTTGCTCAGCACTGGCTGAGTTATTCAATAATCGGGATCTTGCGGTTATTTGTAATGCGGGGAACCTAGTCGAGCCAACATCTAGAGAGCAGTATTTTACTGAGACTGTCGCTCTGCCACCTCAACTTTTCTCTCATACTGATCAGGAGCGACAGTTACAAAGTCAGCCAACCAACCCCTTCACCTTTGGTTGGGGTGGACGTATGGCAGAGATGTTGTCTGCTTATAATACCGATACCCAGGTTTCGCCGCTGATGTCTCTGGCAGGCCTCAATTCATTTCAGGTTACCCAAGGCGGTCTGATCAATACATATACTTTGGGTAACGATGGCGTTACGCCACTGTATTCCTTTACCGGGTACCGTCGCGATCTGGTTGAGTCATCTATGCAATCAATCGACTCATCTGATCATTTAATGGTGCAAAAATATACTGACACCTTTGATTCCGCGCGCTTGGCTGAAACCATTATTCAAAACGCATTTGAGGAGGCTGAGTCTAGCGGTATAGATTACGATGGAATTTTTAGCGCCGCAGGAGCCGGTGATAGTCAGCTTACTCGGCGGCTGAAAACCCTGGCTAAGATGATCGCGGGACGCTCCAATACCAGTAATAATCGTCCAGTTTATTTTGTTGATATTGGCGGCTTTGATAATCATCAAAAGCTGTTGCCAGATCACAGTGTTCTAATGGCAGATCTCAGTGTCTCCCTTAAAGGATTTAAAGATTGTCTGACGGCACAGGGTGACTTTGATAAGGTGCTCACCCTGGTAGGATCAGAGTTTGCGCGCACATTTACCCCTAATGGTAATGATGCTGTTGAGTCTGGCACCGATCATGGGTGGGGTGGCCATATGATGGTAATGGGCGAAATGATCAATGGGGGTCAGTTTTATGGGATGCATCCCAATCTAGCGCTAGATCAAGACTTGGACACAGGCCGCGGTCGCTGGATTCCTACTACGGCAAACTCCCAATGTGCTGCCATCGCTGCCCATTGGATGGGGATTCCCGAAGCCGAGCTAAGTAATTTGTTTCCGACTCTGGATAATTTCCCTAATCCCTTCGATATCAGTGAAAATCTGGGTTTTATTGCTGATGCGCCGGTATATGGAGAACAGTCATGAAGGCCCTGAATACGGCAGTTATAGCAACAGCATTACTGGCCGGTTGCGGTGGAGGCGGAAGTGGCGGAGATAACACACCAACGCCACCTGCAGCGCCAATTAAGCCTATTGTTGTAAGCCTGAGTCTAGTAGATGCCGAGGCCATTGAGAGCATTAACCAGATAGCAAAATTCAAAATCGATCGCACTGGTGGCAGCGCTGCGGTTAGCCTTGATTATAACTTTATTGATAATCCGGATGTGACTAAGGGCACAGCGTCTGCCAGTGACTACCAACTCACCTACAGCGATGGCGGTGAGGTGGGGTCTTCCTTTGAGCTTGGTGCCAATCAAAATTCAAGGGTCATTGAGGTGCGACCTGTAGATGACGATATTAACGAGGTTCCCGAGATCTTAATGGTGAGTCTTGTGGACGCCGGAGCCTACGATCTAGGCGTTGATCAAACTGTGACCCTGAGGATTACTGATGCTACCAATGACAGTGCAAATCGCCGTGTTTTCTTAGGTAACTTTGGTGCGCAAACCAATGCTGTTACCAATGGCTCTGGAGTGCTTAGTTTTATCTTGCAAGGTGATAATGACGCCGGTCTATTAAGTTATACCTTTGCAAATTTGAGTTCAGTACAAACTGATCAACACGTACATTTGGCTCCTTCAGGCGTGAAGGTAAAGGAGATTGAATCCACCGGAGCTGTATCTAACTTCAGTTGGGATCTGGCACCTGGCGGCATTTTTGTTACCGAGCAAGAAATGCTTGATGCTCTGTTTGACGGTCAGTTTTTTGTCAATATTCATACCGCTAATTATCCAGGCGGCGAGATACTTGCAACCTTAGCCTATGACGCCAGCGTTGAACCTCCCGAACAAAATGAATTGACCGATGAACAGGTCGATAAGGATATTCTGCGATTCTTAACTCAGGCTACCTTCGGTCCAACGCCAGATACTTATCAGCTTCTGCGCGGCCAGATAGAAGCAGATGGTGACAATCGAATTCAGGTTTACTCAGACTGGATTGAACAGCAGTTCGCGACACCAGCGACCAGTATGATGTCATTGGTTGATGCATCGATTCCCCTGTTTGGAGACGAGCACAAGCCTAATGTTAGAACGGATTCTTTTTGGCCAATCGCACTTTATGGTCAAGATCAGTTGCGTCAGCGTATGGCCTTTGCCCTCAGTGAAATACTAGTGGTCAGTGATCGTAATAGCGTTGCGAATAATGCCTACCGGGGATTACCAAACTACTGGGATATGCTTGCTGAGAATGCCTTTGGTACTTACCGACAGACGCTGGAAGACGTAACACTGCATCCAATAATGGGAGTCTATCTCAGTCATCTGCGCAATCAAAAAGCCGACCCAGAGACTGGTGCCTATCCAGATGAAAACTTTGCCCGAGAAGTAATGCAGCTATTTACCTTTGGACTGGTGCATCGTCAAAAAAATGGTGGCGTGATTCTAGGTTCCGATAACCTGCCGCTACCGACTTATGACAATAATGTTATCAAACAGATGGCTAAGGTATTCACTGGGCTTAGTTTTAGCCAGCTAGAAGCCGCGGGTGCTAGCGTTAGTAATAATAAATTTAAACGTGGTTTGGCCGTCAATGACTATCAGTTTCGATGGATTGCACCGATGAAATTTTTTCCTGACTTTCATGACTTTTCTGAGAAGACTCTGTTCTCGGATCAGGGTCAAACATTGGTAATAAGTGCGAACAGCTCAGGGGACGCTGCAGCGGCACAGATTGAGTTAGATACTGTGCTCGATGGCTTGGTAGCTCACAGTAGCACAGCGCCAGTGATTGCCCGAAAACTCATTCAACGTTTTGTTACCTCTAATCCCAGCCCTGAGTATATCGAGCGTGTGGCTAATGCTTTTGGTCTAACCGGTGATCTAAAATCCGTTATTCGTGCGATATTATTAGATAGCGAAGCGCGCAATCCTGGAGTCTTCAGTAGTACCACCTTCGGCAAGTTTAAAGAGCCTGTTGTGCATCTTGCATCTTATTTACGGCTGTTTAAGGCCGCTTCAAGGATTCCACTCGGGCAGTCACAAAGTGATGACATTCCGGGACTAAATTATGCCAATGTTGACCAATTTGATGCTGGGGTTACACTGATGCGTACTGGCTTGGCCAACATAGGTCAGAAGACATTGCGTGCCCCATCAGTGTTTAATTTTTTCTCACCTGACTTTTCCCCCACAGGTGCGATTGCCAGTAATTCATTGGTATCCCCAGAGCTACAACTAGTTACAGAAAGTCAGGTGTTCAATAGCTTTAATAGTTTTAATCGAATCATTAACGAACGATTTGTACGCAACAATAAATTTATTCGTGAGCACCCAACCTACAGCGCTGAGGACTTTGTTCTGCGTCTAAATTATGGCCCTCTAATGGCGGTGTGGGATAACAAGGTTGGGGACGCAACGGCCAAGGCAACAGCGATGGTTGATTATCTCGATTTGTATCTTAACGCTGGGCAGTTAGCTCAGAGTCAAAACACTGGCACTAGGGCGGCTATGATTAGCAATTTAGCAGTGGCTTCAGAAGCAGAAAGGTATCAACTTGCGGCCTATGCTGTAGCGACCACGCCTGAGTTTTTAATTCAGCGCTAAGGTCGCAGATAATAGCTAAAGAGCATTTATTCGCCTGGTCTATAGCGCCGCTCTATTAACGGTGCTCTAGTCTTTGCATCAAATAATGGATCATGCAGCACTTCGTTGACATAGTCTTGCGCCTGATCGGCATAGTGGGGAGAGGTCTCATCCAGAGTTGCCGCACCATACTGATGTATACCGCGAATTTTCTGTTCACCACTGGCATTCCATGAGAGTAAGTAATAGAGACCATCACCGGCCACATTGGTAAGAAAACCATCCTCTTCCATACCTACACCATAAATTGCTCGCAAGGTATCTGGACCTCCTCCCACTGGTACATTGAGATCACCACGAATGTGACGATTGACATCTCCCCACAGCGGATCCAAGCGCCCTGTCTTGGCCATCAATAAGTCTGCACAGCGAATCAGTTCAACCCGCACATCAGGTTCGGGAAGACCCTTTTGCTCGGCTAACCATTCACTGCCAATCACGCAGCTACTTAGAGCAGCACCGCGATTTTCGATATTAGTATTGCGATCCCATTGGGCAATAACCTGCTGGGCATCCTGATAAAGAGTCTCCGCAGAATGCAGATCTAAGGCGATAAGTTTATTGATAAAACCCATAGACCGAGAGTTTTTACTAAAGCTCTTATCATGTTTGATAGCCGAGAATTCTTCTTCGGATATAGGGCCCAGTTCAGCAAATAATTCTAGCCCGCGATCAGCTCGATTAGTCATGCGGGTAGGAAAGCCGTCCTCGAGGCGATAGTTAGCCTTGATTGGATTGTCGCCCTCCGCGGTCACATAAAAGGGGCTCTGATTGGCGCTATGGAGATAACCTGACTTGGGGTTAATCACCTGTGGCAGGTCATCAAAGGCCATATAGCTGTCCCATATTAGCCTGCTGTCATCCCCTGGCAAATATTGAGTCCAGTCATAGCCAGAATTGCGTTTTGGGGTTAGGGAGTTATGCACAAACATTGTATTGCCTTCACGATCAGCATAGACAAAGTTAAAGCTGGCAAATGCCTGCATACGCAGAGCATTGCGCCAGTCTTCAAAGGTCTGTGCCTTATTCATCGCTAGCCACTGCTCTACTTGGCGCAATTCATTCATCCCAGCGTAGCGAATGGCATAGGTACCGTGATCTGTGCGCAGCACAGGCCCATGCACCGATCTGAGTCCCTCTTGGGTAGAGGTCCAATTAAGGAAGCCAAATATTTTCACCTCCACATCAAGATCGCGGGCCTCCAAGGTCTTCCACTTACCGTCGAGTCTATAGCGCATAGGGTCATTGGGATCGATATCTAGTACGTATACATCCACTAGATCTGGCTTATTAACCGTTGCCCCCCAGCCAAGATTTTCGGTAAAGCCCACACCTATGGTGACACTACTGGGAAATAGGCCACCCATGATATTGAGTCCCTCATTGCTTTGAATATGAGCTTCATACCAGGCCACTGGGCCTGTAGTGGGTTGATGGGAGTTTATGGCCAGCCGGGTAGCGCCATCGGTACTAAAATGTGGCGACACACTAAAGGCATTTGAGCCGATGGGTAAATTATTAAATGTCACACCATGGCTCTGTACGCCTTTGGCTTCGGACTCAGGACCCAAACTGATACTGCGCTGACGCTCCTTAGCGTAAATCTCGCTAAGCACTGTATCAAAACCATAGAACAGCAGATGACGCAGCATATAACCGGCCACAATATCTTTGCCATTAATAGGAAAAATATTTCGATTGGTCTGCTCCGGGTGCAGTGCGGCATAATAATTGATGCCATCTGCAAACGCTTCTATGTAGGCACGGGTGGGTAAAGAGAGTTGGCTGTCATAATCAGCTTCGATGGTATCCCAGATGCCCAACCATTTAACCAAAAAGTCGATGATGGCCGCATCTTTGCCATTCACGGCTGCATTGGTACCGCGATAAAAAGTGACGCTGTCATGGATAATCTGCCAGTTATCTTCAGCCTGAGCATAGGCAAAGCCAAAGGCGGTATCTACATCCCGTTCGCCCATCACATGGGGTACCCCAAGATGGTCGCGCTCAATGACTACATCATAGTTGAGATTGAGTTGCAGATAGTCTGCCGCGATAAATTTTTCGGCACAGCCATTGAGTAAGATTAAGCTAAAGATGCTTGTTATTAGGCGCACTTTAGGTACCTTTTTATTATTTTGAATACTCAAGTATACGCAGTATGGTGTTTGTAAGATGAATATTCGCTGGAAAAACTAACTGTTTTCGGACTTGTAAATCCTGAACCCACAGCCATCAACCTACAGAAAAATTCGCCGTTTAAATATATTTCACAGCCATTGAAGAATTGATAACACTGCCGCTCGCCTCAAGGTTTTAGTGACACCCAGCTGAGATTTATGTATCAATCCGACTAGCAACCCGCACAACATCTAGCTATTGGGTTGCACTACGTCTTCTTCTGCATGCAGCACTGTGCCCACAGGAGCAGTTGCCGCCTGTAATGTAATCTCAACTTTGTATTCGCTTGGCAGAGCTTCGATTGTCAGTACTCGCCAAATGCTAATACTCGCTAGTAGCAGAAGGCAGGCCGCCAATAATAAGAAGAAACTTTGTAGGCCAAAAATTTGTAGCCAGAAAACTGCAGTGACAGGCCCGGTTATTGAGGTAAGTCCAGCAATTAAAACAATGGTGCCGCTGGCAGGTACAATTTCTGTGGGGCGCAGGTGATCATTGGTCAGTGCGACTACCAATGAGTACAGTGACAGTGCACAGCCACCAAATAAAAAGGCCAAGCCATATAGTCTCACAGAAGCCTCTGATTCGCGGCTGATCATGAGGGCAAAGGCCACCGCAAATAAGCAGGAGAAACCCATAACCCAGCGCCGATCAATCATGTCGGAGAGTTTGCCGATGGGGTATTGCAATATCATACCACCAGCCATCATGGCGCCCATAAAGTTGGCAACCTGATACACCGTAAAGCCAAGCTTTGTGGCATACACTGCACCCATGCCAAACAGAATGCTCGAGACCCACTGGGAGAGCACAATACCGGTGACACCCATGGGTGTTCGATACCAAAGATGGCGAATGGTAACGCGCTCGGTTTCTTCAATGGCGGGGGTGGTGATTACAGATAACAAAATGGGCACTGCGGCAACACTTACCATTACTGATATTAAAATAAATAAAGTAAACTCTCTGGGATTAGCCACATTGAGCATAAACTGCCCAGCACAAATGCCAGCCAGTAAAATGGCCGTATACAGGGAAAGTATTTGTCCCCGATTAGTATTGTTAGAGGCTTGGTTTAGCCAACTTTCTGAAACCACGTAGATGGTTGAAAATGCAAAGCCAGTCAACAGTCGCATCAGTGCCCATGCCCAGGGGTTTACATAGATGGAGTGCACCAAAATTGTCACAGACGCCACTGCAGACAGTGCGGCAAAAATACGAATATGTCCAACCCGCTGAATCATTTTTGGAGTGAGTAATGAGCCAGCCAAAAACCCAGCAAAATAACAGGACATCAGCAAACCAATTAGATAGTCATCAAAGCCTTCCAATTCCGCTCGCACACCCAGCAGACTGCCCTGCACGCCAACGGCGAGACCAATAAGAGAGAGGCCGGCAAAGAGTGGCCAGATGCTGACAATAGTTTTAACGGGCATTGCAAAATAACTCTGTAAATTTTCGCCAAGGGTACTCTCGAAATGCCCAATCACAAAGTTTATTTTTAGTTTTTTTGCGGTGCTTTAATTTTTATTTCAGGAGTAAAACTGACAAGTTTATCCTCACTGTGCCAGGTTATTTCACGGTCTTGAATACTGACCTGTATATCGAGATTGCGGCGCTTCATGGTTTGCAGTATTCCAGTGATTTCAGGTTGCAGATGGTAGATGCTAATATTTTTAAAGCGCGTTAATTGTGGTTGCATCTGTTGCCACCATATTTCAGCTGAGCCATAGGTATAAACAATCACCTGCTGAGATCGACCACAGGCTTTTTTGAGACGTTTTTCACTGGGTAATCCCAGCTCAATCCACAGCTCGATATCATCACTTAGACTTTTTTGCCAAAGGTCGGGTTCATTGTCTGTGCTCAGTCCTTTAGTAAAACTGAGTGATTCATTGGCATGTAGGGCGAACGCAAGTAGTCTGACCATTAGCCGCTGATCGGTTTCAGAGGGGTGCTGGGCCAATGTCAGGCTGTGCTGCTGATAATAATGGCGATCCATATCGACAATGTTGAGTTCTGCTTTGCAGATGGTTGCACCAAGGGCCATTATTTTAAGTTACCTATTTTAAAGTACATTCAAAAATGCCCACCTAAACCAGCGGTCTTCATATGTTGGAGGAGGTTAAGAAAGGGGCAGTATCAAGGCAGTACCTGAGACTAAAAGCCTAGATCTTCTTGGGTAACCTCAATTGTTATTTGGTCGCCGGTGACCTGGGTATTAACTAATATGGGTCGACAGCAGACAAAACAGTCCTCAGTGTAGGTCTGAGATTCTGAGGGGTCGACCAGTAGAGTAATAGCTTCCCAGCAATAGGGACATGTTATTTGCTCTTCATGTAAATACATCGGGGCTTACCTGAGCGCTGCCAGAGGATGATTTAGTGCGGTCCAGGGACTCACAAAAAAAGGTGCTACCATATCTGGGCTTACGTCTTCAATATGTGCAGGTTTCCATACTGGGCTATGGTCCTTGTCTATCGCTAGCGCACGAATGCCCTCAACAGTCTCGCTGCTGTGGCCTGAGCGCCCAAGGTGCTTAGTATGGAAGCAGTGATGTACTAGATCACGTTCCATGCGCAAATCATCGGCTAGACTCAGATCTCTACCTTTGCGAATTTGCTCGAGCACAACATGGAGCATTAATGGTGAGCGTTTATGCAATATATCCAGAGTTTGTGTCGCCCAATCAGAACCGTCATTTTCGAGGGCTGCGGCGATGTCGTTGATGGTTTGGAGTGCAAAAATGCTATCAATCTTAGGGTCTAACCATGGAGGAGTAACCGTTCGATCAGAGTCCGCTGTATTGCGATGTAAGGCTTCTATACGTTCCGATACGGAAATGCTTGGATCATTGGTTAAAGCATCCCAAATGGCGGGCATATTAGCACTATCAACAACTACATCGGCTAGGTCTACTGCCAGGGACTCGGCACCTAGAAGTAACTGTCCAGTGAGTGCCAAATATTCTCCTGTAGCTCCAGGACAGCGGCTAAGAAAATGTCCTCCACCCACATCTGGAAAAAGACCAATATTAGTTTCTGGCATGGCCAATTTGCTACGCTCGGTCACTATGCGCAACATAGCGCCCTGGCTAATACCCATACCGCCGCCCATAACAATACCATCCATAAAAGCGATATAGGGCTTGGGGTAGGTGAAAATTAGATGATTAAGGCTGTACTCTTCAGTGAAAAAATCTTCCAGAGCGGGGTCGCCGTTAATAGCCGCTTCATGAAAAAAGCGAATGTCACCTCCGGCACAAAAGGCGCCGAAAGGCCCCTCTTTATTGGACCCGCGTATGGCCACCGCTTCAACATCAGGGTTGGTTTGCCAGTCAGCCAATAGGTTATAAAGGTCACGTACCATATCTAGGGAGAGAGCATTAAGTGCTCTGGGGCGGTCTAGGGTAATTAGGCCCATACCTGCATTGATTTGCCATTTAATATTGGACAAGGCCGACATCCTGAGAGAGTGTTTAGGAGGCGATTTAAACAGCCCTGAAACCGCCTGTCTACCCGTATCCTATTGATAAATGAAATTACTTGAGGACGAAACATCTAAGCGGGTAGGATAGGCTACTAGCATAGTTTTAGCACACGATCTATTGAGGCTTGAAAGCCCTAGAGCAACCTCATCTGAAGATTTATCCTGAGCAAAGATATTGTGTTAAAAAACTTCAATTAGAAGGACTTAGATTATAAAAAAGGCATCTCAAAGACACCTTTTTATCAATGCTTTAAGTGTCTGTCTTTCTATTCCAAACACTCAAAATAATAATGATCGCAATTATTAGGCCGAGGCCCTCTGACCCCAAGGCTTCAACAACACCTTGAACATTGTTAAGCACACCGCCGAAGAAAGGCACATCTGGTCCAAACAAAGTGGATACTAAGACGGATACAGCAAGCACCAAGCCGAGAATAACACTCGTTTCCCAAAGTATTGATTTAGTTTTTTCTAATAAATTTGGAATATTCATAATTAAAACCTAGTTCACAGCCTAAGGAAAAAAGGGGTGCCTAGCGACACCCCTTTCCAGTGTTAGCCGAAAGATATTAATTAATCGGCAACACTCATCAACCAACCGGCAACAAGCAATCCAACTAAACCGCTATTACCTAGAGTGTTAACAAAGCTCAGGAGATTATCTAGCACGCCACCTACGAATGGAACATCACCAAAAACTATACCCGCTGCGACGCCAAATGCGATCAAAGCGACAGCTAGAGCAGTTAAGGATCCAACGACATCTTTTAGATTGTTTAAAGCATTCATATTAATACACCCTTCTTTTTTATGATTGTTTGACAGTGTATCCAGACCTACCTTATCAAAAGGTAGACATTCTACACTCCTAGGATAGTCATTCCAGACAGCTATCTTGTCCGTAGCCTTACTGGAATCATCAAAATATAGGCTTTATGGCCTAAGTGCAAGGGCTAGTTTAGGGGCACAGCTCCGTTGTGACCTAACTTTCATCTAAACATAAGGGTGTTAATGACCTCTATTGGTGCTGTTTAAGGCCCTCAGAGCCTAGCTTGCGTAAGGGGGGCTGAGCGAAGTGCTTGAAGATCTTTGCTACCAGTTAAAAACATTGCCCAGCGCAGCTGTTCCTGAATAATCTCTATTTTTTCTATGATGGCGTCTGAGGACTCTAGGGCTGATGATAAAAAAGGCTGAGCCAGGGCTGCCATCTGAGCGCCGAGGCGGATACATTTGGCTATATCCAACCCATTGCGCACGCCACCAGAGCCAATCAAATTAATATCTGGGCAGGTACTGTGAACAGTAGTTATTAAGTCTGCTGTATCCATACCCCAGTCGATAAAAGGTTCGGCAACCTGCTGTTCTTTAGTTGAGTTATTGCGGGCCAGTTCGATACTAGGCCAGCTAGTTCCGCCACGACCGGCAATTTCGATCCATGTTACACCGGCATCTGCCAGCATCTTCGCAGTGCTCGGTCCAATGCCAGCACCGACTTCTTTGATGATTACAGGCACGGCTAGGTTGTTAACACAGTCATGAATTGCTTCCAAAACCCTAGTCCAGTCACGGTCGCCATTTGGTTGAATAAGTTCTTGTAGCGGATTTACGTGAATTATCAGAGCATCCGCCGATATGCTATCGACTGCACGTTTGGCAAGGTCTGTTCCAGATTGTTGTAGCTGCGTTGCACCTAAATTTCCTAGTATGGTGGCCCTGGGCGCCCAGTGACGCACATTTTGGTCTAGTTTCTGTTCCAGTGCGGCTCGCTGAGATCCCACGGCCATCGGGATATGGCAATATTCGGCGGCTTCAGCCAGGTTTTGGTTTATACGCTCGCCATTAACGCTGCCGCCAGTCATAGCACCGATAATAAAGGGAGCTGACACCCTATGGCCGAGAAATTCACTACTCGTGTCAATATCAGACAGAGCGAGTTGCGGTAGTGCAATATGCTCGAAGGTGAGACGCTCCAGACCACAACCCAATTGAGCCTGATGATTCTGATCCAACGCTAGTCGGATGTGATCATCTTTGCGATTACTTATATTGCTCATGGCAACAGCCTCAGCTGTTTTGATTTGTCGGCTATGTCGACCAGTAGCATATGAGGTACTGTCAAGGCGGCAAGTCCGATGAAGGTTAATTGTATAGGTGCTGCGGGTAAAGAGTCCTGAAAGAGGGTAAAAAATACCAGTGCGGCAGTCCACGCGATTAGGCTATAGACAATTGTCTCAATAAGACTCTGTCTGCGTTCATTTTCGTCCTTAATACCATGCCATATATGCGCTATGTGGGTGCGGCTATGCCAGAGGCAAAAGTACAGGGCAAAGCTGGTGAGTGGAGGTAGCAAAAACACCAGTATTAATAAAATCATGAGATTTATTAGGGGTTTGCGCCAAATAGGGTACATTGCTGCAGAGGCGCAATAGAGTAAAACAAGCAAAAGCCAAGGTGACAATAGCGCGCCAATAGTCTCAATGAGCATCGCCGCGCCAACATCGCCAGCTAACACAGCAAACAGTGGCTTGACGGCGGCGGGTTGCAAGCTCGGAATGGCGATGGATACCAAGCCACCATGAGCAATCAGGGCGAGCCATTGAGGGTAGCTTCTGTGCCCCGATTCGATCTGAACAAGGGCTATATCACTGCGGCCAAAATGCAGTGCTGAGATAAACAAAAATATTGCTAGTCCGGATACCGGCCATTGCAACCAAAGCCAGACTACTAAAGCTGCCAGAGCAATATAACCAAGATGGAATCCCAGCCATGCCCCCAGTCCCTTAGGCCAGCCAATGCGTCGCGCAACGGCGCCGTCTAGACCGCCGTGGGGGACACCCAAAAGGACTATGGCCGCGATGGCGGCAATATCCCAGCTAGTCATGGCTAAAAAGCTGAGTGAGAGCCGATTTTATAAACGGCCATTTGGGCATCGCCAGTACTACTTTTGTCCATTCAGTCAAACCTGCACGACCCAGCATAAAGCGAGCAAATTGTTCACCATTGAGGGTGTTGGCGATCATCATAAATAACCGTACTCCACGATCTGGCTGCATATTTAGGGCGCGATTAAACACCATATCCATAAAAACAAGGGGTTTAGAATATGGCGCGGGAACTGCGTATTCTCCAGCAGCTATGGACTCAGCTAAAACGGCCATCTGTGCCTGAATAGTGCTAAAGCCATAACCAGATGACAGACGAACAGCACCACCAGGAGTTCCAATCTGAGCGATGCCGGTGTTCTGTGGCTGTGCTGGTGACATTGGGATCACACCCTGTTCTTCTCGTAACATGGACTGAACCTCAATATTGCGTTCTTTGAGCCATTGACTAATGGCATTGCGATACCAGTCTGTATCCTCTAGCTGTGTTGAGATCATAGTTGATTCTACCAGCAGGTGACGATCTGAGTAGGGCAGTACATAGATAAAATGCAGTCCACGGGACTGATCGACACGAAAGTCCATCAGCGTAGCTATGTTAGCATTGTCTATGGGTTCTTTAGTGCTTATTTCCCAGCCAACAAAGTGCTGGCGCAAGCCATTATTGTCAACTATTGGTGGTCGACTATCGTAAATTGTTTTAGCGCTGTAGTTGCGGCCATCGGCGGTAAATTCCCCACCAACGCCCTCAGCTACTAAGTTCTCAATGGGTGCGCGCACTAGGCTCACGGCATCTTTTAGTTCCATCTCGCAATGCTGCAAATATTGCCCTGAGCTAAGGCTGGTATAGCGATACTTTTTACTGTGATGGATAATTTCGCCACTGTGATCAACTAAACGCCATTGATCCCAACTGCCTCTTATAGCGGGACTAAGCTCGTCCAGTTGTTGGGACTGTGCCCACAGTGCCCAGCTGCAATCTCGCTCGGCGGCGGTTCTAGGCTCAAAGACCGTGGCTGGCAGGTTATCGAGCTTGCTAGCTAACGCCATGCCAGCACTGCCGCCGCCAATTATGGCGATATCCAGTGCGATGGGTTTATTTGGGCTGGACACCGGCTAATCCCTGAAAATGCTCATGTAATTGAGTTCGGTGCGCCGGGACTATTTTTGGTCGCAGATCGGCCAGGCTTCGGAGGCTAAGAACTACTTTTTCACTACTGCTGACCATTACTCGTCCCTGCCACCAAGCAAGTTTGCGGCGTCTGAGTACCCAGCCAATGTGGCGATAGACACGCAGTGCTATGGCAATCGATAGTCTTGATCGAAACGGCAGTAGGCGTATTCCTAAAAGCGCACTAGCATAATATTGTTCCGCTAGGTCTAGCAGTCTTGCAATAGCCTGAGCTACTGGCTGATGGCACTCGATCGATGCGTTAGCAATCTGTGCCGGAGTATAGTCAGCCCAGCTTTCCGGTATGTAGCGGCGAGCCATTTTCGCATCTTCCAGCACATCTCGGGAAATATTGGTCAGTTGCATGGCGACACCCAAGTCAATAGCAAAACTGTCAGCGCGGGGCTCTGTGCATTTGAGAACACGACACATCATTAGACCTACGGTACCGGCCACGGCATGGCAGTAACGCAATAACTCTGCCTCATCGGCCACTGCTGTGGGATTTTGATCGCTGAGCATGCCATCGAGTAACTCGACAGCGGCGGCCAAGGGTATATTGTGCTTATTGGCCAGTGTAATAAACGATTCGATCTCCGGGCCAGCAACAATTGCCTTACCTGCAAGGCGCGCACGGATATCTGTAAGGGATTCCTGTCGATCGGGAAGATCGCCATCGGCCAGATCATCTACGTAGCGACAAAACTGGTACAGTCGAGCAGCGCGATCAGCTAAATCAGCACCGAGAAACTTACTCGCCCAGTAAAAGGACTTGCCGTGACGAGATAGCACCTGCTGAGGCTGTTGCTCGCCTGACTGCAAAGAGTCTGAACCGAGTTTTTCCATAGGTTAGCCGCCTGAGCCCACCTCAACGCCGGTGAGGAGCTCTTCGACAACCTTGGCCGAGCTTACCACGCCGGGTAGCCCTGCTCCGGGATGGGTGCCAGCACCAACAAAGTAGAGATTGTTGATGGCGCTATCGCGATTGTGAAAGCGAAACCAGGCTGATTGGGTCAGTCTCGGTTCGATAGAAAATCCGGCGCCATGCATGGAACGATAATCAGTGGCAAAATCTTCTGGGGTCATCCAAAACACCTCTTCAATCACTGTAGAAAGCTCTGGAAGTATAGTCTCTTCTAGCGCCGTGACGATTCGGTCGCGCAGTAGTTTACTCTCGCTCTCCCAATTGATATTCCCCTGCAGATTAGGGACTGGGCAAAGCACATAGAATGATTCACAGCCCTCGGGTGCAAAACTCTTATCAGTGGCGGTGGGGCGGTGTAAATAAAGCGAGAAATCCTCACTCATATGTTTGCCATCAAAAATTTCCGAGAGCAGCTGTTTAAATCTAGGTCCCATCCAAATGCTGTGATGAGCCACATCCGGGTACAGTTTTTTGGTGCCAAAGTAGAGGACATAGAGTCCCATACTGTACTGTTTTTTAATGCTTGGAAGGCAGTGTGTTTTCTTTGGCAGCAGATGCTGATAACAGGTTTCAGGATCACCGCCAAAGACAACAAGATCGGCATCTATGAGCTGGTTATTACTGAGACGAACTCCAGTGGCACGTTTGTGTTCAACAATAATTTCATCGACGTCGGCGTTGAGCTGAATGTTTATGCCCTGACGAGCCATAAGCGCGCCAAGCTCTGCTACCAGCTTGCCGGTTCCACCCATACAGAAAAACACACCCCAGCGGCGCTCGAGGTAGTGAATCAGAGTATAGATTGCAGTTGTCTTAAAGGGGTTGCCGCCAACCAATAATGGGTGAATGGAGAACGCCTGACGAATCAATGGATGTTTGAGATGGCTGTTGACCATTTGCGATACTGTTTTGTAGCATTTTAGTATCAGCAGTGCAGGCACCTGCTTAACCATATCCCAAACCCTAGTAAAGGGTCGATGAACCAGTTGTTTAAAGCCCACATCGTAGACTTTTTTGGACTTCTCGAGCAGTTTCAAATAGCCGTCAGCATCATCCGGGTTAAAGCGCCGAATTTCGGTCAAAGTGTCTTCGATACTGGCGCGATAATCGAATTGACTACCATCGGCAAAGTGAAATCGATAAAAGGGATCGAGAGGCACAAAATCTAGGTGGTCTGTAAGCTTCTCATCGAATAGCTCAAACAGCTCATCGAACAGAAATGGAGCGGTGATAACGGTAGGGCCCGCATCATGACGATAGCCACCACGTTCAAATACCTGTGCTCTACCGCCAAGGCTATCGAGACGTTCCATTAGGGTGACATCGTAGCCTATTGCTCTGAGTCTTAGCGCTGTTGCTATACCGGCGAAGCCTGCTCCGATAACTACTACTTTCTTTCCAGCGCCAAATGTTTGTAATGTCAAGCGAAGTGCCCTTGGCTTTTGAATGTCGTTTTAAGTGCTACGGACGCCACCAGCCCCTGAGCCACTGCTTGCAGTTGCAGGGGTAATCTTTTGATTAACTGATCTGCTTGCACAAGCCAGTATTCTACTGACTGATTAGCCTTTAAAATCATATCGCTAGAGGCGATGCGTCGTTGCCAGTGTGCTAGCTGAGAATTGTCTTTGGACTGATACCACAGGCAAAAGTCGTCTCGTCCGACACCCTGCTGAGCAAATAGGCTAATTACTAGGTTGGGCTTGCGGCCATCAAGGTCACTTGAGCGATGGCTTGAGGGAATAATGTCGTCTATATCATTGCGACCCTGATATGCCAGTCCACATTGACCCACTAGCTGTTCCAAGCTAAGTAGGTCAGCATTTAAACCTGCTGCCAAGGCTGCACCTTTTATGGGGGCAATTAGCAGAGGGGCAGTTTTGCCCTTGGCAATTCGCTGCCACTCATCTAGATCTGCAAACCGGCGTTGACCAATATCGGCGATCTGGCCACTGCAAGTCTCTTGCATCGATTGGGAAAGCAGTGCGGTGAGGGAGCCGCCGTGACGGCTGTTTCTGGCGGCAAGTTCAAAGGCTTTAGCTACCATCCAGTCGCCTAGGCAAAGCGCCATATCTGAGCCAAAGTGCTCACGAATACTCTCTTGACCGCGTCTGTGGGTGCTGGCATCGCTAATATCATCGTGTATTAGCGATGCATTGTGCAGTAACTCGCAAGCTGCTGCCCAATGTAAATTGTCCTGCTCGCTTAAATCTAGGGCTGTGCCTGCAGATAGTGCAAGCTGAGCTCGAAAAGATTTTCCTGGGTTGTTAAAGTGATAGTTGGCCGCCTTAAACAGACTGCTGTGCGGATCTGGCATTTCTTGCCGATATAAGTCGTCCAACAAATGTAATGTCTGAGATTGAATGGTTCTCAATGGGGGCATTAGCAGTACCCTAATCATTCGCAACCTGATAGCGGTTGCTTTATTGTTTCTTAGGTAAGAAAGAAAGAGCCAGCGAAGCTGACTCTTTCAGTTTTTCTAGCTTTATTTAACTCTAAAACAGAATCGCTTATTCTGAATCAGCTACGGCAGCTGACCAAATTACTATACCGAAACCAATCTTGTTCCAGAAATCTGCTAGGTTGTAAATCAGGTTCATCAGGCCAGGATCTGCTCCGCCACCAAGGTAACCCATAAAGTAACCCAAAGGATAGATTGCCCAACCTACAGTGACCAAGAGTGTCATGGTCTTGTACGCTTTTTGGACATTAGGATTTGCCAAGCTAGCATTCACCTGACTGGCTTCACCTTTCATGATGTACCAGATGACATAGATCCATGCTGCCATAGATAGAGCGAACGCAAGGCCCACACCCATAGAGCCAGTTTCGCCCATATAGCCGAAGATCAGCATCAATGTAGTACCACCTAGGAGGTTCCAGAACACTCGCCCTGGCACTTTACCTACTGCTGACATAATTAAATAGAATTCAACCATCAACAGCGGCACAGTTAGTAGCCAGTCAATGTAACGAAATTCAGTTGGAGAGGTCCCAGTAGCTACCCACACATCACGCATATAAAAATAATGTACCGCTGCGATCAATGTAACCAGGCCTGAAACTGTCAAAGAAGTCTTCCACTTGCCCGCAACACGATCGCGCTCAAGGAAGAAGAAAGCTGTGGCAGCAACAAGTGCCATGGAAATTAGCCAAAAGGACATGCCGACGTAATCGCCGGACGCTAAGTTGTTTGTCATGTGTAACCCCTACTATTAAAACTTTTATTATTAGTGCCAGCATGTTTAGCTAGAAGTTCACATACGACACTCCTCGTACAGCTGATCCAGGTCTCTTGTACTACGAAGAACTGAAGCCCATAACTTAATCTGTTTTGCGTGGCGGTGCAAATAAATTTTAGAGCGATTTCCAAATCTTGGTCAGTGACAGAGTGAGTTTGAACTAGACTAGTCTTTAATGAGGGATAAATTAATTAAATAAAAGCGCACAAAATGGTACCTCATTTCCACTGGATTGCTGTACAGTCAAGGGCAAATTATGAACTCTAATATGCAAAAAAAATATGTTTAGGAACGAGATGTTACGTTTTTTACCCCTTAAATTAGTCTCCGTCGTTTTTTTGCTGATCTCTTCCCCAGTGCCTTATGCCAGTGACTTAGAGATTTTTCCCGATCAGCAATGGTTGGAGGTGTCGCCGGCTGATGTTCAGGTTGCTCAAAGAAAAATCGATAGACTATTTAATTTATCCTTCGACGATTCTGCTACTCAAGGAGTTGTGTTAATAAAAAATGGAAAGTTGGTTGGCGAACGTTATGCTGATGGTTTCAATAAAAACTCATACGGTACGTCCTGGTCTATGGCAAAAAGCTTTTATGCGGCGCTAATAGGCATTTCTATTGACCGTGGTGAGATTAAACATCTAGATGAACCGGTCGCTAATTACCTCGAGTATTTTAATGATGAGCGCAAAGATATTACTATTCGAGATCTGCTAAATATGACTAGCGGTTTAGAATTTCCTGAGCACGAACATGAGAATATGTTTTTTTCTGCCGATCATCTTAATTACGCGCGCAGTGTTGGAGTCGAAAAGGAGGCGGGTTTAACGTTTGAATACAATAACGTTAACTCTATGTTATTGGCAGATATCTTGTTGCAGGCTACAGGTATAGCCGCAGATACGTTACTGCGACAACGGATTTTTAATAAAATTGGCATTGATGACGCCACCATTTGGCAGGACAGTGTGGGTACACCCTTAACCTATTGCTGTATCGATACCACGGCGCGACAATATTCACGCTTTGGCCTCTTGTTCGCTCGTAGTGGCAGTTGGAGAGGCGAGCAGATTATCTCGAAAAATTTTGTCGACACAACATTTAGTAAAGTTTGGGACAGCGAAAATAGTGAGAATATTGCGCATAACCGGGGCTATTCTATGCACTGGTGGATTTCTCGCCATGATGACAGGGCAGTTATCTTCAATGCATCTGGAAAATTTGGCCAATATATCTTTATTGATCGTGCCAATGATGTGGTATTCACACGGATCACTAAATATTACCCTACCAAGGGCTCTAAGCAGGAGTGGGGTAATTTAAAATATATAAATTGGTTGGGTTCAATTAATTTCCGTATTGCTCTGGCAGGGTTTTTGGATGCATTAGGGCTTATTGATATCAAAGGTGATTTATCTACGCCGGCTACCTTTGAATCTGGAACTTCAAAACAATTCTATGATAACTACACGGCTATAGTTGATGCTTTTATTGATATTGGTCAGCCGATAAAGTAGTTGGGAAATTTTTTAAAAAACGATTAATACGGGGCTAGGAATATTGCTCCATCGGTTGAAAAATTAGTGACCTAGAGTGCCTCGATATTGTCGAGACAGAACTCGGCGCGGGTAATGAGCGCCGCCTTTACTTCTGGATCCATTTTTTCCCAGCTGCGATATGCCATCGCTGTGCGAGGATTTTTTGAGAACTTCTCGCTGTGTCGTTGCATAAAATGCCAGTAAAGACTGTTAAAGGGGCAGGCTTCTTCGCTGTAGCGCTCCTTAACGCTGTAGTGGCAGTCTTTACAATAATCACTCATTTTATTGATATAGCTGCCGCTGGATGCATAGGGCTTGGTAGCGATTAGTCCGCCATCAGCAAACTGGCTCATCCCTCGTGTATTGGGCATTTCTACCCATTCAATGGCATCAATATAAATCCCTAGGTACCAGTTATCTAGCTGTGCTGGGTCGATACCTGCTAGCATCGCAAAATTACCTGTAACCATTAGTCTTTGAATATGATGAGCGTAGGCATAGTCTAGTGACTGATCTATGGACTGCTTCATACAGGCCATCTTAGTATTGCCCGTCCAGTAATAATCTGGTAGATCACGCTCTGCATCCAGAGCGTTGCGCTCGGCATAACTGGGCATATTGGCCCAATAGACGGCGCGCACATATTCACGCCAGCCTAGAATCTGCCGAATGAAGCCCTCAATCTGTGCAAGATCGACTGTGCTGTCGCTCTCATCAAAGCGATTAAGCGCCGCTTCGATCACCTGCATCGGGTGCAGGATTTTACTGTTTAGGGCGAAGGATATCCGCGAGTGATAAAGACTCCAGCGATTATCACCCTGTTGAGTCATTGCATCTTGAAATCGGCCAAAATTTGGTAGGCAGTGGCGACAGAAAAATTCCAGTAATTCTAGGCTTTGCTGTTCATTTATCGGCCATAGAAGCTGGTCTGTGGTCGAGCCTAGCGATTTGATCTGGTGCCTATTGATGCGCTCGCGAATCTCAGTTACCGGATTGGCAAACATTAGGGGTTGGGGTACCTGAGCTAGGTCAGCGGGCTTTAGTTTATGTCGATTTTCACCATCGAAATTCCAGCGCTCTCCTTTGGGTTGCTTGCCATCCATTAGCACATCAAAACGCAGGCGCATTTTACGATAAAAAGACTCCATACGGTTGTGTTTACCCGCATTGATATAACTCGCTATATCGGTCTGTGGTAGCAAAAAGTGCTCAGTGTCACAGCAACAGATCCGAGCTTCGATATTAAGCGACTGTAACTGCTGAGAAAGTCTATATTCGTCTGGCTGTTGATACTCAAACACCTGAACGTTGTGTTGCTGGCAAATGGCCTCGATTAGGTGGGGTAGGCTGTCATAACTAGCAGTGTCATCGAGGGTTAAGTACTTGACCTGATGCTGGTCGCGGCGGAGGGAGTCGGAAAATGATTCCATGGCCGCAAAGAATGCGCACAGTTTTTGGATATGATGGGTCACGTAACTGGCTTCTTGATGCAATTCTGCGATCAGATATAACACCCCATCGTCCTGTTGCCTATACCAGGAGTGATGGCGATTAAGTTGATCACCTAAAATTAGTCTCAAAGTATGAAATTGGGCCATTAAAAATGACCTTGAGCAGATACTGCAGGAGGCTTTGGCCAGTCGGCGGCATCCACTGAGTCGAGTTCAAGAGTAGGGTGGTTGCTGGCCCAGCGCTCTATGAACTCAAGTTCTGGGTCGTAGATGCGAGTTTGTTTGGCTAGATCAAAGCGTCGGTGGCCGCGGGGGTCAGATCCAACCCCTGCTAGATACTGCCAATTGCCCCAATTAGACGCCGTATCATAGTCCACTAACTGCTGTTCCATGTAGGCGGCACCGTAGCGCCAATCGAGCGCCAGTTCATGAATAAAACAGCTAGCAACAAGCTGGCGTCCGCGATTGCTCATATATCCTGTACTATTCAGCTGTTTCATGCAGGCATTTACGATTGGGTAAGGGGTGTTTCCGGAGCACCACTTTTGGAACCTTTCAGGATAAAAGCTAGTGTTAGGGTTGCTAGTTTTGATCCCGCTGAAGGTAAAAAGTTTTTTGCCATAGCGGTGGGCGTACCACTGAAAGTATTCGCGCCACAGCAGTTCGAAATAAATCCAGTAGGTTGAATCATTAGCTTCTACCTCCTGTTCGTAGGCGTTCAGGCTATGCACTATACGTCGCGCAGATAGAGAACCATTGGCGAGCCAGGGCGAAAACTTAGTTGAGCAATCCATGCCGTCAAGACCATTGCGAGTCTGTTTATACGAACTGGCTAAGTAACTACCGAAGTAACGCTTGAGATGAGCGAGACCCTCTTGCTCACCACCATTGAAAAGAGCACTTTGGCCTATCTTGATCCCGCTAGGTTTCCATTGTTTGGGAGCCATTGGGCTAGGGGGTAATTGTTTGGGCGGCGCAATAGGTGATTTGATACTGAGCCGCTCAGCCATTTTACGAAATTTAGAGAAGCTATCAGGGAATTCTCCAAGCTCAAAGGGTAGTTCATCTTGAGTGAATAAGGTGTGGCTGCTAGTGCGAGTAAAAGTGATCATGGGGTAACGACTGCGCAGAAGGTGCCAAACATGATTTTCGTAGAATCCAGTATTTTCGCTACAGGAGATTTTAATTACATTGTATTGAGTTATCAGTTGCGGGATTACATCGAGTGGCGATTCTGCCTTGATGATAAGATGTTGGCTAAGTTTGTTGAGTTGGGTCGATAAATCCATCAGGGATTGCTCGATAAATCGTTGCCGGAATGGCCCCAAATGGCTCACCGATCTAAAGCTGGTTGACGGCTGTTTGGAATCCAGACAAAACAGACAGATTAGCTCGTCGACCTCAGCTGCTGCTTTAACTAGCGCGGGATTGTCATCAAAACGCAAATCGTTTTGAAAAAGGAACAAGCCAACTCGATGGGACATGATTGATCACCGCGTAATGTCGCTGAGTGTTTGATAGATACCTGTTAGGTACGATAGTATTGCGCGATTAGATTCATCCAATCGAGCATACTATTCGTAAACTTGACTCAAACGTAGCAGTGGAACCAAATGCCTTTCCGAACGTCCCAGCACAGGTCCTCATATCCAATTACGGCATTTCTAGGCGATTTAGGGGGCCTGCCATTCGCCTTACTTGCGCTACTAATGCTGCGCGGGTTCCTTGGCGGAGACGGACTGCAGAGCACAGCAGTTTTTGGCCTCTACGCACCCTATATCTTTATTGCTTACGGCGCGGTGATACTGAGTTTTTTAAGTGGGGCCCTCTGGACTACTGCTCGCTTCGGTGAGACAACTCGGTTATCCTCTAGTGCGATCATACTGAGTAACTTACTGGCTTTAGCTGCCTGGTCTAGCTTGATGTTGATTTTTGTAGCGCAAATAATGACTATTTTTGCGGTCAGTTTACTCTCAGCTGGCTTTATAGCCGTTTTGTGGGCCGAGCGCATCATGGGCGCACCAGCTGGTGAACACCACAGAGGCTATTGGGCGATGCGATTGCGAGTCACTGGCCTGGTAACACTGTGGCATTTTATGGTAATTTTCATGATGATTCAGGAACTGTAAGCATGGCGGAGTTAACGATTTTTTATGATGGTGGTTGCCCACTTTGTGCTGCGGAGATGCGCCATCTCAATAGTTTAAATAGCGCAGGCAAACTTGCCTTCGAAAACATTTATGCAACTGACTTTGGAGCGCGCTTCCCGCATATAGATCAGTCTGAGGCAGATCGTATACTGCACGGTCAGCTAGCCAATGGTGAGCTTATCTTTGGTCTGGATGTAACCTTTAACGCCTGGGTGCTGGTTGGCAAACGTAAGTGGGTTGCCATATTACGCTGGCCAATAATCAAGCATATTGCTGATGTCAGTTACCTGTTCTTTGCTAGGCACCGTTACCTAATTTCTCGCCTGTTAACAGGTCAGGGTCGCTGTGAATCCTGTGCCATTGGTGCAAATAAAATATGAGCCAGGAGCAACATCGCAATGCCTTGGTACTAGGTGCTGGCGGTGGTCTGGGCCAAGCTATTGTCGCCCAGCTATTAACTGACACGTCAATTGACCGCGTTATCGCCGTCAGTCGCAATGCTCAGACCGAGGATTTGTCGAGCCATTGGATGTCCAGCAACAGGCTGACATGGATCACCAGTGAATATACCGAACCCGCTATGTCGGAGATAGTCGCTCAGTTGATGCCCTTGGCGGGTACTCTAAGTCGGGTCTGTATCTGCCATGGTCTGTTGCACAATGACAGTATTTGGCCGGAGAAACGTCTTGAAGATATTAGCGGTGATGCGCTCCACGAAATTTTTCATGCCAATACGGTGATTCCGTCACTGTGGTTTAAGCTTTTATATCGGCTGTTAGCCGGAAAGCAACGCTGTGTAGTCGCTACCCTAAGTGCCAGGGTAGGCAGTATTGGTGATAATCGCGTGGGTGGCTGGTATGCCTACAGAGCGTCAAAGTCTGCGCTCAACATGATGCTTAAAACCATTGCTGTGGAATATGCGCGGCGGGCGAAAAACGTTAAGTTAATTTCATTTCATCCGGGCACCACAGACACTGCTCTTTCCAAGCCCTTTCAGGCTTCAGTACATAAAGATAGCCTGTTCTCAACGGTTTTTGTCGCAGAGCGATTGACGGGCATTATGGACCGCGCTGAAGTGGATGGGCAGCTCTCGTATGTGGATTGGGATGGTAAAACAATTCCTTGGTAATGAGCTTTGGTCGCGAGCACGGTGGGTTATCAATGATAATTTTGCTCTCATAGGTAATTAGGTGGTCTGCAGCTACGTTGGCCTCATAATGTTAGCTACCAACCAGCTCAGGACAAACATTGAGCAACAGTCTGTAACCTTTCATCAATCGGACGGTTCCCTTTGTCTAATCCACGAAAACATCTGCTGCTACAGTTCAGATTTAGCGCCTCTTCGCTGTAATGGAGTAGCTTAGATCGAGTTTGTCTTGAACCTTAATCAATCCGTTCATAACTGAGAAAGGCTCAATATTAAAGTCCGTTTGCAAGATAGAAAAATCTCCGGTGACGGTCATGGTGGTCTCGGTAGACTGCACAGATATAGGGTCTAGTTGCAGTGTTTTGGTTATGCCATGAAGGGTTATACTCAAAACTAGGGCGTTGCCATTTAGAGCCGGTGAGCAGTTTTTTGAATGAATTTCTACAAAGGGATAGTCGTCCTGTTCGAGGCTTTTCAACATGTTACCTCTAGTGCCAATAATATCTGCTTCTGAGGGAGTGCTATCTAGATCTGCAGCTGCTCTAAATTTCTGATTATCCACATCAAGCGTGGCTAGAGGCGCGTAAAAGTCTGCACGGCATGCGCCTGTATTTTTGTGGACTCGCAGATAGCCCTGCAGATCTTGGCTGGCAACAATATGGTCATGCCCCAGTCTAGCCATTAGTCCTCCCCTATAGACGCGCACTAGAACACGGGAGGTGCTAGGATCAATTTTATAAACCGAATACTGGGGTCCCGATTGCAAATAGATACTTTCCGGAAAGCCAGGTGGCAGGGTTTTACTCGCGATGTACTCTTGCTGAGCTGCGCAGCTACTGAGTAGTAACGCCATACCTAGAATTGAACATAGGCCTTTCATAGGCTAGGGTTAATTGGATTGAGAACCACATCGAACCAAACCTTTACGGCGAGACCAATTTGGTCGCCACTAGCCCATTCATCGCTGCCGATAGAAAAGCTATTGCGTGCCAGCATAAGCTCCCCCCTCATGACGGCCTCACCCGTTGTTAATAGCCGCCACGAGAAGGGAACGGTAACAGGTTTTTTATAGCCCTTGATTTGTAATTCACCATGAGCAAATACCTTGCCATTGTTGTCTGTGGTGAATTCTTGGCAACTAAATTTGGCCTCGGGAAAAGCGGTGATATTAAACCATTTGGCGGCGCGTATTTCTGTATTGAGTTCACTGTTGCCCAAGTCGGCACTGGCGACTAACACGCTTACAGATAAATCTTCTGGTTCACCCTCTTGATCAGTCGTATAGATGACTGCGAATTCTTTAAAGTCGCCATTGATTGGCAGCCCTTCATAGCTGGGAGCAAAGTTTAATTGGCTGGCTTGGATATCTGACCGCCAGCTCGTTGCCCAGGTCGGTGGAGGGATTAACAGGCACAGTAAACTGGCTGTACAAATAATCTGTTTCACTCTAGAGCTCGCTATTAGATACCTAATCAAAACCACATTCGCCTCATTGTATTGTCCTGCATTAAAAGATGATGACGCAGTGCAGCACCTATATGCAATATTAAAACTGCTACAAGGACAAGCACGGATAGGTGATGCAATTCGGCGGCCACAGACTTGAGTGACTCGTCTGGCCCAACTATTGCTGGCAGGGGAATCAGCCAAAATAGTTTAATTGGTATGTTGGCCGCTGAGGAAATTATCCAACCGGAGATAGGCAGAACTGCCATCAGCCCGTAGAGCAGCCAGTGAGCCGCTTGGCTGATGCACTTTTGGGCGCCGCTTGCACTGAGGGATTGAGGGATAGTGCCTTTGATTCGCCACAGTAAACGAATTACGAGCAGTAAAAAAACCAACATACCCAGTGACTTATGCCAGACAAACATATCCATTTTTAGGGGCGAGAGCCTAAGGCTTTCGGCATAAAATCCCAGAGGTATTTGCAAAAAAATAATAAGGGCGGTTAGCCAGTGCAATACTTTACTCAGCCAGCCCCATTGCTGTGAGGTATTTTTGATACCCATTTCGCCTCTCCTTTTGAATGCCAATCTGTTAGCTGCTGGTCCAGGGTGCAATTTGTCTCTACTGTCATAACTAAAATCACTTGCGTTGCCATTCATAACTCGGGTTGACTCTATTGATCTGCTACTATCGCGCCCAAGGCTCAGGCAATTTGTCTCTAGAAGCCGTTCAACCAGCGCCCTAAAAACAAGGTAACACTATGAGTGACAAGCAAAACCTCAGCTGCGACATTGTCGACCTCAGTTACGATGGCCGCGGTATAGGGCGCATTAATGGCAAAACCTGCTTTATTGATGGGGCCCTGCCCAGTGAAACAGTTACGTTTCGGCTCACCAATCAAAAGCGCAACTATGATGAGGGACGCATTACACAGGTTACCTCCGTTTCTGAACACCGGGTAGAGCCGAGGTGCAAACATTTTTATCGCTGTGGTGGCTGTAGTTTGCAACATCTTAACCATCATCAACAACTTGAATTTAAGCAACAGCAATTATTAGCTAATTTGCAGCGTGGCGGCTTGACGCCACAGACAGTGCTACCCGCTTTGAGCGCCCCCCAGTGGGGTTACAGGCGCAGGGCAAAGTTAGCGGTGCAAAGAGCCAAAGATGGCCGCTTGTTAATCGGTTTTCGCAATGCCAGAAGCAGACGGATTGAGCCCATCACTCAGTGTCCGATCCTTACTGCGCCGCTGCCAGAGGTGATTAAATTGTTGCCAAATTGGTTAGCGGCACTTCCTCAGGCAATTAGGATATATGAGGTCGAGTTGGTCTCCGCGGATCACAGCTTTGCTATTGCAGTTGAGGCGAGTCGGCTGCCCAGCGACAAAGAGTTGCAGTCAATTCTCTCAGGCCTGGAGGATATGAATTTTGGTGCTGTTCAGCTGTGGTGGAAAACTGGCAAGCAGACGCCTTTTAAGCGACTGGATTCAGGGCATGATCCATTAACTTTTTCGATCAATAAGGATATTCAACTGGCCTTTGAGCCGGGTCAGTTTATTCAGGTCAATAGTGAAATTAACCGCCTTATGATTGCTCAGATGCTGGAGTTACTGCCCGATCAATCCATTACCCAAGCGGGCACTGCGATAGATCTTTATTGTGGTACCGGTAATCTATCTTTGCCATTAGCGCAGCGTTTCAATAATGTGGTCGGCATAGAGGGGCTAGCGGAGCTGGTCAAGGGTGCGAAAGAGAATGCTCGCATGAACGGAATCAACAATGTTGAGTTTGCCGTGGCTGATTTAAATCAGTCTCTGTCTGTTGCCAATGTCCATAAGGGTAAGGAGCCCGTTGACCTAGTGTTGCTTGATCCGCCCCGCAATGGTGCCGCCCAGATCATGCCCTGGATTGCTAAGACTAAGGCGAGGCAGATTATTTATATATCCTGTCATCCAGCGACTATGATCCGTGATGCCGCAGTTTTGACTGAATCGGGCTATAAGCTAGTGGCTGCAGGTGTAATGGATATGTTCCCACATACCAGCCATATTGAAGCTATTACTCTGTTCGAAAAATAAACCTTCGCGGCGGTCTTAATCGCCATAAAACTATGCTAATTGGGGTTTAAGGCCCAGCGTGTTTGAGGTATCATTAGGGCTTGTAAAACCACATCGTTTTAACGCTCAGGAAAACCCTAAATCATGTTCGATAAAGACCAGACAATTGCAAAGTTTGACGCTGAATTATGGCAGTCTATGCAGCAGGAAGATCAGCGTCAGGAGCAACATATTGAGTTGATCGCCTCAGAGAACTACACCAGCCCAGCGGTTATGGAAGCTCAGGGCGGTAAAATGACTAATAAATACGCTGAGGGTTATCCTGGCAAGCGTTACTACGGCGGTTGCGAATATGTTGATGTTGCCGAACAGTTGGCGATTGATCGTCTCAAAAGTCTGTATGGTGCTGAATATGCCAATGTGCAGCCCCACAGTGGCTCACAGGCTAACAGCGCGGTATTTCTGGCGCTGATCAAGGGGGGCGACACGGTTCTGGGTATGAGTTTGGCTGACGGTGGCCACCTAACTCACGGTGCCAAGCCTAACTTCTCAGGCAAACTCTACAATCCTATTCAATATGGGCTCAATGCTGAGACCGGCCTGATCGATTATGATCAGGTTGAGGCGTTGGCGATCGAACATAAGCCAGCCATGATTATTGCTGGTTTTTCCGCTTATTCAGGAATTATGGACTGGGCGCGCTTCCGAGAGATTGCCGACAAGGTAGGCGCCTACCTACTGGTGGATATGGCTCATGTCTCTGGTTTGGTTGCTGCAGGCGTTTACCCGAGCCCAGTTCCACATGCCCACGTGGTGACATCTACGACTCACAAGACTTTGCGTGGTCCCCGTGGAGGCATTATTTTGACCAACGATGAAGAGATCGCCAAAAAGTGTAACTCGGCGGTTTTTCCAGGCAGTCAGGGAGGCCCTCTGTGTCATGTCATCGCGGCCAAGGCAGTAGCATTTAAAGAGGCTGCCAGTGAAGAATTTGTTGTCTACCAAAAGCAAGTGGTTGCCAATGCTCAGGCGATGGCGGCGACGTTTATTGAGCGGGGCTTTAGTATCGTCTCTAACGGTACCGAAAATCACCTCATGCTGGTAAGCCTGATAGGTAAAGAGTACACAGGCAAGGATGCTGATGCGGCTCTGGGCGAAGCATTTATCACGGTAAATAAAAATGCCGTACCTAATGATCCACGTTCGCCATTTATTACCTCTGGACTGCGTGTGGGCACACCAGCTATCACTACCCGTGGTTTTGGTTTGGACGAGACAGTGCAACTTACCCATTGGATGTGTGATGTATTGGACAGTTTAGATGGGGATAATTCACAGCAAGTTATCGCCGATACCAAGGCCAAGGTTCTTGAGGTTTGTGGGCGCTTTCCTGTATACGGTTAAGACTGGCTGGTCAGTAATACCAAGGCCCTGCTCGCGCAGGGCTTTTTTTTGTCTGCGTTTTTACCTAGGATGGTTGTTTGATGATCAGGGTAATATGATGAATAAACTGCCAGTAGAGGCTCGTCTTTCAGCTACTGTGGTATTGTTGCGCGACACAGACCAGGGTCTCCAGACACTGCTGTTGCGGCGTAACCCCAGACTAAAATTTGCCGCAGGTAGCTGGGTATTTCCAGGTGGTGCAGTAGATCAGATTGAGTTGGATAGATCTTCCAGTCAGATCCAGGCAATAGAAGCGGCTGCGATCAGAGAAGTCTATGAGGAGTGTGGGCTCAGTGTTACCAGGGAGTCGCTGGTGCATTTTTGCCGTTGGACCACCCCTGAGGGAGAGAAAAAACGTTTTGCTACCTGGTTCTTTGTTGCCCCAGTAGGGGAACCCGATGCCGAGATAATCATTGATAATGGTGAGATTCATGAGTACCAGTGGGTGCGTCCAGTCCGCGCCTTAGCTCTCCATGGTCAAGGCCGGCTTGATCTTATGCCGCCGGCCTTTTTGACCCTCTCTTTGCTAAGCCACTATCAGACAGTCGAGGCAGCCTGTGTCGATTTGGCTCAGAGAGAGCTCTATAGTGTAACGCCCAAATTATCTAAGGCCAGTGGGCAAATGGCGGCGACCTATCCAGGTGATGTGGAATATGAGACCGGTCAAGGATCATCTTCTGGGCCACAGCATCGCACCATATTTACCGATAATGGTATGAAATATATTCATTCCGGCGCAGATGTTTCTGAGCCGCCTATGGATAGGCCGTAGATGGGCGCAGGCGCGCTTTAAATTGCGCAAGATTGTGGGGCTTTAAGTGCGTTATGTTGTGGTAGAATGAGTGTCCAAAATTTCGATGCACTGTTATGTATTGCCCCTTTTGTAATGCGGATGACACCAAGGTTATAGATTCACGTCTGGTCGCGGACGGTGGACAGGTTCGACGACGACGCGAATGTGTTGAATGCAGCGAACGTTTCACCACCTATGAACTCGCCGAACTAGTAATGCCGCGGGTGATTAAAACCGATGGCAGCCGCCAACCATTTGACGAGACCAAGCTGCGAGCAGGGCTGCAGCGCGCGCTGGAAAAACGGCCTGTATCCATTGAAAAAATCGAAGTTGCGCTGTCACAAATTAAACATTTCCTTCAGGTCACTGGAGAGCGAGAAGTGTCATCGCGTATTGTCGGTGAGGAAGTCATGCGCCAGCTGCGAGACCTAGACGAAGTTGCCTATGTGCGTTTTGCCTCGGTCTATCGCAGTTTCCAGGATCTCAGTGAATTTCAAGATGAACTCAATCGATTGACAAAGCTCAAATCTTCGTCGGATGAAGACCAATGAGTTTTTCAGTCGCTGACCGCGAGATGATGGCCGAAGCTCTAAAGCTGGCCGCTAAAGGGCGCTTTACCACATCTCCGAATCCGACTGTTGGCTGTGTGATTGTGGCCGAAGGCAAGATTATTGGTAAGGGCTTCACCCGTCCTGCAGGAGGTAATCATGCTGAGGTTGAAGCATTACTCAGCGCTGAAGATGCACGCGGTGCAACCGCCTATGTCAGCCTTGAGCCATGCTCTCATCAAGGTAGAACAGGCCCCTGTGTGGACGCATTGATTGGTGCTGGTGTAAGTCGGGTGGTGATTGCCTGCGAAGATCCCAACCCTCAGGTTGCTGGATCTGGCATAAAGAAACTGCAAGATGCGGGTATTGAGGTTGACAGCGGCCTACTAGAAGATCAGGCGCGCGATCTCAATAGAGGTTTTATAAAACGCCAGGAGCATGGCACGCCCTGGGTGCTGGTTAAAATGGCTGCTAGCCTCGATGGTCGCACCGCAATGGCCAGTGGTCAGAGTCAGTGGATTACCACGCCGCCGGCACGTCAGGATGTGCAGAGATTGCGGGCCGCAAGTTGTGCAATTATTACGGGCATAGGTACTCAATTAATGGACGACCCGTCCCTTACGGTGCGTATAACCAGTGAAGAGCTCGGCATTCAAGATCGCCTTGAGCAACCATTGCGGGTGGTGGTAGATAGCCAGCTAAAGATGGCAGCTACTGCACGTATGTTCGAACAGCCCGGCGCTACACTGATTGCCACTGTTGACGGCCAGAGTCAGCGAGAGAAATCAAGGGCCCTGATTGAAGCCGGCGCCGAGGTGATTTTTCTGCCAGCTATGGCGGAGCATGTTGACTTGCAGGCCCTATTGCTTGCTTTGGCTGCCCGAGGTTGCAATCAGGTCATGGTTGAAGCCGGTGCCGGTTTGGCGGGAGCTTTTATAGCTGAAGGGTTGCTTGATGAGTTGGTGTGCTATTGGGCGCCCAAATTATTTGGTAATGACGCAAGACCGATGTTTAATTTGCCGATTAGAACTATTGACGCGCACCTGGCCCTATCGGTTAAGGATATGCGTATGATCGGTGAGGATATTAGGGTGACTTTGCACCCAGATAAGGATTATTAATGATTTGGTGTGTTGCTGGTGTGGCAGGATTGGGAATATGGGCCGAAGGTGCAATTGCAAGTTTGAGTCGCTGCATTTATGAGGGCTCAAAGTACCAAAAAAATCTAGGTTAGGTTGCGGCAGTGTTGAATTCAGCGGCGCGCTCAAAATGCATAAAATATTTAAAAGGGCTTTAAAGAATGTTTACAGGAATTATTAGTGCCATCGGCGATATTGCCAGCCTCGAAGAGCGCGGTGGTGATGTGCGCCTAGCTATCCGCAGTGGGAACCTAAATCTGACTGATGTAAAACTCGGTGACAGCATTGCCTGCAATGGTGCCTGCTTAACCGCAGTGGAACTCACTGAAGACGGCTTTATTGCCGACGTGTCAGTGGAGACGTTGAATCTCACAACTATTGGTCACTGGCAAGCTGGCAGTCGCATTAACATGGAAAAAGCTATGCAGGCGACAGATCGGTTCGGAGGGCATATTGTATCTGGCCACGTTGATGGTATTGGCGAGGTGGTGGCTTTGGAGGAAGATGCGCGCTCTTGGCGTTTTAGGCTTCGAGCACCGCGGGAAATTGCTAAATACATTGCTCACAAAGGTTCAATCACGGTGGATGGCACCAGCCTCACAGTTAATCTGGTCGAAGGTGCTGAGTTCGAATTAAATATCGTTCCCCACACAATGCTGCATACAGTAATGGGCGACTATAGGATTGGAACCAAGGTCAACCTTGAGGTAGACCTTGTGGCTCGCTACCTAGAGCGGTTGCTGTTGGGTGACAAGGCTGCGGATCAATAATGCAAGACTAAAGATCAAGAAAACATGGGAAGAGAACAGAGCATGGTACTTAACACTGTAGAAGAATTACTCGAAGATATCCGCCAGGGCAAAATGGTTATCTTAATGGATGACGAAGATCGCGAGAATGAAGGCGATCTAGTGATGGCTGCACCTATGGTGCGTCCTCAGGATATCAACTTTATGGCTACTTATGCCAGAGGTCTCATCTGCCTGACATTAAATGAACAGCGCTGTAAGCAGTTGGCCCTGGGTATGATGGTAGAGGGCGATGGTAACAAGTCGAGTCACAGCACACCGTTTACTCTCTCCATTGAAGCTGCCGAAGGTGTTACTACGGGTATCTCTGCCGCTGACCGCGCGCGCACTGTGCAGGCAGCGGTTGCTGGTAATGCGCGCCCCGAAGATATTGTTCAGCCCGGCCATATTTTCCCATTGAAAGCTCAGCCAGGTGGAGTGCTTAGTCGCGCAGGCCATACTGAGGCCGGTTGTGATCTCGCTCGCATTGCCGGTTTTGAGCCAGCTGCTGTAATCGTGGAAATAATGAATGAAGATGGCACCATGGCACGCCGCGATGATTTAGAGGTCTTCGCCCAAAAGCATGACCTCAAAATTGGCACTATCGCCGATTTAATCCATTACCGGCTAGTCACCGAGAAAACTACACAATGTATCAGTGAACGTCCGGTTCAGACCCAGTTCGGTGAATTTAATCTGAAGACCTATTTGGATAATGCGCGTAACGAAAAGCATTTTGCTCTAGTGATGGGTGATGTTAGTGGCGACGAAGCTGCGTTGGTGCGTGTCCACATCAATCGCTCTGCTCGAGACCTGCTAGCCCTTGAGTCCGACAAAGGCTATAACACCTGGTCATTCCATAAAGCGATGGAAGCTATCGCCAAAGAGGGTCGCGGTGCTCTGGTGTTGCTCTACTATCCCGAAAGTGCAGAGGATATTGACCTTAGTATTGAGCAGATAGTTAATCCAAATAGCAATAAAAATCAGGCTGCTGGTGATGTGGTCTATCAGCAGGTTGGCACAGGTTCGCAGATTTTGATGGATCTGGGTGTCCACAAGATGCGTCTTATGAGTGCACCGTTTAAATTTACTGGTATATCTGGCTTTGATCTTGAAGTTATAGAATACGTTGATTGTGAATAGCTAGAAATAGGAATTAACCATGAGTGAATTTAGGCCCGAAGAGGGTAAATATGACCTAGGTGATGTGCGTATTGCAGTTATTGCAGCACGCTGGAACGCTGAGATTACCGATGGTTTACTGGCCGGTGCTGTGCGCGCACTAGCTCGTCATAATATTACCGGTGAAGCAGTAGAAGAATATCGCGTCCCCGGTGCTTTTGAACTTCCGATAGCAGCACAGCGCGCCGCTCGCACGGGTCGTTTTGATGCAGTTATTACCTTGGGTTGCGTTATCCGCGGTGATACGCCGCATTTTGACTATGTCTGTTCAGAAACGACCCGCGGTATTGGCGAAGTCGGCCTAAAGGAAAACTTACCAGTTGCCTTTGGTTTGCTAACCACCGACAACTTACAGCAGTCGCTAGACCGGTCTGGTGATAATGAAGAGAACAAAGGCGAAGAAGCGGCCCTGACTATTTTGGAAATGCTCGCCGTGTTTAAGCAGATGCAGGGCGCCGACTAAATGTCTAAACCGAAGGAAAAACAAAAGGCACGCAGAATGTTGGTGCAGGCACTGTACTCTTGGGATGTAGGTGGGACCGATCTCGTGACTATTGAAGCTGAGTTTCATACAGACAACGATATGAGTAAGGTTGACACCGAGCTTTTTCATACTATCTTATTTGGCGTGCCTAAAAATCTCGCTGCTCTAGATACGGCCTATGAACCCTATCTTGATCGTGAGAATAAAGAACTCGATCCCGTGTCGCGCGCGGTGTTGCGCCTGTCCTGTTACGAGATGCTCTTCAGTATCGATGTGCCCTATAAAGTGGTGATTAATGAAGGTGTAAACCTTGCAAAGACCTATGGTCCCACAGATGCTTATAAGTTTATTAATGGTGTTTTGGATAAAGTGGCCATTGAGAAGCGCGCGGTCGAAGTAGCGGCCAACAGGCGCGCCTAGTCGACCCATACTTGCCAAGAGGATATAGCTCTGTTGGAATTCACATCAACTCAACCCAGAGAGTTTGAGCTTATCGCTACCTACTTTAAAGATCTCACGGATCGGCAGGGAGTCGCGTTAGGTATTGGCGATGATGGGGCACTGGTAAATCCTAGTACCAATACTCAGCTTGTTGTTGCCACTGACACCTTGGTGGAATCCGTACATTTTCCAGCACATGCCAGCGCCGAACAAATTGCGACCCGCGCACTCTGCGTAAACCTTAGTGATATGGCGGCTATGGGCGCAACGCCGCGTTGGTTCACCCTAGCTCTGACAATTGAAAAAGCTGACCCAAGCTGGTTAGCGGGCTTTAGTCGAGGCCTCGCTGAGATTGCGAAAGAGTTTGGTGTAGCTCTGATTGGTGGCGATACCACCTCCGGACCGTTAACTATTTCATTGACCTTGCTCGGAGAAGTATCTGTAGGCGGCGCTTTGCAGCGCGACGGAGCGAAGGCTGGTGACAGTATCTATGTAACGGGCAATTTGGGAGATGGCGCGGCGAGCCTTCACGCTCTGCAATACCCTGATGCAGAACACGAAATACAGCGCTTACGAGCAAGGTTTTATCGGCCGCAGCCTCAGGTGCAGGTAGGTCAAAAGCTTCAGGGGATGGCCAGCGCCTGTATCGATATATCCGATGGTTTGATTGCTGATCTTGGGCATATTTGCCAAGCAAGTGGCGTCAGTGCCAACCTAGACTCAAAGCTACTACCTATACACCCAGATGTTACTCGGCAATTTCCGCAACAGGCGTTAGACTGGGCGCTGTCTGGGGGTGACGACTATCAACTGTGCTTTACTGTGGCAGAATCAAGTCGCGATAGGATTGAAAGGCTCATATTATCCGGAGAACTAGACGCGACAATGATCGGTGAGATACTGCCTAGCGCAGAGACAGGATCCCTTGTGATGGTTGATAAAATAGGTGCGCAATTAAATAAAGGGTTTGATCACTTTGGCCACTAATCCAAGTTTTTACGAGCTCGCTCGCTCACCTGTTCTGTTATTGGCCTTTGGTTTTGGCAGTGGGCTGTCGCCCAAGGCACCAGGTACTATGGGTACTATTATGGCGATTCCCCTGTGGTATTTATTGGTGCAGTTACCACCCCAGGCTTATGTTCTAGTGGTCGCAATTTGCGCGGTTGTGGGAGTATTTATCTGTGGATCCGCCGCCGATAAACTAGGTGTTCATGATCATGGCGGCATTGTCTGGGACGAATTCGTGGGATTTTGGATCACTATGGCCTTTTTGCCTGTCAGTTACGTAACCCTCATAGCAGGTTTTGTTTTTTTTAGACTGTTCGATATTTTTAAACCTTGGCCTATCAGTTGGTTAGATAAAAACATGGGCGGTGGTTTGGGTATTATGATTGATGATGTAGTTGCTGGTTTGGCTGCAGGTACTGTTGTTATGTTGTTGCAAAGTTTAACTACAGTTTAAAAATAGCTTAAGGACGCAGTCTTGCTTGAATAAAAAAATAAAAATTTATTGATCTGAGGGAGCTTGAGTGAAAAAGAAGTTACGACCGGTCGCCATCGTGGCGGTATTTGTTCTCATAGCGGTGGGTATGACCGCGTTACGACCTGCGCCAGTCAAAGTTAGTACACCAGAAAATGCGGTTGCGGTGAAAATCCAGAGTATGGAGATGGGCCAGGTTACGCTGGAGGTTGAGTCCCAGGGTTCGGTGTTACCGCGCACGCGCACGTCGCTGATATCAGAAGTATCTGGTGCTGTGCTGGAAGTTTCTCCTCAGTTTATAGTCGGTGGTAGATTCGAGCAGGGCGATGTCTTGCTGCGGCTTGACCCCACCGATTACGAGGTGGCTGTGCAACGTGCTGAAGCCGGATTAATTAGCCGCAATGCGCAGCTGACTTTTGAAAAGGCCCGGGCTACCCAAGCACAAAAAGAATGGGCAATGACTGGGCGACCTCTAGCAGAGGCTCCTATTTTGGCGTTGCGAGAACCCTATCTTGCTGAAGCTCGAGCCAATGTGCTGCAGGCTGAAGCCGAGGTCAAGCAGGCACAACAAAAGCTCCGCCGCACTACCATTAGAGCGCCCTACAGGGGCATCGTATCGGCCAAGTCGGTCGATGTTGGGCAGTACGTGACTGTGGGCACACCATTGGGGGAAACCTTTGCTATCGATTTTGTAGAAGTAAGACTACCGCTAACGGATAAAGATTTATCGATGATGGCGGATATCGGTTTTTTCTCTGCCGAGGTGGCGCCAGAGGTGATTCTAAGCTCTATGGTAGGCGGCTCCAAGGAGCATTGGTCTGGCGCATTGGTTCGTTCTGAGGGCGTGGTCGATGAGCGCAATCGGTCGCAATATGTGGTTGTGCAGGTTGAAGATCCCTATGGTGCTGAATCCGAGCAGCCATCAACGCCTCTGTTAGTTGGCACATTTGTGCGTGCTACCCTAGCAGGGAAAACATTAAAAAATATTTTTAATGTCCCCCGCCATGCCATGCTGGTGGGTAGTAAAGTTGCCCTAGTTGACAGCGAGTCACGCCTGCGACTTACGCCAGTTGAAAGTAGTTTTGGTAATGACGAATCTTACTTTGTCAGTGCCGGTATTAATGAAGGAGACAGACTAATTGTCAGTGCGCTGGGCATACCAATAGACGGTATGAAAGTTAATCCGCACAGTAAATCCACTGACGAGGTTGGCGAAAATGGAGAATAGAATGTCAGGGCCTATCGCGTGGTTCGCAAAAAATCCCGTGGCAGCTAACTTAATCATGCTGTTTATTGTGGTCGCCGGTAGTATCGGTGCGTATGGCATTAGTAAAGATATGTTCCCCCGCTCAGAAGTGCCCGTGATACAGATCATTGCTCCCTATCCCGGAGCTGCCCCCGTAGAAGTTGAAAAGGGCGTTATTTTGCCAATTGAGTCTGCGCTTGAAGGGCTCAAGGGAGTTAAGAAAATCTCCTCTAATGCGAGGCGTGACTCTGCTCTAATTACATTGGATGTTGAAGTCAATGAAGATATCAATGAAGTGATGGTGCAGGTTGAGAATCGCATCGATGGTATCGTTAATTTTCCCAGTGATCTAGAAAAACCCACGGTTAAGAAATTTGACTTCTTCGGCTGGGTGATGGGGGTTTCAATATCTGGCCCTATGGGTGATCGCCAGCGGAAGATTTTAGGGCAGCAGGTTTATGACGAAATAATGGCGCTGCCCGAGGTTAAGAAGGTCATACTTTGGGGTGTCGATGACTATGAAATAGCCGTCGAAGTAAAAGAAGATCGCCTCAGAGAGCTAAATTTAACTTTGGCCGAGGTGGCTCAGGTGCTGCGTGCCTCCTCGCTGGATTTGCCCGCGGGCATTATTCGTGCCGAGGCAGGCAATGTTTTGGTGCGAACCCAGGGTAAGGCATATGTCGGCGATGAGTTTGCAAATATAGTTTTGCGCAGTCAGGCCGACGGTACTCAGCTATTACTTAGTGATGTAGCTGAGATCAAGGACGGTTTCACTGAAAGTAATAATGTGGTTCGATTTGACCGTGAAGAAGCGTTTAACCTTGGTATTTTTTCGCTAGAGGATCAGAATATTCTCACCATCAGCGATACTGTTAAGAAGTATATTGAGCAAAAACAGGCGGTTCTGCCAAAGGGTTTAAGTATAAGTTATTTTGCTGACGAGTCTTATCACCTGCGTGGCCGTCTCGATATGATGATTGAGAACCTGGCCATGGGTGCTATTTTGGTTGCCATTGTATTGGGCCTATTTCTTAATTTACGCGTAGCCTTTTGGGTTTTATTGGGTATTCCTGTGAGCTTTTTGGGTGCTTTTTGGTTGATGCCGGTTAACCCCTATCCGGTAACAGTAAATGTACTCAGTCTCTTCGCTTTTATTATGGTGCTGGGTATTGTGGTGGACGACGCCATTGTTATTGGCGAGAGTGTCTTCGATGAAGTTGAGGGTGACTACAAGAAAAAGTTAGACGCTGGCCTCAGTCCAACGGCGCTGTATATTGCCTCGGTAGACACGGTGGTTGCCGGTGCACAAAAAGTAGCAACACCTTCGACTATAGGTGTAATAACCACAATGGCAGCATTTGCACCAATACTGTTCGTTGGGGGTAGCTTTGCGGGTTTTCTTGAATCTATAAGTGTCGTGGTAGTTCTGTGCTTAATTTTTTCGCTGGTCGAATCTAAGTTAATTCTACCCGCTCACTTGGTGGGCCTTCAATTTGGAGGTCCTAAAGCTTATAAATCTGGGCTCATTGCACGCTCTCAAGAGTCGCTAAACAGAGGCTTAAATTATTTTATTGATGATATTTTTCAGCCTAACCTAAAACGCATGATCCAAAATCGTTATACGACATTGGCGGTGTTCCTCGGTTTATTAATTTTATCGTTTGCTACGTTAACTAGTGGAATTTCCCGCTTTGAATTTTTCCCCAATGTTCCTGGCAATGATCTTCAGGCACAAATTATTATGCAAGATGGCACTTCGCAAGAGAGCCTTGACGAAACTATTCTTGAAGTTGAGTCAGCTATCTATGAAATTGATGCCGAGCATCGGAGACAAAACCCAGACAGTGCAGGCCTGGTAGAGCATGTACAATTTAATACTCAAAACGATCTGGAGGTTGTTTTCCGCGTCATGCTAACGCCGGCCGAATATCGTACCCTTAGCGCGACAGATATTGAAAAAATGTGGCGTAAACAGGTCGGCCCATTGCCTAATGTCCGCAAGCAAAAGTATTTTTCCTCACAGGGTCCCTCTGGTGATGCTAGCATCGAGTTGACACTCTCTGGAGCAGATCCCAATGAACTCACTAGAGCAAGCGCTGAGTTGCAAGAAAAGCTGGCCGAATACAATGGTGTCTTTGATGTCTATAACAGTCAGGGCGCTGGTGGCCGTGAGGTATTAGTTAGTCTTAAGCCCTATGCAAGTCAAATCGGTGTCAGCCTCGCTGATGTGGCGAGTCAGGTTCGCCAGGCATTTTATGGGGAGGAGGTCCAGCGAATTCAGCGTAATACAGAAACCTTAAAAGTTATGGTGCGTTACCCACTTGAGGAACGTCGCTCCATCGCCACTTTAGAAAATATGCATATCCGTACCACCAGTGGGCAAGCAATTGCCATAGGCGAAGTGGCGGATATTCGTTTGGGCCTTGGTCTTACGGCGATTAAACGGGTCGATCGGCAACGTACGGTAGCGGTCACCGCTGACAATGACCCAGAAAGGGTCCAAACCGGCACCGTGATCACTGATATAGAAAAGACCTTTATTCCTCAATTATTGGCTAAATACCCCTCCGTTCAGTTTGGACTGGGTGGGGCCAGTAAAGAGCAGGGTGTGCTAATCCAGCGTATGTTTATGAGCTTTGCCGCGTCGCTATTTATCATATATGGCCTGCTGGCGGTGCCGCTGAGATCCTATGTGCAACCGTTGGTAATTATGTCGGTAATTCCATTTGGCTTTATTGGTGCGATTATTGGCCATATTATTTTTGACGTGTCGATTAATATGCTCTCGGTATTTGGTCTGATTGCACTATCTGGTGTGGTAGTCAATGACAGTCTGATTCTGGTTGAATTTGCCAATCGAGCGCGAGCAGAAAACACCTCGATCAATGAAGCTCTTTTGATTGCGGGGAAAAAGCGCTTTAGAGCGATTTTGTTGACCACCCTAACAACGTTTGTAGGCCTGCTGCCCATGCTATTTGAAACCAGTGTGCAGGCGCAGTTTGTGATTCCCATGGCGCTATCTCTTAGTTTTGGTATTCTATTCGCCACATGTATCACCCTGATTATTGTGCCCTGTTTGTATCGAGTGAGCTACGACCTGCGTGAATCTAAAAGGTTTCCCACGCAAGTCGCCCAGGACAGTTGATCGGCCTAAAAAACCTGCACAAGGCGGGCTGAGAAGCTACAATGCCCGCTAAATTTTATCTTTGGAGTCAGTCTGGTGCTGCGTTTTATCGAATCCTCAAAGTTACCTACTCGCTGGGGCACCTTTGACATTCATGGCTTTGAGGATCCCTTTAAAGGCAAGGAACATATCGCCATCACCATGGGTGACTGCGCTACTGATGAACCTCTGCTTATTAGAATTCATTCTGAGTGCCTAACTGGCGATGCTCTGGGTAGCATGCGCTGCGACTGTGGTGAACAGTTGCAAGAATCTATGAGGCGTATTTCTGAATTGGGTCGTGGTGGGATTCTATATCTGCGCCAGGAAGGGCGGGGTATTGGACTGGTGAATAAAATTCGCGCCTATAACCTACAGGATCAGGGGGCTGATACTGTAGAGGCCAATGAGCGCTTGGGTTTTGGCGCCGACATGCGTGACTACTCCATCTGTGCGCCTATGCTGGAACACCTGGGTGCTAAACAGGTTAGATTGATGACCAATAATCCTCGTAAAATAAAAGCATTAAAAGAGTTGGGTATCGATGTGGTTGAGCGCGAGCCTATTCAGGCCGAAGCGAATCCGCACAATGTACAGTATCTCTCGACTAAAGCCGGTAAATTAGGCCATATGTTTAAGGAACAAAAATGAGTCTGGCCAAGCGAATTATCCCGTGCCTCGATGTCGATAAGGGTCGGGTCGTTAAGGGTGTGCAATTTGTTGATATCCGCGATGCTGGAGACCCAGTAGAGGTTGCCCGTCGCTACAACGAGCAGGGCGCGGATGAAATTACCTTTCTCGACATTACCGCCAGCCATGAAGCTCGAGATACAACGTTGCACACAGTTGAGCGTATGGCAGGAGAAGTTTTTATCCCTTTGACTGTTGGTGGTGGTGTACGCGAGATGCAGGATATTCGCAACCTATTAAATGCTGGTGCAGATAAGGTTGCGATCAATTCTGCGGCTATCCATAATCCCGAATTTGTTCGCGAAGCGGCACAGCGCTTCGGCTCTCAATGTATTGTAGTGGCCATAGATGCAAAACAGGTGGAACAGGGCGATCGCCCGGTCTGGGAAATATTCACCCATGGTGGCCGCAAGCCTACAGGCATCAATGCTATCGATTGGGCGGAGCAAATGACGGCCTATGGTGCGGGCGAGATACTGCTAACCAGTATGGATCGAGACGGCACTAAGAATGGCTTTGATCTAGATTTAACATCACGTATTAGTGATGCGGTGAAGGTGCCAGTGATTGCGTCCGGCGGTGTCGGTAATTTACAGCATCTGGTGGATGGTATTGTAGAAGGCAGGGCAGATGCGGTTTTGGCGGCCAGCATCTTCCATTTTGGTGAGCACACGGTACCAGAGGCAAAGCAGTATATGGCTGAGCGAGGAGTAAACGTGCGTCTATAACAGTGGCGCCCATGTGTATACCCGTTTGCTTTTGAGCCACTGTACCTTGGCATGAATGGCGAGCCTAGTGGCCCCTAGCCTTTAAAGTTAAAAAAAACCACATTTGCATGTGGTTTAAAGGTACTACTTTTTGACTTTAGGGTGAATTCGATATTCTCTAACCCCTGAGCTACATGGGGTTTATACGCAACCAGGGCTTCATTAAGAATCCCAGAGGATTAGATAACTTGATTGGGGCTGCCAGGGCAGACAAACAGATACATTCTCCATTTTGCGCGCCCATCGGCTGATGCACATCACCGGGTTGACGGAGCAAGAAGTCACCTTCTCTGTACACGGCACGCTCATCGGAGAAGCTACCTTTCAAAACCACTGTGTATTCCAAACCGTGGTGGTCATGCTTCGGGGTCTTACCACCGGCACAAATTTTGTGCAGAGCGACTTCAAATTCTTTTTGACCGGTTTTAAAGCGGGCTATATCAACGGATGCTGAGAGACGCTTCCAGGTCAATGTTGTGGCTGACCCAGAAATCAGTTTACTCACTGAAAATGGGAAGCTAGTGCTAGCAGAGTGCAGGTCTTGGGGCTCTTTGACTGGCTCTTTGCCATCAATTGCTGCCATAACCGAATCAAAGACTTCGTCACCAACGGGCTCTGGAGTGGCTTCAGCCATCAATTTAGCGCCGACCTCATTAAGGCTCATTAAGTCTTCGCGGCACTGCTTACAAAAATGAAGGTGGGCGGACACGCAAATTGAGGCCGCTGTTTCCAGAGTCCCTGCTGCAAACTCCACCAGCATCGCGTGGTCTGGATGGTAATTTAATTTATTAGTCATGGATAAGGTCATCCTGCAGTTCTGGGGCTACCAGGATCTGCATTTTTTGAAGTGCTAACCGCACTCGTGATTTAACGGTTCCCAGAGGCAGTCCCAGTTCGCTGGAGGCCTCTGCATGTGATTTTCCCTCAAGGTAGACCTTGCGCAGGATTTCATCTTGTTCTTTGGGAAGTTGGGCGAGCGACTGTTGCACCTTATCCTCACTGCGTTTCTGTCGCAGAAGAGACACTGGCGTTTCTTCATCGGGCTCATGCCAAAAATCTTCATTTTCAAGGGGTAGATGTTGAGTGTTACTTTTGCGGCGCAACATGTCGATCCGGCAGTTACGGGCCACGGTGTAGATCCAGGTAGTTGCAGAGGCCTTTTCTGGATTGTAACCAGCGGCTTTCTGCCAAACCTTGATCATTACCTCCTGAACTAAGTCTTCACTAAGCCCAGGAAACCACCCTTCATGCCGGCTAGCCTGAGCAAAGCTCTTAACAAGGGGTGCAAAGTGTTTGAACAGTTGTCCAAATGCCTGTCGATCGCGGCTCTCACCCACAGAAACGAGCAACAGACTCCACTTGTCTGAGCGCTTTCCTGCGAGGTTCAAAACGGCAACACGACTATTTTTCTCTGTGTGTTTGTCCACGATCTCTTCTTTTTTGTTCAACATACCTACACTGCTTATTGCTACCATACCATCTTTACGGAGTTAAAAAGGCTTTGGATCATCCGTTTGTTGCTGCAAATGATCTTTAAAAACGCCAGTAACAATGTATTATCGAGACTACACTAATATTAGTGAGGCTATTGTGAGAAAACTACCGCCACTAAATGCCCTAAGGACTTTTGAATCCGCTGCTCGCCTCGCTAGCTTTACTGAGGCAGCCACGGAGCTCTGTGTCACTCATGGTGCGGTAAGCCAGCAGATTCGGGCTCTAGAGGGCTATTTTGGGCGCCCATTATTTACTCGCTCCCATGGCAAAGTATTTCTTAATAATGCGGGCACTGAGTTACTACCGGTGATCACTGACAGCCTAGATCGGATTGAAAGTATTAGCGCTCGACTAGCACCTGATCGCAATAGTGAGATTTTAACCGTCAGTATTACGACCTCTTTCGCCTCTCATTGGCTGATACCTCGACTGCCTGATTTTCAGGAGAATCATCCGAACATACACGTGCATCTGGCACCCTCACCCGCTTTTCCGACTAATTTGGGTGATGGAGTAGATGTGGCGATTCGCTGGGGTATCACCACTGTTGATGGTATCGAGATGGAAAAGCTTATCGATGTAGATACCTTCGCCGCCTGCTCACCGTCGTTGATCAGCGGCGGTGAGCCATTGCAGCAGCCCCAGGATTTACTTAATCACTCGTTGATACATGACGATGATGGACAGGCATGGCAGGCGTTGCTGGCTGAGGTAGGGATAGTTTATTCCGAACAGAGTCGGGGTCTATTCTATGCCGACTCAGGTCTTGCTTTACAGGTCGCTGTTGAGGGTGCAGGAGTGATCGTGGCTGGCAGCATATTGGCCGCCAATGATCTGGCCGCTGGTCGTTTGGTTATCCCATTTGACTGTATTATTCCTCATCGCAAAGCCTACAATTTTTACTATCCCAAGCAGTCAGCTGGTCAGCGTAAAATATCACTATTTCGTGATTGGATTCATCAGCAAGCAGCTATTTTTACCCATAAACCCGCAGATTACAGCGCTTATATGGTTTGAGCTGACTGAGCCTTGTGTGGGTTTCTATCTCGCTTTTCTCGATCAAGAGAGCGGCGTTGTATTTATCTTACTCTGTTAGATTATCTAACAGAGTAAGATAAAAAAACTGCATTGTTTTGTGTTTATGGGTAGCAGTAAGCTACCCCAATTAATTACTCATGACTCGAGCCTTATGTTACAGCACCAAACCCATGTTTTTCATCGTCTGATCAACGGGCATTTACCTACTGCAGTCCGCGGTGATGGACCTTATATCATTGATCAGGAGGGCAATCGCTACTTGGATGCCTGTGGTGGCGCTGCAGTGTCCTGTCTAGGACATTCCCATACCAGAGTGATTGAATCGATCAAGCAACAGCTTGATCGCATAGCCTTTGCGCATACCGGTTTTTTTACCTCAGAGTCCAGCGAAGAGCTGGCCGATTTTTTGGTGCGGCGCGCTCCCGAGGGTATTGAGCATGTATATTTCGTCTCTGGTGGTTCTGAGGCAGTTGAGGCGGCGCTTAAATTGGCGCGACAGTATTTTCTTGAATCTGGTGAGCCGCAACGGCAGAAATTTATAGCTCGGCGTCAGAGTTACCACGGTAACACCCTTGGCGCATTGGCGGTGAGTGGTAATCAGTGGCGCCGAAAGCAGTTCGAACCAATCCTTATTGATGCTGAACATATCAGCCCCTGTTACCAGTATCGCGATCAAAAAGAGGGTGAGTCAGAGCAGGATTATGGTCTGCGTGTTGCCAATGAACTGGATGAAAAAATTCAGGAAATGGGAGCAGAAAACGTTATCGCATTCATCGCTGAGCCTATTGTGGGGGCCACCGGTGGCGTTTTGGTGCCAGTGCCCGGTTACTTTAAGCGTATCCGCGAGATCTGTGACTGCCATGGTATTTTGCTAATTCTCGATGAGGTGATGTGCGGCATGGGCCGGACTGGCTCTTTATTTGCCTGCGAACAAGAGGGCGTCCGCCCGGATATTATCACCATCGCCAAGGGGTTAGCAGCGGGTTATCAGCCAGTTGGCGCTACGCTTTGTTCCTCCGAAATCTATAACAGATTTCGCGATGGCTCTGGCCTATTTCAACATGGCCACACCTATATAGGCCATGCTACAGCCTGTGCCGCCGCGCTGGCTGTGCAGCAAGTCATTGAGGATGACGGGCTGCTAGAGAATATCAATACTATGGGTAATGTCTTAGATCAGTCTCTGCGTCAGCGCTTTGCCGATCATTCTTTTATTGGTGATATTCGCGGGCGTGGATTATTTCGCGGCCTAGAACTGGTCGCCGACCGAGAGAGCAAGGCTCCTTTAGCGCATACGCTGGCTATACATTCGTCAATTAAACGCCATGCCATGGCGCGTGGTCTCGCCTGCTACCCGGGCGGCGGCACCATCGACGGAGTACAGGGAAATCATATTTTGTTAGCACCCCCTTATATTATTGATCGCAGCCATGTGGCAGAAATCACCGAAAAGTTAGGCGATGCAGTCGATGCGGCGCTCTGTGATGCCGGAGTCATGGCGTGATCCAACACAACCCAATGATGATTGCTGTTGCGCCCAACGGTGCTCGAAAGCAAAAGACCGATCACAACAGCTTGCCAATTACGCCATCGGAGTTGGCTTATAGCGCCGTTGAATGTCGCGATGCCGGTGCCTGCATGATTCACCTGCATGTGCGAGATGGGCAGGGTGGGCACTCGCTTGATGTTGATGCTTATAGAGCTGCAACAACGGCGGTACGCAATGTAGTGGGTGAGGACATGATTATTCAGATCACTACAGAGGCAGTGGGGGTTTATAGTATTGATCAGCAAATCCAGACGGTACAAGAATTAAAGCCAGAGGCAGTATCACTGGCGGTGCGTGAGCTGTGCCCTCGAGCGGAGGATGAGATTAAGGCGGCAAGTTTCTTTACCTGGTTGCAACAAGAGCGCGTGGCTGCGCAATATATTCTTTACTCAGTAGCAGATATAGAGCGATTTGATACGTTGCGTAAGTGCGGAGTTATTCCTGGCGACAATGTGTCGGTCCTCTATGTACTGGGACGCTATAGTGAAGGTGGTGTATCGTCGGCAGTGGAATTGCTACCCATGCTGGCAGCAGCAGATACTGCGGTAATTTGGTCGGTGTGCGCTTTCGGGGAGACAGAGGCCAGTTGCATGTTGGTGGCGGCCGGCCTAGGTGGTCACGCTCGAGTGGGATTTGAAAATAATATGCAGCTAATAAACGGAGATACAGCAACAAATAATGGTGCATTAGTCACTCAGGTTCGAGAGAGTATTGGACATATGGGACGTCGGATTGCCTCAGCTGATGAAGCGCGGCTGGTTCTAGGTATGCATTAAATTGAAAAGTACCAGAGATCAAAAATAGTAAGGATGAAAGAAGAAAAAGTGAAGGGGTGCGAAGGCTTTTGATTCGCCAGTTGTAAAAAAACGCCGCGATGTTGGCGGCAATGTAAAAAAAGTATTAAAAATAAACTATTAGGAGAGAAATATGACTTATTTAAAGAAAGTCTCAATATTGGCGGTGGCAATCTCAGGTGCTATTGCATCTGCGCAACCCGCGTTTGCTCAAGGTGGGGAATCTGCAGAATTAGAAGAAGTCGTGGTAATGGGCAGCCGCAGTAATAAGGCGCGTTCAGCGACCGATTCACCAGTGCCTGTGGATGTGTTTTCTGAAGCAGAACTAAATGCTTTTGGTAATCAGGCCGATATTACTGATACCTTAAAAGCATTGGTACCATCTTACACGGCAACGCCAGCAACGGGAGATGGCAGTGCCTTTATTCGCCCTACCTCACTGCGTGGCATGGCACCTGATCAAGCGTTGGTGTTAGTTAATGGTAAGCGTCGTCACCGTTCAGCACTGGTTCAGTTTTTTGCGCCTGCCGCCGGTAACGGTGCTCATGGTGTTGATGTCGCTATGATTCCAAGCATCGCATTGAAAAACATTGAAGTGTTGCGTGACGGCGCTGCGGCACAGTACGGCTCTGACGCCATCGCTGGTGTAATGAACCTGCAATTAAAGGACGCCTCTGAAGGCGGACAGATTCAGGTGCAGTATGGCGAGTTCTTCGAAGGCGAGCAGTCCACTCGCGTTGCTGCCAATGGTGGTTTTTCTCTCGGTGATGACGGCTTCTTAAATGTAAGCTTCGAAAGTATTGATAATGATGCTCTTTCACGCGGTATCCAGCGTCCTGTAGGTCAGGGCCTAGTCGATGCTGGTGTGCCCGGTGTTGGTGCTGATTCACCGTTCGGTGATGCACCATTTGTTCAGACCTGGGGTCGTCCTGAAACAAGCGGGGATCGGCTGTTCTTCAACTCCGGTTTTGATTTGGGTAATGGTAAAGAGGCCTATGTTCACGGTGGTTATGCGGAGACTGATGGTCGTTATCGTTTCTTCTACCGCGCTGGTTATGACACTGACTGCTCTACGGCTCACGGCACTATCGCAACGCTCTGCCAGGATACTGACTGGGTAGCTGGCACTTTGCGACAAGGCTATACCCCTTTCCTTGACGGTGCTCAGAAAGATATGTCTCTGGTAGCTGGTATCAAAGGTGAGATGGCCAGTGGTATTTTCTACGATATGAGTGTGGGAACTGGTTCTAATGAACTGCGCTATACATTGAATAATACCACCGCATCAAACTTGGGTGTAGCTGCTGACGGCAGCTTCCAGCGCGACTTTGATATGGGCGGATATGATCAAGAAGAAATCAATATCAATGCAGACTTCAGTAAACCCTTAAGTGCTAACGTAAATTTAGCCTTTGGTGCAGAATGGCGTGAAGAGACATTCACTACTATCTCTGGTGAGCAGGCTGCTATCGATGGCAATACTAGTGGCATGAGTACGGCTCAGCCTGAAGCTGCCGGTGAGTTCTCGCGTGACAATGTCGCTATTTATGCAGATTTAGAGCACGATGTTAGTGATGATCTATTATTGCAATATGCATTGCGCTATGAGGATTTCTCTGATTTCGGTAGCACAGTCAATGGTAAAGTTGCCGGCCGTTACACGGTTAGCGACTCACTGACACTACGTGGTTCTGTATCAACAGGCTTCCATGCCCCGACTCCTGGTCAGGCCAATGTAAGTACCGTGATCACAACATTCGATGGTACCTCTGGTCTACAGATTGAAGAAGGCCTAGTGCCATCAACTAGCGCGGCAGCAGTTGCTGTAGGTGGTGCGGCATTGAAAGAGGAAGAATCTTTCAATATGAGTCTTGGGTTTACCTCTGCTCTGTCTGACAACATGACCCTAACGTTTGATATGTATCAAGTTAAAGTGGATGATCGTATCTACCGCACTGGTGATATCCCCAATGGAAATGGTGGGTCAATCTCTTTCTATACCAATGCTATGGATGTAGAGCACCAAGGCTTTGATATAGTCTTATCGTCAACATTCGAGCTTGTGCCTGGTATGGAAACAATGGCTAGCTTGGCCTTTAACCACAATACTATCGAAGTTACTGGTCAAAAGACGATCAATGGCGTCACGCCTGTTAGCGATTCCTTGGTTGAGGATATTGAGAACAACTACCCAGAAAATCGTTGGGTTATCAATACCATGACGAATATCAATGATGACTGGAGCCTCATGGCTCGCCTGAACTTCTATGGCGAACATTATGATGAGCGTGGCACTATAGGTGCAGAAAGTAATCCATCAGCACTAATCGATAGTATTGTCTATTTGGATATAGAACTGGGTTATGATGTTAGCGAAAATTTGCGAATCACTGCTGGTGGCTCTAATATCCTCGATGAATATGTCGATGAAATTGGCGCACCTAATTCCAATCGTATGAGTGTGGGACTGCAATACCCCCGTCGCACCGCGGCTAACTACGAAGGTGGTTCCTGGTACCTAAGAGCTAACTACAGCTTCTAGTTAATAACTAGAAAAAGCTGGGTGGGCTTATAACAATATCGTAATAGGATTACATTATGAGCCTCACTCAGCGAATCGTTGTAGCAATGCTAATGGGCCTCCTTGTGGGGGCCCTTCTTAATTTTATCTCTAGCGGTAATATGCTGCCGCAAGAGTTGCAGAGTTGGCTGGGCATCTATCTGGTTGACGGTTTGTTTGACACTGTGGGACAGATATTCGTCCGTTCATTAAAGCTCCTTGTTGTACCTCTGGTTTTTGTCTCGCTGATTTGTGGTGTCTCCTCGTTAGGTAATAATTCGCGTATGGGCGCTGTGGCGACCAAAACGGTAGCCCTGTATATGACGACCACCGCTATCGCCATCGCGCTGGCAATTATGGTGGCTGTGATCGTTCAGCCCGGCGTAGGAATTGATCTGGCCATGGCGACCGAGTTTGTTGCCAAACAAGCACCGCCTTTAAAGACCACCATTATTAATATTTTCCCCAGTAACCCAGTTCAGTCGATGGCCAATGGCAGCATACTGCAGGTTATTGTTTTCTCACTGTTGATGGGTCTGGCGATTTCTAAAAGTGGTGAAAAAGGTGCGCGTATCAGTGATTTTTTTAATGACGTCAATGAAGTTATTATGAAAATGGTTATGATCCTGATGAAGTTGGCACCCTATGGAATATTTTGTCTTCTCGCCAAGCTGTTTTCAGATGTGGGTATTGGCATGATTCTAAACTTGGCCAAATACTTTTTTACTGTGCTATTTGTGCTGTTACTGCACAGCCTCGGGGTCTACACCTTGATTTTTAAGTTTTTCACTGGCCTCAGTGTAAGGACTTTTTTAAGTAAAATGCGTTCAGCGCTGGCGCTCGCGTTTAGTACAGCCTCAAGTGGTGCAACTATGCCGGTGACACTGCGCACTGTTGAGCAGCGTCTGGGCGTAAACAACAGTGTAGCCTCTTTTACAGTGCCACTAGGCGCCACCATAAATATGGACGGGACTGCAATTATGCAGGGTGTAGCTACAGTATTTATCGCGCAGGCTTATAATATTGGGCTTGGTCTCGATGGTTACCTAACCGTGGTGCTTACCGCCACGCTAGCCTCTATTGGCACTGCCGCAGTGCCCGGTGTGGGTCTGGTGATGCTGGTAATGGTGCTCAATCAGGTCGGCCTTCCTGTTGAAGGTATTGGGCTAATTATCGGTGTTGATCGGTTGCTGGATATGACTCGTACTGCAACCAATGTAACCGGCGATGCCGTGGTCACCACTGTCGTTGCCAATAGCGAAGATTTTCTTGATCGCGCTGTCTTTAATGATCCTGAAGCTGGCGTCAGTTGAGACATCTAATTGTTTTAAAACACAGATCTCAATCTTAAAAAGGGTACTCTTTAATGGCAGGCACGGACCAAATTAGCAATGCGCGACTGAGTTGCTGTTTGTGGTATTTCTCGATAGCTAGCCACTTTACTACCTCGCTGTCGCTGGTTAACGGCAGGCCAGTTTAAAATTAGATAATTATTGTGCAAACTCCAACAGATGCCGGCGTAGCGACTATATTAATAAAACTACATAATTGAATGACACACTAGATCCTAGGATTTTCAAAATGTTAGTGGAGCTTTACCAGCGACATATCGATGAAAAAATCACTCGCTTTCAGAGGATTTTAGAAGCCACTGGCTACCAGACTATTGTGATTGGATCCGGTGAGATCAAAATGCAGTTTCAAGATGATATGGCTTATTCATTTAAAGCCAATTGTTATTTTCGCGAATGGGCACCTCTAGCTACTAGGGCGGGTTGTTATTTGAAGTTAAATGCAGATACCAGCAAGCCGACATTGTTTCTGCTGACAGTAGAAGATATTTGGCATACGGAACCAGAGAGTTTGCCCGCCGGTTTTGATCAGGCTTTTGAAATTATCGAATATGCCAGTATCGATGAAATTAAAACACATCTCACTGACACAGCCACAGCGTTTATTAATGAGGTCAATACCCTAGAAGTAGCCCCCGGTGATTGGAATAATCAGGCTGTTCTAAATCAAATAGATTATCAGCGCCGTGGTAAAACAGCCTATGAGCACGACTGTGTGCGGCAAGCTAATCGTCTTGCGGTACCTGCTCATCGTGCGGCGCAGAAGGCCTTTATGGCTGGTGCCTCAGAGGTGCAGATTGCCGCTGCCTATTTGGCAGCCTGTGATTGCCGTGAGAGTGAAATGCCCTACGGGATTATCGCCGGGGTCAATGAGCACGCCGCAGTATTACATCATCACAATTTATTTAAACAGCCACAGACACCGCGCAGTTTCTTGATTGATGCGGGAGTCGAAGTAAATGGTTATGCCTCAGATATTACCCGCACCTATGCCTATGATTCAGGCAGTGATTTTGCAGCCATGATCCAATTGTTGGATCAGAAACAACTTGAATTGTGTGCAGAGGGCGGCATCGATAAAAGTCCTCTGGATATTCATGTGTTGTCTCAGCATAAAATTGCTGAGGTACTGATTGATTTTGATGTGCTGAACATGTCCGCAGAGGAGGCAGTGACCAATGATATTACCGGCTGTTTTTATCCCCATGGGCTGGGTCATCATTTGGGTAGTAATGTCCATGATAAGGGCGCACAACTGGCCAATGCGCAGGGCGATATAATTCCGCCCTCAGAGAAATATCCAAAACTGCGCTCGGGGTCACCTATGGTCGCCAATCAGATTCATACGGTGGAGCCGGGACTATATTTTATTCCAGCGTACTTGGATAAGTTAAAGACCGGAGAATACGCCCGGTTGATTAATTGGGCACGGGTTGATGAATTTTTGCCCTATGGCGGAATCCGCATTGAGGACAACATTATTGTACATGCTGATAATACGCTGGAAAATCTTACACGTGAGGCATTTGCGGCGATAAATTAATGGGTAAATTACAAATTTTTACCACCGGTGGAACCATCGATAAGGTGTATTTTGATGCTCTGAGTGAGTTTCAAATAGGTGCACCAGTAATCGACAGTATACTAAGGTGCATGAATGTAGGTTTCGAATATACGATCGATGAGCTAATGCGCCTTGATAGTTTGGATATGACAGACGATCATCGTCGCCAGATTCAACAGGCTGTGGCAGCTGCACGGTCGCAGAAAGTTCTTATTACTCATGGTACCGATGGCATGGTTCGAACTGCAAGTTGGCTTAGGGAGGTGCCAAATAAAACTATAGTCTTGACCGGTGCATTGCAGCCGGCTGCGTTTACCAATACCGATGCAGTTTTTAATATTGGCAGTGCTATTGGGGCCATTCAGATGTTAACAGAGGGTGTCTATATCGCGATGAATGGTCAGATTTTTAGCGCCGACAATGTGCTTAAGAATCGCACCGAGCGTCGTTTCGAACCAGTAGTTTAGAAGCCCCGACTAAAGTCCCCGCTGCCATTCCTCTCTAAGTCGAATGACCCCTGGTTGATTAATCGCCGTATCTACAATTGACAGTAATTTTTCTTTATCTTTACCTAAAACGCCTTTAAGTACTAGATAATTTGAAGCGTGGTCGCTTCTAAATATGGTTTTATCCAGTTCTAGGTTATTTAGCAAGATCTGCATTTCACGAAACAATTCTAGTTTCCCGAGCTTGCGCCAGCGACCGTCAAAAGCCTCCTCGAAACCTGTACTGCCGGTTGGAAATTCAACTACCAATGTGCTCAGGTAATCAGGTTGAGCCGCATTCATTAATCTAGCCGAATTGAGTGCGTGTTGGTGACTGAGTTCGGGCCCACCTAGGCCATTTAAAATCATCACTGAACTCTTCATTCCCGCTTTTTTTATTTTCGTTAGAGCGTTTAAAGAAGAGTCATAATCCTCCCCTTTGTTAACTAACTTGAGTACTTCATTGTCACCACTTTCGCAGCCTACATACATTAAATTAAGGCCTAGATCATAAAGATCCTGTAATTCCTCAACAGATTTATTCTTCAAATTACGAGGTAGGCAGTAGGAAGATACGCGCTGAATATCTGGGTAGTACTTGCTAATCATCTGCAAGATATCCACCAGCCGGCGAGTACTTAATGTCATCGCATCACCATCGGCAAGAAATATACGCTTTACCGGATAACCAGCTTTATTTAGGCTACGCAATTCTTGTTCAATGGTCTCTAAAGACTTGGGGCTAAACCGTTTCTGCTCATCTGTGTACATTTCACAAAATGTACATTTGTTATAGGAACAACCATTGGTTACTTGCAAAATTAAAGATCGTGCCTCACTGGGAGGCCGAAATACCGGTTGTATGTAATCGAGAGGATACATATTGTCTTTCTATTCCGAAGGATTCTGAGCCACTTTCAACTGCGCTGTTAGACCATTGAACCCTAAACCCTTATTAGTACTGAGACTCGGGAAGTCGTACCACCATGCCGTCCATAGCCGCTGTAACGTTCACCTGACAGGCTAGTCTGCTAGTTGGTTCTTTGGTGTCAAGATAGCCTAGTAGCTCAGCTTCTTGGGTTCCAGCGGTGCCAGTTACCTCTGTCCAACGATGATCAATCATACAATGGCAGGTGCAACATACACAGCAACCGCCGCATTCAGCAACCATACCATCGATCAAGTTATCCATTGCGCCCTGCATTAGGGTAATGCCTTCGGCGACTTCAACACTGTGCTCTGTGCCGTCAAATTCGACATAGTTTATTACTGGCATCTGTTACTTCCTTTTTAAATTAATAATGACTTTAGGTCAGTACTCTCATCAGCCAAGGAAGCCGCATCACAATCAGTACCTTGTAAAATGAGTTTTTTTGCGAGCATAAAATCTTTTGGTCGATTAATGCAGTCAGCAGCCAGAATTTTATTGTTAGCGATATAAAATACGCTAAAGGAGCGACCATTATTGATGTCACCGCGCACTACGGCCTCTGTATAACCCTGATTCATGCCAGTAATTTGCAGTTTGACATCAAATTGATCTGACCAGAACCAGGGTAGTTCCGCGTAGGCCTTCTCTATCCCACATAGACTTGCCGCTGCTGCCTTAGCCTGCTCTGTCGCATTGGGTACAGATTCTAGGCGCAGGTTACGGTTTAAAATTGGATTAGGATGATTGGTGCAATCCCCGGCTGCGACTATATCTTCATGGCTGGTCTGGGCAAATTCATTAACCAAGATACCGTTGTCCACTGTTAAACCGGCGTCACTAGCCAGTTCAGTATTGGCGATAACACCAATACCAATAATTGCCATATCTGCGTCTATGGCGGTGCCATCGGCGCAGATCACTTGAGTTAATGCCTGGTCACCGAGCAGCTTAGCTGCCTGAGTATCAAGGCGGATATCAATACCTTCTTCTGTGTGCAGGCGTAAATAAAAGGCCGATACCTGAGGGGAAGCGACTCTTTTTAGCAGTCGCGATTCAGTTTCGAGAAGCGTCACTTTGACGCCAAGTTTGTTTAATGAGGCTGCGGTTTCTAAACCTATATAACCACCGCCAATAATGACCGCAGTTTTGGCCGTTTTGGCCGAAGCTTGAATGCCTTTTACATCATCCATGGTGCGCAGGTAATGAACGGCATTTAAGTCAGCGCCGGGAATTGGCAATGGTCGCGCTCGCGCACCGGTACACAGGGCCAATTTATCGAAGCCCAGTATTTCGCCACTATCGAGGTGAACCTGTTTGTTTTGGGTATCGATCGAAGTAACCCTAGTACTCAATTTAAATGTTACATTGAGCTTTTGATAGGCTGCGGGTGCGCGCAAAGCTAGTTGCTCATCGGCAATAGTATTGGCTAGGTAGGCTTTAGAAAGGGGTGGTCGCTGATAGGGTGGATGGTCTTCATCACTGATAACGGTAATGTTTCCTTCCCAGCCATTTTGGCGCAGGCTGATAATGAGTTGCACGGCGGCATGGCTTGCCCCTATGACAATACAGTGATTACTTGGATTCATAAATACAATCTTTTATGGTGGACAAAATTTTGATCTATCTACAGCGAGACGGGATATTTTAGTCTAAAATGCCGTCTCTCCACCAATATGCAATATACTTTTTTTTAATAGTGAAAATTTTCTATGCAGTCCCGCAGTCAATCCTCTTCGAGTGAGCTAGATTCCATCTTCGGTATTGGTATCGATTTCGGTACCAGCAATAGCGCTGCAGCAGTGTTTGATGGCCAGCAGGTAATGCTCGTCAATCTTGCTCAGCACAGTGCGATTATGCCGTCTGCCAACTATGTTGATAGAGACTTTGTCACCTCCACTGGGCAGAGGGCAATCGACGACTATATCAAAGGTAATCAGGGTAGAAAGGTAGAGCTCAGTGTTGAAGTTTTAGGCGAGGCCAGAACGAGTGCGGGCAGTGGTGATGGTCCGGCGGGTGAGGGCGAGACCAGTAAGGTCTATGGTCAGGCGTTTAATGATTCAGGTCTGCCCGGACGTCTATTTCGCGGCACCAAACGTTTGTTGGGTAACTCAGACAGCGGGCGCACCATGATTTTTAATCGTGCCTTTCGGCTGGTGGCCCTAGTTACACCTATATTAGTTGGCATCCGCAAGGCGCTACAGCACAGATTGGAAGATGCAACACATGCCTGCATTGGACACCCAGTAAATTTTGAAGGTCTAGAGCAGGGGCGCAATGATATTGCCCTGGAGCGTCTTAGCGAATCCTATACTTATGCCGGCATTACTCGACAGACATTCTGTCCCGAACCTACCGCAGCGGCAATCAGTTATCTGTTTAACCACCCTGAAAACGAAGGTCAGAGGGTACTAACCGTTGATTTTGGTGGCGGCACATTGGACTTTAGTATTCTCAGTCGAACTGGGGATTCGTTTAGGGTGGAAGCGACTCATGGCATTGCCCTGGGTGGCGATAAGATAGACCAGACGATTTTTCGTGAATTGGTTTTTCCGCTGTTAGGAAAGGGGGAGCGCTGGAGTCGAGTTGTGGATGGCGCGGAAATTGATACGTTGTTTCCCTTTGGCGATTTTGAAGACTTGCTAATTAATTGGCCCGTGAGCTATATGCTCAACCAAAATAAATACACAGCGCCAGTCATGCAGCGCATGGAAGAACCCGATGAGGCGGCAACTAAGTTCAAGCGGCTCTATGATTTAATCAAGCAAAACTACAGCTATCAGATATTTGAGGCGATCAAAACCTTTAAAGCCGAACTATCTTCACAAGATTCTGCGGTCTTAGATATTCCAGAGATTGATATAGAAGTCAGTCTCGAGCGCTGGGAGTTTGAGGTGATGATCTCTGACTTGCTGTTTCAACTCGAACAAGCCATCACAATGATACTCAATAAAGTTGGTCTTCAGGCGTCTGATATAGATCTAGTTTTGCGTACTGGCGGCTCCTCGTTAATTCCTGCGGTAAAAGATATTTTGGATAACCAATTTGCCGGCAAGGTAGTCGAGCATGACCCCTTTACAAGTGTGGCAGCTGGCTTGGCGATTGCTGATTATTTTGGTTATGGCCTTGAGCGGCCAACGTAATTCAAATCAGGTTTAAACCTCTATCCTTTACAAAGATACTTGCATGCGACAAGCAAGATAATTAAACTATCGGGCAAATAAATATCTTAGCCAGTCAAAGTGCCCCTAGGCATCGGAGAATATATGAGCACGTCCACTAATCCAAAAGCCAGTGTCGCTGGTGCTGATCACAACGAGCAAAAAGGTATCCCCCTAAGGTTCGTAACTGCAGCTAGCCTGTTTGATGGCCATGATGCTGCGATTAATATTATGCGGCGCATATTGCAAGGCGCTGGGGTTGAGGTTATTCATCTGGCACATAACCGCTCTGTGGCCGAGGTGATTGAAACGGCACTGCAAGAGGATGCTCAGGGCATCGCCATTAGTTCCTATCAGGGTGGCCACGTGGAGTACTTTAAGTATGCGGTTGATCTGCTTAAAGAGGCGGGAGCGGAGCATATTAAAATCTTTGGCGGCGGTGGCGGTGTAATTGTCCCAGCAGAAATTAAGGAGCTTGAAGCCTACGGGGTAGAGCGAATTTACTCCCCCTATGACGGTCAGGATCTGGGGCTGGTCGGCATGATCGATGATATGATCGCGCGCTGTTCTCTGGGCAGTTACAACGATGCCTCGGTCTCCTCTAAAGACCTGAGTGGATCCGATGGCCGGGGTCAATTGGCTCGCCTGCTCACGGCGATTGAACGCAATGAATTAACTGAAAAACAAAAAGGCTCTCTGCATGAACAGGCACAGTTTCTTGTCAATAAGGTCCCAGTTTTAGGTATTACGGGCACTGGTGGAGCGGGTAAGTCATCGCTGACTGATGAGTTGATTAGACGCTTTCGTCAGGACAGTGCAGATGAGTTGAAAATTGCTGTGTTGGCCATTGATCCGACGCGCAGAAAGACCGGTGGTGCCCTATTGGGTGACCGCATTCGCATGAATGCTATTTATCATGAAAATATTTATATGCGGTCTATCGGCACCAGAAGTGCAGCGGGAGAAGTGCCCAATTCCCTGGTCGATATTATCAGCGCGCTGCGATTAGGTGGCTTTGATATGGTCGTGGTAGAGACGCCGGGTATTGGTCAGGGTGATGCAGGCATAGTGCCCTATGTGGATGTTCCAATCTATGTTATGACCCCAGAATTTGGTGCTCAGAGTCAGCTGGAAAAAATCGATATGCTCGATTTCGCTGAACTGGCAATTATCAATAAATTTGATCGCAAAGGCAGTGATGATGCCTATCGTGATGTGTGTAAGCAGATACAGCGTAATCGCGAAGCCTGGACGCAGATGCCAGAAGAAATGCCGGTATTTGGTACTATTGCCTCGCGTTTTAATGATGATGGCGTAACCGCAGCCTACCAAGAATTACTTAGCCTGCTGCAGGCGCGAGGGTTGCGTACCTTTACTCAGCATCTGGACAAAGTCACTTGCAGAACACCCTCAGAAAAAACCGTGGTAGTGCCGGCAGACCGTCAGCGCTATCTAGCTGAAATCTCTGCGGGTGTGCGCGGCTATCATCAGCAGGTAGCAGTACAGGCTAATCTAGCCCGAGAACAGCAACAGCTAGCTGCCACCAAAATAATGCTTGAGGATAGTGGCGCCGAGACGCCTGCAACTATTGACGCCTTAATTGCTGAGCGCAAGCAGGCGATGGATGCTCGAGCGAGTAAGTTGTTGGAAAATTGGCCAGATCAGGTCAAGGCCTATTCCGGTGACGAGAAAGTCGATGTGCTGCCCAATGGCAAAGAGATCATTACCAAGCTCAACAGTATCTCACTGTCGGGAAATAAAATCTCTCGCGTATCCTTGCCTCGATACGACGACAATGGCGAGTTGGTCAAATGGTTGATGCGCGAAAACCTACCTGGCGAGTTTCCCTACACCGCCGGCGTGTTTCCATTTAAACGAGAGGGTGAAGACCCTGCGCGCATGTTTGCTGGGGAGGGCGATGCTTTTAAAACCAATCGCCGGTTTAAGGCGTTATCTGAGCACAGTGAAGCAAAACGTCTGTCCACCGCCTTTGATTCAGTAACCCTGTATGGTTGGGATCCTGATGAGCGACCTGATATTTATGGCAAGGTGGGTAATGCCGGTGTCTCGATTTGTACCCTGGATGACATGAAGGCACTCTATGACGGCTTTGATCTGTGCAACCCAACTACCTCTGTGTCTATGACAATTAATGGCCCAGCACCCACTATTTTGGCCATGTTTTTAAATACTGCAATTGACCAGCAGCAGGAAAAGTTTGTCCTTAAACACAAGCGCCAGCCAGATGCAGCTGAATATCAATCCCTGCGTAGCCATACTTTAAAGCATGTGCGCGGCACAGTGCAGGCGGATATTCTTAAAGAAGATCAGGGTCAAAATACCTGTATTTTCTCGACCGAATTTAGTCTGCGTATGATGGGCGATATGCAGCAGTACTTTATTGATCAGGAAATTCGCAATTTCTACTCAGTGTCTATTTCTGGGTATCATATTGCCGAAGCTGGAGCGAACCCAATTTCCCAGTTGGCCTTTACCCTATCCAATGGTTTTACCTTTGTTGAAGCCTATCTCGCTCGCGGCATGAATATCGATGACTTTGCTCCTAACCTTTCGTTCTTCTTTTCTAATGGTATGGATCCAGAGTACACAGTGATGGGTCGAGTGGCCCGTCGCATTTGGGCAGTTTCTATGCGTGATCGCTATGGTGCTAACCCACGCAGCCAAAAGCTCAAGTACCATATTCAGACCTCTGGCCGGTCATTGCATGCTCAGGAAATGAACTTCAATGATATTCGCACTACTCTGCAAGCACTGATCGCGATTTATGATAACTGCAATAGTCTGCATACCAATGCCTATGATGAAGCCATCACCACGCCCACCGAAGAATCAGTGCGCCGAGCACTTGCTATTCAGCTGATTATTAATCAGGAATGGGGACTGGCCAAAAACGAAAATCCCAGTCAGGGCGCTTTTATTATTGATGAGTTAACTGACTTGGTTGAAGAGGCGGTTCTTCAGGAGTTTGAGAAAATCTCTGATCGCGGTGGTGTTCTAGGAGCCATGGAAACTGGTTATCAACGTGGTAAGATTCAAGAGGAGTCGTTGTACTACGAACATAAGAAACACGATGGCTCATTCCCGATTGTGGGGGTGAATACATTCCTTAGTGATTCTGACGAAGAGCCTATGGAAATTGAGTTGGCCCGTTCAACCGATGATGAGAAGAAGAGTCAGATTAGTCGCCTGCGTGAGTTCCAAGGTGCCAACAATGATGAGGCTGAGCAGATGCTTAAGCGCCTGCAACGTGCCGTGAGTCAGGGTGATAATGGCTTTGAAGTATTGATGGATGCAGTGCGTTGTTGTTCGCTTGGCCAAATTACCAATGCACTGTTTGATGTTGGCGGCCAGTATCGACGAAATATGTAATATACAGTTTAGAAATTTAAGAGTTTAAACATGGCCAAAGCCCTACGCCTCACTCAGGTTGAGCGCAAAGAAATATCTGATGCCAAAATGCTAGATGCCGCGGTCGACCTTATAGTCGAGCGCGGTGCTGGCCAGACTACTTTAAAAGATGTAGGCGAAAAGGCCGGGTACTCTCGTGGCCTGGCTGGTTATCGCTTCGGCAACAAAGAGGGCCTTTTCGATTTTGTGCTGCGCTCGGTCGGCGATCAATGGCTTGGGGAACTAACGCAGGTTACCCAGCAAAAATATGGCTATGAGGCGATTGCCGCCGCACTGGATGCCCATATTCAGTTCTGTGCCGATGCGCCGAAACATGTGGAGGCATTTTACCGTCTATGGTTTGAAGCCCTAACGCCCGAATCACAGCTAAAAGGGGTGATCTTGGGAATCCACAAACGTCGACGTGCTGACGTGATTAGCTGGTTAGAGCAGGGCATCGAGCGGGAGCTACTGGCACCGACTATTGATAAAGCACTTATCGCCGACCACTTTACAGCATCCGTGAGCGGCATTGTGTATCACTGGATGAGTGATCCGGACAACCTTGCTGAGATGCGTGCCAACCACAATGGCCTCAAGGATGTGATGCGCGTCATGCTCTCAGGCGAGTCCAGTTAGCCTTGTTGCGTTCAAAGGCGATAAAACAACCTTAAACTGCGACCAAATAGAGCATCTGCGCCAAACATATCTTGCATGAGAATCCCAGCCCACTTAACCTAGGTCGCTAATAAAAAAACACTACCGATTTGCACTTTAACTGGGGGTACACATGGCGGGTCCAACTGCGGGAAACTCAACAGCAACGGCGGGGGAAGCTCAGCAACAGGGCACTCAGAAATTTGCGTTTATCGCAATGACCTGTCTGTTTTTCTTCTGGGGCTTTATTACCGTTCTAAACGATATTCTAATTCCTTTCCTGAAAGAGTCTTTTGATCTTAACTACACCCAAGCGATGTTGGTGCAATTTTGTTTCTTTGGGGCTTACTTCGTAGTCTCGCCATTTGCGGGCAAGTTAATCGATAAAGTTGGCTATCAGCAGGGCATTGTTATGGGTCTTCTGACCACCGCTGCCGGTTGTATCCTCTTCTATCCCTCCGCTAGCCTGCATATGTATTCTCTGTTTCTGTTTGCTTTTTTTGTACTGGCCAGCGGTATTACCATCTTGCAGGTTGCGGCCAATCCATATGTTGCCGCGCTGGGGCCAGAAACCACGGCTGCTAGCCGCTTAAACCTGGCTCAGGCAGCTAACTCGCTGGGGACCACCGTTGGCCCAATTGTTGGCGCTGCATTGATACTGGGAGTAGCTACTGCCGATGCCTCTGCAGTTCAGGGTCCCTATCTTATGATTGCCGGTTTGCTGGTTGCTGCGGCGTTGGTGTTTAGATTTATTAAATTGCCTGTGTTGGCTCATGTTGAAGCCACAGGTGAAGAGGCTGACGGCAATATCTGGGAACACCGTTCACTGGTGCTGGGGGCGCTGGCAATCTTCCTTTACGTGGGCGGTGAGGTTTCTATCGGTAGCTTCCTGGTTAACTATTTTGCAGACAGCTCGATTGCAGGTATGAGTGCTGCAGACGCTGGTGAAATGGTCGCTTACTACTGGGGCGCGGCTATGGTCGGGCGTCTGGTGGGTGCTGGGCTGATGAACTATGTTGCCGCCACCAAGTATCTGGCAGTTAATGCACTGATTGCTATTATCATGATCATCGTCAGCATGAACAGCACCGGTGGTATTGCCATGTGGTCTATTCTGGCTGTTGGCTTCTTTAACTCTATTATGTTCCCTACTATCTTTACCCTCGCAGTTAAGGGGCTGGGCGCAATGACTAGTAAGGGTTCTGGCCTAGTTTGTCAGGCGATTGTCGGCGGTGCTCTTATACCGCTGGTGCAGGGTTTCACCGCTGATATCATTGGCATTCAGCTAAGCTTTATTGTGCCAATGCTCTGTTATATCTACATTGGATGGTACGCGCTCAATGGCTCTAAAGAGACCTCAACCGATAGCTAAAATTAGTTAAATCAGTAAAATGCTTAGATGGTCAACCATCTAAAGCAACTTCTGGATATCTGGTACCCGCAGCGAGATTCTCAGCTGTGGGTACTGGCTACCGTCTACAAAACCGAAGGCCCTTGCTACCGAAAATCTGGTGCAATGATGCTGTTCAATGACCTAGGTCAGCAGTATGGTCTGCTCAGTGGCGGCTGCCTCGAAGCCGATATTCAACGTCAGGCTGCAAAGGTTATGCGTAGCCAGCAATCCCTAACCGTCTGTTATGACGGAAGCGACGAAGATGATATTTCCTATCAGCTCGGTATTGGTTGTGGCGGTACGGTACATATTCTCTTACAGCCGGTGCGGGCGGCCCAAAATTATCTTAATTTAGGCGAGATTCGCGATCATCTGGCAGACCATGGTCAGGGACAATACTGGCAACTGGTCGATGAAAATAGTGATACTCACAGCCATTGGCATACCTCTGACTACAGCGATCAGCCGCGGCTAGTGCACCAAGATAACCAGTGCTGGCTCGTCACTAATATTAAGCCGCAGCCCCATATTTTGATCGTTGGTGGTGGTGTGGATGCACGACCCCTGGTCAGCATGGCCAAGGGCCTAGGCTGGACAGTGACTCTCTGGGACTCAAGGCCAGCCAATGCACGGCGAGAATATTTTATGGCAGCCGATACAATCCTAGATTGCCCGATCACAAGTCTTGTTGATCAGCCCTGGTTTCAGCAATTGGACGCCGCCGTAGTGATGTGCCATAACTTAGAGATGGATGCGCAAGCCATCAAAACGTTACAGACTTCTTCGCTGGCCTATCTGGCGTTGTTGGGGCCATTGGCAAGACGGCAACAGGTGTTGGCTCTGGCGCAACTCGACGCCAATAAGTTGCCTATTCCTATTGCAGGACCAGCAGGATTGGACTTAGGTGGAGAACTGCCCGAGGGGATCGCCCTGTCCATACTTGCCGAATGCCACGGGGTATTGCATCAGGCCAGCGGTAGATCTCTCAGCGGTGCGTTGACAGTTTCTACTGGCAACCGTTGATTTGTATGATGAATAATATTGCTGTACTTATTATGGCCGCAGGGGCATCAACGCGATTTGGCTCTCCTAAGCAGTTGGCTATGTTGCAGGGGCAGACATTGCTTCAGCGCAGCATAGATAGTGCCAAAGCAACTGATCCCCTCAGCGTTACGGTAGTGCTAGGTGCTAATCATGGGCGCATTGAGCCCGAGATTACAGGCGCGCAGATTACAGTTAATCACGATTGGCATCAGGGGTTGGGTAGCTCAATTGCCTGGGGTGTTAAAAACATTGATCATGAGGCTGATGGGATATTGGTGTTGCTAGCGGATCAGGTGCAAATCAGCACACAGCACCTTGTTCGACTGGCAGAGCATTTTGATGGTAATAATATCGTCTGTGCTACCTACTGCGGCTCTAGGGGCGTGCCGGCAATTTTTCCGCGCAGTGTTTTTCGCCATTTAGTGGCGCTTACTGGTGATAACGGTGCCAAGGCGATATTGCAAAATCCTCCTGTCGCGGCGTTAGAAGTTGTGCTTTCCCAGGCGGCGCTAGATATTGATAGAGTTGAAGATTTAAGGACATTATTGCAGTCGTAAAAAACCAATTACCAAAAACCAAAAGGATAAAACTCATGGGCCCATTGGCTGGAGTAAAGATAATAGAGATTAAAGGTATTGGCCCCGGGCCCTTTGCCGGAATGCTGCTGGCAGATATGGGCGCTGAAGTGATTGTGGTTGAGCGCTCTTCCAAGGGTAGCGGCACGGTTGCCCTACCAGCTGCCATGGACTGTAATTCGAGGGGTAAAAAGTCCATTGCCCTCAATCTTAAAACCGCTGCCGGCGCCGAAACATTGCTGCGTCTGGTAGAGTCCGCGGATATGTTATTTGAAGGCTTTCGCCCCGGTGTTGCCGAGCGACTGGGCTTTGGGCCTGAACATTGTCATGCGCGCAATCCTCGCCTAGTCTATGGCCGCATTACCGGCTGGGGCCAGACCGGGCCCCTAGCTAAAACCGCCGGCCATGATATTAACTATATTTCACTAACCGGCTCTCTGGCTGCTATTGGCAACCCGGATAAACCTACAGTGCCGCTCAATCTAGTTGGCGACTATGCCGGCGGCAGCATGTATCTGGTTATGGGTATGTTGGCTGCACTCTATGAAGCCGAGCGCTCGGGCAAAGGTGATGTTATCGATGCTGCTATTACCGATGGTTCTGCCAGCCTGATGTCGATGTTTCACAGCATGGATAAACTGGGTGCCTGGGTCCCTGAACGGCGCAGTAATATGCTCGATGGTCCTGCCCCTTTTTATGATACATACGAAACTAGCGATGGTCGTTTTGTATCCATAGGCTCAATCGAGCCGCAATTTTACGCACTGCTGGTCGAGAAAACGGGCGTAGATCCCAAAGAATTTGCCAACCCCTTCGATAAGAGTCAATGGCCACTGATGAAAGAGCGCTTGATAGGGGTATTTAAAACCAAATCCCAGGCCCAATGGTGCGAGTTAATGGAAGGGACGGATCTTTGTTTTGCGCCTGTGCTTAATTACCGTGAAGCGCCATCCCATCCACATAATGCGGCGCGCAATACCTACATTGAGATTGAGGGCCTAACCCAGCCAGCACCGGCACCCAGGTTTGCCCGTTCTGACTGTGCTACGCCATCAGCACCCTCATCCGAAGGTGCTGATACCCAACAAGTACTGTCACAGTGGGGCTTCTCAGAACAGGAAATAACAGCGCTCGGAGACAGTGGAGCACTTTCCTAATGGCACATTTGCCTAGATGAAAATTCTTGTCGCAGGCGCCGGAATCGGGGGTCTTACGGCGGCCCTGTGCCTGCATAAAACAGGTCATCAGGTGCAGCTACTTGAGCAGGCAGCAGAATTTAGCGAAGTGGGTGCCGGTATTCAGTGCGGCGCAAATGCAATTCGAGTGCTAGATTATTTGGGGTTAAAAGACCAGATAGAAGCTATTGCGGTGGATCCATTGCGAGCAGATTTTCGTGAGCACAAAACCGGCGCAGTACTTCACAGCCTGCCTTTTGGACAAGATTACGCCCAGCGCCATGGCGCCCCTTACCTGCATGTGCACCGCGCCGACCTGCATCGAATACTGTCTAACGCTTTTAACGCGCGAGCAGCCTCCGCAGTGACGTTTAACGCTACCGTGGCCAGCTACAGTGAACAGGACGATAAGGTGACTGTGCAGACCGAGGATGGCCGCCAGTTTGAAGGTGACTGTCTAGTTGCCGCAGACGGCGTAAAGTCAGTAATTCGCGATCAATTACTTGGTCACAGAGAGCCCGTATTTACTGGCAATATTGCCTGGCGAGGAGTGGTGCCAGCAGACAGATTGCCAGCGGACTTTATGGAAAAGACCGTTAGTAACTTTGTTGGCCCCAATAAACATATGGTGATTTACTATTTGCGCCAACAGCAGCTAGTCAATTTTGTCGGTGTGGTAGAGAGTGATTACTGGGCACAAGATTCTTGGACGCAGAAGGCGCCTTGGCAAGAATTAAAAAATGACTTCGCCGGCTGGCATCCAGCAGTGCAAGCGGTAATAGATGCTGTCGACAAAGATGAGTGTTATCGCTGGGCACTGCATACTCACCAGTCATTCAGTCATTGGAGTTCAGCCCGTGTGACCCTACTCGGGGATGCAGCCCATGCGACCTTGCCTTTTATGGCTTCAGGCGCGGCTATGGCCATTGAGGACGGACGGATTCTACAACGATCCTTAGATCAGGTTTCTAATGTGGAGCAGGGCTTGAAGTTGTATCAGCGCAACAGACTGGCACGCACGGCAAAAGTACAGGCCATGTCGACGCAAATGGGTCGGCTGTACCATATTAAAAAACCATTTTTACTGCGCTGGGCGTTTAAGGCGCTGAGCCTTTTGCCAGGTAAAAAAGATCAGTTTTTGCCCAACTATGACGCCAATACAGTGACCATTAAATAGCGTATTAATAGCTCAATAGAGGAAATAGTAATGAAGCCAGTCTGTTTAGTAATTGGCGCAGGTGCGGGCATAGGCGGTACTGTCGGCAAGCGATTTGCCGCTGAGGGCTATCATGCAGTGTTATGTCGCCGCAGTGATCAGTCGGGCCTAGATACACTGGTCACCGATATCCAGGCCCAGGGGGGTGATGCCAGCGGCTATCTGTTAAATGTGGTCAACGAAGGTGTTGTCGAAAAGTTGGTTGCAGCAGTCGAACAGGATATTGGTCCCATTGAGGTGGTTATTTTTAATCTGGGAGCGCAGATTGGTGATCGCGGCTTGCAAGATACGTCCTACAAAGCGTTTGAGCGATGCTGGCATATAGCTACCTTTAGTTTATTTCGTACCGCATCCGTTGTCTGCCCGCTAATGGTAGAGCGAGGTAAGGGCTCGATAATAGTCACCTCTGCCACTGCAGCTGTGCGCGGTAATGCGGGACAGCATGCCCATGCTGCGGCCATGGGTGCGCGTCGCATGCTGTGCCAGTCTCTGAATGCCGAGTTTGGTCCCAAGGGTCTGCATATTGCCCATGTGTTAGTAGACGGTGCCGTTGATGCCCCAGATACCTTAGGTAAGATGCTTGGAGAAGAGCGATTTAAAGCACTGCGTGAAACTCGCGGTATGGACAATGATGGCTTAATCTTACCAGAGAAGGTCGCAGATACTTATCTGCATCTTGCTCAACAGCACAGATCAACCTGGACTCATGAGTTGGATATTAGATCCTTCACAGATCTTGCTTGGTGGAATCATTAAAACTATTTTAGCTAGCTTGAGCTATGGACCCATTGCACCATGACTAACACACCTATCGATGAGATATTTCTAAACTGGCTAAGCGCCAACCAAAAAAATGCTTGGATGGTTATTCCTGTACTGGCATTTTTGGAAGCCTGCCCAGGTCTCGGGTTATTGGCCTCTGGCATTATTCTTTTAACAGTGTCGACTATTCTCTACACCGAACAGATCGTTAGCCTCTATCTAATCATGCCATTGGCTTTTATGGGTGCCTGTCTATCAGATCATCTAGGTTTTTACCTAGGCCGTTGGTTTGGGCCCAAATTTCATCACACTGCCTTCGCTAAAAAACAGGCAGTGCGTCTGCAAAAGGGTGAGGCCTTTATTCTTAAGTACGGCGCTGCCGCCATTATTGTGGGTCGACTGATGACAGCAGTGCGCAGCCTAGTACCCATGATGGTAGGCATTAGCGGTACTGACAGAGTGAGATTTACTCTTATTGATATTCTTGCCTGCGCCATCTGGTCGGCGGGCCTTGGTCTGCTGGTGGTTGGACTGGATAGTTTTATACCCTAACAGGTGGTAATAGTTAAGGCTGAACTTGAATCATCGCCCCCAGTATCTGGTAAACCTATTAGCTCAGTATGGGAGCTATTTCGTCTATACCTTTATCATCAAATAAACCAAATAGAATATTTGCATTGAAGAGCAACATAAGAGCGCAAAAAATAAGACCACCCCATAGAAATAACTCCCCTACCAATAAGTCTAAATCACCCATAAATACCATTACTTTGATTTATGACAGACATCTTTTGTTATTTGTATACCTATTTATACAAATGGGAATTTACAGATATATCACGAGATAAGGGGGGGGTGATAAACAATGCTTGGGATGGGATATTTTGAGTTATATATGGGTATGCAAAGGAGGTGAGAAAGTTTCCCTCTTCGTTCCCTTTATTTTTAACTCGTTTGGAAAGAAAAAATAAACTTACTAAATGATTGATTTTGATGGTAGCTACGGGTGGACT
>Ga0206677_10000106_pt1 | contig 68827 bp, 79 predicted proteins | sample M130m12015metaG_FD_155475 | JGI IMG/M metagenome (GOLD analysis project Ga0206677, IMG submission 155475) | Ammonia-oxidizing marine archaeal communities from Monterey Bay, California, United States - M1 30m 12015 | ecosystem: Environmental > Aquatic > Marine > Intertidal zone | place: USA... | reverse complement strand
TAAACTTGCAAAAACAAGATGTTAATTACGACATCGTAAAAAAATATGGTAACCAAGGGTTATCAGGATACTTAGAAGCTTTAGGAGCAGTTACTGCTGTTGGGTCTGATGAGTTCAAACACTTTGAAGAGCGAATGCTTCACGAAGAATTAGTATTAGCTTCAAGTAGCTCAATAGTAGGCACATTAGCTGCTGCTAAAAATGAAGCTACATTTGTATTATCTTCTGCAGCAACTCGTAAATACATTCGTAAAAATGCTGTTATTCAGTTTCAAAACGGTGATTTAGCTATTGTTACTGATCATGATGTTACCGGTCAAGATACACAGTTTAAAGCGACACCTGTTACTACGTGGTCTGAGTTCGATACTAACGCTGGTACTACTGCTGCAGCTATGAACGGTTACAAGTTAATCGTAATTGGTCTTGAATTTGGAAAAGGAACTGATCAACCAACTAGCATCGAGCCATTAGTTGACGATGTAGTGGGTCGTACTGCGATTTATAAAGAGTCTTTCTTAGTAAATGGTTCTGACGCTACACAAATTGTTCACGTAAAAGTAGACAATGGTGCTGGTAAATCAGGATACGTTTGGTACATTAAAGGTGAAGGAGACACTCGTCGTCGATTTGAAGACTACTGCGAAGCTTCCTTAATGTTTGGTAAGAAGAAAACTAATGACCTCGCTTCTTTAGGCGCAGATGGTTTAGGTATTACTGGACAAGACGGGTTACTTACTCAAGCTGAAGCTAAGGGTATGACTGATCTATCTGGAACAATGTTAACTGATGCTCGTGTTGACGCATGGGTTGATGCAATTGACCGTCAAAGAGGACCAGCTGAATATACTGCATGGTGTGGTTTAGATGTGTCTTTAGCTCTTGATGACTGGATGGCTTCTAAAAACCAAACTACTGGTATTGGCGAGCAAAACTGGGGAGCATTTAACAACAGCAAGGATATGGCGATGAACTTCGGTTTTGAATCATTTACTCGTGGTGGTTACACGTTCCACAAAAAACTATACGATATGTTTAACGACAGAGGTATGGGTGGTTCATTAGGATACAGAAAGAAAGCTTTATTTGTTCCTTCTGGAGTTCAAAAAGATCCACGTTCAGGATTAAACATTCCTGCACTTCAAATTCGATACAGAGAAGCTAATGGTTACTCAAGAAAAATGGAGCACTGGTTTACAGGTTCTGCTGTTCTTGCTAATCCTACTTCTACAAGTGATGCATTAAACTGTCACTATAGAACTGAAAGAGGTCTTCAAGTATTTGGTGCTAACCGTTACTTGAGCGTTTCTGTAGCGTAATTGTATAACTATAAAAATTTATAAACACATGAAAAAAGTTATGTATTTTGGCGCTACAGTTGCTGCATTCCCATGCGACGCTGTAATTGGCTATGAACTTGTAAGCGAAGGATTTACTATATGGTGTAATATTCCTAATAGTGAACCTGCTATTGCTAACGGTAACGTTAGAGCAAATGCAATTGTAACATGTGCGGCTGGAGAAGCTGGTAAAGTGTTAGAAGAATTGTATGATGAAATTAATTACGGACAATCAGCCGTAGTTGATGTATTAGCCCTAAAATCTGTATTAGCAGTTACTTCTGCTGTAATTGATTTAACTGAGGGATCTTAATAATTAATTAAAGGGGTGGTTTTGAAGCTGCCCCTTTTTTTACTTAAATTAAATCTAAATTAAATAAAATGGCAAAAAAAGTAATTGCAAAGCCAGCTACGCCAAGCGCGGTAGCTAAACCAACACAAGTAAAAACAACAGAATTATATTCAAAAGCTTGGAAAAACTCATTTGAGGAAAAAGCTAAACTACCTAAACCGGTAATATTTGAATTAACAAAGCACACGAGAGGTCGCAAAGGAGAAAAAGTATTTCCTGTATCTGCCTTTTTTGAAGCAAGAGATATAATATTTGATCCCGAAACTGGGCAGCGTAGAGAGATTAGATATTGTAAAAATGAACCTTCTATATATATGGAGGACCAAGCTAGTTATTCCAAATCAGAGATTATTAGATTTCAAAACGGAGTAGTTGTAGCTATGCCTAACAATCCTGCTTTAATAAAATTTTTAAGAATAAGTAATCTTTGCAAAGGCAACCCTAATAGATTAGCCGACAAGCCTGCTGCGTTTTACGAAATAAAACCTACTGTAGCTGCAAAACTAAATATTCAAGAAGAAATAACAGTTTTAGACGCAGTTTCTTTAGCTTTAAGAGCTCCTCTTGAAAAAGTAATGCCTATAGCTAAGTATTTAAATATTGATACAACACGAGCTGTTGTTGAAATAAGACAAGACTTAAAAAGCATGGCTAATAAAAACGCTAAGGCATTTATTGAGTTATTTGATAATAAAGAAGCTATACTTAAAGGTACAATAAAAACGGCTGAAGAGTATAAAATTATTTCTGTAACACCTGAAAAAATACAGTGGGATAACGGAAGTTTAATATGTGGAGTTCCATTAGGGGCGGAACCATATCAAGCTTTAATAGACTATATAAAAGAAAAGGGTGAGTTCGAATCATTCAATTCTACATTAGAAAAAAAATTAAATGATATAATAAATTCATAATATATATACGTTAATAAATTATTGAAAGCGGGGTTGTTAATTCGATCCCGCTTTTTTTTGTATATTTGTATATCATAAAATAATATAAAATTATGTCAACAACGGCAGATGTTAATCATATATTTAAGACTGTAAATGCAATAACAAATAAAGAACAAAAAGGATACGTTAAACCATCTGAATTTAATACTTTATTACAACAAGCTGAGTTAGAGATATTTGAAGAAAACTACTTTAGAAGTTTAAAGCCTAATCAGCTACAACGAGGTTTAGAATCAGACTTTCAAAAAACCGATTCTTTAATACCGTATATAAGGCAGGCAAGCGGAACCTCAACCGGTTATGTGCTTGATGCGTCTTACATGCACACGATTGGTGTGTTTACTGGAAGTACTCAACTAAAATTTATTAGGCACTCAGAACTTGGCTCAATATTAGGCAGCACAATAGTAGCTCCTAGCGCTTCAAGCCCTATTTACACTATAGCGCCTACAGCAACTTCAGCTTCTGATCCTGCTACAAAAATTAATTTTTACACTTCTGCAGAGGGCCCGAACTCTATCTCATACAAAATTATATATTTAAGTAAGCCAAGCGTACCTGCTAATGGACATTATGTAGTTAATGCTGCGACCGGTTTAGTTAATTTATCTGATTGCACTGCATTAGACTTACCTAAGTCTGAGCATACAAAATTAGTAAATAAGCTATTACAATATTTAGGTATTCACTTAAGAGACGGTGACGTGCTAAATTATGCTACAAATGAATTAACAAAAGAATAATATGGCTACACGTAAACAAATAGCAGAACGTATATTACGAGTTCTGCAAGGAGGAGCTGTTTCAATAGATTCTGACATTGACATTAGAGAAATAATGTTGCATGTTGATAGTGAAAGAGATAGCCTTATACAAGATAAACTAATACAATCATATAAGAATATAGCAAAAGTAGCAATACAAGGCCAAACGGCGCATACAGTGCTGGGTAACTATGTATCTGAAGCTACTTATTCTACAAGTAGAGATTCTACCAGAGAGCAAGAATATATAACATTAACTCATTTTCCTGTTGATTTACCAGATGGAGCGGGCGTATTATTTATAAAAGACGCAAATGATTTATCTGTTTCTTACGGGAGACTAGCATCGGGTGTTGAATCAATGTATTCTTCACTCCCTAGCTTTACAGCCTCTTTAAAGACTTATTACACAATGATAGGTAATAGAATATACTTTAGCGATAACAATCCGCCGAGCAAGGTTTTAATGGGCTTAATAGCAGCTTCTTCATCGTTAGGCGATTTAGACGTTTATCCTTTAAGCCCCGGTGATGAGTCAGTTATAATAAAGTCGGTAGTTGAGCTTTATGATTTAATGTCTGCAGCTAAAAAAGATTTTATAAATGATAATATAGACGAATAATGTATACTACTTTAGATGAAATAATAAAATCTTTGCTTGTGCAGTTGGAAGTAAACGGCGAGCATCAGTATATGAGGTTTTTTGAATTAGCACGTACTGGGTTAAGAGAACTTAATTTTGACACTGCTAAGCACGTAAAAACGGCATTGCTGACTATAAATAAAAGCACTTACTCAGCACCTTTACCTGCAGATTATGTTTCCTACACAAGGATAGGTATATACAATCAAGACGGTACAATTGATTACATGGCTAGATTAGATAACCTATATACGGGTTCTGCAACACCTATTGTGCAAGAAGATGTTACCGACGTGGATAATGACCCTCCAGTATTTAAAGATGGTCTAAGCTTAGGTAAACAATTTGGTAAAGGTGGCGGGCAAAACAGGTTTGGTTATTATAGAGAAAATAAAATAGCTAGAACATTAGAGTTTAACAGCGGTATAACCGTAAGCGAAGTAGTAGTAGAATATATTACAGACGGTATTGACAACGTTGATTCTTCATCAAATGTGCAAGTTCATTCATTTTTAGCGGAAGCTTTAAAAGCTTATATATATTACGCACACATAAAATACAAAAGAGACTATACGGCTACGGATAAAGACATGGCTAAAAAAGACTTTTACAATTTAAAGAGATTGTCTAGAGCTAGAGTACAAGGCATGACAAAAGACGAAGCTTTAGTACAATCAAGAAAACATTTCAGACAAGCACCTAAATATTAGTAATGGCTATAGATAAAAGAACATTTAAAGGTGGTATGAATAAAGATGTTGATCAAAGGCTAATACCAAATGATCAATATAGAGATGCTATAAACGTACAAAACTTACACGGAGCTGACGGTACTATGGGTGTTATTACACCTATACCCGGCAATATTAAAAAGGCTACAGGATTTTCTTTTACAAATTCTGAAGCTCAAGGAGGTAAGCTTACAATAAATATTGATAGAATTGTTTTTAATTGGGGTGGTAGTAACAGTTTAAAATACATATTAAACTATAACTTAACCGATGGAACAACCGTTATAGCGCATACAGCAACACATAACTTGTTGTACAGCGGGTATATAGCTTTGCTAAATGAATATCCAATACCAAGTTCGTTAAGTGCCGCTGAAATAGATAACTTAATTTTTTCAAATCACGTTTATAATAGCGTGTTAGAAGATATTTCAAACACCGAGACTTTACAAAACAAAATATCAGTTGAAATAGTTAATTCTGTTATAACAATAACAGCTACTGAAGCTAATTACAATTTTTCAGGTTTATTTTATAGAGACAATTACACAACACCCGTTGCTGCTTATGACCACACAAACGATGTATTTATAAGCGCGGGAAGAAGACAAGTAGCAGAAAGCATTGAAAATGCTATAGAGTTTGATGCGGTGTGTGTGGGTAGTGCTACCGATGAAGTAAAAAGAATAATTTATTATTTTGTTACACAGACTAAGGGACTTGATAGAAGAGACTGGATACTACGTTTTAGTGAACTATCTAACTCAATTAGTATTGTGTATTCAGAATATAAAGACTTGCCTTCTGCAGTTTTAAAGTTTAATTCTTACACCAAAATTCATAATGCAGATGTAATAGACAGTAAGTTTTTAGCGTGGACAGATGGCAACTCAACCCCAAAAAGAATAAACATTGCTAAGTGTTTAGCAGGGTATACTATTTACAAAAACAACGCAAAACCATTTTATGATAATCATTCTGCTACGTGGTCTTCTCCAGAGTTTGTAGATGTAAACTTTGAAGGTAACTCAAACGGTTTGCAAGATAAATTAACTTTTGTGAGTGAAGAAGACTTTGGAATTGCTGCAGGAAGTATTATATATGTAGAGCAACAAAAAGGTTTTTTATACAACGAATACAATAACTATTTTAAAGTAACCCATGTATCATCGGACGGTAAGAGGCTTGTAGTCGATCACGAATTTATCGGCTCAAGTCCTGCTGCCCCGGGTAAAATATGGGAAATTATATCATACGACTCTGCATCTGAAACATTTTCTTATGTAATAAATCCTCAAACAGCTTATTATCCTGAGGCTTATAATAATATATATAAACACATAAAAGAACAATATGTTAACGCGCATAAGCGGGGACCTAGAGATAAAGCAACTTACAGTTATTTCAGTGATACAGCTAAAAAGAAAAATAACTTATTTGGGCACGTGTGGCAATTTGCCTATAGATATGTCTACGATGATAATGACGTTTCTGCTTTAAGTCCTATATCAGATATAAAGATACCGGCGACTATGGCGTTAAACTCTACAACTGGAGTTTCTTATACACAGTCCTACCACAATGGAGTAGATATAATTATTCCGTTTTTAAACGATGGTATAGAGTCTTTACAAACTTTAAACACAGATACAGAATATGTTGACGGAACTGTAGGTCGGTTACACACTCCAAACACCGGATTGGTTGAAAGACTATACGCGTTGCCATCAAATATAATGGGCGTTGAAATTTACGCGAGAGAAGGAAACGAATCGCCTTTTATGCTTATTGACACTGTAAACTGGTATACTAATAAATGTGTTGAACCGTATAAAGAAGCTGAAGTTAGCATACGAGAAACCGAACAGGTATGGGTAGGCGATAATTTAGTAGATGTGCCTGGTGCTGCTTTCACAGTGCCTAACCCGTTGGTATTTAACCCTAAGCCCGAATTGTTTTTACCTTTCCAAAATTTAAAAGTTACCTTTTATAACGATGGTATATACACAGTTTTAGACAGCAGAAATGCTGATAAGCTATACGACTGGGTGCCTCATACGGCAGAAGCTCAGTCTATTATAGACAATAGTAGCATTATATACGGTAACGTAACCGATGGGTTTGATTTAGCGTGTCAGCTAGACGTAAGCATGGAAACTGAATACAGAAGCAATGACGATGCTAATTATAGCATTGTTCCTGTAAATGCAGCCGTAAGCACAGGACCACAATTTCAGGTTTACGTTATTGCTGAATTAACTGCAGACAATGGAGGAGGTAACTGGGATTCAGGAGACGACTTTTTTGGAACTCCAAATGCTGTTTCAAATGACTCACAACTTGAAATAGGTGCAAACTTACCGGGTACTTTTAATGCAGCTCAACAATATGATTTAAGTACTCCATGCCCTGGACTTGCTAACGGGCACGCTTTAGTAAGTTGGCCTGGAGTAAACCTTAGTAATGGTTGGGGTAGCAATAACTTTGAGGCTGAATTTCAGCGTTCTCGATGCATTATACAATTAGATGTAAGCGACTGCCCTGTAGAAACATCTGGGTCTAACGAAGGTTTTGTGCCTATAGGTACACAGTTTTCTTCAAGCGGAAGCTTTCACTGGGCATACAAATATGGCTCTTTTAATAATAAAGATAATAGATATGGTATAGGTAACGACTGGGAGCATATATCAGTTAGTTGTAGTGAACCAGGTAAAACAGTAACTGCTTTTTGTAATGAAATAGCAACTGCTTTTAAAAGTATACCTAATAAAAACGTTAATAATTCGTCTGGTGATTACTTAAATGTAACTAATTGGAGAAATTGTAAAGTATTTGACAACGGTACTTTCTATGCTCCTACGGCTGTTGGAGACAAGGCAGGCCAAATGATTTATATATATTTTACGGCTACAGGGCCTGAATCACATGACTGGGGAGCTTTGGTTAAGCCTAAATTTTATAAGTTTAATTTTAGCCATTCATCAGGTTTTACAGATTTAAAAGACACAGTAAATACTTTTAAATCAGGCGCTCATCATGATTTTGGTATTATCTATGGTAACAATAGAAACCAAACTTCATATGTAAATAAAAGTAAAGACACTACATCCTACGTTAAATTTTCTTCTGAAAGATTAGCTTCTGATGCTGCAAATTCTGGGGCGTTAGATTCAGCACAAACTAATACGCTAGGGCTGCCTGTAATTAAATGGGCTATAAACCATGCTCCACCTGCGTGGGCAGAATGGTATCAATGGGTATACGCGGGTAATACTACTGTAAAAGACTTTTTACAATTCACATCAGAAAGAGTTGCTAAAAACTTAGAGGACTCAGGTGATAAAAAAGTATACCTAAATTTAAATTCGTTTAAAGGAAAACCTTACAGCTATAAATCAAACGACAATCCTTTGATAGATTATGTGTTTGGGGAGGGTGATAGAATAAGATTTATAAGCAATAAGGCGGGAGATATAAATACTTACATAGACGTACCTATACAAGACGCTAAAGTATACCCTTATCACACTCAGGAGTCAGATATAGACCCTGCGCTTACAAATCCTTTAAGAGAGTTTTATGAGCAAAAGTTTTCAGGTAATACATCAGGAGCGGTTAATAACCGTAAAAAGTTTATGGAAGGATATTGGATTTCATTCAATGCTCCTGAAGAAGCTGGGTTTACATATGATGATGTAACTATATTATCAGAAGGCGCTTACGAAGAAATATTATTTGAAATATACAACCCTAAAAAGAACCTGCAAGATGGTCCTAGTTATTATTATGGACTATCAGATAAATTAGCAATTGAAAAACACAATGTCACTGGAGATAAATATCATACAGCTGGTGAAAACGGTGTAGATCAATCTGTAGGCGCTACACCTGTAGCAGCATCTGGCTATTTATATAATGGAGATGTTTATGTTAAAGGTAGACGTATGGTAGCCGCTAGGCTAGATGATGTTGTAGTAGTTCACAAGGGGTTGCCTGTGGAAGGCTATTTTGTAAACGATTTTATTAAATCTGATACATATAATAAAGGTAGAAAACATACATATAATCAATATGTAAAGGAAGAAGCCCGCACATCTACAGTGTATTACTCAGGGCCATACTTGTCTACCTCTAATGTGAATGGCTTAAGTGAGTTTAACATAATAGATATACCATTAAAAGAATATTCTATTGGCTACGGCCCTATAGAAAAAATGGTTGAGCAAGATTCTAACCTTATACTTTTTCAAAAAAATAAAGTAAGTAGGGTAATGGTTAAAAAAGCTTTACTAATGGGGGCTACAGGCGATAGTAACGTAGCTTTAAGTGATCAAGTATTATCTGTGGCATCACCGTACGCAGGTGAATACGGTCCCGCATATGCAGGCGAGAGTGTTATAAAGCACGCTAATAAGATATATTTTGTTGACCCTTTAAGAGGAGTTATGTGCAGGTTAAGTGGAGATGGCATAACAGTTATTTCTCAAAACGGAATGCATAGATACTTTTTAGACTACTTTAGGAACCGCAAAAGCTTCCTTGGAGCAGGAGCGGAAACAGGAGGAGGTAAAGGTTATAGGTACTCTCATAGTGCAGGGTTTAATCCAGAAAGTAATGAATACATTTACTTTGGAGAATACATTGACGAAAATACATCATTTGATTCAACTTCAAATAAAGTTTTAGGATTTTATGAAGACTTAAATAAATACGTAAGTTTTTATTCTTATAGACCCGAAGAATTAACACATTTAGGTTCAAACTTTTATACCTTTAAAGGTGGATATATATATTTACATAACCAAGATACTGCAAAGGGTAATTCAAATAAGTTTTATGGAGCTTCGGTATCAGACGCTTCAAGTATAGATGTGGTGTTTAATGGAGCGCCTTCAATGGTTAAAACATTTAATAACGTTTCAATAGAAGGAACCTATCCGTGGACGCCATCAAGCTTTAAAACAGAAAACTTTATAGGTGAGTTTAAAACAAATTCAGGCGAGTTAAACGCACCGGGCGGGGCTCACTATTGGGTAAGAAAAGAAGGCGTATATCACATGCCTATACCTTTAGGTGATAAGACGGAGTTTAAAGATTACAATGAAAAAGTAAGCTTAAAGTTTGAAGGTTTAACAAACGTAGTCTATACAAACGCTACTACATTGACTTGTTCATCTGACGTATCAAGTAACATTGCCACAGGAGCTAATTACGCTGTCTTTGATGGAGCTAATCCCTCAGTGCCTATTGATTGCACTATAACAGCTATAAACGGCGCTGTATTGACTGTTACTGGATTACCGGGATCGGGTACATTTGTCGCAGGTAATACATACTTTTTAGTTCGCAAGCTTAGTTTATGCCCAGGGCTAGAAGGTTCAAAAGCGAAAGGGGCTTTTTCAAATTGTAGTTTTTCAATAGTACCTAGTTCATTTACGTTTAATCAAAATAACGATCAAGATACGATTGAGTTGTTTGCTATTAATGTAGATATGGACTATAGTCCTCTTTCTTATAAAAATAATTGATATATTTGTGTAAATAAAAAAATATGATACTACAAGGTATAAATGAAATTGTAGGTGGTATAAAAGATAAAAGACAAGGTGCTAGAGACCTTAAGGCTGTTGAAAGCCAAAGAGACGCTCTTACGCCTAAAATATCCTCTATAGCTCAAGAAGACTTATTAAATCCTTACGATAAAAATATGATTAACATGATGCAAAACAGCCAAGCGCAGCGTCAAGCTAATCAAATGAGTGCGGCGGGTAGAAATCCGTTAGCTGCAGCAAGAGTATCTAGTAAGAATAGCGCAGAAGGATTACAGTCTGATTTAGCCTTACTTAAATTCATGGATCAAAAAAGATCAGGAGCTCGAGAAAACTTTCGTAAAGAAGAAGTAGGAGTGATGGATAAAAAGTGGGCAGACTTCTTAGGTAGAAGAGGTGAAGCAAAAGATTTAATACAACAAGGTAAACAAAGATCAAGTTCTGGTTTAGGTAGCATTGATTCAGCAATTACATCTGTAGCTACTATGGGAATAGCCAATAACACCGCTGCAGTTGCAAACCCTACTGTAACTCCTGGAGCAAATATAACTGCTCAACTTGGTTCCACTAATACTTCGGTAGACGCTGATGGCGATGGTATAGACGATGTAACAGGACAAATAATAAAATAAAATAATAAAATGGCTTCAGATCCGTATAAAAGGCAACAGTTTAACGCTGGCATCACTCAAAGAACAAATCAAAATTTTGCTCGTTTTGACAGAGCTATACAGGCTAGGCAAGCGGTCAAGCAAAAAGTTGCTGCTAAAAAACAAGCAAACAAAGGTACTTTTATTCCAACTCCTATAACAGAAAAAGTTGCTTCTAAGTTTACGCCTCAAAAAGCTAAACTTAACCAGTATGTATTAGACACTGGCGTACAGTATGGTTCAACTTTGGACCAAAAATCTGACGATTATAATGCTAATAATGCAGCAACTTATAATAATTTAAAAAACAGTACTTTAACAGCTATTGTTAAAATGAATGAAGCCTTTTCAGATTATAGTACCATAATGGAAAACTATCAAAAAGGTGAGCTTGACTTCAGTCCTGAAGAATATGAAAAAATTCAAGACAAATGGAATCAAATTAATCAATTTGTAGAAAACCCTGATCGTTTAGGTTTTGATGAAAGAGGTAATGTTACAGTCGCAATAAACAATAAAGAAACTGGGGAAGATGAACAAATTAATCTTAGCTCATGGGATGCTCTTTTATTTGATGATGCTTTAGGTGCTCAAAAAGAACCTGATTACTTAAAAAACTTTGAAGACTTAATGGGTGCATCTGCTGATGATTTTAACCAAAGCTTTGATGATGCTATTATAAAAAATGGCGGATGGGATTCTCCTGATAATATGGGAGCTATGGCAGATTGGATAGAAGCTACAAGTCCTGGCGCTACGGACGAAGGTATAGCTTTAATGATGAAAGATCAAAGGTATAGAGATGAATATAAGCAATGGGTTGTTAATGAAAGACAAAATCAAGAAAAAGACCCAAGACCTTATAAAGAAGGTACAAGTTTTAATAAAGTTAAACCCGCTCCGATAGGGAATTTATTAAAAGTAGATACTAGATATACGGGAGACCTTTCTAGAGGTCCTGACGGTGAGCTTAAAGACGATGCTGCTTTAAGAGAACATTTAAGAGTAAGAATAGCAGCCGATTACAGAAATAATCCTACAAATCAAGTTGCTTTTGATTCGTTTATGCAAGAAAGGTTTGGTTCAACAGATTATACTGAGGAAGACTTATTAAATGAATGGGTAAAGTATTCTACGCTTGAAGTAGCCCCTTATACAGATGTAAATAAAAATATAACTGCAGATGGCGGATGGGTAGATCCGGAAGTAAAAGGAGTGGGGGTTGTTACAGCAGACACAAACGCATACATAGAAGAACGCGAGATTAGCGACCTTACTCAGATTCAAACAACATATACAGCAGATATGCGGTATAATACGGGAGAGGACGAAGGAGAAAAATTTGACCCTAAAAACCGACAAGCTCGTCAATCAACATTTAAAGACGATACAGGTCTTGGATATATGGCTTATACCTTACAGGGTACAAACCAATCTGATTTCCCTGATTTTACATATAACTTTGTTCGAGACGCAGGGGCTTTTGTATTAGGTAATATAGGGAAAGTTAAGGATACTGATAAACCAAACGCTTTAGGACATCACGGATTAACTGGACAAGGTCAATTTGCTCCGGACAAGCTTTTAAATAATGTTCCTATGCTTGCTTCACCTGTAGACTTTGCAAATTTGTCTAAAATAGGTTCTAGTAGATCAAATTGGGTCGGATCTAAAAAAGAAGAAGCTTTTAATGTAAAGCTAAAAAGAGGGGCTATACTATCTAATGAACTACTGGACGAACTTAAAGCCATATACCCTAAAGACTGGCGACAATATGTAAAATATGGTCCTGCAATGGTAGGTAGTGTTAAGTTTACAGATAGTGCTGATGGCGGTAACGAATACACGGCTATGATACCTATTACCCCTAAAATTGTAAAAGATTTAGAAGGGAAAACTAACCATAATTTTTCTGCTATGACAAACATGGAAACATATTTAGAGCAGTTTACTCACGATCAACTTCTTGAAATAGGTTATGATCCAAACTCTTCACCTGCTTTAATAGCTGCAGCGGATGCTGTTGCAGCAAGAAAACAACCAAAATAATTTTTAAATATTTATGAGCACTCCCGAAGAAGAAATGCAAAATAACAACAGCTTTATACCAGATTCAATGGCTGTTGATAGTAACGCCGTAGATAATTTTGAATTATCCGACACAGAGGACGCCGATTTAATTATTGATCCAAAGTATAAAGATAAAGTTGAAAAGTACAAACAAACTATGAGCTCCGACCCTAAGCACGTTAGAGGTTATATAGAAAGACTAAAAAGAGAAGAAGGAGACGTAGTTAAGCAGAACTCAAAAGCCGCTGAAGAAACTAGTGAAAAAACAAAAGTTACTGAAAGGCTAGAAGATAAAGAGAGTGCATCTGCTATATATAATTTTTTAGACGAAGAGCTAGGCGGAGATGACCAAGTAGGTATTAATGAAAACGGGCAAATAAACTATAATTATACTTATGATAATCAAACCTTTTTAGGTATAGACTTTTTAAACCCAGACGATGAAGTTGCTATAAACGACGACAACGTAGAGGAATGGCTCGACGGTGGATACAAAATGGGCGACGAGCATTTAGATAATCTTATCGATAAAAAAGTTAACGAGCAGATTAATTCGGAAATTGTTGCTAGTATGCGAAAGGGTGAATATAACTCTATAGTTTACACCGACGACGATAAATTAGCTTTAAGAAACGCATACAGACAACAATATAAAAGCGACTTGGCGTATAAACGTTCTGAGTATGAAGCGGGGAATGCTTTTAGTGCTGCTTTAGAACTTGAGCAAAACAATGTTGAAATACCTACTGAAAATATGAGGTTTGGTAATTACAACGTTACCGCTCCTGGCTACGGGATGGAAGAAGAAGAAGCGGAAGCGGCCAGACAACATTACGCTAAAAATGTAGCTTACGGTAATTTGTATGCCAATACTTTAAATAAAAAATTAGAAAACTACCAATCTAACAGCCCTGAATTATATAACTTATACGAAGCACAAGAAAAAGCTACGATAGCGTTAGAGGAGCTAGAAAAGAATAATAACGGTAAGACTAGCAAAGCGTATGCAGAAGCTGTAGAAAACGTCGAAAGACTAAGAGGTGAATTGCAATTTGGAGGGTATTTAAAAGATGAGGATGGTGAATATACAGTTCCGGAAGGCCAAATACAAAGCTATTTAGATTTAGCATCTAATTTTCAAAATGAGCTTGAATACCTCTACGACCTAGAGAATCCTGAAACTGTTCATACTTTAAAAAATGCATGGCTTAAAAATCAAACCCTTGTAAATACTATACAAGCTGAAATTGATAAAATACCAAAGCAAGATTCACAGTCAGCTGCAAATCAGCCTATTACAATGGGAGGAGTACCATCTATGCAGGCTCCCGATCAATATGCTCCTTTGCGTAACAAACTAGGTTTAAAATTATTAAGAGTAAAGGCGAAACAAGAAGCACTTGACCATTACTATTTACTAAATCATAGATACTTAGAAAGTAAGGAAGCTTCAGAAACTCATGCTTTTCAACACTTTGGAAAAGGTTTTGTAAGAGGTATGGGGCTTGATAACTTTACTACGTCCGTTATATTCCAAGACAATGAGTATAAAGAAAAAGCTGCTTTAGACTTATTATATCAATACTCTATACCATTGAGTAATGAAGAAGTTAGCAACACCCAACTTAGTGGTGGTGAAGAAGTAGGAGAATTTTTAGGTGACGTAACCGCATTAGGCGTTAAGCTTTTTGCTTCAAGAGGTTTAATTAACCCTATATTTTTAGGCGGTGGTCGTCTTGCTACGGCCTTAGCTAGTATCAAGGCTTTAAAAAAAGTACCCAAAATACAAAGAGGATTGGCTTATATGGCTAAAAACGGTCTATTAGGTGCTTATTATAGCTCAAAAGTAGGAGCAGGTAGAAAATTTGTGGAAGGTACAAAGCTAATTGATAAGATAGGTATTTTAACTATTGAGGGTGGACTAGAAGAACTTACATTTAAAACTATTGGCGGTCAGACTGGTCAAGGTTTTGGTTTTGGTATAGGGCATAGACTGCCTATTAACTTATTAGGGAAATGGAGACCTAAAAAAGAATTTGCTGCAGTATTTAAAAAATTCACTAACCCTAAACTTAACCAAGCTGTAGGTGCCACAGCGTCTATGGAGATGGCGGGCATAACTGAATCGGCTTGGGAGCTTTTAGCATATGATGATACTTTTAAAGAAAAGTTTGACGAACTCATACCTAGTTTTGTAGGGGAAGGAGAAGGGAACGAATGGAAAGACAGTTTGGGCCGTAGATTATTATTTAACTTGGCAATGAATGGTATATTGTCAACTTCAGCGGCTTACAATCCTTACAGTCTAGGAAACATAGTAAGACGTAAAAAAACGTATAATCCAACCACCGGAGAGTATGGTATAAGCGGTATTGATCAAATTGTAGATCAGTATAAAAAAGACTTTACTATTAGAAAAGACAAGCTAATCGAAGCTATAAACTACTTTGAAAACTCTACACCTAAAGGGGGCGAGATATATGCAGATGTAATAAAGGAGCTGAAAGAGAACCTCCAAGACGTACATAAATTTTCTTTAACCGTAGACAATTATATATTTAAAAAAGTAATTGTAGACAAATCAGCTTTTGATAATCCTAACGGCGAAACTACTTTAGGAGTAGTAGAAAACGCAGCTTCTGACTTAATGTCTGGTATGATTAATGTAGTCGTTAGTAAAAACAAAAATTGGAAGCAAGCTTTTAATAGACTGCTGAATGAATACAATGCTGTTAATAAACAGCTATATGATGCAGAACCTGCAAATGCTGAAGAGCTGCTAAAGGAGCTAGAGACTGGTAATGTACTTAACTTTGTAAATAGCCTATATACAGCTCAGGACGACGCTGAACTTAGAAAAGCAACCGCATTAAAGAGACATGGTGTAGTTAGAGAAACAATATTTGCAAATGGTTTAAGACATAGAATTAGATACAATAATAGATTAAATCAATATAAGCAATACTGGAAAAGACGTGGGGCTGATGGAGTCGATAGAACTTTAACTGATGCTGAAGTAAATCAATTGCGGAAAGCCGATGTTAAGGAAGCTAACAACTTATTTGAATACGAAAAGAATAGAGACCTTAGCGAAAAAACAATGTATGGCGATGGTACTTCAACAGGGGGCTCTCGAGATGTTATAGAGGTATCTACTAATAATATTAGTGACAGGCTTAAAAAAGCAAAACAATCAAGCAAAGATGGCGCTAAAAATGGTAAAACTGTAAGAGCTTTAAATTTAATAAATAAGCTTTATAACATTTTGCCCGCAAATGCACAATCAAGATACGTTCTTCACAGCACTCCAGGAACCTTAAATAGAGTTATTAAGACAAGAGCTCTTGAAATGCGGTCAGAGGCAATTTCTTTATTTAACCAAGGTGTATTAACAAAAGAGGAATTTTCACAGGAAACTCGTAGAATTAGAGACTGGTCTTTTCAAGCTTCTAAAAACCCTTTTATTTCGGGTTCAAAAAATACTATACATATAGATGTTACACACAGCTCTAATATTTTAAAGAAAGATTTAGGTACAGTGTTAGCTCATGAATCAGCGCATCCTCTTTTAAGCTTAATACAAAAAGTATCTCCAGAATCCTATGCTAGCCTTGAGAAGCAGATGATGTCTGACAAAAAGTATAAAAAGAAATATTTATGGGCGTTAAAACAATATGGCTTCAGTGACGCTCAAATGCAAAAAATGAGACTTAGTCTTACGCAAGCTGATTTTGAGGCCTTACAAGACCGTAAAAAAACCGTTCTGAACGAAACTATGGCTCAGTGGTTTGGGGAAACAATGAATGCTAGTAGTCTTTCATACAGTCCTTTAAAGGTAATATCAAAGCCTTTATATAATGCATATTCAAAAGTGTTTGGTAACCCTATGGGAGAGCTAGTTACATCTATGCTTAGCGAAAACAATGTAAGCCCTCATATATTAACTTTAAATGATATATCTGACTTATCAAGTCTTACTAATAAAATAAATAGAGCCGTAAGAAACGGTAGGTCTTTAAAATTTGATCCTTCAATAAAAATGCCTGAAGAGATGTCAGACAATATAGATCATTTTAATTTAATAGATGAATCTAGAATATTTTCTGAATTAAATAATAAAGAAAACTTAAGCAAGCCGGAATTCAATAAACTAAATAATTTGGTTCTTGCTCGGCAAATGAGACAGCAAGGCGAAAGCGGTCTTTCTATTCACCAGAAAACAGGCTTTTTTATGAGCAGGTCTGGACAAATAGTTAGCTATGAAGGTCCTTTACACGTAACAGAAAAAGGTAAAAAAGGACTTTTTAATGCTACAAAAGTTTTATACGATTCTTATAAACAAGACTCTGAGGCAAAACTTTCAATGGAGTTTGATTTATCTCAAATATTTGATGGCCCCGCTTTTTTATATTATCCCAAGCTTAAATCCGAAGTAAAAGTTAAAATAAATTTTACTGATCCAAAGGATGCGAATAGCCCTGTTTTTTTAGAGGAAGCGCAAGTTTATGAAGAGGGTTTTAATCGAATATCTGGTAAAGATAATGTAATTGTAGAGATAAGCCTTAGTAAAGATTTACTAAAAAAAGCTTTTAAAGATGGCTCAAATGTAGAAACACTTTGGGAAGCTTTAAATCAAGGACGAAAAGAGGGGAGCATGCCTTTAGCTGCAGATAATACTTACAATAGAGTATTGCAGCACTTAGATTTAAGTGGAGATAAATCCAATACATTTAAAAGTAATACTATTGACGCTCTTAGCATTACGAATATTATTGCTCATGAGGTTCAGCACTATATGCAGCATAAAGAAAGCACAACGGTAGAAGGAGGAAACCGTCTATCTTCAATGCGCGTTATGCAAGGCTTATATATAAATGATTCTTTTGGCAAAAACATAAAAGAAAATTTTGATTCTTTTAATGAGCTATCAAACTTATCACCTGAAGAAGTAATTACAAAAATTTTAGGAGCTGAACAATCAAGCAGATTGAATGAGCTTAGGACAAAGCTATTTAAATATAGCTTATACAAAAAAGGCGGACAAGAATGGAATACGTTTGAAGATATGTCTGGAGCGGAACAATTTAAACTATATGTTGAATACCAAGATATGGTTGAATCAGTTTCAAATAAATTAATTTCATATGGTAACGAGGCTTTTATGCCTGAATTTTTAAATTTAGCTGTTAATGAAACTTTACAACTTTTAGATAAAGTAAGAGAAGTGGACCCTACGTACTTGCGTGACAGATTATCTGACTCTGAATTAATAAAAATCACTAATGACTTTTTAGAGTACGATAAATTTGTTAAAGATAATACGCCAGTGCCTGAGAATAAAGGGCCACTAAGAGGTAGAGAAGGTTACAATGAAGCACAAGAAAGAAAAGAGAACTTTTTTAATGGTATAAGTGAACAGTTAGAAACAAGAAACAAAGATTTAAACTTAGAAGAGGCTAAAGCTAGACTAGAAGTAATTATACCTTTAGTTAAAAGTTTTGAAAGATATGAAAGACTCGATGGTGAGGTTGAAGCAAGAGCCGTTCAATCTTTAAATCAAGGAAGAGCTATAGGAGAGGATGCGAAGAAGGATGCAGGTATAATAGCGCAAAGGCAAATGGACAATGCGTTTGTTACGCCTAAAGAAGGATTTTTATCAAGAGCTTTAAATAGATTAAATTTTAAGCCTGAAGGTGAAAAACAAAAAGATCTTTTTAAGCCACCTGGTTTATACGATAGTGAAGTAATATCTGAATTAGATATTAATAAGCCTGAGGACTATAAAGCCATAAACACTAAAGCCAACGATTTATTTTTAAACCGTTCTAAAGTGAAGACTATAGACGACTATACTACTATGCTAGAAAGGTTTATGAACAAAAACACTTTTGAAGCAGTAAAAGGCTCAATGATAAAAGGTAAAGTTTGGGATGTAAAAACTAGAATTAAGCTAGAAGAAACTGGTAGAGTAATGCGCGCTCATAAAGAAAATGATGCAAATTATTTAGAGCAAAAGTATACCGAGCTACTAGAGTATAGAGCAGAGATTTGGAGGCTTAACGATGTTAATAGAGAACCGTCAAGAAAAGAAGAAGAGTTTAATCAGGAAAACCCAGATGCTCCTGTAGGCGCTTACGAACAACATGTAAGAGATTGGATTACCGCATTAGGTCCTGTTGAAATAGGGCAAGAGTATTTTACTACAAATTGGGAAACACATAAAAAAGCTTTATTTAATCTTGAAAAGCGTGGTAGAGATACATTTAAAGAAATACAAAACGCTAAAGAACAAGAAACTTTATCAAACATACAAATGGCTTTGGATGTTATGGAAGGTACAGGTAAAGCTTTAGGTCGTAAGCCGTTTTTAGCAAGACTATTTGGGATTGATGCAGAGTATGGTAAAAATAAGTGGTATAGCGGTCTAAATTTACGTACGCTTAATCAATGGGGTACCGCAAATATATATTCGCTAGCAGAAGATTTATCTATAAACCATGCCGAATCTGGTACTTTTGATAGCCCTCTTGTTAATTTCGTACAAGATAATATGAGATCTGCGCAAAACACAGAATTTATAAGTAAGCGTTCAGTATTAAATATTTTAGCTAATAAACTTAAAGAAATTAATTCTATAGATGGTGACGTAAGCAGAACTAGTATCAATCCTTTATCAGCTGAAGGTCCTTTGTCTAGACAAGAAGGAAGAGTACTGAATAGACTTAGACAAATAGAGCTTAAAAACACTAAAGAGCAAGAGGTAGATTGGGTAGATGAAGAAACAGGGACCGCGGGGTCTAATGAAACATGGACGCCTAACGAAGCCGCTAACTTATATATAAAAACTTTAGACGCCACCAATTATCGTACATTAGAAAAAATGGGGATAATGAAAAGGACTTATAACCTTAAAGAAAGATATAAAACATTTAAGGAGTTCACTGAATCCCAAGACTTTTTAAACTTCCAAATAAAATTGACAGGCGGTATGTTTGCCGGTGAATCATATAGAACAGTTGAAGAAGCTTTAGAAGTTATTAAAAAACCAACAAAAAAAGAAAGAGAAGAGGGTATAGATAAACGAACCAAAGCAGTTGCTGAAATTCTGGCTCAAGAAAGAAAAAAGGTGGAGAAAGTAAAAAACGCTTTAGATACTTGGGAGAATTTAATTAAAAGAGGACGGTATACTCAAAAGGAAGTTGACTATATTATGAAGCGGAATGAAGAAAAGAAAAAGAAAAATGCACTTAAGGCTAAGCCTCGGTGGCATAGTATTAGAAAGAGATGGGAGTCTTTGCATTACGCTCTTGAAAAGCCATATAAATACTCACCAGCAGAGCAATTAGCTTTGAAAGAAACTTACAAGCAAGAAGCTCAAAAACAAATACAAATAATTGATGATCGTCGGCTGAAGGAGCTTGAGGAATCTAAAGAGAGAGAAATAGAAAGAAAAGAATTTATTTATAGTGAAGTTAAAAAAGCTTACGAGTCTGATGACAATCCAGATTATGGACTTACTAATAAAGGTGAAGCTATTTTAAACTTAGTGGACCCTCAACTAAGACAATGGTCGGACTATTTAGTAAATGAATTCTTCCCTACTTATGCAACAGGTGAGTTATTCCCTGGCCACTTAAACTTAAACGATTTCCATATAGACATTACAGGAGCTCCTCTTAATCACCGTAAATTTTATTCTCCGGCGCCTAAAGACGTTGAGATGGGAGTGAATGAAGGTGAAATTAATGTAAGTACTCCAGAAATTGTATTTAATGAAATGCAATCAAGCCATTTAAAAGAAAAATCTGCTAATAAGCAACCTCTTAGAAAGCAAGATATTAATGTAATGGTTACAAAGTTTGTTCAAGACATGGAGTTCTTTAAAGCTTATCAAAAACCTATTAGTAGTCTACACAAAGTATTTAACAATAAAAAAGTAAAAGAAAAAATAAGAACCGACTTTGCTCCGGGCTTGCACAGTGTTATAAACAGAAACATACTTGATATAGCAGGTAAAAATAAGTTATATAACAGATTGCAAACAACTCTGACTAAAGCTAGAACTAACTATGTAGTAGGTAGTTTAGGAGCTAAGCCTTCCCTTATGTTTAAACAAGCCACTTCAATACTCGCTTATGCAGGTGATATGCCTACAGCAGAATGGGTAAAGACTACAGCAAGCTTATTAGACCCGGGTCCTGAAGGAGCTATTTCTAATTGGAGAAACGCATATAATACATTAATGGAGTTACCTGCCATGCAAAAACGTTATTCAAGACTTGAATTTGACGATGCCGTAAGACAAGTAATGGGGTCCGAGTTTGAAAATATCCCAAGTCATAATAAAGCCGTTAGGAAACAACTGATAAACGCAATGATGAAGCCCGTTATTATAGGTGATAGATTTGCAATTGTAGCTGGAGGATGGGCTGTTTATGAGCACAATAGAAAAAAAGCTTTAGCAGAAGGTAAGTCCCCTGAAGAAGCCGTTAAATTTGCAGAAAAAAGATTTGAGTCCGCAACTAATCTAGCCCAGCAAGCATCGGATAGTCCTGATTTATCTATAATGCAAAGAAATCCTTATATGAAAATGTTTGCTATGTACAAGACATCACCTATGTCTTACTACAGACAATCTAGAGCTGCTATGAGAGCCCTTTCTGCATCTAAAGGATCTTCTAAAGAAGCGGCTAAAAAGCTTCTTATATACAACTATATCTTGCCTAATCTATTCCAAGCGGTAACCACAACGTTTAAGTACAATAAAGACAAATACATTATGAATGTGGATGACGGCGAATTAGATGATCAAACGAAATTTTCATATGACTTTTATGAAATGATGCGTATGGCCATGCCTTTTACTCCAGATGAAATATCGGATAAATACGGAGCGGCATGGAAAGCACAAAAAAGAGCGACTTACTTAGGGTCAGCAAACGGTATTGCAATTGCAGGTGATGTATTCACTTACCTGTTAAACACCTTTATTGAAGACAGTAACTATGGATTTGATGCTGTGCCTATGGCTAGTGCTGTTGAAGCATTTGGTAGAGGAGGTAAAAAACTTTATGATGAAGCGAGTCTTTTACAAAACATGAATGATGAAGGTATTGAAATAAATTGGTCAGATTATGTTGAAGCATTAGAAGCTATAAATAAAGTAGCCGATCCTGCAATGACTCTTTCGGGCGTTCCATATAGAGGAACGTTTAATTTTGCGGAAGGACTGTATAATTTATTACATAGCGAAGAAAGTTATTACGACCCATCAGATAAAATAGTGCCTTTCGGCGGTTCACAGGGAGAAAAAATAGTACCTTACGACAATTAAAAATGGCTAGAACAAAAAGAAAAAATAAATCTTTATCTTTAATATCTCATAAAGCTAATAGAAGCAAATCGGAAAAAAGCCGTAAAAAAGGTAGTAAACGTAAAAAGTCTACTGCCAATGGCAAATACAAAGGCGGTAAACGAGACTATAAGTATGAGTATAAAAAATATCATGCTTCCGGTAAAGCAAAAAAAGCTAGAGCTAAAAGAAGACGAGACAGAAAGAAAATAACTCGTAAAGTTAACAAAGGTAATATAGGGAACAAAATGAGGCTTCCTGAAGTACACCATGTTAATGGAATCGGTTAATAAATTAATTAGTATATTTGTAAATAATAAAATAATATCATGGCAGAAAATCCTTATAAAAGAAAAAAGTTTAAACCAGGGGGAGCTCTAAACGAAAGTACAGGCTTATTTGGAGCTGGAAGCGGTAACCGTGAAGGTGCTAAAAGCAAATTTAAACAAGCAATAGAAGATCGCAAGAATAGAAGATCTAATAAAAAAGTACAAAAAGCACGCGATAGTAAGCTTCAAGACGAAGTTAAATCGACCCGAAAATCTCTTAAAAAAACATTTAGAGAAGGAGGAGCCACAAGAAGACAAGCTAGAGGCCTTGCTAAACAGGAGGCTTATAAGTCAACTATGAGGGCTAAAGCTACAGCCCGTAAAGCACGGTTAAAACAATCCAACCTTACCAAAGAAGCTAATGCTGCCGCTCGCAAGAACAATAACGCTCAACAGAGAAAAAATTCTGAAACAGCAGGTAGACAGCTGCCTTACAAAAAGTACGTAAACATGCCAGGTGGTAAGTATTACCCAAAAAAAGAGGTTCCTCAGCAACGAATGGAAACGGGTATGAAAGGCTATGGTACTCCTACTAGTAAAAGACCATCTAGTCAAACTAAATCAGCATTCTCTAGCTCTAGGACTTTAACATCTAAGGATAAAAAATATCAAGATGCTACAAAAGCTAATGCTAAAGCTAAAATGATTGCACTAAAGAATAAGGAAAAAACGTATAAATATATAAACCCCCGTACAGGTCGAGTGACTACTGGACAAACAGTTAGAACGAAAAAAGGATAAACAATGGCTACTTTAACAGCAAAAATAACACTTACTTCTTCGGCTGGCGGGGCTTTCACTTCTGCTCTTAATGCTGAAATGAATCACACATATACGGTTGATTTACAAAATTCCAGCAGCAAAGTAAAAGTTGTAGCTACAGATACGGCTCAAACAATTCCTGGGTGTGTTGCGGCCACCACAGGAGCTACTTTAGTTGTAATAAAGAACTTAGACGATACCGTGGATTTGCAGATACACAACGGAGCATATGACGCAACTAGAGTTTTAGCGAACTTAGCGCCTGGTGAATTGTTCTCTACCACTATATCTGGTACGCAGACTTTAAGTGCGTACGGAACGATAGGTAAATACTTTGAGTTATTTACATTTGAATTAAACACTGATAGATCATAATATGAAACCAATAAGAAAGAATTTCCCAGATGGGCCGGAAGGAATGAAACAATTCCAAAAAGCTATGAAGATTTATCTTGCTCGCTTGACGGCAAAAGGGCTAGGCATAACCCCTAAAACTACAAAGAGCCCTGGTTCTTTAACACGAGAAAATGCTACTAATAGAAAGTTCAATAAAATGAATGAAAATAGAGCTAAATCTAAATCAATTGGAAATAAAAGAAAACCCTATTAAATGATATGGCTTATTTAAAAATGAAACCTAAAAAAAAGGTTAAGTCCAAACGCAAACAAAAAGAATGCGGCAAGAGCAAATGTGATTGCGGCTGTAAATAACAAAGTCCCCTGCTAATTAAAACAGGGGACTTTTTTTTGACACCTCACAGCGTCATCCTTGTCGGGGGATTCAAGAACCACAAGCCTCGCAGTCATCGTCGTCAATGCCACAAGTCTCAGGTTGATCTTGGTCAGTCAAGTCTACTATCCAAGACTCAAATGTTTCTTCTTCGTTTTTACTCTTCGGGATCATGTTCTAATTGTTTTTCATTGAATATGTGGAGTAAACCATATTCGTCCATTTCTCCTACAACTCTTACGTTGCCTTCTATCGTCTCAAATACAGACACTATAGTGCAGGGGAACTTATACCCCTTTACTTTTATAGCTTTGTCTCCTACATTAAATTTGTACATTACTTTGCTCTAATGAATTCATAATTTATATGCCCGGCATCGTTAAAAAATCTTAACCAATAAGCGCCTAAAGGTTTTGGTGGACGGCCTCTTTCTCTGTGGAAGTCTGCACCCATAAGATATTCTTCTTTATAGGTCGGTAGACATACGTGTACTTGCTCGTCTATTGTTGTTTCACCATTCTTTTTAAGTCTCTCTCTTGATTGAGTCATTAACCAATGCTCGTGAATATGTCCTGATACACAAAAATGTGCGTCTGGCAAATATACAGCTTTTCTGTTTGCCTGTATAACACCTTTAGTAACTGGTCCACCTCCCCCGTAACCGTGGGTATAGTTTAAATTAAAAACTTTTGAGTGGCCTTTTTGTAAAAATCTAAATCTTACCCATCCAGTATAAAGACCGCGAGTTATGCAAGTTTTTGCTTTGTAATTTAATGTTGTAACAAATCTTTCAATTAAATCTGTTTCATGGTGACGTCTAATAGCAGACTCGTGGTTACCTTCGCTTATTAATGCAAACATATCTGCATACGGTTCAAACCAATCTGCAGCGGTGTTTACAACAGCGTCTAAATAGTTATCTACTTGGTGCTCAGGTCTTACGTTAGACTTTGAAGCTCTTCTATCAAACTTACCTTGCATTACGCAGAACAAGTCACCAAAGTCTAAAATTTTAGCATTTCTTTTTCGAGCTAAGTCCAAATGCTTTTTTTGTAATTCCCAATCTGAGTGCGGGTTATCCCAGTGTCTATCAGACGATAGTAAAAACCATTGTTCCCAATCTTTCTCATGATTCATGGTTATATCAAGCACATGGGGATTTATTCTGTCTATTTTCATAACAATTTTTTTAATCTTTTTTTAATTGGGGCGGCTCCTATTTTTATTTTGAACCTGTTATATATATAATCTGTTAATATATCTATATGATCGTCATTATCTATGTCTAACTCGTTCTCTTTAACATATTTTATTATGCTTTCGGTTAGAAAGTCTACTTTTTGATTAAAGTTGGCCATGCTTTTCTAATATTTTATTAATTGTAATATCAACTTCAGATTTTGTAGAAGGTATATACAAATCGTAATCTAAGCCATTTTGGAATAAATATCTTTTAAATAATTTAAATCTCATAGGAAATGATTCATTACGGAAACCTTTTGTTTCAATAATAAATCCCCATTGTAAATTAATAAAGTCAGGTGTATAAGATATACTTCTTACGTGATCTGTTTTGTATTTGAACATTTTCGCTCCTTTGACTGTCCCTCTATCCATTAAAGTACCTGGATATTTAAATGCTGGAACAAGCTCAAATGTATTGCCTTCGTATTGATTAGGTATTTTTGCTTTTTTCAAAGCTTGATAACAATATAATTCTAATCCTGATGCAAACTTTATACCATCAAACGTATGTTTTTTGGCTTTAGAATGCCCTTTTTTTCTCCGACGCATGATCGAATATATAATATTTTATCGTATAAAAAAAATAAAAGAGAAAAAGGGAGCTAAGACCCTCTAAGATGATGCTCCCTTAATCTCAGTAAAGCTATTGTTTTACGTCAAACGCTTGTACTATTATTACGATTGAAATAATAACTACTATAATTATAAGTATGTTCTCTACCATGTTAATTAGTTTTATGTACTTGTTCTCTTATCATGTAAACCATGTCAGTTATAGAGTCGTTTAGTTCATCTATAACTTTTTTATTATCCTTAAGCCAACCTTTGTCTAAAGTTCGCTCATAGCTGTTAACTGTGTTTATAAGCAAGTTAAACTTTTTCTTGGCTATACCTTTGTGAACGCCTTTTAAATTGAACATTTGTTCGCTAAAGCTTTTAAATGTAGCTAAAAATAATAATAAATTTATTTGATCTTCTTCTAGTTTGTTCATATCTGTTTAATGCACGTCGTGGCTCCAGTGTTCATAATTACCAAATGTAATAGAAAGTATTTTAATTTCTACTTCATCTCTCTTTTTATTGTGTTTTTTAGCAATGCCAGCTATTATATGTCCATTCTTATTAGCTTCTTCTATATTAGCGGCTGTAGTTATTTTTTCAATAGTACCACTTTTTTTGACAGAAGAAGGCTTCATTATACCGCTGGCTTTATGTCTAACTAAATTACAAATTTGATATTTTATTTTTGCGTCTCGGATAAGCTTCTTCATAGTTTCCTGATTCAATTAAATTACCTACTATTCTAGGATAGAAATATATCCATGCTTTTACTACTTCGTTTGTAAAACCTAATTTTACATCTACTTGCTTTCTTTCGTATGCATCCGGGTGACCTTCAAGCATATCTAAATAATACATAACACTTTTACTGACTTCATATACTTCGCCGGTGATAGCGGTAATGTTTAAATCTTCATATACAAAAGGTATACCTGACTCAAATAATGAGTAGTCTTTAACTGTTTTTGCATAGTCTACCCACTTAGATGTTTCTAAATAGTAATGGTTGTGGTATCCAGCCATTAATGTTCCGTATACAAATACTAATTCTTTTTCTGTTTTCTTTTTCATCCGAATAAATTTTCTAGGTTATTGTTTGGTTTTACTTTATTGTTTGACTGATGATGTACTTCTATGTAATCTATAAAAGATTGTGATACTGAAGGATCGAAAAATAAGAATCTATTAGTTCGCCGATCAAACTTCATATCTATATCTCCGGGCAAGGCCATATCTTTTTGACGCTTCATTTTCTTAGTGCCGAATATGCAAGAAGTGTCGCCGATGTCTACATAGAAGTTAGGTCTATGATACGTCATAATAACATCTGACTTGTTATTCCACTCAGCACCACCGGATATTTGGTAGACTTGCGGTGGATCTATGCTTCCATTATCGTTTGGATTAGGATTTTTAGGGTGAGCTACAATTACACCTACTACATTATTTTCTATATAAAATCTTCTTTGTGCTTGCAAGAAGTTTCTTATCTGCAAGTATTCAGTACCTGTTGAATCAAACGACAATTGATTGTATGGATCTATGACACAGCCATCTACACCTTCGTGGTCTACTAAATATTTGAATATTGCATTTATGTTTTCAGCAGAGTGCTCTTTCTTAGGATATATGTAAAAGAAATGCTTTTTAATAAACTCAGCTGCTTCCCAATATCTTTCTTTAGATACTTGATTGTCGCTTCTATGATCAGTTGTCTGACCTGTATACATATGTATTAAATTGTCATAAAAAGTGTCTGCAGTATGGCCCTCTGGCGTAAATACAGCCCATTTATAACCAGACTTTAAACTCTTCATAAGCATAATGTAGTTAAGAAACTCACTTTTACCGTGGTTTGCATAACCAGCAAATACATATGTAAAGCCTTTCATCCACTTAAATACTTTGTCTACATGCGGTATACCGGTATCTTCACCTTTCTTTGAACCAAATTCAAAATTAGATTTCATTTGACTTTTAACTTTGTCAAGTGTTAATATACCTTCAAGTATCTCTTCTTCGCTTACAGCCGCTATTAATTCAGACAAAGGTCTTGTCTTACCGTAGTCAATACCCTTCTGTATAGCAATTTCAGCTGCTTTTAGATCGTCGTCTTTCTTACCTTTAGCTATAATCTCGTCAAGCAAAATTCTTTTAGCTTCTTCCTCTCCAACGATGCCTGTAGCAATATAGCCACCCATAAGATTAGATGCATCTAAAAGCTTTGCATGCATCTCGCCTGGTATTGAATGGCGTATAATATTAGCCGCTATGTTTACTTTTGCATAGTCAGTACGTATGATTGTGTTTGTGATAGCAACTGTTGCTTTTTCTTCAACGTACTTATCTACAAACTCTTCTGCGTCTTCATTAATGTATATATCAGGATCGTAGCTTTCAAAGCATGCACGACTTAAGTTTATACTTGTTTCGTCTACATATCCTTCAAATCTTTCAAAATATTTAACTAAGCCTACATAATAATCTTTATGCTCTTCTATACTAGCGGGTATTTTTGCAAGTACTTTAAGTCCGTCACCCGATGGTGAAACCCAAAATGAATATATAAAATTGCAACCCATTAACACTTCTTTACAAGACTGCATAATATTGTCTGGTAAATGATCAAAATCTAAAATTGCAAACCCTGAGTGCTCTATTATAGAATTGTCATCTCTTTTACTAAATGTTCCTGAAAAACATACATAAGGCAGACTAAACGTTTTAAGCTTTTTAGCAGCTGCTTGATCACCTTCTAATAGATGAGTTCTAATATCTTCTATAGTCTTCTTAGAGGAGCCTGATTTGATCCTATCAAGCGCTGTAGCTATAGTTATGTTATGACCATCATTAATATTTCTGATGTTATTGTATATTGATACTTTTTTCATATTCCAAACATGTTATTAAAGTTATCAGTAGCTTCTTGTTTCTTCCACTCTTTACTTATGGATTGATTAGGAATTTCGTCTTCCCACATCTCACCATTTAAATATGTCAGAGGATGAGGCCTATACTTAACTTCATTTCTATATCTAACAAAGTCTTCAACCACGGACATACATTTGTTCATCTGATCTTCAGATAGCTTCATCCAAACGGTTAAAGATTTCTTCTTGCCTTGCTTTTTATTGTATAGATTCCACCACGCTTCAAATAGCATTTGAGCATTATTATTTTTTATAATATTATCTTTAGCGTTTTTGCTAGTAGGCCTATTAGCGTTTTTGCTAGCAGGGGTAATAATGCCCGGTACTTGGTGCGATATGTGAACTATTCTTGATTCAATAGCGTGAGATTCAGGTACATACTTATAGTTTATATGTATATAGCCAGCGTCTTTAAGCTTAGCAAACCAGCGTGAGATAGTAACTTTGTCTTTTTTGTATAGCTTTGCAAAATATTTATTAGAAGCAAAACATTCTCCAGTTGCATTACATAAGGAAGTTATTTCTCCAAATAGTAATTTTTCAGAAGCAGATAGATTTGGATCGTACCGTACAATTGCAGGTATAATAGCATAGTACGATGGTTGGTTCGTTTCTGTTTTCATAATAAATGGTTATAAGTAAATTGTGGGAGGAACTGGCATAAACTTTTTATACCTCCTTTCGGCTCTCGCCAGACACAATTTAAAATTAATCTTTCTTTTTGTTCTTTGAGTTAAGCAATTTATTAATTTTTTTCAATTTACCTTTCTCAAAGTCCCAAAGTTCGTCATGAATGTCAGCAGACTTTCTTAAAGCTGATATTAAAATGCCTTGCTGTTCTTTAGGATTACGACTAGCAAATATGCTAATCATATTGCATAACAGCTCTGCTACATCAACTTGTTCATTGCCTGGTTCATATACGCCTAGCATTTCAATAACCCATGCTTCCATTGTTTCACATTCTTCAATAGATAGCTTTGGGTATTCATAAACTGCATCGGCTCTGTAACACGATTGAATCCAATCTATATGTGTTGTTTCATTAGGCTTACTCATAATTAAAATGGTAAGTCATTAGGATCTGACGTATCAGAAGCAACTGAACCAGCAGCTTGAGGCTTAGGCTTGTCTACAAACCAGGCGTTTAAAGAGTTTATAACACCTTCTTGCCCTGTTTTTTTGCTTGTGTATCTTCTACCTCGTAAATTAAAGCCAACAGATATTACGTCACCTTTCTTAAATTTATCAATTAGATCAACTTTATCTTGAACTAATTCAAATTCAATAACTTGTGGCCATTGTGACTCAGAGTCTGTTTCAACCCAAAATTTACGTTTTTTAAACTTGTCTGTAATTTGTTCAACAGCATTTACTCCTAGTAATTTACCGTCTGTTTTTAGCGTTTCGCTCATTTTTAATTGTTTTTGTTGTTATAAAATTTAAATCTGTCTCTGCAATCCGGATAAGTTTGATTTCGTTTCAAATATGAAATAATTTTAAAAGCTTCTTTCTTTGTATAGTTTATAGACTCTCTTTCAATTACTAGACTCAATTGTTCACCTATAGATGTTGATCTAATTAAATTGTCAATAGTATCTAATTGCCACATTTCTGCTTCAGCTTCTGAATTATCTAATAATTCGTCTATCCAATCAAATTCCATAGCTTATTTATCGCTTCTGTTATCAATTTCGCCTTCACCAAACACACCACCTAGTCTGTAAAAACCAGCAAGTTTAAGTACGGCCCGTGATAGTGCTCGCTTTTCGGCCATAGCAAAAGGATAACTACCAAATTTAGAAGTATAGTTTTGATAGTTTTTAGGGCTGCATTCGCCATAAGTTTCTACTTTAAATGCTTGACCTTCGCCCGTGCGCATTTCGGCACAAGCTTTAACTACTATTAAATCGTCATTAGATATTTCTAACTTAAATTCAATGTTCATATTGTTGTTAAACTGAATTTTCTCAATACCCGATCTGGTAATGATTACAAAGCCACGTTTGTCTTTGTATACGTCGTCTTCAGATAAATTATTGTCTAAAAATAATCTTCGTAAAGCGTCTTTTTTAGTCTCTTTCGGTTGGGTTGTCTTCGATTCCATTTTTTAGTAGGTTAAGTTTGATTTGATTTAATTGATTTTGTTTTCTTTTGTCAAGAGCCATGTCGTTTGCTACAACTTTAACTGAATGTATTATAGTTGCATGGTTTACTAACCCGAACATTTTAGCTATTTCTTTTAAAGTAAATGTTGTATATTCTCTTGTGAAGTATATAGCTATTTGTCTTGGCCATAAATATGTTCTTAATCTGGTTTTCTTACTTAGATTATGTGGTGCTAATCTAAAATAATTGGCTACTTGTTCTTTAATTACATCGACAACGTCTAACTCAGTTTGTAAAGCAATAACTTTATTTTCAAATTGCCTTATCTGGTAGTGCTTGTAAGTTTCGTCTTCTTTAATCATTGTAAATTTACTAAATAAGTTGTTAATAAAAAATTGATTTCACAGTAATTTTAATTTCCTGTGCTACCAAACTTGCCTTCGCCTCTGTCAGATTCATTTGTGTACAAATCTTCTTGTGGTACCTCCGTAAGTTCCGATGGCCCAAGCGGCAAAAGTAAAAATTGTATAATCTTATCTCCCGGTGATAGCAACTGCTTTTCTGTGCCAACATTATGAAGGTTGATATTGATCGTGCCTTGATAACCTGCGTCAACTACGCATGCACCGACTAATAAACGTTTCTTCGTTGCTATTCCTGACTTGTTAAAAGCTACTAAGGCGTATCCTGGTGGCACATCTACTTTAATACCTGTATCAATTATACATTGATCATTTGGGTAGACTAATTCAGCCGTGCGGTCCCAGGGTATATAAAAGTCTATGCCTGCGTCATTAGCGTTTGCTCTCGTAGGCGTCAATACATTTTTTGTTTTAGCAAATTTCATTCTTCGTCTTCTTCATATATTACACCGCAGTGCTCTTTGCACTTTTGGCAGATGTCTTGATTTTCCCACACAGGGGCTCCACAGCAGTCTGACTCGCCGTCGTTAAGTATATAGTTCCACATTACTGTTCTAATTTTTGAGTGTGTATTTTTTTGTGAGTTAATAGTAAATCAATTACGTCAAGGTTGTCAATTGACTCTCTAACCCATTGATCTGTAGTTAAGTCTTCGTACAATATTTTTGAAGTCCTATGGCTTTCCCGTGCATAATCCCATTCGTCTACATGGGCCATGTTATAATCAGTAGGTATAGCCATAATAAAGAAATAAACTGTATCATCAATAATTGCAAATACATCTAAATCAGAATAGCTTGCATCATAATCCTGAGCTACGCCTATTTCATCTACATCTAAACTAGAAAACGTACCGTAAGGAGTTTTAACTTTTTCGTTGTACTTGAATTCGTTTATCATAGTAGCTTCAATTGAGGGTTATAAATAAGTGATATAGGCGACTTTAACTTTACGTGAGTTTCACTTTGCTTTCTAAAACCAGCGAAGCAAGCACCTATGGTTAAATTATTTTCAATGTAATTAGTCTGCTCTGTGCGACTGTCAAGATTACAAATCCATTCTTTGCCTGTTATGTCTTCAAATATTACTACACGGTTTGTATAGTCTTGCTTTGATTTTTGCTGACCGGGTATTCGGTCTTTAAACTTTTTGATTTTTACGTCCATTAGATTTTGTTTTTATTTGACTTTGGGTTATTAATTTCGAAGGCTGCTATATATGCATGTAGATCAAGAAAGCTGTCTTCGTGGTAGCCGTTTCTTAATCGAGCAATTTTAAGGCCAATTAATACTGCATTTGCAATATCTGGCGTTATATTTTTGTTGGTAAGTATGCTTGCGATAGTGGCGGAGTCTTCGAAGTTTTGTTGAAAAGAGCCGTATTTGTTCTTTTCTGTACTTTTGTTTGAAGTAATTTCATCCGCAATTTGAAGCAGTGATTTTTTTGACATAGTTATGTTGATTAAATTTTATTAAAGTAAAAAATAACCGGTAACTAACCACGGGACAAACAGAAACCCTATTACCGGCTATTTCAAAACATATATTTACAAATATAGCAAATTAAAGTACAACTTCGACTTTAATATGACTGTTTGGAGAGTAATTTTTAAGTTCTAAATCTTCTGGTTCAAAGTTTAGAATGTTTTTACGGTTTTTAACATATAGCTTAGGTATATCAAACTTAAGTTTTGTATGTATAGCTAAGTCAATTGATTCTATATAAGCATTAGCAGACGAAACGTTATCCCAATAGACATGAGCATCTGTCATATTTATTCGAACTTTACCCGGAGATAAGTTAAAGCCTTCGCACATCAAGTGGTTCATAGCTGAAAACATAGCCATATCGTAAGGCAAACCTACAAATACATCGCATGATCGCATTGTTACATCAATATTCAGCCGATCATTTACAACTGAGAAAGTGAATGTGTGATAGCAAGGCGGTAAAGCCATGTCAGGCAAATCAGACGGGTTCCATAAGTTTACAACCATACGCCTGCTAGTTGGGTCTGTGCTTAATAAGGTTAAAACATTAAGTAATTGATCATTTCCGTTAAAATTACGAAGTTGATGACCATACACAGGACCTAAGTCGCCGTTTTTATCAGCCCATTTGTTCCATATCTTAACACCAGCGTCTTTAAACCTTTGTATGTTTGTTTCGCCATTAGTGAACCATTTAAGCTCGGTGAAGAAAGTTTTTGGAAACATTTTTCTGCCTGATAATACGGGAAAGCCTTCAGCCAAGTTGGCAGTAATGCTTTTACCAAAAGACATCATAGTCCGTGATTCAGTGCGGTTGTCTTTATAAGGTACTTCAGGCTTACGCAATATATCACGTAATAGTTCAGAATATTCTTTTTCGTAGTTTGTCATTGTTCTTTGTGAGGATTAGAAATGATTGCTAATATAATAAAATAACCTGCAATGACTGGCATTATACGACCTGCGATAGCGCAGACGTATAAGAAGCCAATGCATGTAATAAGTATAATGAGCCAAGCAAGACAGCTGTTCATTATTTTAGGAATTTATCGGTACGCAATTTAACATAATTAATAATTTCAGTTGCTTGATCGGTTGAATATGAATATTCAATTACTTCTCGCAGTGATACTGAATTGCCTAAAACCATTGTGTTACGCTTTTTGTAGTCATAATGGTGTTGTAAGCCGATGTGTATTCTACGACTTTTATTTTCTACAAAATTAACAAAGGCCATACAAATTTGCACAAAGTATTTAATTTTGTCAAATTCTGTTGTACCACTTTGTAAGCGAAATTCAATAGTTTCAGGGCCGCTAGAAAAAGCACAATTGTTTAAGTTTAGCCATTTATAACGAGAGCTGCAATAGTGACCGTTAGGATGCGATCGTTTTTTATTGCGGTCTTGATTAAACTCGCGTGAGCTATTTGTTACATATTCATGCAAATACTTTAAAGATTGTTTACGATTGTTGTTGTCAAGCTTAAAGCAATTCTTTAGCATTAAATATTTCTCTGGAATACCTTTGCAGTAAGTATTACTTTGGCGTGATTCAGGCTGCATGGCAAACATTTCATCTTGAATTTGCATACCTAACATTATAGACAGTATTTGAAATCGGCGATTAAATTGCGCACCGCCAATATGTACATGAACACCGCATTTGTTATTTATGGTGGCGCCTTTTGCGTTTAATGTTTTGCATAGCGATTTGACGTTGTTCAGGCCGGTATCGCCAGTCATAGGACCGGTAACATATTCGGCACCGCTTATTGAACCATCGCTTACAGATGCTACGTTTAACTTTAGACTTGCGGCATCAAAATTATTACTGATGTTATGCGTTTCGATTTCAACGCCAAACGTGTATTTCATACCGTTGAATTGCCTGTTTGTTATAGAGGTAATACCTAGAGTATGTTCAAGAGCTGTATATTCTATTTGTGATAGCGATTGTTTATATCTGCGCATTTCTGACGCAGCAAAAGGATTGCTAAAGTACAGATCGTCGGTTCTTTCGTGATCTTCACGCCATTCATCATAATTGTCGTCATACCAACAGCCGTTTGCCTCGGCAGCTTCTTCGTTTAAATATCTATAGTCGTTTGTATATATATGATCGGTGTCTTCATGAATGTAAACTTCATCAAAGTTGCGGTCGTGTACCATTACTGCGTCATTCTGGTATATTTGTTGTCCGTCGTGCGTTTCAACTATATCAGAATTTTGATAATGTACATAGTGGTCATATAATTCTAAATACATTGTATCTTCAGCAAGATGATATTCGTCTAAGTCTTCACAATATGCGTAATCGGCGTATTCTGAATCTCTGTGAAAAAAGCGTGTGCAATCAGAACCTACTTTTTCAAATTCATCTTCTGAAAGTATATAGCCATTTGTATAAAATGTAGAAGTTAATCCGCCACATATTTTGACTTGTTCAAATTTAAACTCGTCTTCTTCTTTATCAGAAACGATCGGTATAGTAAGCTGCTTGTATATATTAGCAAGATTATCGTCATTTGTTGATGCTCTGTCTAATAATCTACGTATACTATATATAGCGGATAACAACGAATTATACGTACGGCGGTTAATTATCCGTGATTCATCTTCAACATGGAAGCTTGTATTACGTGTTTCAAATCGACTGTTTATTAAAGAAGTAATATCCTGTGCGATAGCAACGTAATGATCTAGCCGTATATTTTCATCAGCCTCGCTAGCGATATTTATTGCGTCACGCATTTTGTCTGCAAATGCTTGCAAACTTATAGGTTGGGTCAAATTGCTCATTGTATGAATTTTTTAAGTTGGTTAATACAGTTGATCATTTCTGATATAAGTTTGCCGTCAACATCTTTACGTTCGCGTAAAGTATCAAATGATTTTTCTAAATCAATTACAAATTGACTGTCTGCTTCCAATAATATATTATTAAGCAGTTTTGAATAGTTTGTTTTCATGGTCTGTTTATTAAAATGGTAATGTTTGGTCGTCTACTTCATCTTCTAATATTTCTTTATAGAAGCTTGTAACATCATAGCGTAATATATCGGCTGCTTTTTCTAGTAGCTTAGTCTGTTCGTTAGACAGTATGTTTCTGTCTTCCCATACAACATCGTCAATACAATCAGCCATATCTAATATTTCACCGCGAGTGCCGGGCTCTGATGTATATTGGTTTATATCATATGTATTAGTAGTTGGCGTTTGTTTTGTACTGTAATCATCCCAGCCATACGAACCCCAGTGGTTATAACTTTTAGTTGATTTAGTCGTTTTACCGTAAGCTGACCAATCTGTATTGACAACTTTTTTTGCAGCGATCGGATTGGGAGTAATTTTAACAGTAGATATACACTTGCCTTTATGCCAGCATTGTAATTCGCCAGTAGCAACTTCAGATACATCATCCGATATAATATCTAATGATGCTCGAAGGGATGAGAAATACACACCGCCATCTACTTTTGCAATAAATAAAGGATTGTTTTTACGGTAGACATAAAGATTGTCGTCACCGTCGGTAAATAATACAGCCATAGTGCCGTCAAAGCGATCAAGCATAGTATAATCTTTCTTTGAATTAAGCAAAGAGAATATAGCTTTAGAATCCACATCAGGCGTTTTAAGATTGTATGTTTCACACACTTCTTCATAATTGCTTAATACACCGTTGTGAGCGCCAATAATCTTTCCGTATTTAAAAGGATGACTGTTATTAGCTGTTTGCTTGCCGTGGGTTGCGTAACGCGTATGTGCGATAGCGACAAACTGTTGATTTGTTTGAAATTTATTCATTATAGGAAGAAGATTGGCACTTTTACCGATGCATTTCTCAGTATGATTGCCGATCATTATACCCGACGAGTGACCGCCACGCGAATCATTATCCGCTAAAATGAAATTTAAGTAAAATAAGTTTGGCGATTGTTCGCCCGAGTAACCGATTAATCCACACATAGTTCTGTTTTTTTATGTTGGTTAATAATTAATTGAATTGTAGAAGTTTGCTGGCACTTCCAAGCCATTAAAGTATTCATATGTTTTATCAACTGCCGTGTTATACAGGTAGTTATTTTGGAATAAGCTTTCGCTTGTGTTGTCGTCAACAGTAAATACGTTGTTAAATATTTCAGCGTATGTAAATTTACGGTCAGTAAGCTTTTTGTAGTTTGGCTCGTTAAAGTCAATTACCACATTCTCATTGTTGATCATTTCTGTGATAGTAGCTGCGGTAAATTCTATATGCTTAGATATGTAGTCTACTATGTTGACATATTTATCGTTGCTAATGCAGTAATATAAATTGTTGAAGTAATTTTCCGTGCCTACTTTATTGCAAACCAAGGACTTAACTTTGTTAGATTCGTAAACGTCTCTGCGGTTTGACATATCCGCTGTTTTATAATATATACTTGAATAAGGCGTATCGGTACAATTGTATAAAGCTGCTTGTATAATTACATGCATGTGCTTCATTTTCATGTAAAACGGCAAACTGTTTGATACTTGGCTGTTGACTTTCTTAAGTATTTTAATTTGATCGTTAGTCAAGCTGGGTGAAAAGCCTTGAAATACTTTTGACTGAATATATTCTGAGCCACAGTATTCGTCAATTGTGCAATCGTGGTTGTTAATTGCATATTGCGAGGCCGTAATGTTCGCTTTTTTGGCTGCTTTAAGCAGGTCGTGATAGCGTTTTGACGCACGTTTCTTTATAAGATATTCTTTCTTTGATTGGTAGTCTGCACGACCACCCACAGTATATAACTGCTCGATTGAATTAGCGTTGCTAACGTTTAAATAGGATTGTGTTTCCATTTGTTTGTTTTCTGTGGTTATTAATTATATATAAATATACAAAATAATGTTAATAAAAATCCCCGATTAGTACAGTTACTTTGCCGCGTCAATTTATTAACAATATTTCGCATGTTTATTTCAATCGTTAGTCTCATATATTTCTTTCCAGCTATAAAATATATCGGTAAGAATATCGCTAGACTGCTCTCTTGTACGTGGTTTATATAGTTTAGAACGGTCTATTAAAATTGCTACTTGATCAATTTTCGACTGTAGCTCCGTACATTTATTCTGCAGGGCTTTGATTTGAGCCATGTGTAGCTCCGTAAGTTGTAGTTGAGTGTCCTTATTCATCTTACAATCTGTTAAAATAAATTAATACTGCAGAACTGATCGTAATCCACGCTAGTGAATAATATACAAAGTATCTGAATGAAGGTTTTTCGTTCCAAAAGCGTTGGACTGGGAACTTTATGCGTGATAGCAACGACGGTTTAGTTTTATCATTGTCTTCAATAGTTGCTTCAAGTTCGTATGCGAATTGCCAAAGGTCGGTAATATTAAGTGTGTTTCCATTTGCTGTATTTCGCAATGCATGTATTTCCGACTTTAATTCTTCAAATTGCTGCTCATAGTTGGCTGCTTGTTGTTCTTCGATCGCGACTTCTTTCATGCTCGTTGGCTTTTTAATTTCTGGTTGTTTAACTGTTTGGTTTTCTTTGTTCGCTCTCATTGCCCGTATCATTCCTTCTGTAATTTTAACAGACGGTGTAGTTCCGTTCCAACAATACTTTAATTTATTTCTGCCTTGGCTAGGCGAGTTGTCTACTTGCTTGGCTGTCAAGCAGTTAATCATAAACATCCATGGTATCTGACCGATGTTTTTAACTGTTTCAAGCTCCTCGCGATATACATATGTATTTTTACGTAGTAGACTTACTAATCGTTTTTGCGAATTGAAGTACTTTTGGTTTGTAGCTTCTCTTTGATTTAATTTAACTGACTTTTGCATTTGATTAAAATTTAACTGTTTTACGTTCTCTGATAAATTTGAAGACTGAATCTTCTTGGATTGCGATAGCAACCCGGGCTTTGAATTCTTCTATAGTTTCGTCGTCTGATATTTTTTCATACGGTAGACTTTTACACTGTAGACCACTGAGTGAATGACCTACGCCTGAGCTTCCATGGCCTTGATACATTACGTATGATATAAAACCGCTTGTTTCATTCAGTCGTAGTATTAAACTGCGTTTGCTTCCCATATAATCTTCTAATAGGAAAATTCCGAGTGTGTTGTAAGTTTTTTGTTTTGGCATAATTTCTAATTGTTTAAGTTTAACCGTTTTTACCACGTAATGATCGGGTGATACCATAGCCTGAACGTGCGCAATTTTTGTTCATGCTGGCCGCCATATCATGCGGTAATATTTGAATTGTATTGCCAGTCTTGTGGCTGTTGATTGGAACACAACCGACTGGTTTAGCCGTGCTACAATTTACGCATGTATTTGCATGCGGTAATACTTTTAACCGTAAAGGATGGATGAGCTTTTTGCAAGATGCGCAACACTTCGGGATGGTAATTTCTGTTTGTTTCATGTCTGTGATTAATTAATTATAAATAAAAATAATAAAAAAAATTTTAAAATTTCCCCGATTTATACAGTTACTTAGCTAAGTCATAATTGATCAATTCTCAGCTAAAATTTTGACTGTGATAGCGAGACTGTGATAAAAAAAGACTGAACTTAATCAGCCTTTTAATATTAATCTAATAGCTCTAACTTTGATAATAAATCTGTAGTTTTCTTTTTGACTATATCATCCAACAGATCATTTTGTATAGATTCAATAATGATTTTTTCTAATCTATGATAATCCAAATGACTATATTGGTATGTGTAACTATCAGTTCTACTATTATAATCGCGGTTTACCGGCCAATGTATTCCGTTTCTGATTTTGCCTGTTTTATCTTCGGAGAAAGCTTTCAATACGTTAACTATTTCTTGTGCACACTTTCTGATGTCTCCGATTGACTTGTCCGTCAATTGCTTTTCGATTGTATTTAAATCCATTTTTCGATCGTTTTTTAATTATTGTTTAGTTTCTGTATGCCTAATATCGGATAGTCTTGTTCGATGTCGATTAATACATTTATATAATCTAACAGTTCTTTCCGGACTTCTAATTCATCTACAAGATCGGGAAATGCTCCACTGACGTATATATCTGCTTCAAGATTAATTTTCCGCATGTTTAAAATCTGCTTGATCATCTGCAGTTTTTTCATATTCGGAATGTAGTGTATCGGTGTAGGTTCAGGTTGTGATAGTGAAACTGTATCTTCCTCTTTATCGATTCCTTCGTCTTCATCCGTATAACCGTAATCGTTGTATGTATTCTCACCGCATTCGCTGCAGTGAACATCTATTGGTAGTTCTCGGCCGTAGCCAAGAAAGTTGTGACAATTGTCGCATGTAATACTTACTGACATAATTTCTGTTTGTTTAAAATGTTTGTTTAAAATTTAACTGTGTAACGTACAATCGATCATATCTGTTATGATTCTCTGTTTCATATCATCCGATATAGGTAAATCCCCTACGTAAGAATATTCCTGTATATATTGATTGTATAAACTCTCTCTGGCATCTTCATCCACTCTTCTGTTGAATTCGTCTACCTCTGTAGTTATAGATGTGAGTCCTCCGTCTGATTCTACTTCTTCTGTTTCTCCAGTTGATATATTTTTAATCGTAATTTTTTCTGGACGAATAGTCAATAGAACTTCTTTGTCTGGGAAGTCTAACCGATAATATTCTTTGTAGAAATAACTTGCGAGTTCATTCTGTGTCATTTTCCAAGTGTATTGAGTACACTGTGTAGTATATTGGTCCGAATCAAGCTTAATTACATTGTCTGAAGACATCCACTCGTGGAATTTTTGGTCGAAATGATCTACAACTACGTGTTCTGGACATCGGCTTTGGCCGACTTGATTGCAAATTGTGCAATTTTTAACTGTTTTTTCCATCTTTTTGATATTACTGTTTGTGATTAATTTGGACTTATAAACACGACTGAGAGTTATTCCCAGTCGTGATAGTGAAACTGTGTTTATTCAGGCATGATTTCCATGATCGTATCTAACCAATATTCAAGATTGTAAACACTCACTTTGTTACCTTTTGTAACTTTATGTTCGTCTTGATATTCGTCTGAGAAAAATTTGGCTTCGTTAACACATATGTGAGTAAGAAAGTCGTCTAAACTTACACCCGTGATTTTCAATTGTGCATTAAATCTGCATTTTCTACTGGCCGCATTTTTGTACGACTTATACTCTTCGTCTGTCATATCTTTCAGATTGCGAGTACTTACTTTCTTACTCTTCCAATGAATATCCGACCATACCTCGAAGGTAGTGTCATACTTCTGTTTGATAGCGGCTGTCCAATCTATATTGTCATCATAAATTGATTTTTCGCCTGACGGCAAATAAAGATTGTGTTTTTTGGCAAACTTTTTCGTATTGGTCTTTCTAGACGCAAAGTTCTTACCAGCTCTTTTGTTTGCAAGCTCTTGCTTGATTTCTTCGATTGAAGATTTTTTGATTGTAATTGTAGCCATGATTTCTGTTTGTTTTAATCAATGGTTAATAACTAATTGAACTATCCAATTATCAAGCTCAGACTGTGATATACTGTACTTTAATAATTATAAATAAATATAATAATTAAAATAATAATAAAATCCTTATTTCACAGTATTTTAAAATTATTGTGAGCTTTATATCTGATTAAATTACGATTGTTTGTTTTTATAGTGGTATTATCCCACCTATCTTTATAGCTTAGTAAACTACCTGTGATGATCAAAAAGTGCATAATTTCAGCTGTGAGACGCGCCTGCGATAGCGGAATGTGAGTTATACGGCAACAATAATAAAGAATGTGTGTTCAGATTGCGATAGCGAGGCCTCAGCCGCATCACTATCACCGAATTCACAGTCAAAAAAAAAATAAGCCAAAAAAAAAGGATGTCCGAAGACACCCCTTGATTAAGTACGTATGCTTATTTAACAACATACACAACACATCCGATAATACAGCCTACCGCACAGAGTGCAAGTAGAGCTGTAATTATATATCCGAATAACATTCTAGTGGAATTCGCTTAAGAATTCATAACCGCGTACACTGTAGCTTGATTTGTTAGCCTTGCAGTATTCTGTAGATAAGAACTCTTGCGTTGTTGCAGCGGATGTGTACTTCTTGACAAAGTATTCTAGATTTGTACACTTATCGTCGATGCATTCGGCTGCTTGCAGTACGGCTTTCATGTATGTCTTACGACTTGCTACACTTTTGTATTCGTTGTACTCCGGAGTGCCTTTAGCGGGCATTGAGCCAGACTTAGCTCTTGCGGGTAGCGACCAGTTATAGTCTTCGAATACCGCGATAGTAACATCGCATTTGGCTTTCACATAGTCGGCATAATCTACACCCGCTTTTCTTGCAGCTTTCTTGTAGTTAGTCTTACGACTCGCGCAACTGTTTTTCAGTTTTGTTGCGTTTAGCGTGTTAATAATGATTTGTTTTTTGGATAATTTTACAGTCTTCATAATAATATATTTTGAAGATTAATGATTAGTTAAACAGCTCACGTGTGCTACCCGAAAACTCAGCAGAACATACAATTATATGTTGTTTTGAATTATAAATTAAATATACAAAAATTATTTAAATAAAAAAAATAAATTAATAAAAATATATAAAATATTATAAAATAAATAAATTAATTAAAATTATAATATATTATTGTATATTCCAAATATATATATATCTACATGTAAGATCCGCGATAGTAACTGGGCTCGTATTGGTGGCTGCTCGGCTTAATCACTATCACAAGAGGTACACCCGTGAAGGCATACCTCTGTAATTAATTAATCTTCATGTTTTAATCGTATCATTCCGATTTTAAATTCTAGTGTACGTATAACGTGCACGTGCTCTTCAGCATTGTCTGCCTCTCTAAGAGCTTCTTTAAATCTAGCAACTGCTGCATCGATTTCCTTTGCGATAATTTCTTCTTTGAATGTTTTCATAATCTGTTTTTTATTTTAGTTATTTTTATCGTTTACTTCACAGTATAAGCTATAATATACTTGATCGAGTATATCATCCATCTGTTCTATAGATGCCTCTTTACCATGATTATTTTCTATTATCTCTTCTACACGTCCATGCAGAAAAATTACTAAGTCATCAGACAGTTCGGTTAATACTGCTTTTACTTCTTCTTGATTTAATTTAATTGTGTTCATAATCTGTTGTTTTAAAAAGAAGGGGCTTTTAGGCACATCCCCATTAGGTGCGTGATAGTAATCAATTATTTTCCAAATCTATCCTGGAGTTTACCGTCAGGCGTATATCTGTATGAGCATTTGCATTTATTTGCAAACTCTGCATCACGTTCTGCAATCCAATCATACACATCGATGTCTTCAACATGCATATCATCGCCAATACGTTCGCAATGAAACTCGAGTTGATTATTTACATTCTCAATCTCGCCGTGTAACTTTAAGTCTTGTAAGATTAAGTTATCTATAACATCATCATTGCTTTCTTTGAATGCTGTAAGAAGCATTTCAAGTGCGGCGACCTTATCTTCCAAGAGAAGCACTTGTTGCCATGCGTCTTCAGATGTAGCACTCATATGTTTTCTGCTTGATGAGGCATAATCTTCATTACGTCTTATGTCACGGTATATTGATTCGACATCTTCTGCATTGCTAAATACCTGTCTTGATAAGGCTTTAATTAACGCAATCATGATAATACTTAGCACAAATAATGCTACAATTGATAATCCTAATAAATTTTCCATCGTTCTGTTTTTTAGATGGTTAATAAAAATGGGACCTTTTATACACATGTCCCTTAGGTGTGTGATAGTGACTAGTCTAAGATACCATCAAGATGCTTGTAAGCACCGTAGTTGTAGCATCCTTTGTGTTCCGCATTGTATGCATCACTGAAGAACTCGTCAACTGATTTTGCATCGGTGTACTTATCTACAAACGTTTCGAATGTATCACACGTTTCATCGACAATACAGGATAGTTGTATTAGGTGTCGTGTATACGTCTTACGTGATGCAATACGTTTGTAGAGTGCCCATTCAGGTGTTCCCTTTGTAGGTGCAGTACCTGATTTCGCTCTGCCAGGTAAGGAGTACTCAACTGATTCGAATACTTCAAGTGTGATGCCTAGCTTGTCATGTACATATGCTTCATACGTTACACCTGCTTTGATGGCATTCTTTTTATAGTTAGTCTTACGACTCGCTAAAGAATTGTTTGCTCTTTTTAATTTTGCTTGTGCGATTATATCGCTCTTAGATAATTTCATCTTTCTGTTTTTTAGATGATTAATGCGGTCTTTTAAACACATCCCGCTTAGGTGTTGTGATAGCGATTGCTTATTTCTTGAGTTCTCTAAAACACCAAGTATAATAACTATGTTCTTCTGCAAGTACTTCATGTAATGGATAGCCCATTTGACATGCCCAATCTTGGAGTTCTGCTATTTTGTCTAATAGCATCTGGTCAGTTGGATGTAGTCTACCAGTTCTCGCTGTCCATTCATAATACATAGCGCTATTAGGTGCTCCCCAATTATGTAATGGTCTATTAACCTTGTGTATCCGCTTGATGATCAGGGGTATCAATTTTACGTCAGTAATTACACATTTATATACTCTAGACTTAGGTATATGATACATTAGACTCTCTCTGTCAGGGTATAAATACAATGTCATAACACTAGAGATTGGGTGTCTCTTTACCTCGTAGTATAATGTATTAGCACTACTAGCATAGTGGATTTCAATGTGCCCTACTGACACAGATGGTTGTTGCACTACTGCAATTCTTCGTGCGTCTACCTTCTTGAAAGCTTTCTTAAGACTTTCTAATTTACCATTTAATCTTTCCATCGTTCTGTTTTTTAGATGGTTAGTGAGCTCTGACTTAGTGCCAGGATACTCAGCTGAAGCATTAGACATTGCTAGATAGTTCAGCTATACCTATACGTGGTGGTTTTGTATAGATTATATATAAATATATAAAATTTATATTAATATTAAAAATATTTATAATAAAAATAATAAAATATATAAATAATATATAAAAAAAATAATATTTAATTTATAAATTTTGAAAAAGTATATTATAATATTAATTTTTATAATTATTTTTAATTTTTTTTTTAAAATAAATTTAATTCAGACGCGAAATTACCCCATTTAACTATTTGCAACAACTTTTCAAATACTTGTTAACACTCCGTCGAACTTTGAGCAAGTATACTATATTCTATTAAAAAAAGTATACAGTATACTTAATACGCGTGTGCGCGCGAGGGTGTTGGTATCATTAAAAAAAACGTAAGGCGCAAAACAATTATAAATTTCTATCTTTGATAGAGAAAAGTTAATACAAGTATGGATAATAGAGATGAGACTGTAATAGCATACGCCGGACAGATACTAAATTTGATAAATCTACTCAATGAAAAGTTCCCTTCTTTTACGGCAGCATATTCTTTCCAAGTACTAATGGATGACGCATCATATCTGCAAGGTGCAACAGTCAGCGAATTTGCGACCGGGTCCGACATCGGCGACCTAATGGTGCTCATGCAAGAAGCTTACAGTAAAAAAAATCCCGATGGGATTGAGTTCGAGATGGACTTGGCTCAAATGCTCGAAGATTTAAAAACAGATTTAGATGGCGAACCGGGCGGAGACGCATAAACGCGATAAGTTTCTCTGGAAGCAAGATAGAGACAATTACCTAAAGTGGTTCGGAAGATTAAAGCGGACCCTCGCAATGCAAAAAAATATCAGACCATCTGATATAGAAATTTTGCTTCATATATACGATATTAGTTATTTCTCATTACAGGACCTTTTGGGGTGCGGGATTGTATCTACTATCCAAACTTTAACGCAGGTTGTACAGCGGCTTAAAAAGGCTGATCTATTGAATGTTTACGAGCCAGCTAAGAAGCGCATTGGAAAACCTGGCACATACAGAATATCTCAAAAGGGTAAATTTCTAGTTACAAGACTTTACAGAATATTAGCAGGGGAGGAAGAGTGGCCTGCCGAATAATTTTTATTATATTTGTAGAATAATATAAAAATAAATAATATGTCAGTATACTTATCAAAAGGCGTACACTCATTCGGTGAAGCCGAAACCGTAGTAGGAACCACTGAAAAAACTAGTGGCACTAATCCACCTTGGGTAGGCGTAACTTTCCACCATGTAAACCCGTTAACAACTTTTACTTTAGACGGTGAAGCCGCGGCTGCTACTTACTATGCGGGAACTACTGTGTATGGAGAAATTACGGCTATAACAGGAGGAGAAAATAGGGTTTATACTTTATACAAAGCAAAAGTAGACCACTAAGATATGGCTAGTTTAAATACAGATGTTGCAACGGAGTTAAATATAACTGCGCGTAGAAACGATACTTTTAAAATGCTCCTTACGGTAAAAGATGAATCCGGAGCTATATTAGCAATGGATCAAAATCGTGATTCTACAATTCCAATATATCAGGCTAAAATGACTATTGCTACTGAATCCGGGGACGAAGTGTTAAATCTGTATTCTAATGTTTGGAACGATGTTGTTATAGGTGCGGCTGGAAATACACCAAATGCAATCCCTACGGCATCTACGGTAGGGCATTACTCTGGAACTTCTGCAAATAATGCGGGGGAAACGGTAGGTACATCCGCTATTTTTTTAAAGGGACAAATACAAGCTTCTCCTAATTCAGGACAGGTTACAGTTCAAGCTCCTTTTGACTACATGGCATTTCAGTCTGGTACATATAAATACGACTTTCAAATAAGAAACAAAGCGACTTCGAGCGCTATAGCTGTTTTTACAACATGGCTGACAGGGACGTTTACATTGAATGCGGATATAACACAAGTATAAAGTGAGCGTAAGTGTACAAATAGCGCCTACTACACCTATTCAAGAGGTAAATATATCGACCACCGCGTCGGCACCCGCTATTGTACCAGTCTCGGCTTCTTCAGACTTTATGGAGCCATCTCCTAATAATCTATATGAATACACCGCCGCGGGTCAGGCTTCTCCTACAGACGTAGTTTCGGCTACTGCGATAGCGAGTTTATCTAATATAGGCGTTTCTGCTGGGTTGCAGGTAAACGTAGGTATTGCACCTTCGAGTCCTTTCCAAAATGAAATGCAGGGTTTTAAGTCTTTATACAAAAGCTTTAATAATTCACCTAACGGTTTTGTACACGGACAACCGTGTTATTTTAAAGTAGAAGCTAATGTAGCTTATGGCTGCAATCTTGAGTCGGTTAATATATCTGATGCTGAATACGGTAAATCGCAGCTATTTATATTTTTAGCCTTTAATGATTCAAATCTCTATGTAATGCGTAAAGGTTACTTTGATTATCCTGTAGACTCTGCCTTTATAGACGGATGGGTTCCAGGGCGTACATTATATATAGCAAGTAATAATAAATTAACAACCACGCCTACATTCTCATCGGGAGCCTATGTAAGAAGCGTAGGATTTTGTGTACCTAACACAGATGGGGTATATAGGGTTTGGTTTGAATCAGATAATACATTTGTAAAAAAATCTTAATAATTAAAACATGGCAATAAAATATCCAAGCATTACGCCCGCGAGTACAAACGCTTCGCCTAATGCTAATCACTTAGCTATAAAGCTACCTACAACACAAGGTAATGGTATATTTAATACGTTTACTTTAGACTATGCAGGAGAAAGACAAACAGCATACTCAGTAATTGTAATACAAAACGCTCAAGCTCAGGCCACCCCATCGGTTATGAATGTAAGCAGCATAGAGCTATCTGAGACTGCAATTGCTAATGGGTTTAGTTTAGACCCAGTCGACACTTCTGGTAATTTAGAAATGGGTGCAAATGTTACACTTAACGGTATAGCGGGTGCTCCAGTAGACGGTATAAACCGTATTAAAGCAGTAAGCGCAATAACAAATTTTGATAGAACTGTGTCTGATGGGGGCGATATAGCTTTTGATACAGCAACACATTGTTTACTGCTACCTCCATTAGCTCAAAACGGAGGAGCGGCACACGGAGGAGTTAATGCTAACGCAGTTGCATCGCCTGAAATACTTCTAGATCAATTAAACACTACAGCTACATCCGCCGCATCCGGAACTTTTAGAGTTTTGCCACTTTACAAAACGACTGATATAGCAGCAGGCTCAGGTGAAACAAATCCGATAAATCAAAATGAATATGCTGCTTTTGTAATAAGATATGCACCGGGAGAAAACCAAGCGCCTTCTAGTATAGAACTAAGCACATTAACAATAACAACCTCTGCGGGTACTTCCGTAATAGGACTTTCATACTCAGCATCTAATATATTTACCCCTGGTTATCAATTTGGGAGATACAGTATTAATGCAGGAACTTTACTTTTAGAAGGATCAGATTATGTAAGTAAACCTAGCGGGGCAACTCTTGCAATGGGGCTATTTCCAGTAGGTACTAACGTAAATACTACATCATCAGCAAGACATTTGTTAAGAGTAGATGATCAGAGCCCTCAAACTACAAATTCAGCTACTAATATCTCGGATAATTTCTCTATGTCTGCGACTACAATTCAAGACGCAACTCCACATAATTTTTTAGAAAGTACTGAATTAAATAATGTAGGAGCTCCTTGGGTTGATTCTGACATTCAATTAATAACGGATGGAGATGCAATAGATAATGCATATTGGTACATGACACTTATGTATTCTTCAACCGGGGCTGTTAACGGTAGTAATTCTTCTATACAGATACATGGCACTAGTGCGAATGAGGCACCTTTTAATTTTACTAAAGCAGAAGCTACAATGGCTGCTCAAATTAAATTTAGCTGGTCTGTAGCGGGTCCTACTAGCCCTTCTTTTCTTAATCACTTGTTTAAAGTTACAGGCGGGTTTTACTACCAGCTGTCTTTAAACGCTTCTGGCGGCGTTCTGACTAACAATTCAACAGTAGCTGCAAATCATAGAAGAAGAGCTTTAAGAACACAGTCTATAGGTATATTAGGCTCTGTCGCCCAAGACACTATGTTTTCAGGTGATAAATTTAATTTAAAAATAATTTGTAACTACCAAAATTACAGCGGAGCAGCTTTTGCAACCGCTTCTGTTCCTTTTGCAACTCAATTTCCCTTAACTAAAGGAACGTATGCTTATGCAGAAGGAGATTATATATTCCCAATCAATTACAAACCAAATACTACTTCTACAGCTTCAATAGATATACCCGCTAGTACCGCTTGGGATACTTCGGGTATTGTAGATGCAAAACAAGATTTTGTAATAGAAGTACCTGTTCAAGCAAAAGGAGTAACTAATTTGGCTCTTTACTCAAATGATTCTTATGATTCAAACGCTGATTTGACCCAAGGGGCAGTCTTCTTAGCCGGTAGGTCAATAGCAGCTGGTCTGTGGAGAACTAATCCTGCAACAGATAGCCCTGGAGGTAGACAAAACGATGGTAGTTATTCCGCGGAAGTTGCAATAGACGGTAATGTGGAAGGGTACTTTACTGATAAACTAGGGCCTTACAGTCAAAGTTACTTTGTAGAGTTTTATCCAATTCAAGCCAGAATAAAATGCCACGCTAGGCCGAGCGACGCAGAAGATAATTTACAAATAAATTTGGGCAGTGTTTATGGGTGGAGAGACTGGCAATACAATTTACAAAAAGAAAATTATAGTAATTTTTATGACCCAAGAACTAGACTATCTATAGCCGCTGCAGACATTGCTGATAACCCCCTATTTGAAACAGGCCAAGCTACTGCAGAGGCTGTTACAAATTGGTATCAAGTAGGTTCAGCTACTGCAGTACCTAATACGGCAGCAGCGTTTCATGCAATAGATGCTACTACAGATGCGATTCAATCTGGCATAGATTATAATGCGGGTAACAATTTAGATGAGGTATTTTTTAGCGGATCTAATGGGGCTGTAATTAAAAATCAATTTAAAACTGCAACTAATAGTTATTATACAAATCCATCTTTAGCAACTTATGACTCTCAAACAAATGCTAAGACTAGTAGGTTTGACCCGGATAATACTATTATGGTCAAAGCAGCTAAATATCATGCTGCAGACCAACATTGGTACGCAGATGTTGATTTAAAATTTGATAATTCAGGTCAAGAGGAAACATTACTTTGGAAGACTACAGTTGAAGCTTCTAATTTAGTAGACGCGGAAAGTGCCCCCGTAAAGCCTTCTGGGGCAAACACACCACTTTATAAAGTTGTGACACTTAAATCACTTGGCCCTAACTCTTACGCAGCAAGTTCAACAGGGCTATATTCAACTATAACTGATGGTAATCGAATAACTGATTTGTATAAAAATACAATTGGGACTTCGACCTTTCTCCAAGATACCCTAAATGCAACATTTGCTATAATACCTCCTAAGCGTAAGGGCGTAGGTGAAACAGCAACTTCCGGTTATGCGGCTGCACATTTTAAAAGACCTAACCCTGCAGCAGCAGCAGAAATCCAGGCTACTTACGGAGGCTTTACAAAAATAAGATTCAAATTAGATAATAACTCTAGTGCAGCGGGAAATTATTATGCAATGGTTACAGTGGAATCAATTGACAATAGCTTTGATAACAATATGCAGTGGGATGATGAAGATAGTGTTTTTAAAAGCGCTGATATTGACCACGCTGATTTTAAACTTAGTGTGCATAGATTTATTATTAAATTTACAGTTTCTCCAAATTCTGATTTAGTTGTAACAGATTCTGATACCTCTGATAATTTAGAAGCTAATTCAACTATAAACTTTGGTAATATAACAGTAGGATAATTAATTGCGTGACATATCTTACATAGCTAATAATGGAGTTGCGTATCCTGGAAGAGAAGTTTCTCTGCGGGTGAGCAACTCCAATAGTAGTTCAGTAGAAATAGATAGGCTTTATATAGAAAATTATTTACAAAGGCCAGATGAGCGTAACCAGTTTGTATTTTTTTTTAGCACAACTCCTCCTTTTTTATCTTCTGGGGTTGTTTTTACTGGGAAAAATTATACTGTGCCTTACACTCAAACTTTTTTAAAGCCACCAGAAAATTATTTAACTTTCCCATATAGTTCTAATTTCACTGCTGTATTACCAGCTAGTGCATATATTGAATTTAAAGTTATATTTGTACCAATAACAAACGGTACTTATTCCGGTAAGCTTAAAATTAGAACAACGAATGGAGCTTTATTTATAATTAATTTAGCGGGATCGAAAGGCCCTGAGGTTGAAGAAGTAGATAATTTATTCTTTGGAGTTGAAGTAGAATTACTTGACGGCCTTGGAACATTAGAAATTGATAATTTAGGATAATGAGTTTTAAAATATCAGATGTAGATTCTAACTTTGCAACAAATGTCTCTGTTATAGGCTTTCCTGATATAACATATCAAGGGCCTGTAGGAGATACTCAAACTTTTTATTTAGAAAAAGGGTGGCAGTATTTATCTTTTTTTTTAAAAGCATCTTCTTTTGTGGAGACATATCCAAATATGCTTTCATTTATAAGCGCAATAAATACTATGTTAAACCCCAACGGAGGTATTGATTATACTGATAATAATCCAGACGCTCCCTATATAGTTATTGCTAAATCTAATTCAGGTTCTGCAACTTTACCTCAATACTCATTTGATGGAATAGGCAGTTTCACGGATGGCCAAGGCTACCAGGTGAAATTAGTATGCAATAGTTCTTTTTCCGGTATAATAGAATTTTCAGTATCAGGAGACAGACTAGAATATGATGATTTAGGAGTAGCACAATCTGTATCAGTAGATTTGGCTAGTGGTTGGAATACAATTGCAATGCCTTTGTCTATCGCTGTTGATTTAAGTGTTGTATTTAGCACGCTGGTAAATGAAAATAAAATTATAATCGTTAAAGACTACAACGGTTCTGCTTATTTGCCAGAATATTACTTCAACGGTATTGGGGATATGATACCGGGTAGAGGTTATCAAGTGAAAACTAATGGGGCTTGCACTCTTGTTTTTGATAGACCCACTCAAGGAGGTATTAATGCTGAGACTAGAATTTCACCCCCTGCAAGACCTATACAAATTTCTGCTCCACCTATAAATACACCTGAAGAAATAGAGTCTACATTTAATATTTATATTAACCCTGATGTTTTAAGAACATTTTTTAACAGTTTTGGCATAGATATTCAAATACAAGAAATACAACAAAATATATTAAATGAGTATTTAGAAGTTATACTAAACGAGCCTGAACTTTATATAATTTATAAAAAACAAGGCACTGGAGGGATATTTGAATATTTACCAATTTTAATTGCTAATGAACCTTTATTTTCTCAATACCCATGGTATGCAAGAGATGCAATTAATCTTATGTACACGGCGTATAAAAATATTTTATACGGAACAGAATTTGTAGATTTTAAGAAAGATGCTCTTATTATAGAAAGGCCTTTTTTATTAGAGGTAAGAGATTCGAGTAATAATGTTATAGGGTACTCCGATGTAATACAAAGACAAACAGGACCTTTGGCTCAATTTCAAGACTACCTTGATGTATCAATACCAGTAGGTTTTACAAGTGCGACAACATGTAGCTTCTTTTTATATGATGAATTTGCTCAACAACATTTTCCCCTTAAAACAGATCCTGTCGCTATAACCTCGGAAGTTAATGGTATTTTTATTTTAAATAGTTTATCTTTACAAAATGGAGTAGAATACAAAAAAGATTAATAATGAGTTTAATAAAAATAATTTCAAAAAAAATAAAGTTAGCTGTTACAAATAAAATTACTAATGTTAATGCTAGCAGCAAAATAAATATAAAAATAAAATAATGGCATCAGTAAGCGCGGATATAGCTAAACCAATAGATATTACTATACGAAGAAACGATTCTTTTTATTTAAAAGTAGTTGTTACAAATGACGATGGAACTGTTTATGATTTATTAAAAGATGATAATTCAACTCCTTTTGATTGCCAGCTAATAGTTTACAGTTCAGATAACAATCCAATACTAGGATTTTCAAATGACACTGAAGACGCTACTTATTTTGTCGACTCTTCTATAACGGTAACGCCTTCTACGGCTACAATTGTTATAGATGCTGCAGCAAGTTACATTACTATAAAAAAAGGTTCTTATAAATACAAATTAGTAGTTACAGGCAATACAGAAGTAAATACATTAATGATTGGTAAAATTAAAGTTATTGATATTTAATGAGCCAAGAAATCAATATATCATTAGTATCAAAAGAAACCCCTACGGTTAATCTTTCAACAACTGCCTCAGGTGACGTTCAAGCAACAGTAGGAGATACTACTCCTATCGTGTCTTTTATTGCCACAGGAGAGAAGGGAGCCACGGGAGCTACAGGCTCAGCTTCAATTACCGATGGTAGTATAACTAATGCAAAACTTGCTTCGAGTTCTGTATCGAGCTCTAAATTAGCTTCTGCATCAGTTTCATCAAGTAAGCTACGTGAAAATGCGGTAACCACTACAAAAATAGCAGATCATGCGGTAACAGCAGGTAAAATTGCATTAGGTTCTTTAACCGAAGCTTTAATAGATATATTTGAAGACGGCGCTATAAAGCCGGGCAAATTAAAACCGGGCAGTTTATTAGAAGAAAACTTTGCAATACAGTCTGTTGGTACAAATGTAATTAAAAACGAGTCTGTAACAGCGGGTAAGCTTGCTAATGGAATTATAGAAACTATTAAAATCGTAGACAATGCTGTTACAACAGCTAAAATAGCTACGGATGCAGTTACAGGAAACGAAATACAAAACAGTGTAACTTTAAACGGTACTGTTACTTTAAATCATTTAGACTTAAGTGGTAGTAGCCCCGCAGTTATAAAAGGACCAGATGCAGATGCTCTTCATATAAAGACTAATACTGTCGTAAACTTTTTAAATACGTCAGACACTATCGTAGCTTCAGTCGACCAGCAAGGTAATTTAACATTATCAGGGACTGTAGATGGTATTGATTTAGCTGTTGCAGTACCTTTGAATACTGCTAAAGTCGGAATTACTCCAGACCAGGCGAATGCTATTATAGCTAATACTATTAAAACAGGTATTACAACCGAGCAGGCTTCTGCTATAACTGCTAATACAAATAAGACTGGTATAACTACATCACAAGCATCAGCTATTGCAGCCAATACAGCAAAGACAGGAATTACAACTAGTCAAGCTAACGCAATTACCGCGAACACTGCTAAGCCAGACTTAACAGTTGATGGTGCAGGTACAGTACATTCTAACAACTATACAGACACTGTATACACTCATCCTACTAGTCACCCCATATCTTTGATAACAGGCTTGCAAACAGCTTTAAATGCAAAGCAAGACTCTATAGGGAGCGAAGACTTAACAATACAGCAGACAGACGGTTTGCAAGATGCGTTAGACGCAAAAGTAGATGACAGCCAGGTACTTACAAACGTGCCAGCAAATGCAGTTTTCACTGACACTGTTTACACACACCCTGCAAACCATGCTATATCAGTTATTACAGGCTTACAAGCTGCTCTTGATGGTAAGGTTGACGACAGTCAAGTTCTTACTAATGTACCTGCTAACGCTGTGTTTACAGACACTAACACTACATACAGCGTACAAGACGGTGAACTATCTCAAAACAACTTTACAAATGCAGACCATACTAAGCTAAATAACATTGAAGCAAATGCTACAGCTGACCAAACACAAGCTGAAATTAATGCGTTAGGAATTACTGCTACAGGTATAGCAGGCCCTACTGATGGAGATGTTCTTATCTCTACAGACGGTAGTATTAGTGTTGTATTGGATAATGATAATGACGAAAGTAATCAGTATTTTGAAGTTAGAAATAGTGCTACAGGAGTTGTATTTCTTGTAAATGAAAATGGTAACTTAACTTTAGATGGCACAGTAGATGGTAGAGATGTAGCAGCAGACGGAACTAAATTAGACGGAATTGAAAATGGTGCAACTGCTGACCAAACAAATGTTACAGGCTCTTCAGGTTCTTGTACAGGAAATGCAGCCACAGCTACAGCACTAGAGACAGCAAGAAATATAGGTGGTGTTAGCTTTAATGGAACTGCAAGTATAAATTTACCTGGCGTAAACATAACAGGTAGTGAAGATACTTCAGGAAATGCAGCTACTGCAACTGCTTTAGAGAGTTCAATTAATATTGGAGGTGTAAGTTTTGATGGTACAGCTAGTATTGATTTACCTGGAGTTAATGAAACAGGAGACCAAGATACAAGTGGTAACGCAGCAACTGCTACAGCCCTGACAACTGGTAATAAAAATATAACTGGTACTTTAGGTGTAACAGAACTGATAACTTCAAAACAAAGACACTTAATGAGATGTGGTTTTTCTGGTAACGCATCAAGAATGTATCTTCCATTTAATTATGGTGGTACTTTTGAAAGCACCTCTACTTCTGGTTACTCTGAATATGGTGCAGTTATAATGCCTTGTGATGGTTATGTAGAGTCTGTAATAATAAGGTCAGAGCAGGCTTGTGGAAATTCTAGAGTCACAATTCTTGTTGCTAGCAATGGAACAGAAGTGCCAACGCTATCTCCAAGTTCTTTTGTCTCACCTTTAGTTAATATGGCTGCAGATGATACTTCATATAAATTTACAGGGTTTGTTGCTCAAGGCGGTACATCTAATAGCTTTAGTGCAGGTGATGTAATTATGATAGCCTTTGACCCTACAAGTTCATCATACGACACTACAGCAACAGCAGTATTAGTTTTAGATTGGAATAATCAATTATAACAACATGGCAACAATAAATACAGACATAGCACAAAAGATAGACCTTGTTATTAGAGAAAATAACAGTGCAAGTATAAATTTAAGTATAAAAGACAGCAATTCTAATGCATTTGATCTAACTGGGTATACTGTAAAGTTAAATGTTTATAACGGTAATGAAACTTTATTTGATCATACAAGTACAGGCTCGGGCTCTACTATTTCTTTTTCAACGCCAGCTAATGGTTTAGTCTCTATATTTTTAACAAGTGCGGAAACTTCTATGTTGCCAGGAAGCTATAAGTATAGAATAATATTAGAAAAAGGAACTAGCGTAAAAACTTGGATGTACGGGAAGTTTAAAGTAAACGAAAATTAAAATGGCTAAAACAAAACGTAAAAAATCAAAAAAAACTAAGCCTTTACATGATGCTTGTTATCATTCGGTAAAAGCTAGGTATAAAGTATTCCCAAGCGCTTATGCGTCAGGAGCTATTGCTAAATGTAGAAAGAATAAAAAATAAGTTATGGCTGTAAGGAAAACTAAAGCCGGATTAAATTTAAAAAGGTGGTTTAAAGAAAAATGGCGCACTCCCAGGGGTAAAAAAGGATATGAGAAAGGAGAGAATACTTTTCGGCCCACTAAAAGGATTAGTAAAAATACACCTTTAACTTGGAGCGAACTCACACCGGCAGAAAAAAGAAAGGCCCAAAAAGAAAAAAATACTAAAGGTAGAGTATCAAGATATAGAAGAAAAAAGAAAGTAAGATCAAAGCGTAAAAAGAAATAATCATGAAAACAAGTATTAAATCAGGTAATTTTAGAGCTACAAAAAAAGGAGCTGGAATGACTGCAAAAGGTGTAAAAGCTTATCGCAAAGCTAACCCTGGAAGTAAACTTAAAACGGCTGTAACAGGTAGTGTAAAAAAAGGTAGTAAGTCTGCTAAACGTAGAAAATCTTTTTGTTCGCGTATGTGCGGGATGAAAAGAAAAAACACCGGAGGTAAAGCTAAACGTAATCCTAATTCAAGAATTAATCAATCACTTAAGAGATGGAGATGCAGATGTGGAGGCTAATTTTATTTTTTAGTTTAATACCGATTAGTTGCGTAGCTCAATTAAACCTTTTAAGATTTGCTACGTTCTATGCTAGTTATACTACTAACACTCCACAAATAGGAGCCCCTAGTTTTATGGTTCAAGGTACAGAGCCTGACAATCCTTACGACTTTGTACCCAACTTTGTAGATGGGGAGTTAATAGAACTTACACCGCAATACGCGCCTAACGTTATTTTTACATTAGGTATCCGTAAGATAGCAAGATTCGACTATCAAATTAAACAAAACAATTTTTATACAGGTAACGAACATCAGGCAACTGACTATGCTACAATATCTAACGCACCTGGACTTGAGTATCTATTCCAATATTCTTTTGTAAGAAACAATGGATTAGAAATAGCTCAACAAGAATACAATGTAAGATACATATCTAACATGTATACAGCTAAAGCTAACTATGTTAATAACGAATTAATAGATTTAAAGTATTCTTTGGGCGAGGTTAGGTTACGCAAAAGTTTTGGTGGATTAGACTTTACTTTTGGCGTAGCCCATCGTTCTCATCCTGTTTATGGATTTAATCCTATTGAAGATGTAGACATGGAGTGGGAAGATTTTGCTATAAGCCAAAACTATTTTAGGTTTAACGATGGTGTTTGGTTAAGATTTGATGAAGACGCTGGAGAAATAGAGTGGTTAGCTTCTAGTGATAACGAGTTTTACAAGTATCATTTTGGAGAGCTAGTTACTGAATACAATGAAAGCGTGTTAAAAGATATAGGACTTCAGCAAGAAGTATCTGCAGTTTTAGGATTAGATTACTATTTGTATAGAGATACTTATTGGCTGCATGCTTGGGGTTCTTTATACCCCGCTCACAGAGGTTTAACAGAGTTTTCTTATGAAAGAGTTAACGCACAATCAGAATGGGATACAGGTTTAATATTTGGCGTTAATTTTAACAGACATTTTAGTATATTTGTAGAAGGTAAGCATTTAAAGTTTTGGGGCGTACCTTCGTACGAATTAAAGACCGGTATAAATTATTTAATATTCTAAGCTATGGCAAAAGAACTTAGTGAAGACACAGCAGTACAGATTAGTTTAAAAACTTTAGGGGGAATAGGAGTTCTTATATTTGCCTTAGTTGGCATGTGGTTTACGCTTCAAGCAGATATAGCAGAAGCTAAACTGTTGCCTGAACCACAAGACCCAGAGATAACTCGTATGGAGTTTGACATGAAAGATCAGTTAATTCGTCAAACTATTATGTCTACACAGGAAGATGTAAAAGAGATTAAGGACGACTTAAAGGCTATTAAAGAAAAGTTATATGAATAAATTATTAATTTTATCTTTGCTGCCAATAACTATTGTAGCTCAAGAGTTTGTTAATTCTAGCTCATTTGAGTCTAAGACTGCAAAAGGAACAGTAGTAATTGAGTTCTGGGCTGAGTGGAACGCAGGTAATCAAGTTGATTTTTTACCATCGTTAAAAGATTGCGAGTCATACAGGTTATGTATAGTTAAAGGAGCTGATGTTCAAAAAAAGTATAAAGTAACAGCTATACCTACAGTTATAATATTTGACAATGGTGTAGAACAAGAAAGGTTTAATCCTAATATAATGATGCAGCTTGTTGCAACTAAAAAGAAAGTACAGAAATCAATAGACAACATAACCTTAAGTAAATTTCAGTAATGAACAAATTAAAATTAAACCTAAAAAGATTTCACAGATCAAGCGTTGCGTATATAATGTTTTGGTTTCTCATGGTAACTATGTACATAGTAGGTTTTATATTTTTATCTTTTAATTCTACAGCTCAAAACTTTGATAACTATAAAAAGATTGTAGTTACAGAGTCAGATATGATGGATGGTATGTTTTGGTCTGTAGGTAATTGTGCCTTAGATACAGTAATATTTAACGGTACTACTACAGTAGACCAAATTGTTTATTTACCTAAACAATACAGAGTATTAATGCGTGACTTTAATGGTGACGCTTGGGGTGGAGCTGTTATGTATATAATAGATTATCCTGATTTAGATAGTGCTCTTACTTTAGAGTATAAACATCCTACAGCTAGTGTTGTAGTACACGACTGTGGGTGCACAGACTCTACATACTTTGAGCAAAACCTTGAAGCATTTGGGTTGTCTGTACAAGAACTTGATAATAAACCTTTTATGCCTACTACATACTATGATATATTAGGTAGGGTAGTAACGCCAACTAAAGGTGTGTATATAGCCAGTGATGGTATAACTCGTAAAAAGATATACTTCGATGGAAGAGAGTATTGATATAAACGAAAACTCTAAAGTACAGTTAGATGTAAAAAGTCTAATAGGTATTGTAGCTGGTATAGTGTCTCTTGCAGGTATATGGTTTACATTGCGAGCGGAAATTTCTCAGTTACAGTTAGATGTAGTACGTATGCAGGACAACGTAGAGCTTAACCACGAGTTTAGAGTTAAATGGCCTAGAGGTGAAATGGGTGCTCTGCCTGATGACGCTAAACAGGATTTAAAAATAAGCTACTTACAAAAAGAGGTGGATTATTTACGAAAGGTAGTTAAAGATTTAGAAATTAAACAAGCAAAAACTGAATAATGAAATTAAGTAAAAACTTCGCGTTGTCTGAAATAACACACAGCAACACAGCTAAAAGACTCGGGATAGATAATGAGCCGACTGAAACGCACCTACAGAATATGCAGCATCTTATTGACAATCTTATACAGCCTCTTCGTGACTCTATTGGTCCTATCAGGATCAGTAGTGGTTATCGTAACCCGTCGCTCAATCGTGCTATTGGGGGCAGTAGTTCTTCGCAGCATTGCAAAGGTCAGGCATTGGACCTGCAGTTTTGGCAGAAGGGGAAAATGATGAACGAACTTATCTATGAATGGGTTTTAGATTCAGGTCTAGAGTTTGACCAGATGATTAATGAGTTTGACTTTGCTTGGATACACATATCTTTAAAAGATAAAGATAATAGAAAACAAGTACTCGAAGCCTATAAAAACGAGGACGGAGATACTAAATACAGATACGCAGATGTTTAAAAATATACTAAAAAGTTTAGTAGGACAGGCTTCTACTATAATAGATGAGGTCGTTACAACTGATGAAGAAAGACTAGTTTTAAAAAACAAGTTAGAACAGTTAGGCCAACAACATGAACAAGAAGTGTTTAAGCTGGAGGTAGAAGACCGCAAAAGTGCTCGCACAATGTTTAGCGACGATAGTATTATACAAAAAATTCTTGCTATTATTTTTACAGCAGCTTATTTCTTTTTATCGTATACAATGTTTAAGTACTTTGTAATGAATACTTTAGAATTATCTGATTACGAAATAGGTTTTATTAGTACAGTCTTTGGGGCTATGTCTAGTAAGGTTAATACTATAATTGACTTTTTCTTTGGCGGATCGTCAAAAAAGTAATTTGTATATTTAAAAAAAAATTATGTATAACAATATAAGAAAAATCACTATTGGATCAGATATGAAGGGCGGTATGCATTATGTAATAGGCACTAAATATAAAACTCCAAGTGGTAATTTTACTTTATCAAACATTATATACGACGAAAGGCATTGGATAAAATACGGTACCTTAAAAGTAGATTTGTATATAGTTATGGCAAAAGAAGATTCTGAAATACTGTGGAAGAGCTTTCAAGATATGCCAATTGCATTTGAATATAATCTAAATAAAACCAGTAATTATGAGCACAAAATTGCCTGAGGGCACAAACAAGCTGATTAATAAGTATCTAATAAAAGTAGATGGCTTATTCAAAAAAAAATATTTAAACGGCAAAGAGATTTATATGGATAATTCATATAATGAACTACAAAATGCGCAATCCGTTGGGGAGGTAGTAGCTTTGCCTATGAAAAAAAGTCTGCAGGACCCTAATATAAACGTAGGTGACTCAGTGTTGTTACACCATTTTGCCACAGCTAAAAATAAAGTAATAAAAATAGGCAACGACAAAGAGGTATATGTAGCTACAGAGGCTTCTATGATGTATATGGCTATTGATAAAAACAACTCTTGCAAGGCTGTAGGCCCTTTCTGTATATTAGAAAAAGAAGAAGAAAAAGAAATTCATACTGAAAGCGGTATATTTACAGGAGAGCTAGAAGAAAAAGATAATAACGAAGGAGTTGTAGTAGCCGCAGACGAGTCTTTTATTAATCACGGCGGAAGCTTAGGTGATACTGTAGTTTTTGATAAGGGAGTAGATTACGATATGCAAATGCCAGACGGCAAAATGTATTACAGAGTTAGGACGTCATCTATATACGCGATAGTAAATGGATAATAAGTTATATATAGCAGAAACTTTACAAAAGCTTATAGATGCGGGTAAAATGGCTATAGACACTTTAATCAGTGACGTAGAAAAACCTATATCTGATGAGGTTTTAGACGAAAAGCGTAAAAACGCCTTAGACAGTAAAAAGAAAGCTTTTATGGACGCCCAAGACATCTTAGAAGGCATTGTAAAGATAGAAGAGCAGCTGTCAAGCGATGAAAGTTATTTAGATCAGATGAATAACAGTAAAAAAGATTTTCAGCAAGGGTTTGTAGAAAAAATGGCAAAAACTAGTTCTAAAAAATAATGGCATACGACAAAAAAACAGATGTTGTTTGGATTTGCCCCAATGGAACAAGAGGCAAAGTTGAAGAAATTCAAGGCCTAAAAATAGGATTACCTAAGCAACCGCCTAAGTCTAAAATGCTTTACCACAACTTAGGGAAAAAAGAGCAATATTGGAGGCGCGCGGAGTTGCATAAAATGTGCACTAGAGATAACGCTGCAGACTTTGAAGACTATATTGTAGAAGAGTTTAGAAAAAGAAGAGAAGGCATATGGTTTTTAAACAACGGTAAGCCTACTTATATAACTGGCTCTCAGTATATGTACGTGCAATGGTCTCGCATAGATGTAGGCTATCCAGAGTACAGAGACGCTAATCGTCGTTTATTTCTTTTTTGGGAAGCTTGTAAAGTAGATTACAGATGTTATGGAGTTTGCTATTTAAAAAACAGACGTAGCGGGTTTAGCTATTGCTCTGCAAGTGAAATAGTAAATATAGCTTCTAGCTCTGAAAATGCTGTACTTGGTATACTTTCAAAAACAGGTAAAGATGCACAAGATTTATTTACAGATAAAGCCGTGTATATGTTTAGAAATTACCCATGGTTTTTTAAGCCTATTCAAGATGGTAGCTCAAACCCGAGAATGGAGTTAGCATTTAGAACTCCTGCACAAAAAATTACTAAAAGATATAAGTATGCGTCTATTGATGAATCCTTAAACTCGGTAATAAATTGGAGAAACACAGCATCAAATTCATACGATGGCCAAAAACTTAAGCTTCTTGTACACGATGAAAGTGCTAAATGGACTAAGCCTAATAGTATAAAAAAGAACTGGCGAGTAACTAGAACTTGTTTATTACTCGGTAGAAAAATTGTAGGTAAATGCATGATGGGTACTACGGCTAATGCTCAAGACTCAGGGGGTGAAGAGTACAAAGACATTTATATGAACTCCGATATAACTAAAAGAGATCAGAACGGCCAAACTGTATCAGGGCTGTATTCTTTATTTATACCTGCTTTTGATAATTTAGAAGGCTTTATAGATAAATATGGGTATTCAGTAATAGAAACCCCAAAGAAGCCTATAATGGGTATTGATGAATTTGAAATAGAAGTAGGGTCTAAAAAGTATTTATCAAATAGAAGAAAAGCTTTAGAAGGAAACAACATTGATTTAAATGAATTTAAAAGACAATTTCCGTTTACAGAAGAAGAAGCTTTTAGAGCAGATGCTTCCAGGTCTACCTTTGACGTTGAAAAGATCTTTCAACAAATGGATTACAATGAGGACAGACCTGAGCTAGTAGTTACAGGTAACTTTGTATGGGAAAACCCGGAAAATAAAGACAAAGTTAGATGGGTACCTAATAAAAATGGTAAATTTAAATGCAGCTATCTGCCTACTGAAGATGAAAGAAATAGTTTTACAGTTAAAGGCGGTGTTAAATACCCTGGTAACGGAATTGATTACGTGGGGGGATGCGATCCTTTTGACCATGATTACACAGTTGATGGGCGTAGATCAGACGGCGCTTTATATATATATAAAAAATTTAATCCATTTGCTGAAATTAATGAGGTTTTTTGTTTGGAGTACATTAATAGGCCTCCTAAAGCAGCTATTTTTTATGAAGACGTTTTAAAAGCTTGTGTGTTCTATGGCGCAGAAATATTAATTGAAAACAATAAAGTCGGAATTATTAACTACTTTCGTGATAACGGATTTGGTGGCTATTTAATGGCTCGCCCGGAATACACTTATAGTAAGTTGCCTTCAGCCAATAAAAAGGTTACTCCAGGCATACCAACAGCTAGTGCGGAAGTTATTAATTTAATGGGAGATTTAATTGAAGCTTATATTCACGATCACGTTGGCTACCAACAAGACGGAACAATGGGTAAATGCTATTTAAATGCCCTATTAAAAGATTGGAGTGTGTTTGAAATTGACAATAGAACAAAGTATGATGCAGCAATTGCTTCAGCTTTAGCATTAATAGCAACAACAAAAAGAATTAAAAAGAAAAAAGAAGTTATTAAGTTTGAGCCTTTCGTAAGAGCTTATAACAAAAGTAATAAAATAATTAAGCGATGAAGAAAAAAATAGAAGATATTGGTGGCTATCCATCGCCTTTTGCTCCTAAGTCAGTTAAAGATAAAAAAGAATACGGCTTAAAGTATTTTCGTAAAATGTACAAAGAATGGTCAGGACAGGGAGACAATTCTACTGTTGGCCGTAAAAGAAGATTTAATACCGCTAGAAGCTATGCTAATGGCACGCAATCAAGTGACAAATACAGGTCTTTATTAAATTCATCAGGAGACCAAAGCTATATGAATTTAGATTGGAGTAATTTAAGTATTATTCCAAAGTTTGTAGATGTAATTACAAATGGGCTATCTGAGCAAGAGTACGAAATGAAAGTCAAAGCAATTGACAATGTTTCATTAAACAAAAGAATAGCTGATAAAGACAAAATGTTTGTTAATATTATTAATAAAGATTTTAATGAAGCTTTTGAACAAATATCAGGTATGCCAAATGCTGCTCCAAAAGGTGGCCCTGAGACTACAGAAGAGCTAGATTTATATATGTCTTTAAACTACAAGCAAAAAAACGAAATAGCTATGGAGCAGGCTCTTTCAGGCATTAAAGAGCTAAATGACTACCAAGAAATACGAAGTGCTCTATTACGCGATTTAACTGTATGTGGTATGGCTGTAGCCAAAACCGAAACGGATCCTGTAAGAGGAATAAAGATTAAATACGTTGATCCAAAAAGTTTTATACACTCGCATAGTAAAATGGCTGATTGTAAAGACTTGTATCACGCAGGAGAAATAAAGCGTATGACCATAGGCGAACTAAAAAGATTGTGCAAGCCTGGGGAGATAACTGAAGATCAGTTTAAAGAAATAGCCCGCAAATATGCAGGTAGAGAGAACAACCCTAATGATTTTAACTCTAGCAATAGTTTTAACGCTGAGCTAGGTTACGAAGAGTATGAGTATGATTCGTTTACAATAGAGTGCTTAGACGGTGTATTTAAATCTGATTACAAAATTGTTTACGAGAAAAAAGAAAATAAGCACGGTCATAATAATATATATAGAAAAGAAGAGGGCTATAAAGCACCTAAAAAATCTAAATATAAAAGAGAGGTGGTAAACCAGCCTGCGTCAATATACTACAAAGGATTATATATTGTAGGTACTGAACATTTAATTGGTTACGGCCCTTTGCAGAATATGGTTCGTAAAAAATCAACTTTAGACGATACACCATGTCCATATATTGTTTACATACCTAATATTTATAATTCAACTAGCAAGTCTTTAGTTGAAAGAATGATACCATTTGCTGATCAAATTCAACTAGCCCATTTAAAAATGCAATTGGTAATAGCGAAAGCCAGACCTAAAGGTGCTGCTTTTGAATTAGGCTCGTTAGAGAATGTAGGTAAAGGAGATGGTGCTACATTTACGCCATTAGAGTTACAAGATATATACGATCAAACTGGTAATATATATTATAGACGCCAAGATGATGAAGGGATTCAAAGTCAAGCTCTACCTATACAGGAATTAGAAAATGGTATTGGTAAAGACATGCAAAGCTTAATAGCTATTTATAATCACAACCTTCAAATTATACGAGATGTTACGGGTATAAACGAAGCAAGAGATGCTACACAGCCTTCTGCTAAAGCTTTAATAGGTACACAAAAACTAGCTTTAATGGCTTCTAATAATGCTACAAAGCACATAAATAGAGGTGAGCTTAGTATAACTACAAGGGTTGCAGAACATTCAATATTAAGGTTGCAGGATATAATTAAATATTCTCCCCTTAAAAAGAAATACATGCAAATGCTAGGTGAAGCTGTTATTGAAAGCATTTCTATGAGCAAAGAATTTCATTTAAACGAATTTGGTTTATCTATTGAAATAGCACCTGACGAAGAAGAAAGACAAAAGTTTGAGCAAAACGTGCAAATGTCAATACAGCAAAAAGAGCTTCGTATTGAAGATGCAATAATGATTAGATCCATTAATAATATTAAAATGGCTAATCAAATGCTTATACTTAGAAGAAAGAAGTATCAGGAAGAAGCTCAAAAAATGGCTCAACAGCAGCAGCAAGCTAAAGCTCAGCAAGCGCAGGCACAACAGCAGGCACAAGCTCAACAGGCTCAAGCATTAAAACAATTTGAGGCTAACTCTTCTTCAGAGCTTGAAAAATTAAAGCATGCACATGAAATGGAACGCCTTCAAAAAGAGTTTGATTTAAAAATAAAGCTTAAAGAAGTTGAAAATACAGGATTAAAAGATAAAGAAAAGATAAAAGGAGAAGGTAGTAATAGAGTGCAAATGACCGCTAACGAAGGAAAAGCTGAGTTACAGTCTGCTCCTGCTATGCCAGATGCTATGCCTAAAATGTCAGGTAACATGCCTCCTAATACCGAAGGTCTTTTAGGGCAGATTAACGAAGAACCACCAACTGGTCCTCCAATGCCTCCTATGCCTCAACCACCTCAACCTAGTGTAGATGGACCACCTTTAGAAGATTTGATATAATGGGAATGCTTCGTATTAAATATATAAACGCTACGGCTGGAGTATCAACTTATAAAGTTACCGATCAAATAGAAAATGGTACTAATATAATTTTTTCTACTCCACGGCAAGGCCAAGACGATGTTTCAATAACAGCTAATTTAGTAGCAGGGAAGCTAACGGCTAATTATATTAGAGAAAGTTTATATACTAATATGATTAAAGAAGGATACTTAGTAGGACGTTTAGATACTGAAGCCACAAATACGTTTTTTAAAATACAATCTTTAGATTTAGCAAACCCTGTGTTGCCTATTTTAAGCGTAGGAGCAGGCTATGTAACAGATGAACTATCTGATGACGCAGACGTTGATGCCGATGCTGCAACTTTTGAGCCTACAAGTACAACATATGATCAAGGAGATTCATATTTAATCCCTATAGATAAAATTTTTAGCGTTAAAAGAGATGGGGACGCAAATATAAAATTAACTTTTTTTGATACTCATAGTTCTTCAAGAGTGATTACATTTACTCCAGGCACAATTAAAACAACTGCTATAAATCGAATAGCAATAGAAGCGTCTGATGGAGACAATACAAGTTCTCTTCAAGAGATCACGGTAACTGCAAACTATTTTTCAAACCCAGCTGAAGACTTAGATGAATTAGAAGCGACGATAGTAAAAGCTTTAGAGGCTGCAGAGGGAGATTCGCTTGTAGATTTAAATGTGGACACAAAAAAAATAACGTTAACAACAGTATCAAGTTAATAAAAATTAATATATTCGCAATAACAATTAAATTTAAATTAAATGGAAAACGAAGAAAACTTAGAACAACAAGAAAGCAGTTGGGCTATTTCGGATACACAAGATGAAGTTCTTTCAAATAATGAAGGTTTTGATAACCCAACTAATGAATCACAACCCGAAGTCGATAATAGCATAGAAGAAGATTCAAACGCAGAAATTGCTGAAGACTCTGAAAATGATATTAGCGATGAGGAGTTACTGGCGCATATGTTATCAGAACAGTACGGACAAGAATTCTCTAATCTTTCCGACTTTGAAGACTATAGTTCTACAAAATTTACTTCTAACCAAGAGCAAGCTAATCCTTTTGCTAGCGAAACGCTTAAGCAAATAAATGATTACGTTAAATCTACTGGTAGAAGTGTAGAAGATTTTATGGTTACTCAAAGTCTTAATCCTGACGAAATGTCAGACCAAGAAGCTGTAATGTTTATGTTACAGAGAGAAAACCCTACGCTTTCAAAAGACGATGTAAAATTTTACATGGAAGAAACGTACAAGCTAAACGCTGAAGACGGTACAACTGAAAAAAGATTTGGTGCTATTTCTTTGCAAAAAGAAGCTATCCGGGCTAAGAATGATATTAATGAGTTTAAGTCTCATTATCAAACTCCAGTTGCAGATAAAGCTATCGAGTCTCAATCAAGTGCTGAGGATTTAGAAGCACGTACAAGTTTCTTTGGAGATGTTGTTCAAGACATGCAGGAGATAGAAGGTTTAACTTTTGATATAGATGATAAAGGAACCGAATTTACTTTTGCTATAAATGATGAGAACAGACCTGATCCTGAAGAGTATGTAGGCCAGTTAGAAAACTTTTTTGATCAATACGTTGATGGAGAGGGTAACTGGAATTACGATCAATTGAATACAGATATGTTTATATTAAATAATATCGATTCAATTATTAAGTCCGTAGCTAACCACTATAAATCACAAGGAACTGAAGAAGTTGTTCAGGAACTTAAAAATCCTTCTTATGGAGGTAAAGAATCTCAGAGTGCAGATAATGGGGCGCCTACAATGGCTCAACAAATATTTAACGCAATGAGACAACAAGGAGACTTATAATTAATAAATTAAACACAAAGATATGGCTGTAGATAGCTCTGGCGCTCCGTTTCAACCGAGTGCATCACGTGTGACGCTTACATCAAATTACGTTCACACAACGGATATTGCGCAATTAAACTTGCAAAAACAAGATGTTAATTACGACATCGTAAAAAAATATGGTAACCAAGGGTTATCAGGATACTTAGAAGCTTTAGGAGCAGTTACTGCTGTTGGGTCTGATGAGTTCAAACACTTTGAGGAGCGAATGCTTCACGAAGAATTAGCATTAGCAGGCTCTGCATCAGTTGCTGCGTTAGCATCAGATGCTAATACTGCAGAAGCTACATTTACTTGTTCTCTTGAGTCTACAATGAAATACTTAAGAGTAAATGCTGTTATCCAATTTCAAAATGGTGATTTAGCAGTTGTTACTGACCATGATACTTCAGCAACTACTTTTAAAGCAATTCCTGTTACTAATTGGTCTGAGTTCGATACTGACGCTGATGGTACTGCAACAGCTATGAACGGTTACAAATTTATTGTAGTTGGTCTTGAGTTTGGTAAAGGAACTGATCAACCAACTAGCATCGAACCAATAGTTGACGATGTAGTGGGTCGTACTGCGATCTTTAAAGAGTCTTTCTTAGTAAATGGTTCTGACGCTACACAAATTGTTCACGTTAAAGTAGACAATGGTGCTGGTAAATCAGGATACGTTTGGTACATTAAAGGTGAAGGTGACACTCGTCGTCGATTTGAAGACTACTGTGAAGCTTCTTTAATGTTTGGTAAGAAGAAAACTAATGCAGGTTTAGATTCTTTAGGTATTACTGGGCAAGACGGTTTACTTACTCAAGCTGAAGCTAAGGGTATGACTGATCTATCTGGAACAATGTTAACTGATGCTCGTGTTGACGCATGGGTTGATGCAA
>Ga0206677_10000105_pt1 | contig 69344 bp, 62 predicted proteins | sample M130m12015metaG_FD_155475 | JGI IMG/M metagenome (GOLD analysis project Ga0206677, IMG submission 155475) | Ammonia-oxidizing marine archaeal communities from Monterey Bay, California, United States - M1 30m 12015 | ecosystem: Environmental > Aquatic > Marine > Intertidal zone | place: USA... | reverse complement strand
AGAAGCACCTGTTGTTGAGGCTGTAGCTGAAGAAGCTGTAGTTGAAGAAGCACCTGTTGTTGAGGCTGAAGCTGAAGAAGCTGTAGTTGAAGAAGCACCTGTTGTTGAGGCTGTAGCTGAAGAGGCTGAAGCTGCGGTTGAAGAAACACCTGTTGTTGAGGCTGTAGCTGAAGAAGCTGTAGTTGAAGAAGCACCTGTTGTTGAGGCTGTAGCTGAAGAAGCTGTAGTTGAAGAAGCACCTGTTGTTGAGGCTGTAGCTGAAGAGGCTGAAGCTGCGGTTGAAGAAACACCTGTTGTTGAAGAAGTTGAAAATACTGAAACGAAAGAGGAAGATAAATAATAATGGAAATCAAAGCAGCTCAAGTTAAAGAATTAAGAGATATGTCAGGCGTGGCAATGATGGAATGCAAAAAAGCATTAGTGGATTGTGATGGTGATATTCAAAAAGCATTGGATTTATTAAGATCAAATAGTGCTTTGAAAGCAGAAAAAAAAGCATCTAGAGTCGCAGCAGATGGAATTCTCAGAGCATTTTCTGGAGATAGCTATTCAACTTTAATCGAAATAAATTCCGAAACCGACTTTGCAGCCAAAGATTCAAGCTTTATAGGATTTGCAGATGATGTTGAAGAATTTATCTCAAAAAATAAATTACTTGATATTACAGAAATACAAGAATCTGATATCGAAGAGAAAAGAAAAGCTTTAATTCAGGGGATTGGAGAAAATATTCAACTTAGAAGGTTAAATACTGTCGAATATGATAGCGGCATGAATGCAGGAGTATATATGCATTCTGACTCAAAACTTGCATCTGTAGTTGTTGTCTCAGGTGGTGATGAGTCTTTAGCTAAAGATATAGCTATGCATGTCGCAGCTTTTAATCCACTATGTTTATCTAAAGACGATCTTGACTCAGAAGTTTTAGAAAGAGAAAAAGCTATTTATATGGTTCAGGCTGAAGAGTCTGGAAAGCCTAAGGAAATAATGGAAAAAATGATTGAAGGTAAGCTTAATAGATATCTATCTGAAGTTTCTTTATTATCTCAATCCTTTGTAAAAGATCCTGATCTTTCAATACAAGATCTCCTTGATAAGAATAGTGCATCTATTCATTCGTTCTCTAGATTAAAAGTTGGTGAGGGTATCGAGGTTGAAACAAAGAATTTTGCCGATGAGGTTGCAGAGCAGTTAAAATAGTTTTATGACCAATCTTATCCATAAAAGAATCCTTGTTAAATTTAGTGGGGAATCTGTTGCTGGTGATGATGAGCACGGTATCGATCCAAAAATTCTTGATCAAATGGCTTCTTCTGTAAGCGCCTGCAAAGAGCTTGGTGCTCAAATAGGTATTGTCATTGGTGGTGGCAATCTTTTTAGGGGTGAAAAACTAAACAAAGCAGGAATGGATAGAGTGGCTGGCGATCATATGGGTATGCTTGCTACTGTGATGAATGGAATTGCCTTAAGAGATTCTTTAGAAAGAGCTGGAATAAAAACAAGAGTAATGTCTGCGATATCAATGTCTGGAATGGTTGAGCATTATGATAGGAGACTAGCTATTCAGTTATTAAGTGATGGTTATGTTGTTATATTTACTGCTGGAACTGGAAATCCCTTTTTTACTACTGACACAGCTGGTTGTCTAAGAGCTATTGAGACTCAATCTGATTTAATGTTGAAGGCAACAAGAGTTGATGGTGTTTATGATTCGGATCCTGAGGTAAATGAGAATGCAGAATTTTTCTCAGAATTATCTTTTGACGATGCAATTTCTAAAAACTTAAAAGTAATGGATGCAACAGCATTAACATTAGCAAGAGATCATAAGCTGCCTATAAAAGTCTTTAATGTGAATACGCCTGATGCTCTTAAAAATATTATTTGCGGTGAAAAGATAGGTACATTAATATCTTAATATGAATGAAATAATAAATGCCGCTAGCGAAAGAATGGATAAGTCCATCTCTTCTTTAAATCAAGCTTTTAATAAAATTAGAACAGGTCGTGCTAATCCATCTATTCTAGATGGTGTAAAAGTAGACTACTACGGAACTCCTACCGTTCTTAATCAAGCTGCAAGTATTAGTGTTGAAGATGGAAGATCTCTAGTTATCTCACCATGGGATAAATCACTTATTCCTGAGATTGAGAAAGCTATCATGAATTCAAATTTAGGATTAAATCCAAGTACCTCATCAGATCTCATAAGAATTTCAATGCCATCTCTAACAGAAGAGACTAGGCAAGACTATATCAAACAGGCACGATCAGAGGCTGAAAATGCTAGAGTTTCAGTAAGAAATATAAGAAGAGACTCTAATCAATCTATTAAAGATAATCAGTCATCTGGGGACATTTCTGAGGATGATCAAAGACGCCTAGAAGACTTAATACAAAAAGAAACAGACAAATATATAGCTCTTGTTGACTCAGAACTTAAGAAAAAAGAAGCTGATCTACTAGAAATCTAAAAAGCCATCATGGCTAAGATACTTAAACAAGCATCAAGAAATAATTTAAACGTTGCTATTATAATGGATGGAAATGGAAGGTGGGCTTTATCTAATTCATTGAATATAAGTAAAGGGCACCAAAAGGGAGTTCAAGTTGTCAAAGATATAGTTCAGGAATCTGTGCAACAAAAAATATCATCACTAACACTTTATGCTTTTAGCTCAGAAAATTGGTCACGCCCAAAAGCAGAGATAGAGGCTATTAAAAAATTAGTTCTGACCGCTATAGAGGATCAGGTTCCAGAACTAATTGAGCAGAAAGTAAAACTTACATTTTTTGGAAGACATGATGATTTCGGAAAAAAAATATCAAAAAAAATTAAAGAAGCTGAGTTTAATACTAATACTTCTGAGCCATCACTAAATTTAAATGTTGCTTTGGGATATGGTGGTAGACAGGATATAGTTGATTTAACAAAAAATATCTCTTCGAGAGTTCTTGCTAAGGAAATTAATATAGATGATATAAATGAAGAAATGGTGAGTAATTCCTCGTGTGTGCCTGAAGATAAAATTGATTTATTAATCAGAACAGGCGGAGATAAAAGGGTCAGCAATTTTCTTTTATACCAAATAGCCTATGCCGAAATATTTTTTATAGACAAATTTTGGCCTGATTTTGAAAAAGATGATTTTATAAGCTGTATCAACAAATTTAATAAAGTGAGTAGAAGGTTTGGCGCAAGAATTTAAACAAAATTTTATAACAAGATCTTTAACTGGGCTAGGTATCACTGTGCCGGTCTTTCTTATTATTTTTCTTGAAAATGAATATGTATTTGTAGCATCCCTTTCATTGATAACAGGGCTAAGTATTTTTGAATGGTTTAAAAACTCTAACAATAAAAGCTTTATAGCCGACAGTATTATTATTTCGTTGTTTGCAATATTAACAGCGTTATATTCTGATAAATTTTTCTTCTACATTGTACTTTTTACATCAATCTTTTGGCTTTTGTTCTGCGTTTCACTTGCAACAAAATCATATATAAAACTTAGCTTTATTTCATTTGAAAATATTTATCTAAGAACGCTTATTCCAATTGGTTTTTTTGGAAGTGGGGTATTTTTAATTAGCCAAGAGAGCTTCCTATCATTTTCTAATTACTACCTAATGCTAATAATTATTTTTAACTCGGCTATATCAGATAGCTCTGCATACTTGGTTGGCTCTTTTTTTGGAAAAAACTCATTGCTCAAAGAAATAAGCCCAAATAAAACATTGGAAGGGTTTCTTGGTGGAATCTGCGGTTCGGCTATTTTTGGGTTTTTATTAGTGTATTTTTTTGAATCTAACCCACTTTTGATACTAATTCTTATTATTGGATCTATATTTGCCTTTACGGGTGACTATTTCTTTAGTTTTTTGAAAAGGCAAAGCGGAATAAAGGACACTGGTTCCATGCTGCCTGGTCATGGGGGTATATTAGATAGAGTGGATTCACACTTTTCTGCAACACCGGCAATCACGCTACTAATAATTATTCTTCTGTAAATGAAAAATATACTTTTGCTTGGGGCTACTGGAAGTATTGGTGACAGTGTTCTTTCTGTAATTGAGCAAAATCAACAATCTTTGAATTTATATGCAATAACTTTGGATAGTAATACATTTAAAGCTAAAAATATTTCAGAAGCTTTCAAACCAGAATATATTCATATTAATAATGAAAAATCTTTTAATAAAATCAAAGAAGATAATCAAATTAATAGCAAAGTTTTAAATGGAAGCCCTGATCTTAATGCTTTAATCAATGATGATAATATAGATATTATTGTCTCTGCTATTACTGGATTCGCAGGTCTTGAAGCAACTGCAATTGCATCAAAAACAGGAAAGATAATTTTATTAGCAAATAAAGAGAGTATTGTAGCTGCTGGAGAATTAATTTTGCTATCAGCAGAATCTTCTGGCACAACTATTATTCCAATAGATAGTGAACATAATGCTATTTTTCAATGCTTGGCGGGAGAAAAAAATACTGATGATGTTTCTAAAATAATAATTACTGCATCTGGAGGACCTTTTTTAAATAAGAGTCTCTCTAGTCTAAAGGGTGTAACTAAAGAGCAAGCATTAAAGCATCCTAACTGGAGCATGGGATCTAAAATATCTATCGATTCAGCCACTCTTGTTAATAAATGTCTTGAATTGATAGAGGCTAAGTATTTATTTGGTTTAGATGAGCGTTTTTTTGAATTAGTTATTCATCCTCAAAGCATTGTCCACTCTATTGTTTCTTATAGAGACGGATCAAGTATATGCCAAATGAGCAACCCAGATATGACAGTACCAATAGCCCATGCTTTATCTGATTCAAGAAGGCTAAAAAATAATTTTGATGCCATTGATTTCTCTTCATTGAGTTTAACCTTTAATGAATTTCCAGAAGACAGAAAAAAATTAGAAAATATCGCTAGAGAGGTTTGTAAAAATGGTAATAGCTCAGGAATCGTTTTTAATGCAGCTAATGAAATCGCTGTGAAGAATTTTCTTGAAGATGAAATTTCATTTAATCAGATTTATGATGTGATTTATAGAACTTTTGAGACAACTCCTATGTCTAATATTACTGATATAGAATCAATTTATGAAAAAGATATAGAATCACGCATGGAGGCTAAGAAGGTGGTAAAATCCATCTCTTAAAAAATAAGAAATTATGATTACTTTTATTATTTACCTTTTATCATTTATGGCTCTTCTTGGTGTTCTTGTTACTATCCATGAATATGGCCATTTCATAGTTGCTAGACTATGTAAAGTTCATGTTCAGAGGTTTTCACTTGGAATGGGTCCTGTCGTTTATACCAAAATGGATAAACATGGGACTGAATTTGCTCTATCGCTACTTCCGTTGGGTGGATATGTCTCTATGATCACTAATAAATTGATCGAAGTAGAGCCAGAAATAAGAAACACTCTTTCTGAAGAGCAAATAAAGAATACTTTTGATTCAAAACCTAAGTGGCAAAGGGCTTCCATTATGTTTGCTGGGCCTCTAGCCAATTTCCTTCTTTCAATCTTTATTTTTTCTATAATTTTCTTGAACACCCCTGACCCTCAAGCAGTTTCAGTTATAAAAGAGCAAAGTTCTTCTATTGTTTTCAAGGATTCAAATGAATTTATAGTGTCTGGAGATCAAATTAAATCAATCAATTCTGTTGAAATTAATGACCCCAAGGATATTAACCTAGAGCTGCTTTCATATGCTGGATATTCTGGCTATATAGATTTAGGGCTTCAAAGAAATGATATTAGCGATCCTGTTAATGTAAGCATTAAAGTCATCGATTACTTGCCCACATCAGAATCTCAGGCTAACCCGCTAGGATATCTTGGTCTTACTGTGGAAAATAAAATGAGGCCTATTGTTGGACAGGTTCTTTCGGGTGGGGCAGCTGAATTATCAGGGCTTAAGCCAAATGACATAGTTACAAAAATTGATAATAAGCAAATATTATTTGCTGGTGATATCAGAGAAGTAGTTTCTGCAATCCCAAACTCTACTGCATTATTTAGCATCCAAAGGAATAATGAATTAATGCAAATCCCTGTAAAGGTTGGATCTTTAAAAAATGAAGAAGGTCTTGAATATGGCGTTCTGGGAATAGCATTTGGAACTAGTAGAACCTTTATACAATCGATATCCAAAGGTATTTTTGAAACTTATAACTTAAGCAAGAAAACATTACAATTCATTGGAAAAATGTTAACTGGAAATATGGGCACTGAAAATCTAAGTGGGCCTATTGGCATTGCTGAGATGGCAGGAAATACTGCACAGGCAGGCCTCCTTCCATTTATGTATCTTATGGCATTGTTAAGTATCAGTCTTGCAGTTTTAAATCTTTTACCAATACCAGTGCTCGATGGTGGACAGCTTACACTGCTTGGTATTGAGGCATTGAGAGGAAAGCCTTTATCAGAAAAAGTAGAAAATTATATTTACAGCGGCGGCGCAGTTCTTGTTGGTATGTTAATGATATTTGCAGTATTTAACGACGTTTCAAGATTTTTTTAGGAAGTTAATTGAAAACATTTAAAATTTATATTCTTGGTCTAATGTTATCAGCTCAGCTTTTTGCCTTTGATGACTTTCTTGTAAGCGATATTAGAATTATAGGACTGCAAAGAGTCTCTACTGGAAGTATTTTTAATGTTATCCCTATAAGCGTTGGCGACAATATAGATCAAAGAAAATCAGCCGATATAACAAGATCACTTTTTGCTACAGAACAATTCGATGACATTCAAATAGCTAAAGATGGCAATACATTAATCATTATCGTCCAAGAGAGACCATCTATTTCAGCTATAGATATTTCTGGAAACAAGGCATTAAAAACAGAACAATTGTTAGAAAGTTTAGATGGTGTAGGGATTAAGGAGGGCGAGGTCTACAAAAGATCAACAGTTGAAAAGGTAAAATCTGAGCTAGTTAGATCTTATGCATCAAATGGAAGATATGGAGCAGGGGTTGATATTGAAGAAATTAAGAAACCTAGAAACAGAATAGAGCTTAATATTGAAGTTGATGAAGGTAAAAGTGCAACAATTGAAAGCATTAACATTATTGGTAATGAGCTTTTCTCAAATGAAGATTTATTAGATGGTTTTGAGTTGTCATCTGGTTCTATTTTTTCTTTCCTTTCAAATGATAATGCGTACTCAAGAGAAAAATTAAAAGGCGATATTGAAAGTTTAGAATCATTTTATCTAAACAGGGGATATCTTAAATTCTCTATAGAATCTTCAGAAATTAGCTTATCTAAAGATAAAAAATCTATTTTTATAAACTTTAATGTTTTTGAAGGTGAGCAGTACACCATCAATGATGTTGAGGTTGTTGGGGATTTACCTTTTGAAGACGAGGTTTATGAAGAGATCACTAATTCTTTAAAGGATAAAATTTATTCTCAGGCTCAAATAACTGGAATAGAAGAGTTTTTTACAAACGTTTTGGGTAACCAAGGTTATGCTTTTGCTGAGGTAAGCGGCAATCCAGTTATTGATGATGATTCACAAGATGTAAAGATTACGTTTTCTGTAATGCCGGGAAAAAGAACCTATACAAGAAAAATTTTATTTACTGGTAACAACCTTACTCAAGATTATGTATTGCGAAGAGAGATGAGACAGTTTGAAGGGGCTTGGTCCTCTGATAATAGTATAGAATCTGGAAAAGTTAGGCTAGAAAGACTGGGTTATTTTAAAGAAGTAAATGTCGAGACTGTTCCTGTGGTAGGAACAGATGACCAAATAGATGTCATGTATAGTGTTGAAGAAGAAAATACTGGATCTATTGGAGGTAATCTTGGTTATAGTGATTTTGGTCTTATGGTGGGATTCAATCTTCAGGAACAGAATTTTTTAGGAACTGGAAATACTGTAGCTGTTGGCATTAATAAGAATGTTTATAGTGAGCAATATAATCTCTCATTCCTTGATCCCTTTGCCACAAAAGATGGGGTTAGTTTGGGCTATAACGCTTATTTTAGAGAAACAGATTATGGTGAATATAATGTTGCCAACTACCTTACAAATTCAAATGGTATTGGCGTTCAATATGGATGGCCTATATCAGACACACAAAGGTTAAATCTAAGTCTTACTTATGACAAAACAGATATCAGTGTAGGGACACAGCCTGCAAGAGAGATATGGGACTTTGTAAATGCTGAAGGAAATATATACGAAACTTTAAACCTTCAAACACAATGGCAAAGAGTAACTTTAAATAGAGGTATGTATCCTACCGATGGTGCATCTACTGCTGTTAGTCTTTCAGCAACAGTTCCAGGAAGTGATTTAAATTATTATAGAATTAACTTAAGACAAAAATTCTATCAGCCTCTTGGAAGAGGTCTTGTTTTTGGATTTAATGGCGAAATAGGATATCTATCCACTTTTGGCGATACAAAAGAAACACCTTTCTTTCAAAATTTCTTTGCAGGTGGTCCAAGATCTCTTAGAGGTTTTGAATCAAATACATTAGGACCAAGAAGTACAGAAGCACCTTGTTATGAGTTCAATTATTCTGAGGGCACATGTCCTAATCTAATAGATTCCGATGGAGATGAAATACCAGATAAACCTTACTACAATCCATATGCCAATTCTGAATATAATAAAAGAGTGTCAATTGGTGGGAATGTAAAAGTTGAGGGTAGTTTGCAGTTAATCTTCAGACTTCCATTTATTGAAGACCAGAGATCAATGAGATCTGCTTTTTTCTTTGATTTTGGCAATGTATTTTCAGATAACTGTAAAGAGTATCAATTTAATTGTTATAAACCATCAATTGATGATTTAAGATATTCTTATGGTGTTGGTATAACATTTGTAACTGGTTTTGGGCCGATGAGTTTTGCAATATCAAAACCAACCAATGCTGGTCAATATGAAGAGACAAAGCAATTTCAATTCACTGTAGGAAATGTATTCTAATTAATATAAAATGGTCACACCAATTAAGGGGTTATTATGAAAAACGTATTTAAATTTAATTTATTTTTAGTTCTGATCTTATCAGTACCAGTATTTGCTGTTGATGGAATGGCTGTAATAGATATGAGAACGGCTGTATTATCTACTCAAGCAGCTGCAGATGCATTTAAGGCACTCGAAGAAGATGCTGATTATGCTTCTAATCTTGAGGAAGCACAGTCTCTTCAAGCAGAAAGACAAAGTATTGCTGAAAATCTTCAGAAAGATTTAGAAACTTTATCTCAAGCAGAAATTGCTCAAATGCAAAAAGATATTCAAGACAAAGGCAAAGATCTAGAATTCTTAGCAGGCAAAATTCAACAAGCTCAAGAAGAAACAGCTCAGCAGGTTTTCTCTGCTAATGGCCAAGCAATGCAAAAAATTATTGGCGAGCTAATTCAGGCAAAACAAATAAAAGTCCTTTTACAAAAAAATGACAATATTTTATTTAGTGACCCTGCTTTAGATCTAACTGATGATGTTACATCTATGCTTGATGTTGCTGCATCAGGGGCTAATACTCAATCAGAGTAGTGTCCGAAGAGAAGAATTTTACACTAGCTGAACTAGCAGAATATTCGAATTCTAAGGTTGTTGGCAATGGAAATGCCGTTGTCAACAATCTAGCTTCTATACAAAAATCCAACCCCAATTCAATAACATTTCTCACTAACTTAAAATATAAAAGCTTTTTAAAAACCACTAAAGCAATTGCGATAGTTGTTGATGAAGATTTTGAAATAGAAGAGGGATTGAATTATTTAAAATCAGATAATCCTTATGCAGTTTTTGCAAAACTGACCTCACTTTTTAAAAAGCCCTCATATGATTTAGATAATCATATAATTCATCCATCTGCAGTAATTGCTTCATCATCTAAAATTGGAACCAATGTAACAATTGGAGCAAATGTTGTAATAGGACCTGGTTGTATTATTGAAGACGATGTTGTCATTAAGTCAAATAGTTCTCTTGTTCAAGATGTATATGTAGGTAAAAATTCAATCATTCACAATAATTCAATTCTTGGTTCTGATGGTTTTGGTTATGCTCCATCAAAAGATGGTTATATTAAAATAGAGCAATTAGGCGGCTTAATTATAAAATCTAATGTTGAAATTGGAGCAGGCTGTACTATTGATAGAGGGGCTTTAGATGATACTGAAATTCATGATGGAGTTAAGTTAGATAACCAAGTACATATTGCGCACAATGTAATTTTAGGAGCAAACTCTGCTATTGCGGCTTGTTGTGCTATTGCAGGCTCAACAACAATAGGAATGAATCTTCAAATGGGAGGTCTTTCAGGGATTTTAGGCCATCTCTCAATATGCGATAATGTTTCAGTTGGAGCTCACACACTCATAACAAAAAATATTAAAAAATCTGGTAACTATATAGGTATAATGCCTGCTCAAAATCAAAAAGACTGGGCTAAATCCTCAATCTTTATTAAAAATAGAGGCTAAAATGCTTGATTTCTATGATGAAATATCTACATTTCTTCCCCATAGGGAACCATTTTTATTTATTGATGAAATAAAAAGTATTGATATTGGCAAATCCATTCATTGCGTAAAACACAACTCACCTGAAGAGGATTATTTTAGAGGCCATTTTCCTAATAATCCAATTATGCCCGGTGTGCTTATTCTTGAAGCATTAGCTCAGGCTTCTGGTATTTTAGGCTTCAAAACTTTAGAGAAGACTCCAGAAAGTGGATCTTTATATGTTTTTGCTGGAATAGATAAGGCAAGATTTAGAAAAAGAGTGGGTCCAGAAGATTCTATCGATCTTTTTAGCACAGTTGTTAATGAAAAAAGGGGTATATGGAAGTTTGAAACTAGAGCTGAGGTTGATGGCGAGTTAGCTTGTTCAGCAACAATCATGTGTGCGGATAGGAAGGTCTAATGAGTATTCATCCTTCATCAGTAATTAGTGGTTCTGCTAAAATTGATTCTTCAGTAGAGATTGGTCCATATTGTATTATTGGAGATGATGTTGAGATTGGAATGGGGTCATCTGTCCTCAGTCATTCTGTCTTAAAAGGCCCTACAAAAATAGGTAAAAATAATATTATTTACCAGTTTTCATCAATAGGTGAAGATACCCCTGATAAAAAATACAAAGGTGAGAAAACTGAACTTATTATTGGTGACAATAATATTTTTAGAGAAGGAGTTACTATCCATAGAGGAACTGTTCAAGATAAAGCCGTTACAAAAATTGGAAATGATAATTTATTTATGGCCTATGCTCATGTTGCTCATGATTGCATAGTTGGGGATAATAATGTTTTTGCAAATAGCGCAGGTATTGCCGGGCATGTTGAAGTTGGAAGTTTCGTAACTATTGGTGGTTTTTCTGCCGTTCATCAATTTTGCATATTGGGTGACTACTCTTTTGTTGGAATGAATTCATCTATCACTATGGACGTGCCTGCTTATGTAAAAGTAGCATCGAATCCTGCTAGAGTGATTGGCCTAAATTCTGTTGGCATGTCAAGAAATGAAATTTCTTCAGAATCTATCAGTCTCATCAAAAAAGCTTATAAATTAGTTTATAAAAAGGGGTACAGGTTAGAAGATGCTGTAAACAAGCTTATTATGCTATCAGGAGAAAGCGATGATAAGTTCTTAGATACATTTATTAAATCAATTCAATCCTCTACTAGAGGCATTTTAAGATAAGTGCAAACAAAAAAAACTCTTAGAGTAGGCATCGTTGTTGGTGAACACTCAGGAGATCTCCTAGGCTCAGAGCTAATCAAATCTTTAAACAATGAAAATGATACGGACATTGAACTCTTCGGTATTGGTGGTCCAAAATTATCTGAATTAGGTCTTAAATCAGAATTTGATTTTAAAAAAATTAATGTAATGGGGTTAGTTGAGCCTCTTAAAAATTTTAGAGAGTTAAGCAAGCTAAGAAAAAAACTCATAAGTTTATTTGAAGATAAAAAGATTGATTATTTTATTGGAGTTGATTCTCCTGATTTCAATATAACTATTCATAAACAGCTAAAGAAAAAAGGCCATACAAAAAATATCCAATTAGTTAGTCCATCTGTATGGGTGTGGAGGCAGGGCAGGCTCAAACACATTAGAAATTTTATTGATATGACTATATGCCTATTTAATTTTGAACATGAGTTTTATCAAAAAGAAAATTTAAAAAGTATTCACCTAGGGCATCCTTTTAGCCATCTTGAAAAAGGAAATATGCAGGTTATTTACAATAAATATAATCTTGCTGCTGATAAGCATTATGTATCTATTCTTCCAGGTAGTAGAAAATCTGAAATCAATAACTTACTGCCAACATATATAGATTTTATTAAAGAGCATTCAGAAAAATATAGTGATTATGAATATCTCATTCCAGCTGTAGATAGCTCATCCATGAATGATATCAAGAACATGTTACCTCCATCACTCCCTATTCATGTTCATAAAAATTGCTCTAACGAATTTTTATCAGTGTCTGACTATTCAATTGTTACATCAGGAACAGCTACTTTAGAGGCAGCTGTTCTAAGTTGTAACCCAATAATTTGTTACAAAACAAGTTTTATTAATTATGCGATTATTTCAAGAATGCTTAAGATAGATAATGTAGGCCTCCCAAATCTATTATTGGGATCAAGAATTTTTCCTGAGTTAATCCAATCAGATTGTAATAAACAAAATTTAATGAAAGAAGCTGAAAAGATGCAACAGGGTTTCTGTCTTGATGATTATGCATTACAACTTCAAAACTTGCTTCTTGGTGAGGGTTTTCAAGAAACTGCTAAAGCAATTAGACGACTTTGACTGAATTAATTGCTGGAGTAGATGAAGTGGGAAGAGGGTCTCTAGCAGGCCCAGTAATTGCTGCTGCTGTTATTTTAAAGAATAAAATTGAAGGTCTAGATGATTCAAAAAAACTTTCCAAAACTAAAAGAGAGCAATTAAATCAAAAAATTATTGAGAATTCTTGTTTTGCATATGGCTCTGCTTCTGTTGAGGAAATAGATGATATAAATATTCTACAAGCTTCTTTATTAGCAATGAAAAGAGCTATACTTAACTTACCAATTAGGCCTAACAAGGTACTTGTCGATGGAACTCACAAGCCTGAAATAGACATATTAGTTGAAACTATTATTGGTGGAGATTCTTTGATTGCAGAAATAAGTGCTGCATCAATAATTGCTAAAGTTTATAGAGACGATCTAATGATGAAACAAGATATTATTTACCCAAATTATGGCTTCAGGCAGCATAAAGGCTATGGCACTAAGGCCCATATTGAAAATATAAGAACTCATGGCAGTTGCTTAATCCATAGAAAATCATTTAAAGGTACATCTTGAGTATGAAGAACTCGTTTTCACATTTAAGAGTTTCTTCAGAATTCAGTATTACTCAGGGGCTTTTAACTATAAATCAAATTATCGATAGTGCTGTTAAGCACAATATTCCATCAGTAGCCCTAACTGATAAATCAAACATGTTTGGCCTTGTTAAATTTTTTAATAAATGTGAAGCCGCTGGCATAAAACCAATATCGGGATCATCTATAAGAGTAGCTTTTGGAGAGGATGATCAGTCTCATGAACTTCTTTGTTTGGCAAAAACAAATCAAGGGCACAAAAACTTAATGAGAATAATTTCTTTAGCTCACAATAATTATAATTTCCAGACCCCAATCATTGATTTTGCAAGCTTAACTGAATTGAAAGATGACATAGTTGTTATATCTGGAGGTAAGGATAGTCATATCTTTAATCTACTTAAAAGAAATAAGACTGAAGATGCTGAAAAACGTATTGACCAGTTTCTAAAAGCTTTTGATAATGATTTTGTTTTAGAGGTACAAAGGACTAATAGGCTTGATGAAAATGAATATTTTGCCAATCTACTTCCTTTATCATCTAAAAAAGGTATTCCATTGATTGCAACAAATGATGTCTTATTTTCTGAAGAAGAAGACTTTGATATCCATGAAACAAAAGTATGCATAAATACTGGAAAGACTTTAAATGACCCCAACAGAGAAAAGCTTTTTTCTAAAGAGCAGTACTTTAAATCCTCAGCAGAAATGGAAGATTTATTTGATGGTTTTGATGAACTTATCTCAAATACTATTGAAATTTCTAAGAAATGTAATGTATCTATCCATACTAAGAATTATTTCTTACCAGAATATCCAGTCCCTAAAGAACATGATTTTGATTCTTTCTTGGTAGATTTATCCAGCAAGAGACTGGATGTATATATTAATAAATTTGATGATACTAAGACAACAATTTATTTAGATAGGCTGAAGTATGAGCTAGACCAAATAAAGACCATGGGGTTTTCTAGTTATTTTTTAATTGTCTATGATTTTATTCAGTGGTCTAAAGATAATGATGTTCCTGTAGGCCCTGGAAGAGGTTCTGGTGCCGGGTCTTTGGTTGCCTTTGCATTGGGAATCACAACTCTTGATCCACTTGAGCATGGGCTTCTTTTTGAAAGATTTCTAAATCCCGAAAGAATATCGATGCCAGATTTCGATATTGATTTCTGCATGGAAAAAAGAGACAAGGTCATAGATTATGTAAGTAATAAGTATGGTTCTGATGCGGTATCACAGATAGCGACATTCGGGACTATGGCCGCAAGAGCAGTTGTAAGAGATGTTGCAAGAGCTCTTGGTAAACCATATGCAGTTGGCGATAGGATTTCTAAAATGATTCCATTTGCACCTGGAATGACTTTGGATAGAGCTAAGGAGGAGCAGCCAATTTTTGCTCAAGCCTCTAAAAATGATCCAGAAGTAAAAGAAATTGTTGAGCTTGCTTATAAGTTAGAAGGCATAGCTAGAAATGTTGGAAAACATGCTGGTGGTGTTGTTATCGCCCCAGGAAGTATTTCAGACTTCTGTCCTATTTATAATGATAGGCAATCCTCATCCGTGATGACTCAGTATGATAAAGATGATGTTGAAAAAATAGGCCTTGTAAAGTTTGACTTCCTTGGCTTGAGAACATTAACAGTAATTGATCGAGCCGTTAAATCAATAAATGCAACTAAAAATGATAAAGATTTATTAGATTTAGATAAAATTCCTCTTAATGATCCAAAGGTATTTGAATTACTATCCTCTGGAAAGACTATGGCTGTTTTTCAATTAGAGTCGACAGGAATGAGAGCTCTTATAAAAAGCTTGAAGCCAACAAAATTTGAAGAGATTACAGCTTTATTGGCCTTGTATAGACCTGGTCCCCTTAATTCTGGAATGCATACTACTTTTGTAGATAGAAAGCATGGAAAAAGCCCTGTAGTTTATCCTCATGAGCTACTTGAGCCTGTATTGTCTGAGACTTATGGAGTAATTGTTTATCAGGAACAGGTTATGGAGGCCGCAAGAGTTCTGGCTGGTTACTCAATGGGCGAAGCAGATATATTAAGACGTGTAATGGGCAAAAAGAAAATTGAAGAAATGGAAGAACAAAGAGAGATTTTTATTAAGGGTTGTGAAGAAAAGTCTATTCCAAAAAATAAAGCTGAAAAAATATTTGAGCTAATAGAGCAATTTGCAGAATATGGTTTTAATAAATCTCATTCGGCCGCATATGCTGTAATTTCTTATCAGACTGCTTATCTAAAGACCTATTATCCTGAACATTTCATGTCTGCTGTTTTATCAACTGAATTAGGGAATACAGACAAGATTCATGCCTTGATACAAGAATGTAAACGAATGGGCATCAATGTTCTTAACCCAAATATTCTATCAAGTGATAAGCGTTTTTTAGTTAATGACAGCCAGGATATAGAGTATGGGTTGGGGGCTATAAAAGGAGTAGCAGATTCTTTTATAAAGCATGTATGTCAGAAAAGAAAAACAGATGTTTTTAAGGATCTCTGGGATTTCTCAAATAAAACCGATATTAAGCTTGGTGGAAAAAAGTCATTAGAGGCACTTTCTCAGTCTGGAGCATTTGATAGTATTGCTCCCTCTAGAACAATAGCAATTGCTTGTGTAGAGGATATGCTTAAAGGTAGTGCAAATGGCTCATCTGCAGAAGTTGCCCAAAATGGCGATTTATTTGCAACCATAAATCATGAATTCGATCCTTACGAAAAATACAAAAACACCTCCGATATGCCTTTAAGCGAACTTTTAGCTTTAGAAAAGAAATCACTTGGATATTATTTATCTGGGCATCCGGTAAATGCAATTGAGGGCTCTATTAAGCCAATACGATCAAAGAAAATTTCTGATATTAGTCATGACACCAAAAGAGCTTCATTGGTGTGCTTAATCAATAGTGTGAGGCAAATAAAAGATAGAAAAGGCAAGCCATTAACTTTTATAAATTTTGATGATGGCACAGGCGTTATGGATGGTGTTGTTGCAGGAGAAACGTTAGAAGATTGCCATAATATCCTAAAAGAAGGCCAAATATTAGTTCTAAAAGGTGCTGTGGAAATTGATGACTTTAGATCTAAAGATCTTGGTGATGCAATGTATAGAATGAGAGTTAAAGAAGTCCACACACTAGACTCTGAATTACCAAAAAAGGTTTTAAAGATTATTGTAAATATAGAGAAATCAGAATTATTATCCTTGGATAAGTTTTCAGAGAAATTAGATGAAATAGATGCTAATTTCTGGAAAGAGGGAGTGTGTCAGCTTCATATAAGAGTTTCAACAGATGAGTCTGAAGCTATAATTAATATTGGAGACAATTTTAAGTTTCTACCGACATTATCAAATATTAGTTATTTAAAAGAACTATTTGGTAGTGAAGCTTTGGAGATATAATGAAATCTTTTAAAAAAGATTACATATAAAAATTTATGACAGACAAAGAAAGCAAATTATCTGAATATATCCCTCAAAAAGAAAATACTGAGGATCGTAAATTTCTTGAGTTTGAAGAATCAATTCAAGAAGTTTCTGAAAAAATATCTGCGCTTAAAAACGCAGATATAGATAGTCCTGAATTAAATACTCAAATCTTGGCCCTGCAAAAAGAAAGAGATCAACTTACTAAAAAGATCTATTCCAAGCTATCTATATGGCAGACTGTTCAGGTAGCAAGGCACCCACAAAGACCTCACACATTAGATTTTATTAAAAGAATTTTTTCAGATTTTGACGAATTGCATGGTGATAGACAGTTTGGTGATGATGCAGCAATTGTAGGTGGAATGGCATATTTAGAAAACACACCAGTTATGATTATTGGGCATGAAAAGGGAAGAGAGACAGAGGAAAAGGTTAGAAGAAATTTTGGCATGCCTCAACCAGAAGGCTATAGAAAGGCTAAAAGATTAATGCATTTAGCAGAGCAATTTTCTTTACCCGTAATCACATTTATTGATACTGCAGGTGCATATCCAGGAGTAGAGGGCGAAGAAAGAGGTCAGAGCGAGGCAATAGCTAGAAATTTAGCTGTCATGTCAGAATTAAAAACACCAATAATAGTTGTTATCACCGGTGAGGGCGGCTCAGGAGGAGCATTGGCAATAAGTGTTGGCGATCATTTATCTATGCTTGAATATGCAACTTATTCAGTTGCATCACCAGAGGCATGTGCGTCCATAATTTGGAGAACTGCTGAAAAAGCTTCTGATGCAGCAGATGCTATGAAAGTTTCATCAGGAGAGTTGAAAAAAATTAATATAATTGATGAGATTATTTTAGAGCCATTGGGCGGAGCTCACAGAGACTATGATCTAATTTCGCAAAGTATTAAAAGCTCAATAGTAAATAATTTATCTAAACTAAGTTCATTATCACCCGATGATCTAGTTAAAAGAAGGTATGAAAGACTCTTAAGAATTGGTTCTTAGGTTGTGCTGAAAATTAATCTAGAAAATCACTTAAATCTTGATAACAAAATTTATATTGCTTTTAGTGGAGGCAGTGATTCGTCTGCTCTGCTTTACTTAATCTCTGATCTTAGAGATAGACATGAGCTTAATTTGGAAGCAATCCATATTAATCACAACATATCAGATGATAGTAAAAAATGGGAAGACCATTGTAAGTCGATTTGCGAAATATTAAATTTGCCTATTACAATCAGATCTATTCAGGTCGAAACTTCAGGTGATGGGCTAGAGTCTGCTGCAAGAAAACAAAGGTATAAAGAATTTGAAAATATTCTAGAAGAAGGTGACCAACTGATAATGGCTCATCATGCTGATGATGTTGCTGAGACTTTTCTGTTAAGACTTTTTAGAGGTACAGGATCTGACGGTCTTGGTGGGCCACAATTAAAAAGATCTGTTGGAAAGGGCACTTTGGTAAGACCACTCTTGGATTGTTCTAAAAAAGAGCTATTAGACTTTATCAAGCTAAGGGACATTAAATTTATTGAAGACCTCTCTAATTTTGAAGTTAATCAAGATAGAAACTTTGTTAGAAATAGTCTTATGCCTTTAATTGGTGAGAGGTGGAATAGTGTCTCATCAAGGATATCTAATACTTCCAAATTACTACAAGAAAGAAATAAAATATTTTCTCAACTATTCTTTTCAAAATACAAACACTTAATAGGAACAAAAATTTCAATCAAGGAACTAAAGCAGCTAGACTCATCAACGGCAATAGACATAATTAGACATTCCATCAAAGAAGAAGGGATTGCTTACCCAAACAAGAAGGTTTCTGAAGAAATTATAAAAGTATTTCTTTTATCTAGTCCTGGGCCTAACGCAGAAGTTAGCTGGTCAAGAGCAGATATGGATCAGCCAGGTGGCAGGCTATACAAAAAAGATGGTCATATTGTTATTTTAAAAAAGTAGCTTATATAATATAAGAGGAGACAAGATATGAAATTTGAAACATTAGATTTAGTAAAACAAGACAAAATAGCAACAATTACATTTAATAGACCAGAGCTTTTGAATGCTGTTAATGAACAATTTATATGGGACTTTCAAAAAGCTACCAGTGATGTAAAAGATGATGATGATATAAAAGTAGTAATCATAAATGCTTCAGGTAGAGGGTTTTGTGCTGGAGCAGACTTAAGTGAAAGAGAATCATCTTGGGAGGGCTCTCAGGACGCTCTTATGAGAGGTTTTAAGCCATTTTTTGAGAATATTATCTCTATGCCCAAGCCTGTTATTGCAGCTGTTCAAGGCCCAGCAGCAGGTGTTGGAGCTTCAATTGCAATGTCATGCGATTTACGAGTGATGTCTGAAAATGGGTATATTTTGTCTGTCTTTAGCAATATTGCATTAGTGCCTGATGGAGGTCTATCATGGTTTTTGCCAAGATTTATGGGATATTCAAAAGCTTACGAGTACGCTATCGAAGCAAAGAAAATAATGGCTGACGAATGTTTACATTTTGGAATGGTTAATAAAGTTGTGCCTGAAGAAGAGTTAATGAAATCCACAATGGATTGGGCACTAAAGCTTGCAAAAAGACCATCACAATCCTTGGCACATACAAAAAAACTCATGAGAGATTCTCTTCACAATGATTATTGGAAAACTTTTTCACATGAAGCAGAGATTCAAAATGGCCTCACAAGAAGCCCACAAAATTATGAAGCAGTGTCAGCTTTTTTTGAAAAAAGAGAGCCTAATTTTGATTAGCTATTTAATTTACTAAGACCAACAATAATGGCTTCGAAGGAAGCTATTGTGGTATTTGGATTAATGCCTACTCCCCAGCTAGTCTTTCCATCAAGCTCTAGTTCAATATATGCAGCCGCCTTAGCATCTGAACCTGATGATATTGCTGATTGGTGATAATCAGAAACTTTTATTTCAGTACCAATCTTCTTAGTAAGTCCGTTCATTAAAGAGTCAATAGGGCCATTTCCTGACCCATTAATAGTAGTTTCATTGCCATTTATGTTTAGATTTAAATCTAAATGATGAATACCATTTTCTGATGATGATTTATGATTTAAGTAAGAAAATCCTTCTTTTGGTATTAAAAAGTTAGTTTCAAATATTTCCCAAATCTGTGAAGTGTTTATTTCTTTTCCAGATTCATCAGCTAATCTTTGTATTTTTTGGCTCATGCTTATTTGAAGTCTTCTAGGTAGCGATACTCCATGATCTTTTTCGAGTAGAAAAGCTACTCCACCCTTACCAGATTGCGAGTTTATTCGAACCACAGCCTCATAGCTTCTTCCAAGGTCAGCAGGGTCAATTGGAAGGTATGGAACTTCCCATTTAGGATCGTTAGATTCTCTCATTCCTTGAAAACCTTTCTTGATAGCATCTTGATGGGAGCCTGAGAAGGCTGTAAAAACAAGATCACCCGCATAAGGATGCCTAGGATGAACAGGAAGTTGATTACAGTATTCAACTTCACGCATAACTTTATTTATATTTGAGAAATCTAGGTTAGAATTTATCCCTTGCGTGAACATATTTAATGCCAATGTAACAATATCAACATTTCCTGTTCTCTCTCCATTACCAAAAAGAGTACCCTCAACTCTATCTGCACCAGCCATTAATCCAAATTCGGAAGCTGCTACAGCAGTTCCTCTGTCATTGTGAGGATGGAGGCTTAGGCATATATCATTTCTATTTTTAAGATTCTCATTCATCCACTCTATTTGATCGCCATAAATATTAGGCGTGGACATTTCAACTGTTGCTGGAAGATTAATTATTATTTTGTGATCAGAAACTTCTTTTAGAATATCTACAACCGCATCACAAACCTCAGCCGCATATTCAAGTTCAGTACCTGTAAAGCTTTCTGGAGAGTACTCAAACCGCCAGTCCGTGTTGGGGTTTTTCAATGCAAGGTCTTTTATTTTTTTGGCTCCATTGATTGCAATATCTTTTATTCCAGCTTTATCTTGCTTGAAGACAACTTTCCTTTGTAGAGTAGATGTCGAGTTATAAAAATGAACTATTGCTTGAGGAATCCCCTTAAGAGATTCAAAGGTTCTATCAATGAGTTCATCTCTTGATTGAGTTAAAACCTGGATAGTAACATCAGATGGTATTTTTTTTGATTCTATAAGATCTCTTACAAAATCAAAATCAGTTTGAGAGGCAGAAGGGAAGCCAACCTCTATTTCTTTAAAACCAAGATCACAGAGAAGAGAAAACATTCTATCTTTTCTTTCAGCACCCATAGGTTCTATAAGAGCTTGATTGCCATCTCTTAGATCAACCGAGCACCATAAAGGCGCTTTATTTATAACTTTTGTAGGCCACTTTCTGTTTTCAAGTTTAATCGGTTCAAAAGGCTTATATTTGTTTACTAGATTATCCATTTTGCATTCGGTAAATGTTAATATTTTATTTCTATGATAACTTCATTTATAAAAACTAACCTTATCTTAAAAGAGATTGGGGTTACAAGGTATTCTTTGCGCTCTAATAAAGAAAAAACCAACGATAAAGAAATTCATATTTATCAAAAAGGAAATATTCTAACATTACTTGATATTGGTTTTGATGATTTGCCTAAAGATGAGGCAGTCCTTCTCAAAGCAATTGTTGGCGCCATCAATCCTAATGAGTCTAATGAATTGATTGAAGCTATAAAATTTGATTCAAGCAGCCATGTGCAAGAAATGATTGCATCAAAGAAAACATTGGCTGGCGTCATTACTTTTACTAAAGAAAATTTAGAAATACAAATGCCTTTACCAATAATAAGATCAAAGACCTTGGGTGAGATAATAAGAAATCCTAGCCTCAAGAAGCCTCTTTGGGAAAATATTAAAAAAGATATTATTAAATAATGTATAAAATCTCATTGCTAGATATTAATGATCTAGAAGAAGCATATGAGATTGAGGTTTTAACTAACCCATCTCCATGGTCAATTGATAATTTTAAATCTTCTTTCGAGGTTGGTCATCATGGCTTAGTCTGCAAAGAAGATAACAAGATGCTGGGCTTTCTAATTTTTTCTCCAATTAAGCCTGAGGCTCATCTTTTAAGTATTGCAGTTATAGAGACTCAACAATATAAAGGGATAGGCTCATTATTATTAAAATCTATGATTAGTCAGTGCAAGGCGATGGGCATTAATCAAGTTTTTCTTGAAGTGCGCGCAAGCAATGAGAAGGCTATAGGGTTTTATCAAAAATATGGATTTAAAAAAGATGCCATAAGAGAAAACTATTATTCTGGCGATATTCCTGAAGATGCCCTGTTGATGTCTTTAGGGCTTTAAGTATTAGAGTAATTTAATGATATCTGATTCAATAGATTCTGGCTTAGTTGTAGGGCCATAACGCTTTATAACTTCTCCATTTTTATTAACTAAGAATTTTGAGAAGTTCCACTTAATATTTTTTGTTCCCATTATTCCTGGTCGCTCATTTTTAAGAAAATTATAAAATGGATCAGCATCCTTGCCATTTACATCAATCTTATTAAAAACATTAAATGAAACATCATATTTCTCAGTACAAAAAAATTGTATTTCTTCATTTGTTCCTGACTCTTGACCTTTAAACTGGTTACAAGGGAATCCAAGTATCTCTAATCCATCTTCAGCATATTTGCTATACAAATTTTGAAGCCCTTCATATTGGTAAGTGAAGCCGCATTCGCTAGCTACATTAACTACTAATAAAACTTTGTTTTTAAACGAGCCAATTGATATTTCATTCATATTGGAATCTTTTACAACGTGATCATAAATATTTTTAGACATTTAGAAGCTCCTCTATATCTTTTTTCATTTCTTCAGGCTCAGTTTTGGGTCCAAATCTTATAATTGTTTCACCATCTTTGCTAATTAAGAATTTGGTAAAATTCCATTCAATATCATTTGACCCTGATTCGGCAGGATTGTCTTTTTTTAAGAATTGATAAATTGGAGCGGCATGATCGCCATTGACATCAATTTTATCAAACAAGCTAAAACTTACATCATATTTCTCAGTGCAAAAAAATTGTATTTCCTCATTTGTCCCAGGCTCTTGAGCTCCAAACTGGTTGCATGGGAATCCAAGAATTTCCAAACCACTTTCTTTGTATTTATTATGAAGACTCTGAAGCCCTTCATACTGATATGTAAGCCCGCATGCACTAGCCACGTTAACAATTAACAAAACTTTATTTTTGAATTCTTCTAGAGTGGTTTCTGTCATGTCAGATTTTTTAACAACTTGGTTATAAATATTTGACATAATTTCTTCCTTTTTTATTTGAGTTAAAAGAGTTTACAGAACTCACAACTAGATGACTCATTATTATATAATTATTTACGGTCAACAGTTGATGTAAATTTGAAAAATTTAAAAAAAATAAACTATATTTGGAAAGAATTCTGCGAACTAGCGAGTGATGAATTATATGCATTGATTCATTTAAGACAAAAGGTTTTTATTGTTGAGCAAGATTGCCCATATGTAGATGCAGATTTTTTAGATCAAGATGCATTTCATTTGCTTGGCTATGATGATGATAACCTTGTTTCTTATTTAAGAGCTTTTCCTCCTGGGATTAAATATGAAGGAGCTTCTCTTGGCAGGATCGTTGTTGATATTTCAAGAAGAGGCGAGCAGCTAGGGCAAGATCTAACAGAAGAGGGTATCTCATTTTTAACCCAGCATTATCCTAATATTGAAATTGTTATTTCAGCTCAACATAGGCTAGAAGGTTTTTATAATGAACTAGGCTTTAGTGCTAGAGGCGATGTTTATTTAGAAGATGATATCGACCACATACAAATGTTTCTTTTGAAAAATTGAAACTACTCAATAATTTGAGATTTAAATAGTAATGAATGTATTTCCTCAGTTATAAAGGGAGCGAATGGGTGCATCATTACTAATATTTCTTTTAGCATAGGTCTTAAGTTATCAGTTTTACCAGACTTCTTACATTCTTCAATATATACATCACAGAACTTACTCCAGAAGAACTCATAGACTTCATTAATAGCAAAATCAAGCCTGTAATCTTCAATATTTTTTTGTATTTTATTTTTTGTTTTTTGAAATTCATCCATTATTAATTGATCTGCATCAGTTTTAGGATTAAAAATCTCATTACCTGCCGGGTAGCCGTTAATAAATCTTGCAGCATTCCATATTTTTGTGCAAAAGTTTCTATAGCCCTTTAATCTCCCGAATTCAAAGCTAATGTCCTTGGTATGTGTTGCCAAAGAGTAAAACGTCATCCTAAGTGCATCCGTTCCATATGATTCAATACCTTTAGGGAATTGATTTCTTGTTTTGCGTTCAATTTTTTGTGCAATTTTTTCTTGCATAAGATTAGAGGTTCTTTTTTCTACCAATGCATCTTGAGATATACCATAAATAAGGTCCAATGGATCAATCACATTCCCTTTTGATTTTGACATTTTCTGACCATTCTCATCTCTAATTAAACCAGTCACATATACGTCTTTAAATGGAATTTGATCTGTAAATTCTAGACTCATCATCATCATTCTGGCCACCCAGAAAAAAATGATATCAAAACCAGTTACAAGCAATGAGGTTGGAAAGTGTTTTTTAAAGTCATCAGTTTCATGAGGCCATCCCATTGATGCAAAAGGCCATAAACTTGATGAAAACCATGTATCGAGAACGTCATCATCTTGTTTAAGCTCTCTAGTATCTAAATCATATTGAGTTCTGATTTCCTCTTCATTATGACCAACATAAACATTACCCTCACTGTCATACCAAGCAGGTATTCTATGACCCCACCATATCTGCCTACTAATACACCAGTCTTGTATGTTGTCCATCCAGTTAAAATATGTCTTATCCCAGTTTTGAGGATGAAATTTAATGTCACCGTTATTTACAGCCTCATTAGCCCTAGCTGCCATTTCAGATGTTTTTACGTACCATTGATGACTCAATTTAGGCTCTATAACAACATTGGATCTCTCCCCGCGAGGGACGCTGATATGATATTTTTCTTCTTTTTCTAAAAGAGATAACTCACTCAATTTTTCAATAACAAGTTTTCTTACTTTAAACCGGTCAAGATTATTAAAAGGTGCGGGCACATTATCATTTGACCAAGCATCATCATTGAATATATTTATAGGCTCAAAATCGCTGTCAGTTTCAGAAGTTTCAACTTGGCCATTTACCTCATGCAATGAATATTTTTTGCCAATTTCATAATCATTAAAGTCATGTCCAGGAGTTATTTTTAAACAACCAGTTCCAAATTCCATATCCACATAATCATCAGCTAGTATAGGAATCTTTCTTCCCACAAAAGGTAAAACAATATTCTTACCAATTAACTCTTTGTATCTTTCATCATCGGGGTTAACTGCGATTGCCATATCACCAAACATCGTTTCAGGTCTTGTAGTGGCAACTGTAATAAAGTCATCAGTTCCCTCAATCGGGTACTTGATATGCCACAATAAGCCATCCTTTTCTTGCCTAACTACCTCTAAATCAGAAACAGCTGTTTTTAAAGATGGATCCCAATTAACAAGCCTATATCCTCTATAAATTTTTCCTTTTCTATGCAGTTCGACAAATGCCTTAATAACAGCTTCATTAAAACCATCATCGAGTGTAAAGCGATATTTATCCCAATCTACAGTGCTTCCTAGTCTTTTAATTTGTGAAGTTATTTTTTCTTCTGAGTAATTTTTCCAACCCCAAACTTCTTCAAGAAATTTTTCCCTACCAAGATCTTTTCTTGTAATCTCTTTCTTTGCTAGGTTATTTTCAACAAGCATCTGCGTTGCAATTCCAGCATGATCACTTCCTACTTGCCAATAGGCATCTTTTCCTGCCATATGGTTATACCTTGTATAGAAATCCATAATAGCGTACTGAAAACTATGTCCCATATGCAGGGTGCCAGTAACATTTGGAGGAGGAATGACTTGAGAGAAAGACTCGCTAGATTCTGTATTAGCTACCTTTCTCTCAGACCAAATTTTTACCCACTTTTCTTCTATATCTGTAGGGAAGTACTGTTTATCCATATTTTTGGAATAGCTTTATTTTAATTTTTTGCTTAGAAGTAGTTCACTCAATAACGGAACAGGTCTTCCAGTTCCAGCTTTTATAGGCGAGCTATGCGATGCAGTTGCAGCAATATCTATGTGAGCCCATTTGTAATCATTAGTAAACTTAGATAAAAAAGCTGCAGCATGAATTGTGCCTGCTTCTCTGCCTCCGCCAATATTAGCTAAATCAGCATATCTTGTTTTAGTGCATGATTGATGCTCATCCCATAAAGGAAGTTGCCATGCTCTGTCACCAGATTCTTCTCCAGCATCTATAATCATGTCAGCAAGATGCTGATCATTTGCCATGACACCACTAGCATGTCTTCCTAGAGCAACTACTACAGCTCCAGTAAGGGTTGCCATATCAATAACATGAGAAGGTTTATATTTGCCTACATAAGTCAAAGCATCAGCAAGGATTAACCTGCCTTCAGCATCTGTATTAAGGATTTCAATAGTTTGACCAGACATTGATGTCACAACATCTCCAGGTTTGGTTGCTGTTGATGAGCACATATTTTCAGCACATGCCATGACACCGACCACATTAACATTTGCATTCACTCTAGCTAAGGTAGACATTACACCAAAAACTGTTGCAGCCCCGCACATATCCCATTTCATTTCATCCATAGCAGGACTTGGCTTAATAGAAACACCACCTGTATCGAATGTCACACCTTTACCTACAAGGGCTACAGGCTTCTCAGAAGGTTTGCCACCCTTATATTCTATTACCATCATTCTGGCAGGCTCTGCACTTCCTCTTGAAACACTTAAAAAAGAACCCATGCCCATTTTTTCAAGATCTTTTTCATTAAATGATTTAACTTTAAGCTTAGGAAAGTCCTTTGTCATTGCTTTAACTTTTCTCTCGATAATTCTTGGTGTGCAGTGATTGGCAGGGAGGTCTCCTAAATATTTAGCTGTATTCACACCTTCACCAATTGCATAACCTTTTTTTGCAGCTGCCTTTGCTTTTGTTAGATCGGCTCCTTTAAGCCCAGTTGTAACGATAGTTAGTTTTTTAACACTTGGCTTCTTTGCAGTTTTGTTTTTTGTTTCTGAGAAAATATAAACATTAGACTCTACAGTTTTAGCAATCATCTCAATTAGCCATAACTCATCTTTTCCTGATGGAGATATTGCTCCACTCATGATCGAAAGGTCTTTTGCATGAATGCTGTTAGCTTTCTTTGCAATAGCTTGATATGAGCTTATCCATTTATGCATAGGCGCATTGGCATCAAGTCCCTTTACCAGCATTATATTTTCTGCTTCTATTCCATCAATTTTTGGTAAAAGAATACTGCTTCCTGAATCTTTTAAGTGCGAGGTAATTGTCTTAGATATATAACTTTTTGAAACTTTGTTTAGATCTTTAAATGCAGAGTCTTTATTTGTATCTTTGTTAACTACAATAACAAGTAAACCTGTTTTTAATGATGTTAATGCATTTGTTGATGTGTCTATTAATCCAATGTTATTTAAAACTTTATATGCCATGTAAGCTCTCCTATTTATAGTTTTCTAGTGATAAGATATTTATTGTAATGCATCATAGTTCTCAAGGCATGTATAAAAAAAATATTCTTTCAAAAAGTTTGAATATGGAAGTACTAAAAACTTCTAGCAGTATTCTTATGATCCTTTTCCTTCTTGTTGTAGGATCTAGGTTTGTTGGTTATTTTGAAAAAGCTGCTGAGGGTTTAATGGATCCAAGCATCATTTTTGGTGTTATTTTTTTAAGATTTCCTGACTTTATTACTCTACTAATACCCTTATCTTTTTTTCTAGGAATATTAATCAGTATTAGCAGACTCTATGCAGAGCGAGAAATATATGGATACATATCTGTGGGCCTTTCACAACTTGACTTGGTTAAATTCCTAGCTCCTCAAGCATTTATATATTTTTCTATAACTTTAATGTTGAGCCTTTATATAGCTCCATATACGAAAGCATTGTCTCAAGAATTAATATCTATAGATTCTTTTGAAGAGCAAATCGAATCAATGAAACCTGAAAAATTATATGTTTTAGAGGGCGGTAGAGCTTTCATCTATGCAAAAGATATTAATAAGGATGTGTTATCAGAAATAAAACTACTTATATCTGATAAAAATGGCTCTAGTTTTGTGGTTGCTGACCAACTCCAAATTTCTAAAAATAAAAGCCAATTAAACCTAGATTTTAAAAATGGAATTTTATATAAAGGAATTTTTTCAAATCAAAAGCAAGTAACTTCTTCATTCAAAAGCCTTACTTCTCCTATTGAGAGAGATATGAGCAGAGTAGGTGGGCTTAATATGTCAAAAATTTTTGATTATTCTGATTTATCCGCAAGAGCTAATCTTCATTGGAATCTTTCTATTCCATCTACTCTAATTATTTTATTATTTTTAGGTGTTTTCATGGGGGCAGTAAAGCCTAGACAGGGAAGGTTCTCAGTAATTCTTCCAGGAATGCTTATTTATACTTCATATTTAAGTCTGTTAATTCTTGGAAGAGAATCACTTGCTTCTAATCCAGACTCGGGAATTGGCTTATGGTGGGTGCATTTAATTTTTGGCTTGCTAGTAGCCTTATATCTTTTTAAGAATAGCCTTCAGGTTGCAAATACAAAAATATTACTCTTTAGAGAACACGAATATTTTAAATATTTCGTTGTATTGGTCTTAATACTTATTCTTTTTTGGATTATTTCATAATGAAGATATTCAATAAGTACCTTATAAAAAGATCTTTAGTTATTTCATCATTTATTTTCATTATTTTTGCATTGCTTGATATGGTATTCAATATCATCTCTGAGTTAGAAGGCCTAACAGATAATTACACCTTCTTTTTAATACTTAAATATTCAATTACTTCCATGCCCCATAGATCAATTGAGTTCCTTGAAGGTGCATCTCTTCTTGGTTTTATGATCGCGCTTGGGATTTCTCATCAAGAGGGAAACCTCAATGTGCTTAGATCTAATGGGAAATCTCCAATAAAAATAATTTTAATAAGTTCAATAGGCTCTATGGTTTTAGTCCTTTCAGTTTTAATTTTGGATGAGGTTATTTTTAAAGAGTTGCATATGAATTCTAAAATCGAGAAAGTTTTGCATGCAGATCAATCAAAAAAGACGGAAGCAAATTTTCAATGGATAATGCAAGATAACTCATTTTTGAGTTACACAAATATTGTTAAAGATACTATTTTTAATCCAAGGCTTATAAGAATTGATCTTGATTCAATGAAAGTTAAATATTTTAAATCAGCACAGTCAGCAAAAATTAAAGATGGCAAAATTGTGTTTGATGAAAATGTACTAATTGAAAGTGCTTCCTCTCAAGACACAATAAGTAATCTTGAAAAATTCTCATTTCCTTTGGTTGCAAGCATTCCATTTTCAGATATTGATAACTTAACAATTACTCAAATTATTAGTTATAGATCATATTTGATGCATTGGCACAGCAATCTCGAAGATGATATTTTATTCAAAGCTCATCTAGATAAAGCTTACTATAAAAAATTATTTTACCCATTTTCAGTATGGGCAATATTAATATTTTTTGGGGCTTTTATCTTTGGCTCATTAAGAGATTCTTCTCCTGGATCAAGAATTGTTTTAGCTGTCGTTGGTGGGTTCTTATATAGAATTTCTCAAGATCTTTCGGTAAGTATTTTCATCTCATACAATCTACCAATCCTAATTGGGGTTGTTATGCCTGCATGTACTTTAATATTAATTAGTATTTATTCTTATAAAAAAATTTAAATGTATCTTAAATTGGTTCTGGATAAATGGTCGCTGATAGACCTTCCATTTTTTGAAAAATAAATTTGTAATAAGGGTAGACCTGCAAAAAAAACGATTAGAAGATTCACAATAAATCTAATAGTTACTTGTTTAATAGTTAGTTTATTGCCATCCTCACTATAAATTTCTATCTTCCAAACTGCCATGCCTAAAGTTTTATTTCCATGGGTCCAAAAGTAAGCATAAAAAGACCAAGTGCTAATAAAGACTAAGGTTAAGCCAAGCCATGGATTCAGCACATCTCCATTATTAGCCCATAAAGCTATTGATCCGACCAAAAACCAAACACCTAAAAGTAAGAATAAATCATAGATAGTTGCTGCAATTCTTTTTACAGGAGAGACTTTGTGTGATTTTAATTTCATTTTGTTATAGTACTTAAAACTATTAAAAGAATAAATCATTATGAATACTTCAATTACAGAATCATCAGAATTTTTAGGCCATCCAAAGGGTCTTTTTGTATGCTTTGCTACCGAGATGTGGGAAAGATTTTCTTACTATGGAATGAGAGCATTATTGATACTTTATCTTACAAAGCACTGGGAGTTTTCTGATGCTCAAAGTTATGTAATTTATGGTGCCTATACATCTCTAGTTTATATAATGCCTGTTTTTGGAGGAATGCTCGCAGATAGGATACTTGGCTCAAGAAAGGCAGTTACATTTGGTGCAGTACTTCTGGTTTTAGGTCATACAGGAATGGCTTTTGAGAGTAATGTTCAAGTCTTCTATCTATCATTAGCTCTTATAATTTCTGGAGTAGGGTTCCTTAAACCCAATATATCAACAATGGTTGGTGCTCTTTACGAAGAGGGAGATCCTAGAAGGGATCCTGGATTCACAATTTTTTACATGGGTATAAATATTGGAGCCTTCTCTGCTTCTTTGCTTTGTGGCTACTTAGGTGAAACTTATGGCTGGTCATATGGGTTTGGTGCGGCTGGAATAGGAATGCTAATTGGATTAATGATCTTCCTATGGGGTCAAAAATACTTAGATGGACATGCAGAACCAACATCAGACTTTTACATGGATAAGAAGTTTAATATTACATATGAGAATTGGGCATACATTAGTGGAATATTTATGGTTTTTGCATCTTATATGCTTATACAGAATCAGGAAATAGTTGGAAATCTTCTTGGAGGTTTTGGCGCAGTTTGTATTGCTTTTTGGCTATTTTACTCACTGTCAAAATGCTCTCCAGAAGAAAGAGATAGAATGATTGTGGTTGGAATTTTAATATTGTTTTCATTAATTTTTTGGGCCCTTTTTGAACAAGCAGGGTCATCTTTAAATATTCTTACTGACAGGGGAGTAGATAGAACAATTTTGGGTTGGGAAGTTCCAGCTTCGATGTTTCAATCTTTAAATGCATTTTTCATATTTACTCTAGCTCCTCTATTTGCTTTTATGTGGCTAGCACTTGCTAAAAGAAATATAGAACCTTCAACACCACTCAAATTTGCAATTGGAATTATGTTTGTTGGAATTGGATTCCTTGTTCTCGTCTTTGGAATGAAAAGTTCTACTGGAGTTCAAACTGGAGTATTTTGGATAATGCTTATATACCTACTTCATACAATTGGTGAGCTTTGCTTGTCTCCTGTTGGCCTCTCTTCTGTAACTAAGTTATCACCAAAGAGGATTGTTGGAATGATGATGGGTATGTGGTTTTTTGCATCCGCAGCAGGAAATTTTGTTGCAGGTTTAATAGCTAGAGCTACTGCAAGTGAAGGCATGGCCGGTGGAGAGAATATTTTTACATTAGCTCAGAAATCAGCATTTGTAGATGTATATACGAATGTAGGGCTTATAGCAGTTGCCGTTGGCCTATTATTAGCTATTTGCTCTCCTTTTTTAAAGAAAGGAATGCACGGAATAAACTAGGCTAACTTCTTATTAAGACCTTTTAAAATATCTGTATAGATATTTTTTAAGGTCCATAGCTCAGATATTTTAATATGTTCGTCTATTTGATGAATGGTTTCATTTAACGGGCCAAGCTCAACAATTTCTGTACCCATTTTTGCAATAAATCTTCCGTCAGATGTTCCGCCCTTTGCATTTAAATCAGGACTATATCCAGTAATTTTTTCAACTGATTGAACTACAACATCCTTAAGATTATCTTTTTCAGTCAAATAGGGAAGGCCGCTTAATTTCCAATCGATCTCGTATTCAATATTTAATTTTTTAAGAATAGCCTCGAACTCATCAATTAATGTTTCTTGAGAAGACTCAGTCGAATATCTGAAATTAAAAAACATTTCCAACTCTCCAGGAACAACATTTTTTGCTCCAGTTCCAGAATGAATATTGGATATTTGAAAACTTGTAGGTTGAAAAATTGCATTTCCATTATCCCAAACTGTATTTTTAAGCTCAACTATTGCATCACTTGCAGAAAAAATTGGATTATTTACATTTTCTGGGTATGCAATATGGCCTTGTTTGCCAAGAACTTTTAATGAGCCACCCAAAGAACCTCTTCTGCCTATCCTTACACTATCACCAATTTTTAGGTAAGAGGTAGGCTCTCCAACAAGGCATAAATCAATTTTCTCATCAGCATCAATCATGTCATTAACAATTTTATCTATGAATCCATCTGAAGAATCTCCTTCTTCATTTGATGTAAGTAAGACTGCAATTCTAAAATTGAGATCAGGACTAGATAGAAAAAACTCATCCAATGAATCAAGAAATGCTGCTATAGATCCTTTCATGTCAGCAGTTCCCCTGCCATACATAATATCTCCTTCAATGTGACCAGAGAAGGGTGGATGACTCCAGTTCTCTATTGGACCAGTTGGAACCACATCAGTATGCCCAAGAAAACAAAACAACTTTCCTTTTGTACCAAATGTTGCATAAAGATTCTCGACATTCAGATAATTAATTCTTTTACAATCAAAGTTAAGCTTTTGTAATCGATCTTCGATTAAATCAAAACACCCTTCATCTCTTGGGGAAAGTGACTCAATTTGAATTAATTTTTGAAGAAACTCAATCATTAGAATGCAACTCCGAATTTAGCTCTATTGAAGAATTATTAAATTTAGCCATAACTTTACCATCTAGAGAATGTCTAATAAATACAACATTAGAATATCCAGCAAGGTCAGACCCCTTACAAATACCCAAAGATATACCTTGCTCATCAAACCGTTCTATTTTTGTTCCAGCTGTAACATACAAACCCGCTTCAACTGTACAGTTATTACCCAACGGAATTCCCAAACCGGAGTTAGCTCCTAGTAAGCAATTTTCACCCACAGATATCTTGATATTATTCCCACCAGATAAAGTGCCCATAGTGCTGCACCCGCCACCTAAATCAGAATTCTTACCAACTACGACACCTGCTGAAATTCTACCTTCAATCATTGCTGTACCCATGGTACCTGCATTAAAATTAACAAAACCCTCATGCATTACAGTTGTCCCAGACCCTAAATAGGCGCCCAATCGAACTCTTGAAGCATCTGCAATTCTGACATTTTTTGGAATAATATAATCTGTTAGAGAGGGAAACTTATCTAAAGATCTAATATACAAATTTGAATCATTTAGTTTAGAATCAAGCAGTCTTTCATCAATTTCCTCTGTACTTATTGGGCCTTGGTTTGTCCAGGCAACATTTGGAAGAGCGGAAAATAAGCCATCTAAATTAATAGAATTGGGCTTAACAAATTTATATGAAATTAGATGAAGTTTTAAATATGCAGAAGTAACATCTTTAACAGGGGCATCTAGATCATCTTGATTCCAGTTCAATTCAATAAGTTTCTTGGAGGAACTAAAGTTTTTTGAGTTTTTGATATCAGTTTTAAGCCCATTGAAATCTATCTCAGGATAATATACATCTAAGATATCACCAGATTTGGATATGGTTGCGTACCCAACTGCATTAATTTTCATTTTATTATTATAGTTTGGTAATACCTTAATTTATACAATTTGAGCAAGGTCATCAGTAATTTTTTGAATTTTCTTTTTTGAAACGCTAGACAGGGTAACGTCTTCTATTTCAAATGTATCTTCAACTCTATCACCTAGAGTATTTATTCTTGCAGAATATATTGAGGTCCCATTATCGTGAAGAACCTTGGCAATTTTTGCTAAAAGACCGGGCCCATCAGAAGTCTCTATTGTCAAAAGATTTTTCTTTTGGTTTTTATCCTCAATATTTGAGACATTCATACTCTTTTTAAATGCAACTGATTTTTTATATTTTTTTGAATCAGTGTCCTTTCTTTTAGAGAAGTTATTAAAATTATTTATAAGCCTTGATTTGACCTCCTTAACTTCAGAGTTATTGAGGGCTCTATCATGGTGTACGAATTTAGTTATGAAAGTATTTGCAGCTATATCTTTATTAATACTGGTAGCAATAGAAGCATCAATAATTTCTAACCCAGAAAGCTCTAGCACTTTAATTAATTTTAAAAACAAGCCATCAAAATTCTCAGTCTTAATAAAAACCTCTAATAAATTTCCAAAACATTTTCTACATCCAATCACCAAACCACTATTGTTACTATGAAGGATTAGTTGGCTTTGCCAGGTCAATTTATTAGAATTATTTTTATTGAAATACGAATCATCAAAGAGAGAGAAATATCTTGAAAGATCTTTCTGTAAATCATTTTCAACAGTACTCAGTACATTTTTTTGTCTATCTTTAGAAATTTCCTTTGATGTTTTTATTGGCTCTTTATTTAGCTTAGACCTTGTGAGCAAAAAAAGATCTCTTAATAGTCCATGTTTCCAACCATTCCAAAGTGAGGGGTTAGTAGCCTTGACATCATTAATTGTTAAAAGATATAGATAGTCCAAGCGTTCTGTATTTAATACTATATCGGCAAATGACTCTATTGTTTTTGGATCAGAAATATCCTTTTTTTGTGAAATGGAAGACATTTGTAAATGATTTAAAACTAACCAAGAAATCAGATCTGCGTCTGCAACTGATAGACCAATTTTCTTGGCAAACTTATAGCTAGTTTTTGCACCTATTTCTGAATGGTCTCCGCCTTTACCTTTGCCAAGATCATGAAATAAGCCTGCTAGATATAAAATTTCGACCTTTGGAATCTTTTTAAGTAATTCATGCTCAAGCTTAAAATCTTCATGAAACTCGATTTGCATCTGCCTCATATTTCTAACAACTTTAAATGTATGCTCATCCACTGTGTAAACATGGAAAAGATCAAATTGCATTTGCCCTACAACTTCATCAAATTCTTTTATATAGGCCTGGATAATGCCTAGGCTTTTCATTGATTTTAATATTGAAGATAAATTATATTTTGATCTAAGTATTTCAAGAAACTGCGAGGCATAAAATCCATCTTTTTTAAAATCACTATCTATTATATGAATATTTTTTTTTAATAAAGCCATCGTGGAGGTGTCTATGGCATTAACTTTCTTATTCGAGCCAATAGCAATAAATATTCCAAATATTAGATGCTTATTTTCAGATATATTGGAACTTTTTATTCCTATTTTATTTGCTTTTAAATAAAAATCTCCAAATCTTTTTTTAATTGCAAAGCTATTTTTTTCTTTAAAAGTTTCAAATACCAGGTTATTAAAATTAGAAAGATTCGATGCATGCCCATAAAAATCCTTCATCATTTTTTCAACCGACTCTTTGCCTGTATTTTTATTCAATTTTGCAGATTTTGAAATTTCAAGTTGAGATTCAAAACTTAATCTATTGTTATTTGATAAGATATTTGATGCAAATCTCATAGCTTTTATAAAATTATATGAATTAATAGCTGACACAATTTCTATGCTGAATTCTTTAGATTTTTTGATTTGAGTATAGCTATTCAAATTAAAGCACTGCTGAAGAATCCAAAGAGATGTTTGAAAATCTCTCATGCAGCCTGGGGACTCTTTTAAATCAGGCTCAAGATTGAATGCTGTTGAGTGATATGAGGAATACCTTTCCTCTTGTTCCAAAAGCTTAGCGTTGAAGAAACTTTTTTTACTCCAGACACCATTAAGTGTTTTTGAAATTTTAATATCAATTTCAGGGGTAGAGATTAATGCTCTTCTTGTAAGATATGATGTAAATTCTTTTAAATCATTTTTTGATATTTTTTTTATATCTGCAATTGATCTAACCGAATGACCTACTTGGAATCCTAAATCCCACAATTTGGTTATAAAAATTTCTAAATTTATTTTGTCTTCTGTAGAATTTTTATTCTCAATTATTGAAATATCGATATCAGATGATGGAAACATTTCTTTCCTTCCAAAACCACCATTCGCGTAAATTGAATAATTTTGATTCAAGCCAAGCTCTGTAAAGTTTTTGATAAGAGTTGCTTCGATGAGATTTGAGTTTTTTATTAGATGGTCATCTATAAGCGAAGGTTTTTTATATATCTTAGAAAAATCAGACCAAAAATACTTGTTTATGGTTGATTCTTTTTCTGTCATAGAGATTCTTCAAGTCTTTTAGTTAGAACTTCAACACCATTACTTGTTACAGCTAACGTATGCTCCCACTGTGCTGAATTTCTTCCATCCTTGGTTTCAACAGTCCAGCCGTCTCTGAGTGTTTTACAGTATTTTGATCCCTGATTAATCATTGGCTCAATGGTGAAACACATACCTTCTTTAATTTCAATTCCCCTCCCAGGTTTACCATAATGAAGAATCTGAGGATCCTCATGATAAATATCACCAATACCATGTCCGCAATAGTCTTCAACTACGCTGTAATAATTAGATTCTGCATGTTGTTGTATAGCATGGCCAATGTCACCAAGATAGGCACCAGGCTTCACAACTTCAATAGCTTTATATAGACACTCTTGAGTGACCTTAACAAGCCTCTCATTATGAGGCTTACACTTTCCAACAAGGTACATTTTTGATGTATCTCCATGCCAGCCATCTTTTATGACAGTTACATCAATATTAAGAATATCACCATCTTTTAAGATTCTATTATTATCTGGGATGCCATGACATATAACTTGATTAATGCTTGAGCATATTGTTTTTTCAAACCCTCTATAGCCAACATTTGCAGGAATTGCCTTTTGCACGTCAGTAATATAATCAAAACATCTTTTATCAAGCTCTCCAGTTGAGGCTCCTGGAACAACGAAAGGTTCAATCATTTCGAGCACTTCAGAAGCAAGCTTCCCTGCTATTCGCATTTTTTGGATTTGAGTATTATTTTTGATTGAAATTTTCATATTTTTTTAAATTTATATAGACAGTTGGCTCCTAAGTCTATAAAGTACAATTTTAATGCCGGCACGATATTTTAGCTCATTAAAATCCAAAATTTCTTATTCAAGATATTCTGATTATTCTTCTCTATTTTACCTCTATGAGGCAAGTATATAATGCCTTTTCATTCTATTTTAGTTTTAGAAGATGGCAGTATATTCCATGGAGAGGGCTTTGGTGAAGAAAAAGTTGATGTTGGTGAGATAGTATTTAATACTTCCATGACTGGATACCAAGAAATTATCACGGATCCTTCATATAAAAAACAAATTATTACTTTTACTCATCCCCATATAGGGAATACTGGAATTAATGCAGAAGATCATGAATCTAATGAAATTCATGCTTCTGGGTTGGTTGTGAAAGAATTTTGCACTAAGCCAAGCAATTGGAGATCTCAAAAGACACTCGAAGAGTTTCTAATTGAGCAGAATGTTATGGCTATATCTGGAATAAATACTAGACAGCTCACTCAAATAATTAGAGAAAAAGGGTCCATGGCCTGCTGCATAGGATCATCAAGATTGGTATCAGAAGCTGAAGCTCTTCAAAAAGCTAAGTCTTTCTCTGGGCTTGAGGGTCTTGATTTGGCTAAAGAGGTTTCATCTGCTGAAAGTTATAAATGGAATCAGGGTGTTTGGCCAGAACATAAAGAGTCTTCAAATAAAAATGGACCAATAGTTGCATATGATTTCGGAATTAAAACTAATATATTAAGGCTGTTATCTGATTATGCTGGAGAAGTTCATGTTGTTAATGCTAAAACCTCATTTGATGAAGTTATGGAATTATCTCCAAGAGGTATATTCCTCTCAAATGGGCCTGGCGATCCAGAGCCATGCACTTACGCAATTGAAAATATAAAAAAATTCTTAGATATCAAGATACCTATTTTTGGAATTTGCCTTGGCCATCAATTGTTAGCCTTAGCTGGAGGCGCTAAAACTCACAAAATGAAATTTGGCCATCATGGTGCAAATCATCCAGTGCAGGATATTAAAACTAAAGAGGTTATGATCACCAGTCAAAACCATGGGTTTGCTGTAGATGTTGAGTCTTTACCAGATAATATTCGTGTGTCTCATATATCTCTTTTTGATCAATCTCTTCAGGGCATAGAGTTCCGAGATACTCCAGCATTTAGCTTCCAGGGTCACCCTGAAGCAAGCCCAGGACCTCAGGAAATTCAAATTTTATTTAGTAAGTTTAAGTCTATGGTAGATGCATATGTCAAAACGTAAGGATATAAAGTCTATTTTGATTATTGGAGCTGGCCCAATAATTATTGGCCAAGCATGTGAGTTTGATTATTCAGGAGCTCAGGCTTGCAAGGCTCTTAAGGAAGAGGGCTACAGAGTTATATTGGTGAACTCAAATCCAGCAACAATCATGACCGATCCTCTATTGGCAGATGCTACATACATAGAGCCAATTCATTGGCAGTCCGTAGAAAAGATAATAGAAAAAGAAAAACCTGATGCAATTCTTCCTACAATGGGAGGCCAAACAGCATTAAACACTGCTCTAAGCCTGGATAAAGAGGGAGTATTGGAAAAACATGGAGTTATTTTAATTGGTGCAAATAGAGAAGCTATTGATAAGGCTGAAGATAGGCAGCTTTTTGACGAGACCATGAATGGTATTGGAATTGAAACTCCAAACTCTGGAATAGCTCATTCAATGGAAGATGCACTGGAGGTTCAAGAGCGCATAGGGTTCCCATGTATTATTAGGCCATCTTTTACTATGGGGGGAACAGGTGGCGGAATAGCTTACAACATAGATGAATTTAAAGGAATTTGTGAAAAAGGATTGGAATTATCTCCAACTAGTGAATTGCTTATCGACGAATCTCTTATAGGTTGGAAAGAGTTTGAAATGGAAGTTGTTCGAGATTGCGAGGACAATTGCATTATAGTTTGCTCAATTGAAAATCTTGATCCAATGGGCGTTCATACTGGAGATTCTATAACTATAGCTCCAGCTCAAACATTAACTGATAAGGAATATCAGGTAATGAGAAATGCTTCCTTTAAAATTTTAAGAGAGATTGGTGTTGATACCGGTGGATCCAATGTTCAATTTGCTATTAACCCTGTAAATGGAAAAATGGTTGTGATTGAAATGAACCCAAGGGTCAGCAGATCTTCTGCGCTTGCGTCAAAGGCTACAGGTTTTCCAATTGCAAAAGTTGCAGCATTATTATCTGTTGGTTTCACTCTTGATGAGCTAAAGAATGATATAACTGGAGGGCTGACCCCGGCATCGTTCGAACCAAGTATTGATTACATAGTTACAAAAATACCAAAATTTGCATTTGAAAAGTTCCCTCAAGCAAATACTAGATTAACAACTCAAATGAAATCAGTTGGAGAGGTTATGGCAATTGGCTCAAATTTTCAAGAGTCACTCCAAAAAGCGTTATGCAGTATGGAAGAAGATCTTAATGGGCTAAATCCAGTTGTAGAAAACTTGCCAGAGAGCTTAGATAAAATTCAATATGAGTTAACTTTCCCCGGACCCCAAAGATTATTTTATGTTGCAGATGCTATAAGGTCTGGATGGAGCCTAGAAAAAATTTATAACCTCACTAAAATTGATTACTGGTTTTTAGATCAAATATACGAAATTATAAGTATTGAAAAAAACTTACAAAATACTTCACTAAATCAGCTAAATAAAAATGAATTAATACATCTAAAAGAAAAAGGGTTTTCTGATTCAAGAATTGCTGAAATGATTGGTTCAACTGAAAATGAATTTAGACAAGTAAGAAAAGATTTAGGAGTTATTCCAGTGTTCAGGAGAGTTGATACCTGCGCTGCAGAGTTTGCAACCACGACATGTTATATGTACTCAACTTATGGAGATATTTGTGAAAGCAAACCATCATCAAATAAAAAGATTATTGTTTTAGGAAGTGGTCCAAATAGAATAGGTCAGGGAATAGAGTTCGATTACTGCTGTGTTCATGCATCATTAGCAATGCAAGAAGAGGGGTTCGAATCTATAATGGTTAATTGCAACCCTGAGACAGTATCAACAGATTATGATGTTTCAAATAGGTTGTATTTCGAACCAATTACTTCTGAAAAAATACTAGATATTATTGATAATGAATCTCCAGAGGGAGTAATAATCCAGTTTGGAGGTCAAACCCCTCTTAAACTTGCAGATATCTTATCTGAAAAGGGCATTAAGATTTTTGGTACAGATGTTGATGCTATTGATAAATCTGAGGACAGGGAACGTTTTCAAGAATTAATTATTAAATTAGGGTTAACTCAACCTTCAAATGCTACTGTAAAAAATATAGAAGAAGCGTTACATAAAGCAGATGAAATTGGTTTTCCAATCGTAGTAAGACCATCATACGTTCTTGGTGGAAGAGCAATGCAACTTGTTCATAATACCAAAGAGCTAAAAAAGTATCTCACCGAAGCAGTTGAAGTATCAAATAGCAAACCAATTCTTTTAGATAGTTATCTTACCGATGCAATTGAAATTGACGTCGATGTTGTATCAGATGGCACTAATATTGAAATTGGTGGAATTCTTCAGCATATAGAACAGGCTGGAATTCATTCTGGAGATTCTGCATGCTCATTGCCCCCATATAGTTTATCTAAAGAAATACAAGATGAATTATCTACTCAATCAATACTGATAGCTAAAGAGTTAAATATTATTGGATTAATGAATGTTCAGTTTGCAGTAAAAGATAATGAAATTTATATTATTGAAGTAAACCCGAGAGCTTCGAGGACTGTGCCTTTTATCTCTAAAGCGATCGGAAGATCATTAGTAAAGATTGCCTCAAAAGCTATGATTGGAAAGTCACTAATTGACCAAAGGTTTAACAGTAAGCTTCCTGATGATCTTTTCTTTGTAAAAGAGGCGGTAATGCCTTTTGATAAATTTCCATTAGTTGACCCAATTCTAGGGCCTGAAATGAAGTCAACAGGCGAAGTAATGGGTATTGGAGCAACTTTTGGTGAGGCATATGCAAAAGCTCAAAAAGGAGCAAATAAAGTACTTCCTAGATCAGGTTCTATATTTGTGAGTGTTAAAGATTCAGATAAAAAATATCTTGATCAGTTAGTCCCATTAATTGTTAGCAACGGGTTTAGCATGATTGCAACTGGCGGAACTGCAGAATATATTCAAAAATTAAACTATCCTGTAAAAAGAATAAATAAGGTTATGGAAGGTCGTCCTCATACTGTTGATAGCTTATTGAATAATGAAATAGATATAGTAATCAATACTACAGAGGGAGCTCAATCTATAGAAGACTCAGCAGCAATAAGACAGACAGCATTACGCAATAAAATATTTTGTACCACTACCATGTTCGGTGCTTTGGCTGTGATGGAAGCTCTAAAAAGCCAAGAATCTGATTGGACATATTCTACTCTTCAAGAAATCAATAAATAATTTTTTTAGTTGCTATAATAATTTGATGAGTAGAGTACCAATGACTAAAAATGGTGAAATAGCCATTAAAGAAACATTATCAAATCTTAAGTTTGTAGAAAGACCAAAGATATCTGAAGCTATTGCAGAAGCAAGAGCTCACGGTGACTTAAAAGAGAATGCTGAATATCATGCAGCAAAAGAACTTCAGGGCTTGATGGAAGCAAAAATAAATGAAATGGAAAATGCAATTGCGAATGCTCAAGTGATTGATGTAAAGGAAATTCCTGAAACTGGAAGAGTTATTTTTGGATCTACAATAACTCTCTATGATTCAGATAATGACAAAGAAATTGTATATAAAATAGTTGGTAATTTAGAATCAGATCCAAACAAGGGCATGATATCAATTGACACTCCGATTGCTCGGGGGCTTGTTGGTAAGTTTGTTGATGATGAAGTTTCAGTTCAGACTCCATCTGGGCAGCTTAACTATGAAATTTTGGAAGTGAAGCATCTATAATAATGCATGCAGATAATTGGGCAATCAAAGCAAAGCAAGATGGTTACAGAACTAGAGCAGTTTATAAATTAGATGAAATTGTTCAAAAGACCAAAGTACTAAAAAAAGCAAAACATATACTTGATCTTGGTTCTGCTCCTGGGGGGTGGGCTCATTATATTAAACAAAAATCTAAAGTATCTGATGTCTATGCTATAGACATTCTTGATATGGAGCCTGTAGAAGGGGTACACTTTTTTAAGCGGAGTATTGAGGAGATAGATGATATAGAATTAATCAAGTCTCTTATGGGCAAGTTTGACCTTGTAATTTCAGATATAGCCCCAAACTTAACAGGTATAAGTGCAGTAGACACAGAAAATATATACGAACTAAATGATCTAACCATAAGTACTGCTAGCAGATACTTAAATCAAAAAAGTGGATCAATGATTATGAAGACTTTTCAAAACAATAAATTAAAAGGTCTTCGAAAAAAAATGGAACTTTCTTTTAAGATAGTTCAAACTTTTAAACCGGCTGCTTCAAAGAAGCAGTCGGGTGAAATTTTTCTCTATGGAGCAAATAGATAATGAATAGTATTTTTAGAAATATATTGGTATGGGTAGTTCTTGGATCTTTGTTAATTTATGTTTTCGATAATATTGAAAACTCAACTGCGCGTGAGCAAATTAGTTATAGTCAATTTAAAGAAGAAATCCTATCAGATAGGATTGCAAAAGTTATATTTCAAGGTGATCAAATGACCATTACTGGAGATAGGCTTGATGGCTCTAAATTCGAAACAGTTCATCCAATTTTTAAAAAAGATGATGCTGTAGATAGAGCAATTGAAGAAAATGGAATTATTGCAGTTTATGAAAAAATCGAACAACCATCCATATGGTCGCAACTGTTAGTTGGGGCATTTCCAATTATTTTATTATTAGGAATATTTTTCTTTTTCATGAGACAAATGCAAGGTGGGATGTCTGGTAAGGGCGGTCCTATGTCTTTTGGAAAGAGCAAAGCTAAACTTATGGAAGGTGGAAAAGTTAAAACAAACTTTGGAGATGTTGCGGGTTGCGAGGAAGCAAAACAAGATGTTCAAGAATTGGTTGATTTTTTAAGAGACCCTACAAAATTCCAAAAACTTGGTGGCAAAATTCCAAGAGGCGTATTGATGGTTGGCCCTCCAGGAACCGGTAAAACACTTTTAGCCAGAGCGGTTGCAGGTGAAGCTAAGGTTCCATTTTTTACAATATCGGGGTCTGATTTTGTTGAAATGTTTGTTGGTGTTGGAGCCTCAAGAGTAAGAGACATGTTTGAACAAGCTAAAAAACAAGCACCTTGTATTGTTTTTATTGATGAAATTGATGCCGTTGGAAGGCATAGAGGAACAGGAATGGGTGGAGGTCATGATGAGAGAGAGCAAACATTAAATCAATTACTTGTAGAAATGGATGGCTTTGAGGGTAATGATGGAGTTATTGTTATTGCCGCTACAAACAGACCAGATGTTCTAGATCCAGCCTTGCTAAGGCCTGGTAGATTTGATAGACAGGTTGTTGTAGACCTTCCAGATATAAGAGGAAGGGAAGCAATTTTAAAAGTCCATATGAGAAAAGTGCCTTTAGATTCAGGTGTTGACCCTCTTGTGATTGCTAGAGGGACTCCAGGTTTTTCTGGTGCAGATTTAGCTAATCTTATTAATGAAGCTGCTCTATTTGCTGCAAGATATTCTGATAAAAAAATTGATCAATCTCATTTAGATCTAGCCAAAGACAAGATAATGATGGGTGCAGAAAGAAAATCAATGATTTTGAGTGAAGAACAAAAAAGAATTACTGCCTATCATGAGGCTGGTCATGCAATTGTTGGTAGACTTTGTCCTACGCATGATCCAGTTTACAAAGTAACTATTATACCAAGAGGTAGAGCTTTAGGAGTAACAATGTTTTTACCTGAAGAAGATACTTATATGCAAAGCAAAGAATATTTGCTTGGCAGGATAGCAACTTTATTTGGCGGAAGGATAGCTGAAAGTATTATTAATGGGTCGCAAGGAATAACCACAGGCGCTTCGAATGATATTGAAGTTGCTACTGGAATTGCTACCAACATGGTCACTAAATGGGGTTTATCAGAAGCTCTAGGTACTATTAAGTATGGTGAAGATGAAGGCAGTCCATTCTTAGGGAGATCGGCAGCTTCCCCTTCTCAAACAAGAAGCGAAGAAACTTCTAAATTAATAGACTCTGAAATTAGATTAATAATAGATTCATGTTATGAAAGAGCGGAAAACCTTTTAAAAGAAAATCTTGATAAGCTAAATGTTATGGCAGATGCTCTATTAAAGTATGAAACTATAGATGCTCCTCAGATAGATGACATTATGGCTGGCGCTCAACCAAGAGAGCCTAAAGGCTGGTCAGACGATGAACCTAAATCAAATACTAAGAAAAAAACTTCAATAAAAGGAACTGCAGAAGAGTTATAATCTTTTTCTTATGAATTTAAAATTTGGTACAGATGGTATTAGGGGTCCTGTAGAGACTCATATAACTCCCGAGGCATGTCTCCGGATTGGTCATGCTACTGGCATAGTCATGAAAGAGCAGGGATGGAATACTGTCATGATTGGTAAAGACACCCGAGTTTCAGGATACATGCTTGAATCAGCACTTCAGGCTGGCTTTATAGCTGCCGGAGTAAATGTTAGTTTGTGTGGCCCATTACCAACCCCAGGTGTTGCATATTTAACACGGTCCCTTAGGCAAAAGTTTGGCGTTGTTATAAGCGCTTCCCATAATGATTTTTTGGATAATGGAATTAAAATATTTAATTCAGATGGTGAAAAATTATCGAGAGAGTTAGAGCTTAAAATTGAAAAAATTCTTAATGGTGATTTAAAACCTGTAAAGACAGAAGATCTTGGTAAGGCTTCAAGATTTGATGAAGCTGGAGCAAGATATATTGAATTTTGCAAGTCTACAGTACCTTCAAATATTTCGTTTTCATCTCTTAGAGTTGTTTTAGATTGTGCAAATGGAGCCTGTTATAAAGTAAGCCCAAGTGTATTCGAAGAGCTTGGAGCTGAAGTTATATCTATTGGTGTAAACCCCGATGGATATAATATTAATGACGGATGTGGCTCTACTCACCCTGAATTAGTCCAAAAAGAAGTCATTAAGCAAAGAGCTGATTTTGGGATATCTTTAGATGGAGATGGCGACAGGGTTATCTTAATCGACAAAGAAGGCAACATTCTTGATGGTGACGATCTTTTATATATATTAGCTTTTTCAAACCCAAATAGAGTAGGAGCCTGGTCTGGAGTTGTTGGAACTTTGATGAGTAACCTAGGCCTTGAAGATGGAATTAAAAAGCTTGGTTATGATTTTAAAAGAGCTGATGTTGGTGATAAATATGTTAGCAAGTTATTGGCTAAAAATGGTTGGCTTCTTGGTGGAGAAACCTCTGGTCATATCATATGCAAAGATCTAATAAGTACCGGTGATGGAACTATTGCGGCTTTAAAAGTTATATCATCATTATTAATTCTTGAAAAAGACCCCTCAGAGGTTTTAGCAAATTTCACAAAGATGCCACAAATTAATCATGCAGTAAAAGTAATCAATAAAGATGTAATTAACGATAAAGACATAATAGATTTTATTAAGACTGTTGAATCTGATATTACTGTTGGAAGAGTGCTTGTACGACCATCAGGTACCGAAAATAAGATCAGAGTAATGGTCGAGGCTCCAGAAGAAAAAGTTGCTAATAAGTATGCAAAAGACATCATATCTTTAATAGAATCTAAACTTTAATTTATGATTATTGCTAACTGGAAAGCTAATGGGGGTTTTACCTCAAACATAGCTTGGCATAAAGAATTAACTCAAATTTTTTCAAATGATGAGTTTTTAGACATCGGCATAGCTCCATCTCACATACACTTTACTCAAATTCAAAAAATATTTGAAGATTCAAATTTAGAAGTTGGTCTTCAAGATATTGATTTTAGTGGTGGAGCGCGAACTGGCTCAATTTCTGCATCTATGGCCTCAGATGCTGGGTGCACCTTTTCTTTATTAGGCCATTCAGAAAGAAGACATCTATTCAATGAGGATGATGCGCTTATTAAAACTAAGATTAAGGCTGCTCTTAGCAATGGAATTAAACCGATACTATGTATCGGCGAGTCTGAGGAATGCCTAAAAGGCAGAAAAACAAGAGATTTTTTAAAAAATCAGCTCATAAGTGCATTATCTGGTATTGAGCTTATTGATAAGGTGGTTATAGCTTATGAACCAATATGGGCGATAGGTACAGGTAACACCCCAACTCCAAAAGATATAAACTCCATTCACGAATTCATTAAAGATGTTGTACAATCCTCATCTGCACATAATATAGAACCAAAAGTTATATATGGTGGTAGTGTTACTCATGAAAATGCAGAAGGTTTTTTTGGTGAAATAAATATTGATGGTGCTTTGATTGGTGGAGCATCTTTAAAAGCTAACTCCTTTGCAGATATAGTAAAAATTTATAGAAAGGTAAAAAGAAAATGATAGTTCTAATTAAAGTGGTATGTATAGTCTTAGCAATAGCAATAATTGCTCTAGTTTTATTACAGCAAGGCAAGGGTTCTGATTTGGGATCTGCTTTTGGTGGCGGGTCATCTAACTCTATGTTTGGAGCGCTAGGCCCATCAGATTTCTTAGGTAAACTTACATATGGATTGGTGGCTGTCTGGTTGGTATTAACTATGGCCTTGGCTTATATCTATAAAAATCAGAATTCAACAGAAATATTTGATATTTCTGATCAAGAAGCTTCTGTTCTTGAGGTTCCAACAGACGAAGTTCCTGTCGAATAAATAATAAATATTGGTGCCGAAAGCGGGACTTGAACCCGCACGAGCTTTCGCTCACTAACCCCTCAAGCTAGCGTGTCTACCAATTCCACCACTTCGGCTAATATTTTTTCAAGATTATAACAAGATATTTTTTAAATATTAAAAAAATATTACACTTGACCAAACACACCTAATTTCATTACACTTCACACTCGCTGCGTTGCGGGGTGGAGCAGTCTGGTAGCTCGTCGGGCTCATAACCCGAAGGTCGTTGGTTCAAATCCAGCCCCCGCTACCACGTAATATATTTTTTTTGTGGGGCATATGCCCCTTTTTTGTGTAAAAAAATGGTTAAAGATGAAATAGAGATAATTGTTGAGCCTGTCATAAAAAGACATAATTGTTTCCTATGGGGTATTGAAATTCTAAGAGGTAAGAGAAGACCTACTTTAAGAATATATATAGACTCAGGCGAAGGAGCAAACATTGAAGACTGTGAGAGTGTTTCAAGAGATCTTAATTATGAAATAGATTTAGACTCTTCTCTTGGAGAAGACTATGTATTAGAAGTATCTACTCCTGGTATTGAAAGAAGATTTTTTAAACAGAGCCAGCTTTTAGATTTTTTAGGGGAAGATCTTAAGGTTAAATTAAGAGAACCTTTGGATGGTATTAAGAATATTAACGGAACGCTTGTTGATTGTAATGAAGAATTTTTTCTTATAGAGTCAGGTAAGCTTGAATATAAATTAGATTTTAGTGATATAGATATATGTCGTTTAGATCCAAATTTTGATAAATTGATGAAGGAAAGTGGTTATGCAAAGTAATGAAATATTAGGGGTTGTTGATTCAGTATCTACTGAAAAGGGACTAGATAAAAATATAATTTTTTCGGCTATAGAAGTGGCAATAGCCTCTGCCTCTCAGAGACATTTCCATGAAGATGCGGAATTGATTGTCAAGATTGATAGAGATACAGGGGAGTATTCTACACATAGGAATTGGTTAGTTTTTGATGAGACTGATGAAGAATATCACATAGAGACCCACACAACAGAGGCAGCATCCAACCTTCAATTAGGAGATATACATACAGAGCAGCAAGAAAATGTACCTTTTGGAAGGATTGAAACACAAGCAGCTAGACAGGTTATGCTTCAAAAGGTTAGAGAGGCTGAAAGGGAAAAAGTTGTATCCCAGTTCAAAAATCAAAATAATCAACTTGTTAATGGCACTGTAAAAAGAGTTACCAGAGATAATATCATTGTTGATATTGCCTATGATGCTGAAGCTATTCTCCCAAGAGATAGGTTGATGCCAGGTGAGATATATAAAATTAACGATAGAATAAGAGCCATACTTCAAATTCAAGAAGTTGAAGGTAGGGGTCCTCAGTTAATGCTAAACAGATCGTGTCCTGAAATGGTCACAGAACTTTTTAGCATAGAAGTTCCGGAAATAAATGAGGACATTATTGAAATCAGAGGTGTTGCGAGAGATGCAGGATCTAGATCTAAAATAGCTGTCAAAACAAATGATGGAAGAATTGATCCAGTAGGAGCATGTGTTGGTATGAGGGGTTCTAGGGTTCAGGCTGTCTCTGCTGAATTAGGAAATGAAAGAATAGATATCATTATTTATGATGATAATCCCGCTCAGCTTGTTATTAATGCTCTAGTACCAGCTAAGGTTGAGTCCATTGTTATGGATGAGGACTCAAGATCAATGGATATAGCTGTTAATCAAGATAACCTTGCTTTAGCAATTGGTTCAAGAGGTCAGAACATTAGATTGGCATCTAAACTAGTTGGATGGGAGCTTAATATTGTTAGTAGTGAAGAGGCTGAGGCAAAAGTTAAAGTCGATGAAACTGAATTTTTAGCGAAACTTACAGCCAGCTTGGAAGTTTCTGATGAAATAGCTGAACAAATTGCATCCTTAGGGTTATCCTCATTTGATGACATAGCATATGCAGATGATTCATTGTTCAAATCCTTTATTGAAGATGATAGTGAAATCGCTAGAGTTAAAGGTGCTGCAGAAGATGCAGCTTTAATGGAGGCAATGGGAGCTATAACTGAAGAAGAGGACAATGTTGAATCTCTTACTGATCTCAACTTAGAAGAAGAGGACATTCAAAAGTTATCTAATAAAGGAATTAAAAATAAGGATGATTTAGCTGAGTTAGCTGTAGATGAATTACAAGACATTATTGAAATCTCTTCAGACAATGCATCTAAAATGATTATGAAAGCTCGTGAGCATTGGTTTAATTAAAAAATAAAAAGGAATTATATTTTGACTCTTACCGTAAAAGATTTTGCTAAAACTCTAAAAATATCTGATACAGCTCTTATTGAAAGAATGAAGAATGCTGGGCTGTCGCATTCAAAAAGCTCAGATGAAATAACAGCATCTGATAAGCAGGCACTTCTGAGGTCTCTTAAAGGTGGCAAAGGTACTCCTGCTGCAAAATCTGTTACATCTGGTTCGGGCATAACAGTTACTTCTAAAGGCAAATCTTTAAAAGAAGGTGATACTGTAAAGAGTTACTCAGACAATATAGAAGCAAAAAGAGCGGCTGCATCAGAACAATTAAAAGAACAACAAAGAAAAAGAGAAGACCAATTAAAAGAAGTAGCAAGGCTAAAGCAAGAAGAAATTAAGAAAAGAGAAAAATTTAAGAAACCAGATACGGTAAAACCTGCAATTAAAGTTAATGTAAAAGATCAGCTTTCAAGCGCAGTGAATGCTTATAAAAGAAGAGAAGGGTCATTTTCTCAAGACTCAAAGCATAAATTTGAAGCCCCAACAGAGGTTATTAAAAAAGACATAGAGGTTCCAACCACCGTTCAAGTTGGTGAATTAGCAAAACTGATGGCAGTCAAAGGTAATGTTGTAGTAAAAAACCTCATGGGTCTTGGCGTCATGGCCACTTTAAATGATGTTATTGACCAAGAGACAGCTATATTGGTTGTAGAAGAGATTGGACATAATGGTATTGCATTAAAGGAAGAAAATTTCGAAGAAGATTTAGCAAATTTAATTAATTATTCAGACGAAGTTCAATCCAGATCACCTGTTATTACTGTTATGGGTCATGTTGATCACGGTAAGACGACCCTTCTTGATTTTATTAGAAAAACTAAAGTTGTTGATGGAGAGGCTGGAGGTATTACTCAGCATATTGGTGCGTATGAAGTTGAAACTTCTAAAGGAAAGATAACATTTATAGATACTCCTGGACATGCTGCTTTCTCTTCAATGAGAGCAAGGGGTGCTAATACTACCGATATAGTTATTCTTGTAGTTGCCGCTAATGATGGAATCAAGCCACAAACTGAAGAAGCAATTAACCATGCAAAGGCTGCTGGAGTATCCATTGTAGTTGCGATAAACAAGATTGATCTTGATGGCGCCGATGTTGATAAAGTAAAAGGTGACCTTGCAGCAAAAGACCTTGCACCAGAAGACTGGGGCGGAACTACCCAAATGGTTCCAGTATCTGCTTTAAAAGGTACTGGCGTTGATCAACTTTTGGAGAGCGTATCCTTGGAAGCAGAACTACTTGAATTAAAGGCTCATCATGATGGACCGGCTCAAGGGGTTGTTATCGAATCTGAGTTAGATAAATTCAGAGGTTCAGTTGCAACATTTCTAATACAAAATGGAACTCTTAAAGTGGGAGACTTAGTAGCTTCTGGAAATGCAATTGGAAAAATAAAGAGCATTATTAACAGTGATGGATCAAAGATCAAAACAGCTGGGCCATCTGCAGCTATAGAAGTACTTGGTTTAAATAACGTCCCTAATGCTGGAGACCAATTTCAAGTTGTAGATAATGAAAAACAGGCAAGAGAGATAGCTGAGTACAGAACAAATAAAGAAAAAGAAAGAAAACTTTTAAAACAAAAAGATGATAGTGCTGGTGATTTATTTGAAAATCTAGGCCAAGAATCTTCTAAGAAAATTTTAAATGTAATTGTAAAAACTGATGTTGGTGGAACATGCGAAGCAATCACAGCATCACTTCATGATCTAAGTAATGATCTTGCAAAAGTAAAAATAGTATCAAGTGGAGTGGGTGGTATTTCAGAATCAGATGCTAATTTAGCACTTGCGGTTGATTCAATTATTCTAGGGTTTAATGTTCGTGCTGATAACTCTGCCAAGAAAATCATTGAGGATGAGTCCATCCCTTTAAGTTATCACAGTATCATTTATGAATTACTTGATGATGTTAAAGCAAGAATGACTGGTCTGTTAGACCCAATAATAAAAGAAGAAATTCTTGGAACTGCTGAGGTTCTTGATGTATTTAATTCTCCTAAATTTGGTCAGATAGCTGGGTGTAATGTTGTTGAAGGCGCTGTGCTTAGAAATAGACCCGTAAGAGTTTTGCGTGATGAGATTGTTATTTTTGAGGGTGAGTTAGACTCGCTTCGAAGATTCAAAGAAGACGTCAACGAGGTCAAAAATGGAAATGAGTGTGGAATGGGTATTAAAAACTACAAAGATATCAAAGCAGGCGATAAAATTGAAGTCTACGAAAGAAAAGAAGAATTACAGTCAATGTAGCAAGCATTAATGCCATCACTTAGATCAGACAAAATATCAGACCTCCTCAGAAAAGAGATATCTTTAATAATTAATAAAGAAACTAAAGATCCTCGCCTTCAAAAATTAAACATTACTGCGGTAAAGGTTTCTGATGATATTGGAATAGCTACAGTTTTTTATACCATGATCGGTGAATCTATAGAAAAAGAAAAAAGCAGTATTGATAACAAAGTCCTAAAAAAGTTCTCAGGAATGGTCCGATCAAAGTTATCTAAAACAATGCAGATAAGAAGAGTCCCAGTCATACAATTTAGATTTGATGAAAGTGTAGAATACTCAGACAATATTGAGAATTTATTAAGAAATCTTTAATAATGGACGGGTTTCTTTTAGCCTTTAAAGAAAAAGGCATCAGCTCAAATCAAGTTGTTCAACAAACCAAAAGACTATTCTCATTAAAGAAAGTTGGTCACCTCGGAACTTTAGACCCAATGGCAGAAGGGCTCTTGGTTCTTGCTGTAAATAGAGCGACAAGATTCTCATCATTTTTTTTAGAATCTGATAAAAAATATGAAGCTGAGGTTTCATTTGGAGCTAAGACTGATACTGACGATGCCATGGGCGAGGTAATAGAGAGCTCTAGCTTTCTTCCAAAAGAAACTGATATCAAGCAAGAATTAAATAAATTTCTTGGTGAATCTCTGCAAAATCCACCATTTTTTTCTGCCTTAAAGCATAAAGGAAAACCTTTATATAAATATGCAAGAGAAGGCGAATTTATTTCAAAACCCCCAAGAAAAATAAATATTTATTCTGTAAGTAATTTTAGTTACTCAAGTAACAGTTGCAGATTTTTAGTGCACTGCTCAAAAGGTACATACATAAGATCTATAGCAAGAGATTTAGGAGATAATCTCAATAGTAAAGGTCATCTATCGGCCTTAAAGAGAGTTATGCAGGGTGAGTTTGATGTAGAAAAATCAAAAATTCCTACAGAGCTAAATTTAGAAGAGATGGTTTCAATTGAAAGTGCATTTAAGTTTTTTAAAGAAATTAAATTAAATGAGGAAGAAACAAAAATATTTTCAAACGGTGGTAAGCTTGAGATAGCCAATCAAGAAAATGATTTCTATAGAATTTATGATTCTGGTCATAAATTTCTTGGTCTAGGTTCTATTACAGATAGCTACTTAGCGCTTAAACGACTTGTTTAAAAGACTAATAAGATATAAGATTCGCACGCTTACTTTAGTTATACGAGGTTTGCATCAATTAATATATGTATAACGAGGATTATAAATATGGCACTTCTATCACAAGAAAAAGAAAAAATTGTTGGAAAATTTCAAAGAGCTGATAACGACACTGGATCCCCAGAGGTTCAAATAGCTTTATTAACTGAAAATATCAATAAACTACAAAGTCATTTTAAAGAACACAAAAAAGACCATCACTCAAGAACGGGTTTAATAAGGATGGTTAATCTAAGAAGAAAACTTTTAGCATATCTAAAAAGAAAGAATTCAGAAAGTTATGCAGAAGTGATTAAAGAATTAAAGCTTAGAGGTTAATAATAAATATAAAAGAGGAAAATCGTGGAAAATAATAAATTAGAATCTACATCTGTAGAATTTCAGTACGGAAATCAATTAGTAAAATTAGAAACAAATAAAGTTGCAAGACAAACAACTGCCGCAGTTGTTGTAACAATAGGAGATCTTGTAGTTTTAACAACAGTTGTTGCTAGAAAAGAGGCAGATCCAAAGAAGGATTTTTTCCCTCTAGCTGTTTTTTATCAAGAAAAATTTTATGCAACAGGAACAATACCTGGAGGGTTCTTTAAAAGAGAGGCCAGGCCTACGGAAAGAGAAACTTTAACATCAAGGTTAATAGATAGACCAATTAGACCTCTCTTCCCAGAAGGATTTAAAAATGAAGTACAAATATTTTGTACTGTCATGTCATCCGGTAAAGAGCAAAACCCTGATATTGCATCAATGATTGGTGCATCAGCTGCCTTATGCGTTGCAGGAGTGCCATTTGATGGCCCAATGGGAGCGGCAAGAGTTGGATTTGTTGATGGAAACTATGTTTTAAATCCATCATATGAAGAATTAGAAGATTCATATTTAGATATGGTTGTCGCTGGAACTGAAAAAGCTGTTCTTATGGTTGAGTCTGAGGCTAAGGAGCTTAATGAGGACTTAATGCTAGGAGCTGTTTTATTTGGTCATCAAGAAATGCAAGCTGTGATTAAGGCATGTACAGAACTTAAAGAAAAAGCTGGTAAAGAAGATTGGGTAGTAAGTTCAGATGAAGAAACTCCTGTTTATTCTGCTGAGCTAACTGAAAAGTACTCTGACCAAATAACTAATGCATTTACTATTAAAGATAAATCAGAAAGAACTGCAGCAATTGGTGTCATTAAAGATAGTATTGTTGAATCCTATGCTGACGCTGATGAAATTCAGCTTGGCAAAATTTTAGGTGCTTTTAAAAATCTTGAGAAAGATATTGTAAGAAAAAATATTTTAAGCAATCAGCCTAGAATTGATGGAAGAGATACAGATACTGTCAGACCAATTTTTATTGAGACTGATGTACTGCCTAGTGCTCATGGATCATCTTTATTTACTAGAGGGGAAACGCAAGCAATAGTTGTTGCAACCCTAGGATCGTCAAGAGATGCTCAAAGAATAGAATCAATAGAAGGCCAAAGTACTGATAATTTCATGCTTCATTATAATTTCCCTGCATATAGTGTAGGTGAGATTGGTATGCCATTAGGGCCTAAAAGAAGAGAAATAGGCCATGGAAATTTAGCTAAGAGAGCAATAAAAGCAGTACTGCCTGATGTTGAAGATTTTGGTTATACAATGAGAGTTGTCTCTGAAATTACAGAATCTAATGGTTCTAGTTCAATGGCTTCTGTTTGTGGTACATCTTTATCACTAATGGACGCTGGTGTTCCTTTATCTAGTCCAGTTGCAGGTATTGCTATGGGCTTAATTAAAGAAGGCGATGACTTTGCTGTTCTAACAGATATCCTCGGTGACGAAGATCACCTTGGCGATATGGACTTTAAAGTTGCTGGAACTGCTACAGGAATAACCGCTCTTCAAATGGATATAAAAATTCAAGGAATAACTGCTGACATCATGGAGTCTGCTTTAACAAAAGCAAAAACTGCTATCAATCATATTTTAGGAATAATGAATGAAGCTATATCAGCACCAAAAGAGCTATCTGAGAATGCTCCTGCAATGAAAACATTCATGGTTAATAAAGATAAAATTAAAGAAATCATCGGTAAAGGTGGCGCAGTCATAAAAGGTATGCAAGAAAAAACTGGTGCTACTGTAGATGTTAGTGACGATGGAACTGTATCTGTTTTTGGGCAGAATCAAACATCAATGCAAGAATGCTTGGAAATTATTGAAGGTATCTTGGAAGAGCCAGAATTAGATAAAGTTTATAAAGGAACAGTCGTTAAGATTGTAGACTTTGGCGCTTTTGTAAATATTCTACCAGGTAAAGATGGCTTACTTCATATATCTGAAATTGCTCACGAAAGAACAGAGGATGTAAGTAAGGTTCTTTCAGAAGGCCAAGAAATAGATGTAAAACTTATTGGTTTTGATAGAGGTAAAATGAAATTATCTGTTAAAGCTTTAGCAGCAAAAGAAGAATCTAAAGAAGAATCTTCAGAGGAAGATAAAGAAGCAGAGTAGTAGAATACTTATTAGAAATATAAAAAACCCAAAAAGTCAAATTTTTGGGTTTTTTTTTGTTCACCGAATTTGATAGTTATTAGTATTTGTGTTCATATGGATAACGCATAAACATAAAAAACCTAATAGGGGGGAAATATTATGGAAAATGTATTTAGAATGGTAGGGGACGTAGTTGGGCATCTAACTACTCTCGTTATAGCTCTAATTGGGCTTGGTATTGTTGGAACATTGGCTTTTGGTGATATGGGTGTAACAGGACTAGATCCTATTATGCATATTACTAGCTTGGTTAATGATCTAGCTGGAAGTGGAGTTGTTGGACTATTAGTTCTTGCAGTTCTCATGAGCCTAGTTAAGTAATTACTTAACATCTTGCTGAAGAGGGCATAGTCTCTCTTCAGCTTTTAAATATAAATATGAACTTTAAAATAACATTAAATAACTTAGCAGCTTTCTTGAATAAAGTTACTAAAGTTTTAGTCCCACTAGTAACAGTATCATTGTTATTGGGGATTATATTTGGTACTGAAACTCCATATGTTGGAGATGTATACAAGAACGTAGCTGATATATTAAATATGCTGGGTGAAGATGCTCTTCTTGTTTTGGTATCTTTAATAATTATTCTTAGCTACTTTAATATCAACAAAGACTAAGTTATTCATTCTTTTTCTAAAAAGGAATACCTCTTAGATATCTTATATAAATAAAATTTCTATATGGTGGCTATGGGTGGAATTGAACCACCGACCCCAGCGTTATGAGTGCTGTGCTCTAACCATCTGAGCTACATAGCCAATCGTAGAATGATAAGTCCTAGAATCTAAGAGTCAATATCTTTTTGAATTAACTTTTAGACGTTAAATTTAAAGTGAACAACATCTCCATCTTTTACAATATATTCTTTGCCTTCTAGCCTGAGTTTTCCATTTTCCTTGGCGCCAGATTCTCCATTACATGCAATGTAATCGTCAAAGCCTATAACCTCTGCTTTTATAAAACCTCTTTCAAAATCTGTATGTATTACTCCTGCAGCATTTGGTGCCGTTGCATTACTTTTTATTGTCCAAGCTCTTATTTCTTGAGGTCCGGCTGTAAAGTAGGTTTGAAGACCCAGTATTGCATAACCTTTAAAAATTATTTTATTAAGAACAGGCTCATCCATTTCCATAAGCTCTAAATACTCTTGCCTCTCCTCATCTTCAAGTAGCGCTATTTCCTGTTCTATTTTTATACACGTAGGAATAACTATGCAGCCAGATTTTTTTGCAAATTCTAATAATTCATTTAGTTTTTTTTCAGATTTTGAATCATCCGATATATTGGCTATATAGAAAGTGGGCTTTGAACTTAATAGCTGGAAGCTTTTAATAATCTTTTGCTCCTCACCATTAAAATCTTCAAGATTTATTAATTTGCCCGAATCAAGATTGTCTTTAATTTTATTAAGTAGATCGTATTCAATCTTATTATCTTTGTCATTGGTTTTTATTAACTTCTCACACTTTACCAAACGTTTTGAAACAGTTTCGAGATCAGCAAGGATAAGTTCAAGGTTTATTATTTCAGCATCTCTAACAGGATCTATAGAACCATCAACATGTGTCACGTTATCATCATCAAAACACCTTACAACGTGCGCTAAGGCATTCATTTCTCTAATATTAGATAGGAATGCATTACCAAGCCCTTCCCCTTGAGAGGCTCCCTGAACCAAACCTGCTATATCTACAAGATCAAGACTTGCTGGAATAATTTTTTTTGTGCCCACAATTTTATTGAGATCTATGAGTCTTGGGTCGGGAAGGGGGACCTTGCCAACATTTGGCTCTATAGTACAAAAAGGAAAATTCTCTGCCGGTATTGAAGATTTTGTTAATGCGTTAAAAAGTGTTGATTTGCCAACATTAGGGAGCCCAACTATGCCACATTTGAAACCCATAATTATTTTGTATGAAGAGATTTCTGAGCTTCAGAAAAATCGTTATTAAAAATCATATCTAAAACAGACATAAACTTGTCATATGCCAAATCTACATATTTTTTATCTGTTGGATGAAATTTATTTAATACCCAACTTGAAACCATCTCTTTACTTCCAGGATGACCAACACCAATTCTCATTCGAAGAAATTTTCGTGTACCTACTTTTTCAAAAATATCTCTCAGACCATTATGGCCGCCATGACCGCCATCTTCTTTGAGTCTTACTTCTCCTGGATTTAAGTCTAAATCATCATGAAAGATAATAATTCTATCTTCTTTAAGGTTCATATTTTTCATTAATTTCATAACAGTTTTACCACTATTATTAACATAGTTATCAGGGATAACCCATAAGATTTCATCGGAGTGAGATGTAGCAATTTCAGCTTGAAACTTTTCTTTATAAGAAAAGTCATCACAATATGACTTGCTAGCAGCTATTAACCAATCTTTGCCAACATTATGTCGAGTATTGTTATATTTTGATCCAGGGTTGCCCAGACCAATTAAACAAAGCTTAGGCACTTTCTAGCTCTCTTCGGATCCTTCATTATCAGCATTGTTCTCTTCAGATGCTTCAGCGTTATCAGTTTCTTCTGAACCTTCGTCGCCTTCAATAACTTCAGGCTCCTCTTCAACTGCTTTTGGAGCATTAACAGAAATAACCATTTGATCCGTCTCTTCTGTAAGACCAGGGATTTCAGCGCCATCAGGAAGATTAATTTCTGTAAGTCTAACTGACTGACCTAGATCAAGAGCTGTGACATCTACATCAATAGATTCTGGAATATTTCCAGCTAAACACATAACTTCTACTTCTCTAATAGTTTTATTTAGAACACCACCTTCGTTTTTAACACCCGCGCATTCTTCTTCATTTAAGAAGTTAATAGGAATTATTACTTTAAGTTTAGTTTTTCTTGAAACTCTTAAGAAATCTGCATGTAAAAATTTACCCTTAGCCGGGTCTTTTTGTAGCTCTTTTAAAACAACTTTCTCCTCAAGATCACCATTTTTAATAATCAAAACCTGTGTATAAAAAAGTTCATTTTGTGAAGCTTTAGTAAGCTCATTAAGCCTTAATTTGATATTAAGTGAATCCTTTTCATCACCATAAATAATTGCAGGTATCATCCCATCAACCTTCCTGATTACCCTAGCTTTGTTAGATCCAGTTCTTTCTCTTGAATCCGCATTTAAAATTATTTGTTCACTCATAATATCCTCTTGTTATATAAACATTTCACTAAGAGATTCTTCATTGCTTAATCTCTTGATACATTCCGCAATTGTTGCTGCTAACGAAATGACGCGTATTTTACTGCATTTTTTGCCTTCATGTGACAAAGGAATTGAATTAGTTACAACTAACTCATCAATTTCTGAATTATTTAGCCTATCAATTGCAGGGCCTGATAATACAGGATGGGTAATATATGCTTTTACAGCTGCAGCACCTTGATCTTTAAGTGCTTTGGCTGCATTACATAAAGTACCTGCAGTATCTATGATGTCATCTGGAACAATGCATACTTTTCCCTCGATATCACCAATAATATTCATAACCTCAGAATGATTTGCAGCATCTCTTCTCTTATCAATAATTGCAAGATCTGCATCATTTAGCTGTTTGGCCAATGCTCTAGATCTCACTACTCCGCCAACATCCGGAGAGACAACCACAATATTGTTATCCGGGTTGGTCGTTTTAATATCATCAACCATTAATTTAGTTGCATAAACATTATCTGCTGGCATATCAAAGAAACCTTGAATAGTTTCTGAATGAAGATCTACAGTAAGGACTCTATCAATCCCAACTGAATAGAACATATCCGCGACAACTTTAGCACTAATAGGCACTCTAGCAGACCTAACTCTTCTATCCTGCCTAGCATATCCATAATATGGCACTATTGCCGTTATTCTTGCAGCTGAAGATCTTTTTAAAGCATCAGCAAGAAGCATTAATTCCATTAAATTCTTATTTGAGGGTGCACAAGTTGATTGCAGTATAAAAGTATCATGCCCTCTAACATTACCTTTTATTTGAACTTTAATTTCGCCATCAGAAAAGTAACCGACATCTGCTTCTGATATTTTTTTTCCTAGAATCCCTGAAACCTCACTAGCTAGTTCAGGGTTGGCAGTTCCTGTGAAGATATCTATAACTTGTTTACTCATTTTTAATTACTCAATAAATGGCTGGGGTGGGAGGATTCGAACCTCCGCATGACTGGATCAAAACCAGTTGCCTTACCGCTTGGCTACACCCCATTGCTATCCAAACTCTTTAGAGGCGAATATTGTAATGGTTTAGCTAAAAAGAATCTCCAATTAGAGGGAATTATTTTAAGAATTTTTTGTTTCTCAGAATTATTATTATATTTTATAAACATAGAAGAGCCTGTTCCTGAAAGACAGATTTCAAATTTTTTAGCATATTGCTCATAAAATTCTTTAATTTCCTCATTTTTTTCTACAAAAACCTTCCAAAATGAATTTTGTTGGCTAAATAACTCCGTAGGTCCTTCTTGTATGTCATAGAGATTAAACATCTCCTCGGTTGAGTTTAAAATATCTGGGCTAATAATAATTAGTTTTTCATCAATAGGTTTTTTTTCAACAAGCTTCTCACCAACTCCGCCTGCATAAGCATTCTCGCCTTTTATAAACAATGGAACATCAGCTCCAAGATCTAGGCCGATTAGCATCATTTCATTTAGACTAAGGCGTAAATCCCACATTTTATTAAGAGCGCATATCGTACTCGCAGCATTTGAGCTGCCTCCGCCCAAACCTGCTCCAATTGGAATATTTTTTGTAATTTTAATATCAACACCAACATTTCTATCGCTAACTTTCTTTAATATACTAGCTGCTTTAAAAATGATATTTTCTTCCTCATCAATGCTAGTATCTGAACAAAATACACTTATTTTATTAGAGCTATTTTGAAATTCAATTGTATCGAATACATCAATTAGTTGAAAAGCAGTATCTAGTTCATGGTATCCATTAGGCAGTTTTTTAACTACTTTTAAAAAAAGGTTTATTTTTGCAGGGGATTTTATGATCAAGTTTTCCATTAAGATTGCTCACCTTTGTTTTTGCTATTATAAGTGCATAAAAGATTCTTGATAATCTTTAAATTCTTTATCTAGTTCACAATCATAAAAAACCGCTCTCAAGCCTGTATAATATTGTTTCTAATAAATTTAAACCATTTAATACATAAAATATTTTTTTAACCATGGAACTTCAGCTATTTGGCATTAATCATAAAACATCAGATGTATCTGAGAGAGAGAAATTTATAATTAATGATTTAAATCAAGAGTATCTAAATAAACACCTTAAGAAAAAATTTGGCGCCAAATTAGACTCTTTTTTTGGCCTATCTACTTGCAATAGGACTGAAATTTATTTAACTGGTGAGAAGGGTATCGCAAAGCAAATTTTAAATGAAAGTAAGCTTTTTTTAGAAACTGAAGGAATTCCTGACACTAGCTTTTATTTCTTAAGCAATCAAGACGCAATGGTTCATATGTCAAAGGTTGCCTCTGGTATAGATTCACAAATTCTAGGTGAGCAAGAAATTCTTGGTCAATTTAAAGGTGCAATGCAGGTTGCTTTAGATTCAGGAATTTTAAAAGGAAAGCTCCTTTCATACTCTCAAAAAGTATTAAAAATAGTAAAAAGCGTAAGAACCGATACCCAGATTGGGCTTAATCCTTTGTCTGTAAGTGGCCTATCACTGAAATTAGTAAAGAATATTTTTGAAAAACCCGAGGAGCAGAACGTTTTAATTCTTGGTGCAGGGTCTCTTGCTCAGGCAGTGATTGAAAATCTTAACAAGAAAGGCATAAATAAAATCAAAGCTGTAAACAGAAGTATCAAAACAATGGACATTTCAGATGATTTTAAAATTACTTCCTCTAAACTAGATAAACTTCACAGCCATCTTGAAGATGCTGATATTGTTATTGCTTCTGCAACTACTGATATTCCCTTAATAGGAAAAGGCGCTATAGAGAATGCCCTTAGAGTTAGACGAAACAAACCTATGCTTTTAATAGACTTATCTGTTCCAAGAAATATAGAAGAAGAAATTAAAAATATTGAGCAGGTTTACCTTTTTTCAATTGATGATATTGAAAAAATCACTCAAGATAATTTAGGCCAAAGAGAAATAGAAGCAGAAAAAGCATTAAATATGATTGTTTTAGAATCGCAAAAAGCAATTTTAGATTTAAAGGAAAAAAATCTTAAAGATAAAACAAAACTTCAGCTAGAAATTTTCTTAAATAATTTATCTAAAGATGAACTAGAAAGATTTAAAACAGCTGAAGACTTGAAGCAGATGATTATGAATATAGCTGTAATAAAGTTAGAAGAAAATCCAAATCTCACTCTTCCAGATATTGAAGAAATAAAACCACATATTATTGAATCTATGTTCAAAAGGTATATTGATAATGCATGATTCAATGGCTATTAAGTTAGATAAACTTAAAAATAGACTGTCTGAAATAGAAACGCTTCTTATCGATTCAGAGACCGTGAAAGATATTGAAAAGTATACTTTGCTAAACAAAGAGTTTGCTGATCTCAGGCCTATTGTTGATAAATTTCAAGAATACAATGAAGTATCAGGGTTGATTAAAGATGCTAATGATATTTTGGAATCAGATGATGAGGAGATGAAAACTTTAGCTGAGGATGAGCTGAAAGAGATTTCTGGGCAGCCTGAGCTTCTTGAGCAAGAGCTAAAGGTAATGTTACTTCCCAAAGATTCTGCTGATGACGGGTCTGCTTTTTTAGAAATAAGAGCTGGCGCCGGTGGAGACGAGGCTGGAATTTTTGCTGGAGACCTCTTTAGAATGTATTCAAGACTTGCTGAAAGAGAAGGGTGGAATCTTGATGTTATAGACATTAAGCAAGCAGAACAGGGAGGGCTCAAAGAAGTAGTCGCTCAACTAGAGGGTAAAGGTGTTTTTAAAGTTCTTAAATTTGAATCTGGAGTACATAGGGTTCAAAGAGTTCCTGAAACAGAATCTCAAGGAAGAATACATACATCTACTTGCACTGTAGCCATATTGCCAGAGGTAGAGGAAGTTCAAGATATTGCTATAGATAAGAATGATCTTAGAGTTGATACCTTTAGGGCATCTGGTGCAGGTGGACAGCATGTCAATAAAACAGATTCTGCGGTAAGGCTTACCCATATTCCTTCAGGTCTTGTTGTTGAGTGTCAAGATGGAAGATCGCAACATAAAAATAAAGAAAAAGCATTGTCATTGCTTGCTTCCAAATTAAAGCAACAGGAAGTTGAGAGTCAGCAAGAAAGTATAGCTAGTGAAAGAAAAATTCTTGTAGGTACTGGTGACAGAAGTGAGAAAATAAGAACATATAACTTTCCCCAAGGCAGAATGACTGACCATAGGATTAAACTAACTCAACATAATTTAGATCAGATTATGGATGGAGATATCAAAAGTATATGCGATGCATTAATAGCAGAAAATCAATTAGCAATGCTTTCTCAATTAGAGTCTGAGTAATTGTCAAAGAATATAAATTTTTTTAAAAATAAAATAACTGAAACCTGGCCAGGTAAAAAAGGTATTTTGACAGAATTCATCTTTTATTTAAAAGAAAAACTTCATCTTTCAGATGTTTCAATTTATGTAGATGATTATTCATTGTCCAAGGATGAAGAAGACTCTATTAATCAATTCATTACCTTAAAAAAACAAGAAGTGCCACTTGATTATATTTTAGAAAAGTCTTCTTTTTATGGAAATAATTTTTTTGTTGATCCAAGAGTATTAATACCTAGGCCAGAAACAGAAATCCTTGTTGATTTTATTAATAAATTAAATTTTCAAAGTGGAGAAATAGTTATTGATGCTGGAACCGGTTCAGGGTGTATAGGTATATCGTTAGCTATTCATAACCCTCATATTAAAGTTTATGGTTTAGACTTTTCAAAAGAATCGTTAGAGGTAGCTAATAAAAATAAAAATAATTTAAAGGTAGAAAATTTCGCAACAATTTACTCCGACTGGCTTTCTAATATTGAAGATGCTTCTTGTAACTTAATTGTAAGTAATCCCCCATACATTAGCTCTGAAGATAAGCATTTACGAGACTTACATCATGAACCGCTTATGGCTTTAACAGCTCTAGATAACGGTCTTGCAGATTTTAAGACTATTTCAAGTCAAGCATCCTCAAAATTACTAAAAGGCGGTATGTTAGCTTTTGAACATGGTTATAAACAAAAAAGGGAAGTATCAGAAATTTTAAAAAAAAATGGATTTAAGAATATAGAAACTCTTAAAGACCATCAATCACACCCAAGAATAACTATTGGCATATTGAGTAATTAATTTACTTTATCTTATGTAAACTTTATTTAAGTTCCACAAAATGTTTTGTAGGAGCTATCACTTCCCTTGATAGGGTTCGCATATTCTTCCATGCCACTAATTTCTTTATATGGATTTTGCATAATAGAAAATAACTTTTTAAAAGGCTCCATATTATTTTCTTCAACAGCAGCTTGAAGAGCAGTTTCAACATTATGGTTTCTAGGAATATAAATAGGATTCACCGCATCCATAGAATTAGAAATTTTTTCATCAGGTATACCTTCTTGAGAAATTCTTTCTTGCCAAATCATTAACCAGGAATCAAATTCTTTACTTCCCTTAAAAATATTTCTAATGGGTTTGTTATTACCATTTAAGCTCTTAGCAAGAAACCTAAAGCAAAGAGTAAAATCCACTTTATTTTTTTCCATTAAATTTAATAAATTAATAATGAGCTCATAATCTTTTGGGTCCTCTTTAGATAAACCAACTTTAGAACGCATTAATACCAACCAATAATTTGTATATACTGGTTTAATAAGTTGAAGCACTTCAGTAAGCAATTTTATTGATTCATCTTTTTTATCGTGAACCAATGGAATCAAAGCCTCAGCAAGTCTTGTTAAGTTCCAAGTAAGAATTGAAGGCTGGTTTTGGTATGCGTATCTACCCTGAGCATCGATTGAACTGAATACTGTTTTTGGATTGTATGCATTCATGAATGCGCATGGACCATAATCAATTGTCTCTCCAGAGATGCTCATATTGTCTGTATTCATTACCCCATGAATAAAACCAATACTCATCCAGTTTGCAATCAAAGAGGCCTGTTGATTGCAGATAGCTGCAAAAAGAGCAAGGTAGGGGTTTTCAACATCTGCTGTATCTGGAAAATGCCTAGATATTGAATAGTCCGCTAATTTTTGTAATAGCTTAGTATCATTCTGAAGACTAGCGTATTCAAAAGTACCAATCCTAATATGGCTTGAAGCAACTCTGGTCATTAATCCTCCAGGGAGGCTTTTATCTCTTTCTACCTGCTTACCAGTCTTAATTACGGCCAAAGCTCTGGTTGAGGGAATCCCTAATGCATACATGGATTCACTTACTAAGTATTCTCTTAGAACAGGACCAAGTGCTGATTTACCATCACCTCTTCTTGAAAATGGAGTTGGACCCGATCCTTTCAGTTGAATATCTCTTAATTCTCCCTTTATATTTAAAACCTCTCCAAGAAGCAATGCTCTTCCGTCTCCAAGGTTTGGGTTAAAATGACCAAATTGATGGCCTGAATAAGCTTGAGCTAAAGTTATTGAGTTAAAAGGTTTTTTGTTACCTGAGAATAGATCAAAAGCATTCTTTGAATAAAGTTTATCCAAACCAATTCCTAGTTCTAAGGCTAAATTTTCATTTAACAAGAGTATTTCTGCTGATGGATTTATAGATGCAGTGGATTCTTTGTAAAGACCCTCTAAGTCTTTAGCAAATGTATTTTGGAAATCAATCCCAAGGGCATTTTCTAACATTGTTGAACTCTTAATTACCTTAATTATTTTTAACATTTCATTGTTGCTTCTTATATAATTTAAATCAAACGATTTTTATAGGGGAGAATCCAATGATTGGAGATATGCAAAAATGGTCACCAAATGTAGCGAGCATCATCGAGCACGCTAAACAATTTCATCCTGAAACAGAAGTTATCAGTAGAATGGTTTCTGGTGATGTTCACAGAACAAATTATAATGAGGTATGTATTAGATCAAGAAAATTAGCATCCGCCTTGGTAAAAGATGGTTATAAAGAAGGTGATGTTATAGCTACTTTAGCGTTAAATACATACAGACATTTAGAAATGTATTATGGTATTTCTGGTATGGGCGCTGTTACCCATACTCTTAATTTTAGACTTCATCCCGAGCAAGCTGTATATATTATTAATCACGCAGAAGATAAAATTATTTTTGTTGAGGCTCCTTTTGTTCCAATCCTAGAGGCATTAAAAGATCAATTAAACACTGTAGAAAAATACATTATCTTATGTGATCAATCTGAAATGCCAGATACTCAATTGAAAAATGCTATTTCATACGAATCCTACATCGAAGATGGAGATGAGAATTATGAATGGCCTCAGCTAAAAGATGATGCAGCTTGTGCTCTATGTTATACATCAGGTACTACAGGAAATCCAAAAGGAGTTCTCTATTCCCATAAATCTAATATTCTTCATGCTCAAGCCTCTCTGACAGCAATGCTTATTAAACCAAGTGATAGTATTTTGATGGTAGTTCCTTTATTTCATGTGCTTGCATGGGGTATTCCTTATTATGGGCCTATGTTTGGACTAAAGCTTGTAATGCCTGGTATGCAGATGGAAGGAGAGCCTCTTTATGATCTAATTGATAGTGAGGATGTTTCTTTAGCATTTGGTGTTCCTACTATATGGATGGGCTTACTCGCTTATTGTAGAGAAAATAATAAGATTTTAAGTTCAGTTAAAAATACTATTATTGGAGGTTCAGCTCTTTCTTTATCCACTCTTCAAGAGTTTGATGAAGTTCATGATGTAAATGTTATTCATGCCTGGGGCATGACAGAGATGAGCCCTTTAGGAACTACCAATGTTCCAACTCTCGAAATGCAAAATATGAGCAAAGAAGAAAAATATGCCATTCAGCTTAAGCAAGGTAAGCCTATCTATGGGGTAGAGTTAAAAGTTGTTGATGATACTGGAAAAGATTTGCCTCATGATGGAGAATCTCAAGGGCATCTTTTAGTAAGAGGGCCGTGGATTCTTCAGAAGTACTTTAAAGCAGAAAATGATGCCGTAGATAAAGATGGATGGTTTGATACCGGAGATATATCCGTTCTTGACCAAGATGGCTACATGACTATTAAAGATAGGGCTAAAGATGTAATTAAATCAGGTGGAGAATGGATTAGTTCGATTGATCTTGAGAATGCAGCATTTGGACATCCTGAGGTAGCAGAAGCTTGTGTTGTAGGCATACCACATCCTAAATGGGACGAGAGACCAATGCTATTCATAGTTACAAACACTGGTGAAGAAATTGATAAACAAAGTATTTTAGATTTCTTAGCGTCAAAAGTTGCAAAATGGTGGCTTCCTGATGAAATAATTTTCTTAAAAGAGTTACCTCATGGTGCTACAGGAAAACTTCAAAAGTTTGAATTAAGAGATGAATATACCAATTATTATATGGAGAATAAAAATGCTTAAAATAGTAAAACCATCAGAGATTGAAACAGTTATCGGAACAGAGGTAGGGCTATCAGATTGGGTAAAAGTTGACCAAGAAAGAATTAATAAATTTGCTGAAGCTACTCTAGATAATCAATTTATACATGTTGACCCTGAGCAAGCAACACCAGTTTTTGGTTCTACTATTGCTCATGGGTTTCTTTCTTTATCTCTAGCTGCAGGAATACCATTCGATCAAGAAATGGGTCTAGTTCTTGAGGGAACAAAGATGGGTCTAAACTATGGCTTAGATAAGGTAAGGTTCTTAAGTCCAGTTCCGGTTGATTCAGAAGTTAGAATAAGAATGGAATGTTTGGACATTTCTGAAAAAAATCCAGGACAATTTCTTGCTAAGACTAAAGTGACTATGGAAATCAAAGGCGTGGAAAAACCAGCCTATATTGCTGAAACATTAAGTTTGTTTATTATTTAGTTTAGCTATTTAAAAGGTTTTTAAGAATGTCATTTACGCTTTTAGGGTTAGCCTTGCCTTGCGTTTCTTTCATTACTTGTCCAACAAAGAAACCAAAAAGTTTATCTTTGCCACCTTTATAGGCTTCTACTTGTGACAGGTTGTTATTAATAATTTTTTGAGCAATTTCTTCTAAAATAGACTCATCTTGAATCTGAACAAGCCCTTTGTCTTTAATTATATTATCGACATCATCACCTGACTCCCAAACTTCTTCCAAGATAGATTTAGCTATTTTGCCTGAAATGGTTTTATCTGAAATTCTTTCAATAAGAATAGCAAAATTATTTGAGCTTAACTTTGACTCTTCAATATCAATATTGTCACTATTTAAAAGTGCACTCACATCTCCAACTAACCAATTTGCTACTAATTTTGAGTCATTGGTTTTTGAGCATGCTTCTTCAAACATATTAGCCATGGTTTTAGAGGAAGAAATTATTTTTGCTTCTGCTTCTTCTAAATTAGCTTCTGATATATATCTTTTTTCTTTTTCATCTGGCAGCTCAGGCAGGTTATTTTTTATATCATTAAATTCATCATCTGATATTACAACAGGTAGAAGATCAGGGCAGGGAAAGTACCTGTAATCATTAGCTTCTTCTTTTGATCTCATAGATCTTGTTTCATTTTTAACACTATCGTAAAGTCTTGTTTCTTGAACTACAGATTCACCAGATTCAATTATTCTTATTTGTCGTTCAATTTCAAAATTAATTGCTCTTTCTATAAATTTGAAAGAATTAATATTTTTAATCTCTGCTCTTGTACCAAGTTCCTCGTCAGCTTCTTTTTTAATAGAAACATTAACATCGCACCTCATAGATCCTTGAGCCATATTGCCATCACATATATCTAAAAATGTTACAAGCTGTCTTACCGCTTTGAAATAAGCAACAGCTTCTTTAGCATTTGATATTTCAGGCTCTGAAACTATCTCTAATAATGGTGTTCCAGCTCGGTTTAAATCAACACCGGTTTCACCATCAAACAAATCATGGATCGATTTGCCAGCATCTTCTTCTAAATGAGCCCTTGTGATATTGATAACTTTTTCAGAACCATCCACATCAATTTTTATTGAGCCTTTACCAACTATAGGCATTGCCATTTGAGTGATCTGATATCCTTTTGGCAAATCTGGATAAAAGTAATTTTTTCTATCGAAAGATGATGTTTGGTTTATTTCAGCATTTGTAGCTAAACCAAAACGAATGGCTTTATAAAATGCTTCTCTATTTGCAACAGGCAGGACCCCAGGAAGCCCCATATCTATAAGATCAACATGAGTATTTGGTTCAGCACCAAAGCCTGTAGATCCCCCAGAAAATAACTTAGAGTTGGTAGATAATTGAACGTGTATCTCTAACCCTATAACAGTTTCCCAGCTCATTATATATTTTCTCCACTTGGTGTTTTTAGGTGGAAGTCTGTTGTTTTTTGAAAATTATGTGCGAACTGAAGAAGTTTGCTTTCTTCAAGGAAATTACCAATCAATTGGAGGCCTATCGGCTTGTTATCAACAAACCCATTTGGGATTGATAGGGCCGGAAGCCCTGCTAAGTTTGCAGGAATCGTAAATAAATCTTCTAGATACATTTGGATAGGATCACTTCCTTTTGACCCAGCTTCAAATGCAGGCCCTCTTGTAGTTGGGGACATCAGAACATCAACTTTTAAAAATGCCTCATCAAAATCATTTTTAATTAGTCTTCTTACCTGTTGAGCTTTTTTATAATATGCATCATAGAATCCTGCTGATAAAACATAAGACCCAATAAGTATTCTTCTCTTAACTTCATCACCAAAACCTTCCGATCTTGTTCTGATATATAAATCTTCTAAGTTTTTAGGGTCATCGCATCTTTTTCCAAATTTCACCCCATCAAATCTTGAAAGATTTGATGAACATTCAGCTGGCGCGACGACATAATAAGTAGGGACAGATAATGAAATATTTGGAAGTGATATCTCTATAAATTCTGCTCCTAAAGATTCATAGTGTTTTTTAGATTCTTCAAAAACTTTTACAACTTCACTATCAAGTTTTGAAAGATCAAATTCCTTTACAATCCCTATTTTCATTCCTTTAATTGATTGGTTAATATCTTTAGTAAAATCAGGAATATGTTCATTCAATG